>Ga0209266_1002562_pt1 | contig 11350 bp, 12 predicted proteins | sample GraSoiAngelo_132_FD_185889 | JGI IMG/M metagenome (GOLD analysis project Ga0209266, IMG submission 185889) | Grasslands soil microbial communities from the Angelo Coastal Reserve, California, USA - 14_0929_02_40cm (SPAdes) (version 2) | ecosystem: Environmental > Terrestrial > Soil > Grasslands ...
GGCACGGATAAACAACTGCTCCTCAACCATAAGGCGGCCATAGATCGACATATTCGCTCGATCGGCATCCCGGTTTCGTACACGAACGTTTTCTGGGGCGGACGCAGCGAGATCAAGCCATCGGAAATCTCACCGCAAGTTTATCGCGAGTGGTGGGCAGAGCAGGTGAATCGTTAAAAGAGTTACAAGGTTACAATGCTACAAAAGGACAAGAGCGCTGATTTTGACCATGCAACTTTTGTAGCCTTTTAACGATTCACCTGCGTCAGCAAAACCGCTCTCTGTAACTGCGATCCAGATTACGCAAAAGGGCAATGGCAAACTTCTGACGATTGACTTGTCGATCTAACGCCATGGCCAGCGAAATTGCCCAGCTTTGCAGCTCTCTGGGAAAATCTTCGAGTGATTGATTCACATTGATTCCGATACCGGCGATGGCCAGATGTGGCGCTTTCTCTTGCGCGCGCATCTCGACGAGCACGCCCGCAACCTTGCGCCCATTAATCTCGACATCGTTTGGCAGTTTGATGGTTGCTTTGAGAAAAAATTCGTTTTGGATCAGGTCTGAAATAGCTTCGGCTGCCCACGTCGTGAGTCGGGGAGAATTGTTTATGTCGATCCTGGGTTGCAACAGGATGGAGAACCAAAGCCCTTTCCCCGCCGCCGACTCCCAGCGATTGCCTCGCTGTCCTCGCCCTTCGGTTTGATGTTCGGCGAACAGAACCAGGCCCTCCTTTGAATTTGACGTCGCGATTCGCAAAATCGCATCATTGGTCGAGCCAGTTTGTTCGAGCACGATAATTTCGCGACCAATGACGGTTGTGCCGAGCTCGGCCCGCATCTCATTAACGATCAAACGATCCAACGCCTCAACCGGGTACATGGGTCATTTCCAAGCCGATGTCGATTGCGCGCGCGGCGTGTGTGAGACTGCCGACAGAGACGTAATCCACCCCGGTGGCCGCAATGCGGCTCACGTTTTTTAAAGTGATGCCACCGCTTGCTTCGAATTCGATATTGTCTTTTCTCAGCGCGACAGCCTCTCGAATTTGGGCAGGCGTCATATTATCAAGCAGGATTACGTCTATCCCCTGAATTTCGACGAAGGCGCGAACTTGTTCCAGATCGTCAGCCTCGACTTCGACACGGATGTTTGGTCGTTCTTGGCGAAGCTGGGTAATCCGGTCCGCAAGACTGGAGAGTCCCTCAAGAGTAGCCAGATGGTTATCTTTTACGAGCACCATGTCGTATAAACCGAAACGGTGGTTGCCGCCGCCTCCGGCGAGCACAGCGGCTTTTTCCAAGGTTCGCAGGCCGGGAGTGGTTTTTCGTGTATCCAAAATTTTGACAGGACTATTCCCGACGGCGTCGACAAATTGGCGCGCCAGCGTCGCAATGCCACAAAGGCGCTGTAGAAAATTCAATGCGACCCGTTCCGCCTTGAGAATCGAACGTGCGAGGCCACGGACCTCGATGATCACATCCCCGGCAGCAATCTCATCGCCGTCGTGCCGAATGATCTGGGTGTCGATTGATGAATCGACCTGCCGGAAAACTTCCGCCGTCGCCTCGGTGCCAGCAACAATGGCTTTTTCACGCGCGATGAGGCGTCCGGTTGCGTGCAGCGTCTCCGGCACAAAAAAGTCGGTCGTGATATCACCTTGACCGATGTCTTCTTCGAGTGCAGCGGCGATCGGATCGTATCGGCTAGGCTTCATGGGATTGGGTTGGGCGCTGGGCTTGATAAACGCATCGCTCACGCACGCAGGTTTTCAAATTCGTGTGTGGCCCGGCACAAAATGCAAATTGCGAGCCCGTCTTCGGGGAGTTCGCCAAGCAATTGTTGATGTCTGTCATAAGAAGGGGCCGAGCCGGGTCAGCAACAATCACCTCGGCTTCGTTGCTCGGATCAAGCGTGCCAACCACAACGGCTTCGCGCATGCCCCACGTACCGCCTTGGCGGTGGGATCAGACAGAAAAAAAGATTCAGGCGGCGCACGCTAAGGAGAAACAACGAATCTAAGAAAGCGTACTACCGCCCGAATCGCCTTAACCTATTGAGTTGGACAGCAAGACCGGGTTCCCGTTCGAATTTTTTACGAAAAATCCGTGTGTGATGTTAGTTCCCCGTGTTCAGGCGATTACGCCAATTCTGAGGACACGCACAGCTACAACCGCACGGATGACCGCCAGACTTTGACCGCTACAGGAGATTGCCCTGCGCGGCTGTTCCTGGTCGGTGGGCCTCGTCACGCACTTCTTGAAGAAGCGACTTAAACTCGCACTTTTCCAGCGCTGCGATGAGCGCGGGATAGTCGGGCTCGATTTGGAGATCCTTGATGGCCACGGGCAATTCAAGATGACAATCCAGATCCACCATTTTCCGGTTTTGCAAAATTTGCTTGCGAGCGTTGGCGAGCTTCTCCCGGGTGCGTGCGCTTTTGACTTTGTCCACATTCGCGAGCAACGGCTCCAACCCGCCAAATTCGCGAATCAATGCTGCCGCTGTTTTGCGGCCGAGTCCGATTCCGGGAATGTTGTCGACCGAATCACCGGTCAAGGCGAGCACGTCGCCGATAAGCTTCGGCGGAACGTCCCATTTTGCAATGACCTGATCTTCGCCTAGCAAGGCGAACGCGTCCTTTGGCGAAGCCAGATCAGCCTTCGCCGTCGTGTAAACTTTCACGCAGGGTCCGACGAGCTGATACAAATCCTTGTCATTGGTTGCGAGCACGACTTCCGTCCGACGCTGCTTGCACGCGGCCATGGCATAACAACCCATCAGGTCGTCGGCCTCGGTATTTGGCAGGGAAATATTTCGGAAGCCCAACAGGGGAGTGAGTTTTTGGATAAAATCCAGTTGTGGGATCATCGGCTTCGGCATTTCTTTGCGCGTCTCTTTGTAGGCAGGTTGCAGTTCCACTCGCTTCTGCGGCACGCCTTCGTCCCAGACCACCGCGCCCAGCTGCGGTTGCAAATGTTTCACCATCAGCCGCAAGGTTTTTGTAAAGCCGAAGATTGCGTTGGTTGGTTCCCCCCGGGAATTGGAGAGATTCGGGATAGCGAAAAACGACCGGTAAACGTAGTAATGACCGTCGATCAAAAGCAATTTCATCCCAAAGACAGGATTAACTCGATTAGCGGAATTTGAAAGCGGGTTCCTGGAAAAGCCGATACTGGATTCTGGATTATCGATTCTGCATGGGGACCAATGGGCCATTCGCTGTGCGAAAGGTGGATCGGCCGCTTTGCCGGACAATGCTGTTAAATTCTCGGCTTCGCCGACATTATTTTCTGGCATCAAGCAGGGACTGCTCGATCCACCAATAGCGCGCATTTGTGATCTAGTCTTGCGCATGTTTCCGGAGTAAATGGGCGAAATGACGAAACAATGGATCGTGCGCGTCCAGGGGAAGGAATATGGTCCTGCGGATATCGAGACGCTCCGCGAATGGAAGACTGAAGGCCGATTGCTTGCTGGAAACGAAGCCCGGCGAGCAGATGTCGATCTCTGGAGCACGGCGGCGGACATTCCCGGGCTCTTTGATGCGGGGACGCTCGACGTGGCGCGCGGCGACGGGCTGACACAGCCGCCGCTACAACGTCGCAGTTTTGCACAGATTTTGGCAGAAACGTTTCGGATTTACCGGAATGGCTTTTCCCAATTCCTTTCGCTTACCCTCCTTGTGGTCTTGCCATCGGCGTGCGGTCAACTAGCCACTGCATGGTTCCAAACCGGATCGAACGTGAATCTCGATCTCCAAACCCTCACCGTGGGCGCTTTCGCCTTTTGCATGACGGTGCTCACCATGGTCCTGTGGCCCGTTTACATTGCGGCCATCCAAATCCTCACTGCCGAAAGACTCGCCGGGCGCCGTATCGGTTTTGTCGCTGCGCTGAATGAAGCGGTGAAATTTTGGCCGCGCGTGGCCGCGCTGTGCATCTTCGTCTATGGCGTTTTCGCTTTGCTGACGATATTTGCGCTCGCAATCGCAGTGATGATCGTTGCAGGTGCGTCTTCGTTATTGTTGATCTTTTTCGCGCTGGCTCTGCTCGTAATTCAAATTTGGATGTTCGGGCGTTTCTTCATTAACGTTCTTTTCTGGCAGCAGTTTGCTGTTCTGGAAAACGCTAGCGTCGTCGATTCATTACGCGAAAGCAGAAACCTCGCGCGCAGCGGGCGCGATCTTCCGTGGTTTCAACGGCCGTTGTGGCGCGGAGCGTTTATCGTTTCAATTTGGGCAGCCTTTGTGCTGGCGATTACGCTTGGCCCGGAGTGGACAACGCTGCGGCATTATTTTAACGAGTTGACGACGACGCAAGATCCACAGGCGCTTCTGCAAAAACTCACCGAGACCCAGCAGGCTCACGGCTTCGATGTTCCCAGTTTCGGTCTGAATCTCTTGCAAAGGATCCTCCAGCCAGTAATCGGAATAGCATTTGTCGTGCTTTACGTCGACAGCAAGCTGGGTGGCGAGTCCGATGGCTTGGAAGGCTCGGCGCCGGAAAGTTTCATATCCGAGGTTGGCCGCGTTTCTCGCTCGTTTGGTAGTCGGTCGAAGGAATCGCATGCCGCCGTTGCGGAAGATTTAAAAGATGACTTCGATGGTGGCAACAGACTCTTAGCCCTTAGAACGTGTGGCGCGTGCCGGAAGTCTAACCAGTCCGATCTAAATCGCGAGCGACGCTTCAGATTGGGCCGCGCCCGCAGCTGCCAGTGCGGCTCGGCCTTCCTCTTCCAAGAGTGATCGCATTGACCAAAGGCGGTCGGGGGCGGCGCGTCTTTAGGTTTGCCAACATTGATCGCCTGCGCGATGGACTGCCGCCGCAATTGGAATTTCTTGAATTGTGAACGAGCACCGACCTATTGCTTTGTCGTTACACGGGTAAGGGTGAAAATCTTATTCGGAAGGGCTTGACCCTCAGGCCGACCTGGTCCCTCCTGTGAAATAGTGCGGAACTTAAAGGTCTTTTGAGTCAGCTCGCTGATTTCATCAACAGCCGTCGAATCCGAAGACTCGCCGCTAAATCGCCAGGTCGTAATCAACCGGCCGTGTTCAATCCGCCATTTTCCCCGGGTGTTGTCGCCTTCGTCCGGTGGATCCAGGATCCAGGTCCCGTCAGCGCGATATTGAGCGTCGTGCCGATAATCGTGCCATGTTCCAACCAAAAGCCGCGATAAAGTTGTGTCGTCTGGAAGCGCCAGTGCGAGGACCGGCACAGTCGAAGCGACAATTACGAAAGCGGGGCGCATTAGTGCTTTTGCGTGACGTAGGCAAAAATCTTCTCGTTGTACCGGCGCGCGTATTCTTCCTGTCGTTCCCGAAGTGGTATGTCGTTGGTGACGCAGTCGACTCCAGCGTTAGCTTTCGGATATTGCTTAGCCACCTCGATGGGGACACCGACTGGCATCGACGCTATGCTGCCCGACCAATAAAACTTGATATGCCCTGTGCGAATATCTTGCTCGGCTTCCTTCACGGCAGCAACGAGCGCCAATATGAGAATGCACAAGATCTTCATCTAACGTGACAACAAGATCAGCTGCCGTCAGCCAAAGCGAGGTTTTTCAACGGCGTTGTTAGTCCACAGTTATTACCACTTTCCCGCGAGCGTGTCCTTGTTCGAGATAACGGATCGCCTCTGGGACTTCACTCAACTTGTAAGTCCGATCGATGACTGGTTTCACTTTTCCGGACTGCATCATAACGGCCAACACGGCCAGGTCCTTTTGGCTCGGGTCCGCCATCATCATGCCCATTTTCTGGCTCACGAATGGTGACAAGATCATCGTGTTAATCACACGACCGAACGGACCGATCCATCGACTGTCGTTGGGTCCTCCGCCGCCGATCATGACGTATTTCCCGTTGGGATTTAGGATACGCCTGCATTCTGACAGCGAATGGTTTGGAACATTGTCGAGAATTACATCGTAACGCTGCTCGCCTTTGGCGAAATCCTCTTTCGTGTAATCAATCACGTGATCTGCGCCGAGCGATCGGACAAGATCGACATTCTTAGTGCTGCATACACCGGTCACGTCCGCGCCTAACGATTTGGCGATCTGCACGGCAAACGTGCCGACACCTCCCGACGCACCGTTGATCAAGACCTTCTGCCAGGGCTGAACGTTTCCTTTATCACGAAGCGCCTGCAACGCCGTGATGCCCGCGATGTTGACCGAAGCCGCTTGCTCAAATGTGATGTTTGCCGGCTTGATCGCGACGGCTCGATACGCGCGTGGACAAACGTACTCGGCAAAGGCACCTCCTCTTCCGCCGAAGACATCATCGCCTGGTTTGAACTGGGTGACGTTTTTGCCCACGGCTTCAACCGTGCCGGCAAAATCGACGCCCAGTCGTGTGTCCTTTGGCTTCCGTAACCCAACCCCCATCAGACGCATGATCTTGGGCGTGCCTTCGACGAAGTGCCAGTCGTATGGGTTAACCGAAGCCGCCCGAACTCTTACCAGGAGTTGATCGTCAGCGGGGGTGGGCTTTTCGATCTCCTGAAGCTTGAGATTGGGCAAACCGTAGTCGCAGTAAACAATAGCTTTCATAGGATTATTCGGAGCAGCCGTCTTGCGATCGCAGTCGTTGCTCGACGTCCAGTAGGCGATAAAAAACCACGCGAACAACCCGAGGAAAACTACCGCTGCAGTCCATTTGAGAATGCGCTTTATTTTCATAGATGTAATTAGACAGCTTATTAAGCAATAGCCGGATCAGAATGTTGCTCGCCTAATGATTGATCCTTTGCACCCCAGATCAAAAGCCAAAAGATTATCGGTAATTCCGCAGCTGTGAGAACGCTTGCGAACCGGTCAACAAGAGAGGCGTAAGGTAGTGGAAAGAGAGAAGTAAAGGAACTCGCCACATTGCCGAAACCTGCAATGAGCAGTAAAACGCCCAACACACGTGGGATGAAACCCGATCGAATAACAACAATCCCAAACGGAAACAGCCAAAGCCCCCAGAAGATTTGCGCAACGACAAATCCCTGGCCATGCAAACGGAGGAACAGATAGGCCAGGGCATCCAGCTGACGCGTTTCAAATACCGACAGAAACTTGGCGCCGCTGGCGAGAACCAGTGCAGCGATTTCGTTGAGCACATTGAAAAGCGAGATGGGGATGGAGATCAAGATCAAGGTCGCCATCGCCAAAGCATGTTTCTTATCAACCGCTTTGAATAAGCGGTAGAGAGCCAGCACCACAAAAATAAAGATGATGAAGCCGAACAGTTCGCTCGCAATGCCGAGGCGGAAAAGGGTCTCGGAAGCCCGAATGTGATCGGCCGTCGCCACTGCATCTCCAGGCACGATCAGCTTGCCAGGAACATAAATAAGAGCAAAGGGCGCGGGGAGGCTGGCCAACAGATAAAGTAATCCGGCGAACCTTGCTTGTTTCTTGGTTGAATTCATGTCCTATCTCCGCCTCGTTTAGTTAGGTTTGTTGTTAGTCCAAAGTAACGACTACTTTTCCGCGAGCGTGACCCTGTTCCAGGTAACGAAGCGCCGCCGGGACCTCACTGAGTTTGTAAGTCCTATCGATGACCGGCGTCATCTTTCCGGATTGCATGAGATCGGCCAGGACCATCATGTCCTTTTTGTTGAATTGCGCGATGTAGCTAATGAACTTCTGGCTAACGAATCGTGATCGCATATATGCATTGAGCTCACCAGCCAAACGCGATAAAATGCCGTCATGCCATCCTGCTCCTCCAATACCGGCCATGACGCAAATTCCATTCGGATTTAAAATACGCCGCCTCTCTGAGAACGAATGATTCCCAACGAGATCGAAGATCAGGTCATACCGCTGCTCGCCTTTGGTGAAATCCTCTTTGGTGTAATCGATGACGTGGTCTGCGCCAAGTGATCGGACCATGTCCAGATTTCGCGTGCTGCATACGCCGGTCACTTCCGCACCAAATGATTTCGCGATTTGCACGGCGAAGGTGCCCACGCCTCCCGAAGCGCCGTTGATCAAAACTTTTTGGCCGGACTGAATCTTTCCTTTGTCGCGAAGACCCTGCAATGCAGTGATCGCGGCCACCGGGGCCGAAGCCGCCTGCTCGAAGCTCATATTGGACGGTTTCAAGACGACTGCTCGATCCGCCAAAACGCAGATATACTCAGCGAGGGCGCCGTTTTTTCCGCCGAAAACTTCGTCGCCTGGTTTGAAGTTCGTGACGTCTTTGCCAACTGCTTCGACGATCCCCGCGTAGTCGACACCCAGTCGAGTGTCTTTTGGTTTACGCAATCCGAGCACAGGACGGATCAGCCACGGACCGCGAATGGTGAGGTCGAGTGGATTTACCGAAGCCGCGCGAACTTTTACCAGGAGCTGGTTGTCATTCGGCACCGGCTTTTCAATGTCCTCTAACTTCAGAACATCGGGTGAGCCATATTCGCAGTGAACAATCGCCTTGATCGGATTGTTCGGAGCAACCTTGTGATCACAGTCGTTCGTCGACCTCCAGTAAGCGATGAATCCCGCGAGGAACGCCAATATTAACGCGAGCAAAATCGCGCCGGCACTCCACTTTAGCACACGCTTCATACGCCTAACGAGGCCTGCTCCTTCCAGCGCTGAACGTTCACACCTTTCATGAGGAGCCAAATAGCCAGCGATCCTTCACCGACCAGGCCGCTGGCCGCAACGAACGGAAACAAATAACCTTTGAACGGAAGTGAGAGGAAATTCGCGAAACCGTTCGTCAGGTAGCATACACCGGTGATTGCTACGAGGACGCCTAGAATCCGCGGCAGGAAGGTTGACCTGAAAATCAGGTAGCCGACCGAGGGGACATGTAGCCCGAAAAATGTCATCGCGATGTTGAAGGTCTGAGAATTCAATTTGAGGAAGATCAGCGCCAGCGCCTGCAACTGTTCGGGGCTGAAAGCATTCAAGGATGGCGCGCCGCCAAGAACGGCCAGAGGCGCAAGATTCAAAATGAAACTGACGCCGGAAACGGCGCATCCCGCGAGGCTGAAGAACGCGGCGAGCAAAGAAAGGTTCCTGTTTACTGGCTTAAGCAAAAAATAGACGAGCAACGTCGCCGCGAGATAACAAATGGTCGCGACGAGGTTAGTCACGACGGCCCAGCGAAACAGGGACTCGTGTGTCAGAATGTTGTTCGCGGTGGTTGCGGCGTCGCCTGATACAACAAGCGTATCACCATTAAACGCGGCGAATCCGCCCAGCAACATGGTCATTAACCAAAAGAGACCGGCTATTCTGGCTTTGAAACGCGGCGAGCGTTCTCTGCTTTCACCTGTTTTCATATCCATTCTCCTAAGTGGCGGTTGAATTACTCGTGGATGCAAATCACAGCGGTCCGCGATAACGGCGCAGCCGGACGGCTGCCGTCACAAATGCGACAGCGAATAAGAGACCTAGCCAGAGACCCGGCGTGCTCAGATACTTTCCCGGTGTCAGTTGTGGGCAATCGATCGAGTGCGCGTTAAAGGCGAATGCCAGCGGAGCGAATCCCATCAGACGGTGCTTCAACATCAAGGCGAAATGCGAAGTGCCGAACGTTATCTTTTCAAAAAAGCCAATCGCGAGAAACGGTAGGACCGCCCATAGAAACGTCGCGCGTCGCGCCCAGCCCGAAACCAGCAATGCCCACCCGTAGATCGGCGCATGCCACAGCGCAATCGCGACCAGCGCGTAGAGCAATATTAGCGACTGCTGAAACAACGGAAAATTTGTCCAGGTCGATGCGGGACTCATCCCATGGAGTATCAGGAGTGCGCTGGTCCACAGCAGCATGACGAACTGCGTGACAACGATGATCGCGAACGTAATTAGCGGCAGCACTGCCAGCGGAATGGTCGCCTTCGAGAGCAGCGTCGTGAGATCGGAAACCGGTAGCGATTTCCAAAACAGGATGCTGCGATCGCGACGTTCGCCGTGCAGCGCATCGAGACAATAAAACACGCCGACGATGAACGCGGTGAAGATCAACATCATCGCCGCGACGTTGTAGGGCATCTCGATTGCGGCCCGCGCCTTGGCCGGGTCGAGTAACAACACGGCGCGTCTGCGTTCCGGCAAACCAATCGTGCTCACGAGGAAACCGAGCAACACGACCACCGCGACGATCAGCGGCGCGACGCAGATCGAACGGTTCTCCCACAACTCGCGGCGCACCGACCAGTAGAATGGTCGAGTCGGCGACGCGGACGCGGGCGCGATTGCCTGCGAGTCAATGGGCAATCCAGGCACGCTATTCGATGGATTATTCATTTCGCTGCTCCTTGGGTGTGGCCGGCTTGATTGCTCATCACGGCAACGAACAAGTCGGCGATGCTGGGCCTGCGCACCTCGCCAAGCGCGGCGAGTTGCTCATGATCGGCATGATCGAAGAGCAGGACGCTGCGGCCGAACACCGCGCGCTCGTGAATTGGCTTGAGCGCCCGTGCCGCGACGACACGTTCGGGATTCACCATCACTTCCAGATAGCGCGATTCGAACTCTTCCATGCTGCACTCGAGCACGATGCGACCGCGGTCGATGAACATGAGATCAGTGAGGACCTCCTGGACCTCTTCCACCTGATGTGTAGTCACGATGATGGTGCGAGTGCCATCGAAATAATCGTTCAGGAGCGAGTCGTAGAACTGCTTGCGATACAGGATGTCGAGACCAAGCGTCGGTTCGTCCAGCACCAACAATTTCGCGTCAATCGCCATCACCAGCGCGAGATGCAGTTGGGCCACCATGCCCTTCGACAATTCCCTCACCTTGCTGGCGTGCTTGATCGTAGTCTTCGCCAGAAATCCTTCGGCCTTCGCCCGATCGAATCGCGGATGCACACCGCCGACGTAGTCGAGCAGTCGCGAAACCCGAATCCAGCGTGGCAGCACGGCGACATCGGCAATGAAAGAGACATCGCGCATGAGCTGATCGCGCGCGCCCCATGGGTCGCGCCCAAGCACTTTCATTTCTCCCTGAAATGGGATTAGGCCGAGAATTGCGTTGAGCGCGGTGGTCTTGCCTGCGCCGTTGGGACCGATGAGTCCGAGGATGCGCCCCTCTTCGACATGCAAATCGACGCCGTCCAGCGCGATGGTTGTGCCGAACGTCTTGCGGAGACAGCGAGCTTCTATGCACGCCATGGCTTCAGTGCTCCTCCTTTTTCTTCGATGGCGACCGGCGAGTTGCCGTAGGATCGAGCAGTTCTTCCGGTGTGAGACCGAGCCGCCGAATGGTTGCGTGAACCCTCGGCCAATGCTCGGCAAGAAATTTCTGGCGTTCGCCTTTGAGCAGCAGCTTGTGCGCACCGGCTTTGACGAACATGCCGAGACCTCGCTTTTTCTCGACATGCTCCTCGTCGAC
>Ga0209266_1002564_pt1 | contig 11346 bp, 8 predicted proteins | sample GraSoiAngelo_132_FD_185889 | JGI IMG/M metagenome (GOLD analysis project Ga0209266, IMG submission 185889) | Grasslands soil microbial communities from the Angelo Coastal Reserve, California, USA - 14_0929_02_40cm (SPAdes) (version 2) | ecosystem: Environmental > Terrestrial > Soil > Grasslands ...
CCGGAGCCCGGGCCGAAAGATCGCCGCCGCCCAGACGGCGCGCGGCGTCGGTGAGCCGCTCCACCGGGCGCGAGATGCGCTGAGCGAGCGGCCGCGTGGCCACGGCGACCACCAGCAGCGCGAGCGCCACGACGAGCAGCGGACGCCAGAGCGGCGGTGCGTGCATCGGCCGCGGCACGGCGCCCTCGACGAAGCCGACGACGGCGCCCGACGACGGATCGCGGATCGGCGCCGCCGCGAACCCCATCGGCCGTGGACGGACGACGACGCGACCGGCTCGGACGTCGCGCTCCTCCGCGGTCGTAAGCGAGGGCAGCTCGTCGCCCGCCGCGGCGACGACGCGTCCGCTCAGATCGCGCACGCGCACGGCGAGGTGCAGATCATCGTGGATCTGCTGAAGGCGCGCCGCGAGCGCGGCCGGATCGCCGAGGCGCTCGCCGACGAGCGACGCGAGATGGCGTGTCATGCGCGGCGCCATCTCGCGGCGGAACGCCTCGCGAGCGCCCAGCACGAAGACGACGCCGGTGGTCACCGCAACCACGAGCAGCACACCGAGAAAGTGGAGGTAGATGCGGGAGTGCAGCCGCGCCACGTCAGTCGGCGTCCCGCCCCAGAACGTAGCCGGCGCCGCGCACGGTCTTGATCAGGCGCGGCGCCTTCGGATCGGCCTCGAGCTTGCCGCGCAGCTTGCTGATGTGGACGTCGATCGAGCGATCGAACGTCTCGTAGGCGGCGCCCTTGAGCGCGTCGAGGAGCTGCTCGCGCGACAGCACGCGTCCGGCGGCGCGCGCGAGCGCGGCCAGCAGCTCGAACTCGTACGCGGTCAGTGCTTGCCGGCGGCCGTCCACGGTCACCTCGCGCGCGTCGAAGTCGATCGCGAGACGGCCGACGCTCAGCCGCTCGCGCCGCGTGGCGACGGTCCGTCCTCGCCGGAGGACGGCGTGGATGCGGGCGAGCAGCTCGCGCGGATTGAAGGGCTTGGCGAGGTAATCGTCGGCGCCGAGCTCGAGCCCGACGATCTTGTCCACGTCGTCGCCGCGCGCCGTCAGCATGATCACCGGCAGCGCCGCCAGCTCCGGCGTCGCGCGCAGCCGGCGGCACACCTCGAAGCCGTCGGTGCCGGGTAGCATCACGTCGAGGAGCACCACGTCGAAGCGGCCGCGGCGCAGGAGGCCGAGGCCGCGCTCCCCATCGGCGGCGACGGTGACGTCGATCTCGTGCCGGCCGAGATACTCCGTCATCAGTGCGCCCAGTCGGGCGTCGTCGTCGATGAGCAGCGCGGCCGTGGCCGTCGGCACCCTTCTACGGTATCAGCGCGCGCCGACTCAGCGCATGCCGTGCGGGCCGAACGTCCGCGCGTAGTTGGCGACGATTTGCCGCTGCGCCGGCGTCAGCGTGTCGTGGATCTCGACGATCGCCTGCGCGACCGCGTCGCGGATCGTGTGATGCCGCTGCTCCATCTGCGCGCGACGGTCCGGCCGGTTCGTCTCGAACGCGGCGAAGGCGCCGTCGCGCGAGGCATGGATCGCCGTGCGCTGCTCCGCGCTCACGGCGGCCTGGTCGAGCGCCTCGTCGAGCGCCGCCGAGATCATCCGCTTCATCATGCCGGCATGCATGCCGCCCGACCCCTGCGCCCACGCGCGCGCGCCCACCAGTGCCGCGCCGCCGATCACGGCCCCGATCAAGACGACCGTGGTCACTCGCTGAAACGTCCGTCGTGTCATGACTCGCCCTCCTCTTCGTGATGTCTCGCGGGACGTCGCGTGGTCCCGCACACACACGCACGATCGACCGCGACCATGAACGCCGTGTGTGGCGAATGTAAAGATTTGTTGCCGCGATCGTGGCTATAATCCCGGCCATGAGCATGCTAGAGCGCGCCGAAGCGGCTGAGCGGGCCATGGCCGAGGAGCTGGATCGGACGATCGTCAAGTCGGTGATCTACGTGTCGGGCGATCGCGACCCGCGCGTGCCCATCACGCGGCCGGACAACGGCAAGCTGGTGATGATGGACCAGGATCCGCGCCTGCCGCGGATGCCCGAGCGGCCCACGCTGTTCGACTTCTTCAAGTACCGCTTCGGCCCGGCGAATCACTTGATGCAGAGCGCGAGGCTCGCGCAGAAGAGCGGCGTCGCCGACAAGCTCGTGCTCGCCTGTCTGATCCACGACATCGCCATTGCCGGCTTCATCCGCGGCGACCATGGCTACTGGGCCGCGCAGCTCGTCGAGCCGTACGTCGACGAAGAAGTCGCCTGGGCCATCCGCTATCACCAGGCGCTCCGCTTCTTCCCGGACGAGTCGGTCGGCTACGAGTACCCGAAGATGTATATCAAGCTCTTCGGCGCCGACTATCAGCCCGATCCGTACATCCGGCGCGACTACGAGTACGCGCGCAATCACACGTGGTACATGAGTGCGCGACTGATCTGCATCAACGACCTCTACGCCTTCGATCCCACCGTGCAGGTGCAGCTCGAGGAGTTCACGGACGTGGTGGGCCGCCACTTCAGGCAGCCGAAGGAAGGGCTCGGGTGGGACTCGAGTCCGTCGGCGCACATGTGGCGCACCATCATGATGCCGACGAAGTACCTCTAAGCCGCGCGCGGCGCCTCGCTCTCTCGCCCGCCGCGCGCCGGCGGGCGAATGCCTGCCGTGGGCCTGGCGTCCAAGGACACGGAGGCTCGCCATGATCACGATCGCGCGACGATTCACCGCTCTCGGCCTCGGAATCCTGCTCCTCTTCGGCGCTTCGACGGCGAACGCCGCCCCCGCAGCATCGGACGCGCCGGCGCCCGACGGCCCCATCGGGCGCACGCCGCCGCGGCTCAGCTACGTCGAGGGCGAGGTCTCGTTCTGGCGCCCCGGCGCGGCCGACTGGGCGCCCGCGCAGATCAACACCGCCCTCGTCCCCGGCGACGAAACCTACACGGGCAATCGCGGCAACCTCGAGCTGCAGATCGGCGCGCGCGCGTTCGTGCGCGCGTGGGGCGACACGCAGTTGGGTCTCGTCAACCAGGAGCCCGACTTCTTGCAGCTGAAGGTCACGGGCGGTCACGTCTCGGTCGACCTCCGCGCGGTCGAGCCCGGGCGCACGGTGGAAGTCGACACGCCGGTGGCGGCCTTCACGATCGACGCGCCCGGCTACTATCGCGTCGACGTTTCGCCGGACCGCACGTCGTTCATCACGCGACGCTCCGGACGCGCGACGATGACGCCCGCGGGCGGCACGGCGGTGGCGATCGCCCCCAGCGAAGAAATCGTGCTGGCCGGCGCACCGACGCTGACCATCCAGAGCTTCGTCGCGCCCACCCTCGACGTGTGGGACACCTGGAACTACGCACGCACCGACGAGCTGATCGACTCGCTCAGCGCGCGGTACGTGCCGTCCGGTGTGTACGGTGTCGACGACCTCGACCACCACGGCAACTGGCGCGTCGTTCCGACGTATGGCGCGGTGTGGGTGCCGCGCGACGTTCCGGGTGGCTGGGCGCCCTACAGCACGGGACGCTGGGTCGCCGATCCACGCTATGGCTGGACCTGGGTCGATGAGGCGCCGTGGGGCTGGGCGCCATACCACCATGGTCGTTGGGTCTTCGTCGACGGCTACTGGGCCTGGGCGCCGGGCCCGGTCGTCGTGCGTCCCGTGTACGCGCCCGCCCTCGTCGCGTTCTTCGGTGCTCCCGGCGTGCGCGTGGCGGTCGGCACGCCGTTCGTCAGCTGGGTCGCGCTCGGCTGGGGCGAGCCGGTGATTCCGTGGTGGGGCTCGCCGCGCTTCGTCGGCCGCCCGTGGTGGGCCGGCTGGGGCGGGCCGCGCGTCGTCAACAACGTCGTCGTCAACCGCACCACGGTCGTCAACGTGCAGAACGTCACCGTCTACCGCAACGTCAACGTTCACAACGCCGTCGTCAGCGTGCGCGAAGACGCGTTCGGTCGGCGCGGCGCGCACGAGGCGCGCGTGAGCGATGTCGACGTGCGGCGCCTCGAGCCCGTCCGCGGACGCCTGCGCGTGACCCCGGATGCATCGAGCTTCGTCGCAAGCGGCGGCCCCGCGGTGAAGCCGCCGGCGCAGATCGTGGAGCGCCGCGTGGTCGCGACGCGGCGGCCCGTCGCGCGCGTGGCGCCACCCGAGACGGGACGCGAGCGCGCGGCGCCCGCGATCACGGCACCCGCGCCGCGCATCGTGCCGGCACCGAAGCCGGCGGCGACGGCGCCGGCGCCGCGCGCGCCGTTCGGCACCAGTTCCATCGAGCGGGAGCGCGCTACGACGCCGCCGCGCTTCGAGAGCCGGACCGAGCCGCGGGCCGATGCGCAGTCGCGCGGGCAGACGCCTCGAGAGCCGCGCGCTGAAGTGCCGCGGCCGGAGACGGCGCGACCGGAGTCCCGGCCCGAGATGGCGCGGCCGGAACCCACGCGGCCAGAGATGACACGGCCAGAAGCCGCGCGACCAGAGCCGGCACGGCCCGAGATGACGCGCCCCGAAACGTCAAGGCCACAGCCAAGGGCGGAGACGCCGCGGCCCGAGGTCGGGCGTCCGCGCGAGGCGACGCCGCGCGCGCTGCCCGGCGAGCCCGCCAACCGTGTCTCACCGTGGCGCCGCGAATCGACGGCGCCGCGCCCCTCGACGCTTACGCCGGGCCGTGCGACGGCGCCCGGACCGACACGAGCGGTCGAGCGCGATGACGCACGCCGCACGCCGCCGCGCTCCGCCGTCGCTCACACCGAGCGCGACGAGCGCCGCACGCGAGCGCGCTGAGCCCTTCAGCGCCGCGGCGGCGGCGTGCGCCCGAGCACCTGCTCGATGGCCATCCCGATCGCGAGCAGCCGCTCGTCGCTGTCCCGCAGGCCATCGAGCGAGAGACCGACCGGCAGCCCGGTCGTCGGTCCGAGCCCCGCGGGAATCGTCAGACCCGGAATTCCGGCATTGCTCGGCGGGTCGGTGTTGCGGATGAAGCGCAGGAACGTCTCCGGGCTCGAGGCCTCCGGGCCCTGCGCGACGGCGACCGCCGGCGTCGTCGGCGCCAGCAACGCCTCGATCGCGTACTTCTCGAACGTGTCGACGAAATGCTTGAGCAGCGCCGGGCGCCCCGTCGACATGGCGGCGCGGTAGATCGGCTCGGCGTCGACGACACCGTTGGGCGCGGGGAGCTTGCGCGGCACGACGAGCGTCTCGTAGGTTCCCTTCACGTCCTTGCTCGCGATCGCCGCCGCCACCTGCTCCACCGTCTTGCCCGTACCGTACTTCGCGAGATAGGCCTTCAGGTCGTCGTACGCCTCGTACAGCGCGACCGGAAAGCTCACACGGTCGTTCAGCGTCTTCAGCTCCGGCATGTCCACCTCGACGATCGTCACGCCGGCCGCCTTGAGTCGATCGAGCGCGCGGTCGATCACCGCTTTCGTGTCGGCGTCGAGGTCGGCGAAGAAGTAGCCGCGGTCGACGCCCAGCCGCACACCGCTCAGCGATGCCACCGGCGGCACCTTGCCGTGCATCACGACCGAATCCAGGAGCGCAACGTCGGCGAGCGTCCGCGCCATCGGCCCCACGGTGTCGCGTGAGTGCGCGATCGGCGTGACGCCGTCCTGGCGGTAGCGGCCGAGCGTCGGCCGCAGTCCCGCGCCACCCGTCAGGCCGGCGGGAATGCGCACCGAGCCGCCGGTATCGCTGCCGAGACCGCCGGGCGCGAGCCGCGCGGCGATGGCAGCACCGGTCCCGCTCGAGCTGCCGCCGGCGATCCGCGTGCGGTCGTATGGATTGCGCGTCCCGATCGGCTGCGCCGTGAAGAACGCCTCGTTGTAGCCCGAGATGCCGAACGCCAGCTCGTGCATGTTGGTCTTGCCGAGAACGACCGCGCCGGCGTCGAGCAGTCGCTTCACGGTCGGCGCGTGTTCCTTCGGGATGAAGTCGCGCAGCGCGGGCGTGCCCGCGGTGTTCGGCAGGCCGGCCACGTGCACGTTGTCTTTGACGACCAGCGGCACGCCGTGCAGCACGCCCTTCGCCGTGCCGGCGGCGAGCTCGGCATCCGCGCGCCGCGCCGCCTCCAACGCGGCCGCGCGGTCGAGGGTGATGAACGCGTTGAGGTCGCGGTTGGCCTCGGCGCGCGCGAGATAGGCCTGCGTCAGCTCGACGCTCGTGACCTGCTTCGCACGGATCAACGCCGCCGCGTCGGCGACGCCGAGCTCGGTGAGATCGCTCGGCCGTTGCGGCACGCTCACGCATCCGGCGAGCAGGACGGTCAGCGTCGATACGGCGAGGGCGGCACGGACGAGCATCGGGCGACCTCCTAGGGTCCTTCGTCGCGCGGCGACGGCACGGCGCGCGGGGGAAATTCACGATAGGCGTGGCGTGTCATGACGTCCTCGCGCAGGTCGATGCCGAGACCCGGCCCCGTGGGCAGCGTCACGTAGCCCTGCTCCACGCGCAGCGGGTTCACCGCGATCTCGGCGCCGCGCGCCTCGAAGTTGACGAAGTACTCGGTGATCAGGAAGTTCGGAATAGCCGCCGAGACCTGCAGCGTGGCCGCCAGCCCCACGGTCGTCGAGTTGTAGTTGTGGGGCGAGACGACGACGTGGTAGGCCTCGGCCATTGCCGCGATCTCCCGCAGCTCCTCGATGCCACCGACGTTGCAGACATCGGGATTGATGATGTCGGCGGCCCGGCGCTCGAACACCTCGCGGAACTCGAACCGCGTGTACAACTCCTCGCCGGTGACGATCGGGATGCGGATCTCGCGCCGACACTCGGCGAGCGCGCCGAGGTCGCGCGCCGAGACCGGTTCCTCGTACCAGAAGGGATCGAAGGGCTCGAGCATCCGCGCGACGCGTACCGCGTGCATGGGCGCCAGTCGCCGGTGCACCTCGATGAGCAGGTCGACGCCGGGACCGACGGCGTCGCGCACGGCGCCGACCGTCTCGACCACCTGGCGCTCCGCCTCGCGCGTGATGTGCGTGCGCCACGGGCCGGGGAACGGATCGAATTTCAGCGCGCTGAAGCCGCGCGCCACCGTGGCCTTGGCCTTCGCCGCGTAGTCCGCGGGCGTCTTCGCGCCGGAGTACCAGCCGTTGGCGTACACACGGATCCGCTCGCGGCACGGTCCGCCGAGCAGGTTGACCACCGGCACGCCGAGCCGCTTGCCGGCGAGATCCCAGAGCGCCTGCTCGATCCCGCTGACGGCACCGAAGAAGTCGAGCGAGCCGCGCTTGGCGGCGAAGTCGTGATACGCCCAGTGCGTGAAGTGGCGGATGTGGCCGGCGTCACGCCCGACGAGATACCGCGCGAGCTGTCGCACGAACGCGGCGATCGAGTGATCGCGGTCCGCCTGCGTGTAGCACTCGCCCCAGCCGTGCAGGCCATCCGACGTCTCGACCTTCACGAAGAGCCAGTTCTTGCCGTAGCCGGGATCGACGATGAACGGGGTGACGGCCGTGATCTTCACGCGCGGCTCTCCTCCCGGATGCGGGATCCAGTCCGGCCGGCTAGGGAGTCTACTACCGCTCGAGCGTCAGCGGAGCAGCGGCGGCGGCGGTCAGCGGCGCGCGGGCGGCGGTCGTAAGCCGCCCGGGCAGCAGGGCCACGCAGAGCGTCGTGAACGCGGCGATGCCGGCCATGACCATCAGCAGCGTGCCGAAGCCTGCGGCCTTCACCGTGGGCCCCAGCACGTAGACGGCGAGCGAGCTGACGCCGAACGACACGGTCAGCCGCACGCCCGCCACGCGCGAGCGCATGCGGTCGTCGACGTACTGCACGATCATCGCGTCGACGAACGGGATGGCGCCGAAGACGAAGACCATGAATCCGAGCACGGCGGCGTAGAGCGGCCAGCCGCCCGCGGAGGATGCCAGCAGGAAGAGCGGCGCCTGCGCGGCGACGATCGGCAGGTACACCCACTTGAGTGGATAGCGGTCGATGAGCTTGCCGACCACGAGCTGCGCGAGCGAGGCGATCGTGTAGACGATGGCGAGCAGCACGCCGAGCGTGGCGGGATCGTCGATCAGTCCGCGCAGGCGCTCGGAGAGCAGCTGACCATTGCCATTGGTCGTGAAGTTGAAGATCAGGCTCGAGGAGATCGCGGCCAGCGTCATCACCGCGAGCGCGCGCGCCATCAGCGCGGGCGGCAGGTCGACGGACTTCTTCGGCCGCCGCGCCGGCGGCTCCGTCTCGCGCGGCACGAGCATCGCAAACAGCACAGCGCAGAGCAGCGCCAGCCCGCCGGGCACGGCGAACGCGGCCCGCCAGCCGACATGCTTGACGAGCAGGCCGGTCAGGATCGCGGCGACGGCGATGCCGAGGTTGCCGAAGAGGCCGTTGACGCCGATGGTGAATCCTGGGTTCTTGCTTCCCTGCACCAGCATCGGGATGCCCACCGGGTGGTAGATCGACGCGAAGACGCCCATCAGCGTCAGCGCCGCCGCGAGCGACCACACGCCCGTCGTCGATGCGACGAGCAGCCCGGACGCGCCCATGCCGAGGAAGAACACGATCATCATCGCGCGGCGGCCCCAGAGATCGCCCAGCCGCCCTGCGGGCAGCGAGCCGAGACCGAACATCACGAACGCGCCCGCCGTATAGGGCATGAGGTCCTGCCAGATCATTCCCAGGTCGGCGGCGATCGCGCCCACCGCGGTGGCGAAGATCAGGAGGAAGAGGTGATCGAGGGCGTGGCCGGCGTTGAGCAGCAGGGCGGTCGGTCGTCCCGTGGACATGGGCGGAATTCTACCGCACGATTGGGAGCATCTTTCGATCCGCGCTCTGGTCCCTGCCCGATTTTCGCCGTCTCGGCGTCTCGATGCTCCTCGGCTCCATCGGAGCCATGGGCGAGACCGTCGTGCTCGGCTGGCTCACGCTGGAGCTGACGAACTCCCCGCTCGTCGTCGGCATCGCGATGGGGATGCGCATGGCGCCGATGTTCTTCGTCGGCGTGCCCGCCGGCGCCCTCGCGGATCGCTGGCCGCGCCATCGCGTGCTGATGTTCGCCGGCGCCGGCCAGGCGCTCACGACGGGCGCGCTCGGCCTGCTCGCGACGCTCGGCCAGGTGACTCTCGCTCACATCCTGCTACTGACGCTCGCCGCCGGCACGCTGCGCGCGCTCGAGCACGCCGCGCGACAGAGCTACGTGCACGACGTCGTCGGCGGCGCCGCGCTGCTGCCCGGCCTCGCCGTGCTCGGCGTCGCCATGCGCACGGGCTGGCTCGTCGGCTCGCTCGGCGCCGGCGCCGTGATCGCTCGCTTCGGCAGCGGCGCGGCCTACCTCGCGGTGGCGGCCGGCTTTCTCGCCGGCGCCGCCGCGTTGCTGGCCGCGTCCAGCCCCACGCGCGCGACGCGCGCCCAGCCGGAGTCCTTCTGGCGCAGCGTGATCGGCTTTGCGAGCTCGATGCGAACGGATCGCTCGCTCGTCGTGCTGATGCTTCTCACGGCGGGCGCGGAGATGCTCGGCTTCTCGCACCAGGCGCTGTTGCCGAGCCTGGCGCGCGACGTGCTGCGCACGGGGCCCGAGGGACTCGGCACGCTGAATGCCGCGCGCGCTGTCGGCGGCATCCTGGGGCTCACAGTCGCCTCGACGCGCGGCCCGGTGGCGGGCGGCGGCGCGCTGTTCGTGACCGTGCTGCTGTCCTTCGGTGGGAGTCTGCTCGCGCTGGGCCTCGCGCCGTACGTCGTGCACTTCGCCGGTGTCGTGGTGGTCCTCGTCGTGGTCAACGCGCTCGGCGCGCTCGCCGACCTCCTCGCGCAGAGCCTGCTGCAGCTCAGCGCGCCGGCCCATCTGCGCGGGCGCGCCGGCGGCGCGTGGGTCGTGGCCATCGGGCTTGCGCCGCTCGGCCAGCTGCAGATCGGCGCGCTCGCCACGATGTTTGGCGTCAGCGTCGCGTTCGGCGCGAGCGGTCTCGCGCTCGTCGCACTCGCCGGCGCCACCGCGCTGCTGTTCCCGCGGCTGCGCAGGCTTTAACATCGAGCGGCGATGGCCACGCCCGCCGCGGTGCTCGAGGCGATCGACCGGGTTCTGGAGCCGCTGCTCGAGACGCTGGAGCGCGTGATGTGGGTGCAGCGCTATCTCCATCCGCCGGCCATCGGGCAACTGGCGGAGGTGCTGGCGCCGCAGACCGAGGCGTTGTCAGGACCGCTGCGCGCGCTGGAGGAGTCCGCGTGGCCGGACGACGCAGCGTTCATTCGCGAGCGGCTGCTCGACGTCGGCCGGCAGACGCTCGACATCCTCGCGGCCTTCGCGGCCGCGGCGCGCGCGCCCGACGACCTCGTCGAGCTGTTCCGCGCGCTGCGCCGACTCGCGCGCGTGCAGGAGACGCTCTACCCGCTGGCGCCGGCCTTCGATCCGGTCAGTCGCTGGTTCCTCGACCCCGCGCGACGCGGCGGCGATGAGCTCGTGGCACGCCTGCGCGAGGCGACGCTGCGCGATGACGACAACGCGCGCCGTGTCGGCGTGCTGCACGCCGACAACGAGCGCGGCAGCCGGGGCGGCTTCTCGCTCTACGTCCCCGAGACGTGGGACGGACACGCCTCGATGCCGCTGGTCGTCGCGCTGCACGGCGGCCACGGCCACGGCCGCGACTTCCTGTGGTCGTGGCTGCGCGAGGCGCGGGCGCGCGACACGCTCGTGCTCGCGCCCACGTCGGTGCAGCGCACCTGGTCACTCATGGGCGCCGACGTCGACGCGCCGCGCATCCTGCAGATGGTCGAGTCCGTCGCCGCGCGCTATCCGGTGGATCGCGCGCGGGTGCTGCTGACGGGCATGTCCGACGGCGGCACGTACGCGTTCCTCTGCGGCCTGCGCGACGGCGCGCCGTTCACGCACCTGGCGCCCGCGTGCGGCGTACTCCACCCGGCGCTACTCGCCACCGACGCGCTGGCTCGTGCTCGCGACCTGCCCATCTACCTCGTGCACGGTGAGCTCGACTGGATGTTCCCCGTCGCCACCGCGCGGATAACGCGCGACGTGCTGACGACGGTGGGCGCGCGTATCGTCTATCGCGAGATCGACGATCTGTCGCACACCTATCCGCGCGACGAGAACCCCAAGATCCTGGAGTGGCTCGCGGCTTAGCGCAGCGAGACCGAGGAGCGCCACGGTTCACTCGGGGCGCGACGAGCGTTGGGGGGTGTGGGGGGCCATGTCGGGGCCCCTCACGTAAACAGTGAATCCGGTCTTGGCGTATTTCAGATCGCGGTAGTCGCCGGAACGTACCGGCGGGTGGCGGGCGGGGCCCTGCGACGCGAGGCATTCGATCGTCACGTCGTAGTTGGGGTGATTGAAGAACGCGATCGACAGCCGCGGCCGGCCGTCGCCCGCTGGCGGGTTCACGACGCGGTGCAGGCTCGACAGCCAGCGGTCGTTCGTCCACCG
>Ga0209266_1002566_pt1 | contig 11343 bp, 8 predicted proteins | sample GraSoiAngelo_132_FD_185889 | JGI IMG/M metagenome (GOLD analysis project Ga0209266, IMG submission 185889) | Grasslands soil microbial communities from the Angelo Coastal Reserve, California, USA - 14_0929_02_40cm (SPAdes) (version 2) | ecosystem: Environmental > Terrestrial > Soil > Grasslands ...
AGCAGCAAGTGGTGGAAGGAGGAGCGCCACGGCGTGTTCCTCGACTACAACCAGAATGCCAAGGACCGCACGGTCGCGAGCGCCTACTCGGTGCGCCCCAACCCCGACGCCCGGGTCTCCGCGCCCGTGACCTGGGACGAGCTCTTCGAGTGCAAGCCCGAGGACTTCACGCTGCGCACCATGCCCGCTCGCTTCGCCGCCATCGGCGACCGGCACGCGGGCATCGACCAGAGTCCCTGCTCGCTGGAGGCGCTGCTCGAGCTGTCGGCGCGGCAGGAAGCGGCGGGCCTCGGCGATGCGCCCTGGCCGCCCCACTACGCGAAGCAGGCCGGCGAGCCGCCGCGCGTCCAGCCGTCGCGAAGGAAGGGCGGGGCGAAGCCGAGCGGCCGGCGCGTGCCTAAGAAGCCGCTGATCGAGATCGGCCGCGCTGCGAAGAAGGAGGAGGCGCTGGCGGGGCTCGAGCGCTGGAAAGCGCGTCATTCCGGGACCGCCTCCCACCTCCAGCCCGCCGACGTCTTGGTGGACGCGATGCGCGGGCGCTCCTCGACCTGGACCCGCGTCCGCGTGAACCTCGAACACGTACCGGAGGCGCTGCGGCCGGCCCAGGAGCCGCTCGATCCCGACTACGACCCGTACGCACGCTCTACGGGGGGACGAGTCGGAAGATCTCGGCGAGCTCGGCGGGGGCCGTGACGTCGAGCTGGTCGTAACGGCAGTCCGCCGGCCGTTTGTCGGGACGCCAACGCACGAAGACGGCGGCGTGTCGGAAGCGATCGCCCTGGAGGTGGTCGTACGTGACCTCGCACACGCGCTCGATCCGCAGCGGCTCCCAGGAGAGATCCTTCCCCGCGCTCCAGCGGCTCTGGGCGCCCGGCATGCGGACCGCGCCATGGGTCAGTCCCGCCCAGTTCCGCCAGGGGTGCGGCGCGAGCGCGTCCTTGCGCAGTGGCGCCAGCTCCCGCGCAAGACGGCGGCGGGACTCCATCGGGAACGACGCGGTCACGCCCACGTGGTGCAGAGCTCCGGCGTCGTCGTAGAGCCCCAACAGCAGCGAGCCGACCAGCGTTCCCGGACCGTGCTTGTGCCAGCGGAAGCCCGCTACCACGCAGTCCGCGGTACGTGCGTGCTTGACCTTGATCATCACGCGCTTGCCGGGCTGATAGGTCGTGCTCTCGTGCTTGGCGATCACGCCGTCGAGCCCGGCGCCTTCGAAGCGATGGAACCATTCCTCGGCCACCGCGCGCTCGCGACGGCAAGGCGTGAGATGGATGCGGCCCGAGGTCCGCTCGAGCGCCTTCTCCAGCAGCAGGCGGCGCTCGGCCTGCGGGCGGGAGCGGAGGTCGCCGCCGTCTCCGGCGAGCAGGTCGAACGCGACGAAGGAGGCGGGCGTCTCGGCGGCGAGCTTCTTCACGCGCGACGCCGCCGGGTGCAGTCGTAGCTGCAGGGCCTCGAAGTCGAGCCCGCGCTCGGTCGCGATCACGATCTCGCCGTCGACCACGCAGCGCGCCGGCAGGCTGGTCCGAAAGTCCGCTTCCAGCTCGGGGAAGTAGCGGTCGAGCGGCTTCAGGTCGCGGCTCTGGATGTAGCACCGGTCGCCGTCGCGGAAGACGATCGCCCGGAAGCCGTCCCACTTGGGCTCGAACAGCCAGCCGTCGCCCGCGGGCAGGGCCGTCGCGAGCTTCGCGAGCATCGGCTCGATCGGCGGCTCGATCGGGAAGCCCGCGGCGTCTTTCCTTCCCATCAGCGCGCGCCCGCGCGCCGCGCGGCGATCCGCCGCTCGGCGGACGTCCAACCCGCGTCGAAGGGGTGCCCCGGCTGGTCGAGGTCGATCACCAGTGGCGCGTGGTCGGAGGGGATGGGCTTGCCTTTGCGCGCCTCGCGGTCGATCTCCGCCCACACCGTGCGCCCGGCGACCGGGCGGGTCGCCAGCAAGTGATCGATGCGCATGCCGAAGTTCTTGTGGAAGTTGCCGGCGCGGTAGTCCCACCACGTGTAGCGGCCGGGCTCGGGATGGTGCTGGCGATACACGTCGATCAGCCCCCAGCGGCAGAGCCTCGCGAAGGCGTCTCGCTCCGCTGGGGAGACGTGGGTCCCCCCGTGGCAGGCCTGCGGGCTCCACACGTCGATGTCTTCGGGCGCGACGTTGAGGTCGCCGCCGAGCGCCAGGGGCTCGGCAGGATCCGCGGCCTCCGCGAGCCAGCGGGCGAGGCGGTCGAACCAGGCGAGCTTGGCCTGGTAGAAGGGGGAGCCCACCATCCGTCCGTTCGGCGCGTACACGCACACGACGCGGAGGCCGCCGCACGTCGCCGCGATCATCCGCGCCTCGGCGAGCGGCTCGTCGTCGCCGACGTCCGGGGTCCGTGCGGGGCGCAGCGGCTCACCGAAGTTCGTCACCACGCCACTGAGACCGCAGCGGCTGGCGATGGCGACCCCGTTCCATCGTCCTTCTCCATGATGCGTCAGCTCGTACCCGGCATCGCGGAAGGCCTCCGCCGGCGCGTCCGGGTCGGCAAGCTTGGTCTCCTGCATCAGCAACACGTCCGGGCGCGCCCGCTCGAGCCACCCCGTGACCTTGTCGAGGCGTGCCTTCAGCGAGTTGACGTTCCAGGTGGCGATCCTCACGTCCGCCCTCTCAACCTCGCCGCGGAGATCGAGGCCCAGGCTGCACCGTACTCGCATAGCACGCCAGCCACCCGCAGATAGCGGGCAGAGGGGCGGCCACCAATGGGCCCGTGCGAGACGTGATCAAACGGCTCCTCGCGCGAGCCGGCCGAGCCGCGGAGCCACGAGGAAGATGAGCAGACCCGCAGCGCCGGCCGACACCACGAACAGCATGAAGAAGTCCGCCTGTCCGCCCAGATGCCACGGGAGCGCGATCTCGCCGCGCTCGATCGCCTCGACCTGCGACGCGACGAGCCCGCCGCCCAGGTTCGCGAGGAAGGTCGAGATGAACCACACGCCCATGAGGAGCGATACGTAGCGCTCGGGCGCGGCCCTGGTCACGTAGGAGAGGCCGGTCGGCGAGAGGCAGAGCTCGCCCACCGTGTGCCAGAAGTAGGTGGCGAGAACGAAGGCCATCGACGCCTTCACGGCGGGGTCGGCGGCGACGCGGCCGGCCCACACCATGAAGACGTAGCCCAGGCTCAAGAAGCCGAGGCCGAGCGCGATCTTCACCGCTTGCCCTGGATCCCGCCCGCGACGGCCGAGCCACGACCAGAGCCCGGCGAAGAGGGGAGCCAGGAGAAAGATGAGCCCCGCGTTGACCGACTGGAACCATGTCGTCGGCACCTCGAAGCCGCCGAGCATTCGATTCGTGCGGAGATCGGTGAAGAGGTTCAGGCTGGAGCCCGCCTGCTCGAAGGCGAGCCAGAAGACGGCGTTGAAGAGCATGAAGACGAAGATCGTCGTCGTCGGCCCGCGCTCGTTCGGCTCGAGCCTGGCGACGAACCGGACCGCCCAGCCGATCACCAGCACGACGAGCACGAGTGCGGCGCCGCGGCCGGGCACGGCGGTTGCGAGCGCCGCCAGCGCCCCGGCGTAGTGGAGCAGCGCGAAGAGGGCGGCGACGGCGACGCCACCGAGCGCAAACCGGATCGCGAGGTTGGAGCGGCCGGCCGGCGGCCGACCGATGTCGCCGAGGAGGCGCTGGCGAAGCGCCACGTAGAGCGCGAGCCCGGCGAGCATGCCGACGGCCGCCGAGCCGAACCCCCAGTGCCAGCCCACGCGCTCGCCGAGCGTTCCGCAGACGAACGCCGAGAGGAACGCGCCCAGGTTGATGCCCATGTAGAAGATCGTGAACGCGCCGTCGCGCCGCGCGTCCCCGGGCTCGTAGAGTTGCCCCACCATCACCGAGACGCAGGGCTTGAAGTGTCCGGTGCCGATCACTATGAGCGCCAGCCCGAAGACGAACACGGACATGCCGGCGTCCGTCCGTGCGAGCGATCCCACGCCCGACACGGCGAGCACGAGGTGGCCGAGCGCGATCAGGAGGCCCCCGACGACCAGCGAGCGGTGCGTGCCCAGCAACCGGTCGGCGATCCACCCGCCGACGATCGGGAGCAGGTACGCGAGGCCGGTGTACCATCCGTAGAGGAGGCTCGCGTCGCCGCGTGACCAGCCGCGCCCGGGATTGATGAAGCCGGTGGCGTCGGGGCGGGGATGTGTCGACTGGACCAGGTAGAGCACGAGCAGCCCGCGCATCCCGTAGTACGAGAAGCGCTCCCACATCTCGACGAGGAAGAGGAGGAAGAGCCCTGCGGGATGTCCGAGGAGCGTCATCGGCGTCGCTCGAGTGCCACGACGGCCGGCGGTGACACAAGGCGGGCGGTTGACCGCGGGGGAACCCGCCGCTACGCCAGGCGCGATCATGGGAGCCGCTCGAGCACGGAAGACCCGACCAGCCGTGAAACACGCCGCCGCGTGTCTCTACCTCGTGACCGCCCTGGGCTGCGGCACGGTGTGGCGGCCCGTCGCGACGCGCCCACCTGCGCCCTCGGTCCAAGCAGGCGTCGATCCAGAGGCGCTCGATCGGTCCGTCGACCCGTGCACCGACTTCTACGAGTTCGCCTGTGGCGGCTGGGCTGCCAGAACCTCCATCCCGCCGGATCGGCCGGCATGGTCGCGGAGCTTCTCCGAGATCACGGAGCGCAATCTCGCGATCCTCCGCGAAAGCCTGGAGGCCGACGCGGCGGGACATTTCGAACCCGGAGACGAGGAGGCTCGCAAGCTCGGGGACTTCTACGCCACGTGCATGGACGAGGAGAAGGCGGAGACGTCGTCGGCGGAGATGCTCCGGGAGCAATTCGCGACGATCGAGGCGATCACGGACCATGAGAGCTTGGCCCGAGCGGTCGCCCAGCTGCACCTCCGAGACGTGACCGCCCTGTTCGTGTTTCGCGCCCAACAGGATCTCGGGGACGCGACCCAGGAAATCGGGGCCGCAGATCAAGGCGGGCTCGGGCTCCCCGAGCGCGACTACTACCTGAAGCACGACGCCAAGACGGTGGACCTTCGAAGACGGTACGGCGACCATGTCGCGCGCATGCTCGAGCTCGCCGGGGAGGCCCCCCCAGTCGCTGCGAAGCATGCCAAGACGGTCATGCGGATCGAGACCGCCCTCGCCCGCGGGTCGATGCCCGTCGTCGAGCGGCGGGACCCATACAAGGTCTACCACCGCATCGACCGAAGCGGGCTCGGGCGCGAAGCGCCTGTATTCCCCTGGAACGTGTACTTCGTCGAGCTCGGCTACCCGGATATCACCGCAATCAATGTGGCCGTCCCCGCATTCTTCGCGCAGCTGAACCGGGTGCTCACCACGACGCGAATCGGCGATCTCCGCGCTTACCTGCGCTGGCACCTGCTCAACGCCTCGGCCCGCGCCCTCGGGGCACGATTCGTCGACGAGGACTTCCGGTTCACCTCCGCGCTGACCGGCGCGGAGCGGCTGCTACCACGCTGGAAACGATGCGTGGGGGCGACCGATCAGGCGCTCGGCGAAGCGCTGGCCAAGCCGTTCGTGCGGAGAACCTTTGGTGTCGCCGACCGGGCACGGGCGCGGACGATGATCGAGGCCATCGAGCGGAGCTTCGACGCGAACCTCGCGGGCCTCTCGTGGATGGACGCGGCGACGCGCGGGCGCGCGCTCGAGAAGGCGGCCCAGATCGCGAACAAGATCGGCTTTCCGGATCGGTGGCGCGACTACGGGGCCCTGGAGATCGAACGCACGAGCTACCTCGCCAACCTCATGCGCGGCGCGACCTTCGAGTCACGGCGGCAGCTCGACAAGATCGGACGCCCGGTTGATCGCACGGAATGGCGTATCACGCCGCCGACCGTGAACGCGTACTACGACCCTTCGCTCAACGAGATCGTGTTCCCGGCGGGCATCCTGCAGCCGCCCTTCTTCGTGGCCGCGGCCCCCGACCCGGTGAACTACGGCGCCATCGGCATGGTCATGGGCCACGAGCTCACCCACGGGTTCGACGACCAGGGACGCAAGTTCGACGGCCACGGCAACCTGCGCGACTGGTGGACACCCCCGGTGGCGGGGGCCTTCACCGACCGGGCAGCATGCCTGGTGCGGCAGTTCGACGCGTATGTCGCGGTCGGAGATCAGCACGTCAACGGCAAGCTCACACTGGGTGAGAACATCGCCGATCAGGGCGGCCTGAAGCTGGCCTACGCGGCCTATCGCGGAACGCGGGGAAGCGCGATCAGCACGGCCCAAACCGGGGCCTTCACCGCAGAGCAGCAGTTCTTCATCTCCTTCGCGCAGTCATGGTGTACGAAGCGGCGGCCGGACCTCGAACGCCTGCTTGCCAACATCGACCCGCACTCGCCACCGCGCGACCGCGTCAATGGGGCGGTCGCGAACTTGGAGGCGTTCGCCCTGGCGTTCTCGTGCCCGGCCGGCAGCCCGATGGCGCCACCGACGCGTTGCGCGGTCTGGTGAACTCGTGGACGGTGACCCAGCCTCGAAGGATGGGCCAGGCGCTCGACAACGCCGGCGCGCAGGTGGCCGCGCAATGAGCCTCAGCGTGCGGCCTCACAGGGCTAGCGTTGGGCTAGCTTCCCCCGGTAGGGATCCCAAAGACCATGCACCCCTGGGCTGCCGCCGTCGCCACTCTCCTCATCGCCGTCATCCTCTGGGATGCGTTCCAGACGATCGTCCTCTCCCGCCGCGTCTCGCGAAAGTTCCGGCTGACGCGCGCGTTCTACCGGCTCCTGTGGACGCCATGGAGCGCCGCCGCGAAGCGAATCCCTCCGGGCAACCGAAGGGAAAACGTCCTCATGGTGTTCGGCCCGTTTTCGCTGCTTCTGCTCATAGCCCTCTGGGCACTCGGTCTGATCGTCTCCTTCGCGCTTCTCCATTGGGGTCTCGGATCGCAGCTGACAGGGCCGGACGCCCGCTCGGGATTCGGCGTAGACCTCTACATGAGCGGCACGACCTTCTTCACGCTCGGCCTGGGAGACGTGACGCCGCGCACGACGCTCGCCCGCGCCCTCACGGTCTTGGAGTCGGGCATGGGATTCGCCTTCCTGGCGCTCGTGATCGGCTATGTGCCGTTGATCTCGCAAGCGTTCTCGCGCCGGGAAGTGAGCATCTCGATGCTCGATGCGCGCGCCGGCTCCCCGCCGACGGCAGCCCAGCTGCTGCGCCGGCACTTCCGGGACGGGGACGAGGACCTGCGCGGGCTGTTCCGCGACTGGGAACGCTGGTCCGCGGAGCTCCTCGAGAGCCACGTCTCCTTTCCGGTGCTCTCCTACTTCCGCTCGCAGCACGACAACCAGTCGTGGGTCGCGGCGCTGACGACGATCCTCGACGTCTGCTCCCTTGTCGTGGCTCGGATCGAGGACAGGCCGGTGCCCACGGCACGACTGACGTTCGCGATGGCACGTCACGCCGTGGTCGACCTGTGCGCCGTCTTTCGTCTCAAGCCGACCCCGCCGCCCGTCGATCGGCTCCCGCCTTCAGAAGAGAAACGCCTCGAGAACTTCGTCGCTGCCGTCGGCGTTCGGTTTCGCTCGGACGAGGCCTCCGTCACCAAGTTCAGGGCCCTGCGCGCGATGTACGAGCCCTATGTCCAGGCGCTGTCGAGCTTCCTGATCATGCCGCTGCCCGAATGGGTCCACCCGGATGGCGTGAAGGACAGCTGGCACACGATGGAATGAAAACGCGCGCAATGCCTCCCGCGACCGCCTCGAGCAGCGGGACCACGCCGTAGCGCTTCGAGAGCGCGTCGGCGGACACCACTGTGGGCGCGGGACGGTGACGACTCATCCGTCGCCCTGACTCGATTCGTGACCGCCGGGCGAGTCCTCGAGTCATGGCGTGCTCCTACAGAAGCTCCGCGCTGATTGCGTGGCCCTGGGGCCCGACCTTGCCCGCGGCACGGGCCTCCCGGGCGGCGCGCCGGGCCTGGCGGAGAGGCTCCGGCGTGCGCGCGTCGCGCGTGACGCTCGTCACGACGGCCACGGCGGTCTCGAGATCGGTGCGCCATCCCGGGTGGATGGCGAGCGGGCGCACGCCTCGTCTGGGACGCAACCAGCACCCGACGACCTCGTGCTCGATGCGCAGGAAGCCGAGCGCCCCGGGCTCGTCGGCGGGCCAGTCGCCCCGGGCGATCAGGGGCTGCGCCGTCACGCCGATGGTGGGGATCTCCAGCCGGGCGCCCAGGTGCAGCGCCAGCCCGGCGCGCCGGGGATGGTCGCGGCCGGAGGCGTTCACCAGCAGCACCTCGGGGCGCGCGGGCAGTCGCCGGACGGCGGCCTCGAGCAACGGCCCGTCGCGCAACCCGAGCAGGCCCGCGACGTAGGGCGCCGGGGCCCGGCCGGTCACGACGGCGAGCCGGGCGCGATCGTGGTCGACGAGGAGCGCGGCGGCGGCCCACCCCGGCTCGCCCGCCGCCCCCGGACCAACTCTGCCGCGGGCGAAGCAGACGAAGCACCCCGCCACGGCCCGCGCGCCCTGCCGCGGCCGCCATGGCTCGGGACGCGCCGCTGCGAGCTCGCCCTGGGCGGCGACGAGCGCGTCTGCGGTCGCGGGCCACGAGGTGCTCATGTCATTCCAGGCCGGCGGGTCACGAGCGCAGTATATTGTAGCCGACCGGAGACGCCGGCGGGATGGCGCGCACGCGGATCGACAACCTCGGCATGTGGGACGACGCGCTGCGCTTCCAGCGGCTCGTGTCGGGCCGGGGTGGGGAGTGAAATGCCCGGGTCCGCGGCGAGCGTGATCGCGAGCCATCGAGGACCGCTTGCGGCCCGCGGCGCCGCGGCCACAATGACGGCGGCGATGCGGGTCATCGAGCAACGTCGCACGTTCGTTCACACCCACTTCGTCACCGACGGCGAGCGCCTCCCGAGCGATCGCGTGCGCGAGATAGAGCGGGGCGTGCTCCCGGTCCTGCGCGCGCTGGGCATCGTCTTCGGGATCCACCTGGCACCCCCGACACCACCGGGTGGCATCGAGATCGTCCTCGAGTGCATCCCGGCCGAGCCCGAGATGCGACGCATCGAGCAGACGCTGACGCGCGTTCTCGCGCCGATTCCCGTCCGCCCGCCAGTCACGGTCGTCGCGCAGGTGACGGCGCCGGAGTGAGCTCCGGGGCTGCGTCTTCGGGGCGTGCGAGGTCCGGGATGCCGGTCAGCGGTCGCGCTCGAGAAAGAAGACATCGGCCACGCGGCACGCGAGTGCCGAGGCCAGTGTCAGAGCGGTCCGGACGCGCCGGAGTGCCCGCCGCTTGCGGATGCGATCAAGCGGGCTTCCTGCGCAAGCCGTTCTCGGTGGCCGACCTGGAGCGGGCGGTCGGCGAGGCGGCGAGGTAGCGCACGGCCTCCGCCCCCCCCGGCCAGCGCCGCCTCAGCGCTTGCGGTCGTCGGGGGGCGCCGGCGGAAGGAACTCGCGACGCAGGCAGGAGGCGGCGCCGTAGCCGAACCGGTTCCCCAGCTCGAAGTCCCCGAGAAGCGCCAGCTCGTCGGCGCGGAGGGGCGACAGCGGCTTCTCGCACGGCGGCCAGCGCTCGGCGAACAGGTAGAAGACGATGTCCCAGCGCTCCATCTCGGAAACGGCGTTCTCGAACGAGGGCATCGCCGTCTGCGCGCCCCCGTAGGTCACCCGGTTGAACATCTCGTATGGACTCCAGTTGTAAACGGGGTGCAGGATGTTTCCCGGCGGGGGGTCCATCGTCGCAGTCAGGGAGCTGTCGCCGGTGGCGTCGGCGCCGTGGCACGCGGCGCACGCCTCCGCGTACAGCTTCTTGCCCTTCGCGAGGTCTGGCTTCGCGTGCGGAGTGCGCCGGATGGGCGCGTGCTCGAGGACCTGCTGGACCAGAGCACGGCAGTCCCCACCGAGCTTGTAGTCGACGCCGAGCGAGCGGGTGCGGATGGATTCGACGCCGGCCCGGATGTCGGGCGCCGGAACGAGCGCCGCGACCCGCTCGAGGAGCTCGGCTAGCTCGAGCTGGCGGCGACGGGCGGCGTCGCGATCGTGCAGCTCGAGCGCTTCGGAATACTCCTCCGCGACGAGCTGCAGCGCCGCGACCACGCGGCTCCAGTTCGCGCCCTGGCCGGGAGCGGGCGCCGCGGCCAGGCAGAGCGCGAGAACGAGACTCATCTCGGTGCAGCGAAGGAGGCGCCCGGTCCTGTAGCTCATCCGCCACCTGGCTTCAACCGACATTTCCCAGATACGGCGCCAGCAGGACCGCGGCGACGCCGATCCAGTGGAGCAGGATCGAGACGGCGATGCTCTCGGAGCGCTCGCGGGCCATGCCCGCTGCTGCGCCGAAGAGCAGGGCGCCGAGGAGCGGAAGCGCGGAATCGGGGCCTCCGGGGATCGCCTGCGTGAGCGAGATCGCGGGGTGCCGCAGGATGGCGCTCCAGAGCGCATAGAATCCGGCCGAGAGGATGACCGGACAGGAGAGGAGCCAGGGACCACCGCACTCCTGCATGGCGAAGCTCGACACGAGGCCACCATGGACGAGACCCCGGAAGAGCACCTCGGCCGCGAGAGGAAGCGTGAGAACGCCCAGGGCCTCGAGCCACTCGGGCACGGGGGTCGTTGCATGGACGGGAATCCACACGCCGCCCGCCAGCGCGCCGAAGATGGCGAAGGGCAGAAGGACGCACCAGTCCAGCCCGGCGGGGCGACGCAAGCCGTACAGCCCCGGCGCGCGCAGGCCTCTGATGAGGAGGAGTACGCCGCCGAGCGTCGCCAACAACACGGAGAACTGCGCGGGGCTCGCCGCGAGCCCGCTCCCCGGCGCACCGGTGCCCCGCCCGATCAGGCCGGGCAGGAAAGCCGACGCCAGTGCGGCCAGCAGTATCCCTGTGCTGCCGAGCGCTGCGCCCGCGATCCGGCGGAGGCGCTGGACGAGGGCGGGCGCGCGGAACGCCTGCTGGCACACCCGGGCGATCTGCTCGGGGGCCAGGCGAGTCCCGGTGGTGCGCGGCGATCCGCCGATCTCCGTCGAGCCGCCCCAACGGTTGGCAGAGCGATGGCCGCCGGCCCCCGGGTCCACGAGATTGAGGTGCGCATAGAACCGATCGAGGCTCGTCGGCAGGTACGGATTCACCTGGCGCAGGGTATAGGTCGCGGCACCCGTGCGCAGCACGATTACCCCTAGCCGTTTGCCGTGCAGCCGGCGTAGCTGCCGCTCCACCTCGTAGATCCCGGCCTTCGAACGGCAGACGACCGCGACGGAGCCGGTCGTTATCTCGACCCGCGCCAGCTGCTCGACGTCCGTGACGTCGTCGAAGTGTGTCGGCGAATACACCAGGCGATCGATGGCTCGCAGCCGGTCGGCGGTGTAGCCGAGCAAATCGCTCTCGCCCCAGCGCCCTCGT
>Ga0209266_1002568_pt1 | contig 11337 bp, 10 predicted proteins | sample GraSoiAngelo_132_FD_185889 | JGI IMG/M metagenome (GOLD analysis project Ga0209266, IMG submission 185889) | Grasslands soil microbial communities from the Angelo Coastal Reserve, California, USA - 14_0929_02_40cm (SPAdes) (version 2) | ecosystem: Environmental > Terrestrial > Soil > Grasslands ...
GACGCGCGCGATTGTCGCGACCGGCAGTTACGGACCGAAAGGTTACGCGCCCGAATGGAATGTGCCGCAGGGCGCGGAAGAAGCTGATGGCATCGATGGACTGACACGGGTGGTGCGCGAACAGATCGGGAAAGGCGCCGATTGGGTGAAGGTTTATGCGGACTATCGTTGGGGCGCCGGCGGCGCGGCGCACGCGACCTTTACTTTGGACGAGTTGAAGCTTGCCGTGGAGGTCGCAAAGAGCGCAGGTATTCCAGTATCCGCTCATGCAACCAGCACTGAAGGCGCGCGCCGTGCAATTCTCGCCGGCGTCGAGACGATCGAGCACGGGGACGGCCTGACGCCGGAACTCTTTCGCTTGATGAAAGAGCGCGGCACAGCCCTCTGCCCGACGCTTTCTGTTGCCAGCGGTCCTACCATCGACAAGAAGAAGATCGTTTTCAAACAAGCGCTCGATTCAGGAGTAACGATTGCGAGCGGCAGCGACGTGGGCGTTTTCGCTCACGGCGACAACGCGAGAGAAATCGAAACGATGGTCGCATGGGGAATGCCGGTTGTAGAGGCGCTGCGCTCTGCAACTTCGATTGATGCGCGGGTGCTGCACATGGAAGATAAAATTGGCCGCGTGAGAGTTGGACTGTTCGCCGATCTGATCGCCGTTGAGGGCGATCCGACTCGCGACATCTCATCTCTGCGTCGCGTCAGATTCGTGATCAAGGACGGCACGGTTTACAAGCAACCTTAATCGCCAGCGTTGTCTCGAATCTTCACCGCAACTCGGATTACAAAAATTATGACTACAACCTAAACCGCATTTGTGATCCGAGAATGGTGATGTCGCCCGGGCGAGTCCGTCCGTCGTTTTGTCTCATCAGGTAAAGATCGAGAGTGAAGTGTTTGTTGAATGCGTGATTGGCGCCGGCCGCAAATCTGTTTCGCACCCAGTCATGCTGGCTCCAGTCGTAAAAGACTTCGTCAGAGACATACCCGGTGAACTTCGCTTTCTTAATCATGAAAGGATGCTCGATTTGACCGCGAATGCGATAACGCCAGGCGTCGACTTGCGGCTCGCGCCAGCGGCGCTCGAACCAGTTTCGTTCGATCAGTGTGAACTTGCCGGCAGGAAACCGCAGTGTCGCGCCCAGAGTAAGCCGGTCTTCATATTCACTCTTGCCATGAGGTGGTTTGGCCTGGCGATGAAAATAAAATGGATTGAAACTTAGGTACTTGTTGGCTTTGATTACCCAACCGACTCCCCAGCGCCCATCGACTACGCTGCTGAAATTACTGCGAATTCTGATCGTGCCCTGAAGTACGAAGTCGACTTTCTTGCTCATCGGTATCGCCAGTTGGGTGTCGTTCCAAAATTGGACGTCGTCCTTCGGTACCGGCTTTGTCGTTTGAGCGTGCGGTCCGCGGGCCGCGCTGAAGAGAATTGAAATCAGAAATAATCCTTTCAGGCATTGATTCAGTCGCTTCATCTTTGTCTCGCGAGCGTATAGTTTGGCAAGACGCTGAACGAAGTGAGTCCAACCGCGACGCGATCGCCGGGCTTGAATCTAGTGGCGCTAGCTTCGGGCTTGGGACGCGTGGCCATAATCGGCACACCGGTCATTCTTTCAGGAGTGTTGACGGTCACTTGATATAGTGGTGGCTCGTCCTGTGACTGGCGCCGATGCGTGAGATCGAGACGGATATTCAAACGCTCGTAAGCGCCGACAAAACTCACTTCCTCGATCACCCCGTTCGCCAACCGCCGACATCCTTCGGCCAGGTTCGCATCCTGGCTGATGCAAACGTCCTCAGGCCGAAAAACCAGCTTAACCGATTGCCCTTCACGAAATCGTCTCGTTTCTTTTTCGGCTGGCAAACGAGCAGTGCCGATTTCGATCGCTCCGCCGGTCACGACGCCTACCAGAAGATTGGCCGCTCCCAGAAAAGTGGCGACGTATTCACTGGCCGGATGATTGTAAACTTCGTCGGGTGTTCCCACTTGTTCGAGATGGCCTTCGTTGAGCACCGCGATGTGGTCACCCATCTCCAGAGCCTCTTCCTGATCGTGCGTGACAAAGACGGTTGGAACCTTGACCTCCTTCAAAAGCGCGCGTATCTCGCGACGCAGATGCACGCGCGTCTGCGCATCCAGCGCGCCGAACGGTTCGTCGAAGAGCAAGACCTGCGGTTTGTAGGCTAGCGTGCGCGCAATCGCGACGCGTTGTTGCTGTCCTCCCGAGAGTTGCCAGGGATGTTTCTTCCGATGTTCCTCCAATCGCACCAACTCAAGCAAACGATTTACGGTTTCTCTTCTTTCCTTTCGCGGGCGCCGGCGAATCTTCAGCCCAAAGGCAATGTTTTTTTCCACGGTCATGCGCGGAAAGAGCGCGTAAGATTGAAAGATCACGCCCACGCCACGCTCGCGGGCGGGCAAATCGGTAACATCCTTGCCGTGCAGAATCACTCGACCCTTGTCAGGTTGTTCCAGTCCCGCAATGATGCGCAGGATCGTCGTCTTGCCGCTGCCTGAGGCGCCGAGCAAAACCAGCGATTCCCCTTCCGCCACGTCGAAGCTGACATCTTCGAGCACGCGCGACTTCTTGAAGCGCTTGCTGAGGCCCTGCACGCTGGCGGCGAGACCGTTTCTTTTTTGGCGCTCGGGAGCCCAGGACTCATGCAACTCGGCAGTATCGGGTGTTTTCAATTTTGCACTCATTTTTCCTGAGCCTCGAATTCCAGCCAGTCGCGCGCAAAAAATAGCACACTGAAAATCACGAAAGACAAAAGCGCCAGCACGATCGCGATTGCGTTGGCGGCCTCGATCTGTCCTTCGTTGAACTTCGCAAAGATATAGAGCGGCGCCGTCTGAGTGCGGCCCGCGAGATTACCTGAAACCAAAATCGTCGAACCGAATTCGCCGACCGCGCGCGCGAAAGTCAAAAGCGCTCCACCGACGATGGCCCCGCGAAGACTGGGTAGAGTTACGTACCAAAACGTCTGCCACCTCGTCGCGCCGATCGTCGCGGACGCTTCTTCGAGCGAGCGGCTCATCGTATCGAATACCGGCTTGATGACGCCAAACGCCAGCGGGAACGTCACGAAGATATTCGCCAGAATGATCGCATAAGCCGTGAACATCAATTGCACGCCGTTCAACAGACGGCCAAGCACTCCGTACGGCCCCCAAAGCAGCAGCAACGCGAATCCAGCGACCGCCGTAGGTATCGCCGTCGGGAGAGAGATCGTCACAATCACGGCGTTGCGTCCCCAGAAATCGTAGCGCGAAAGGACGTACGCCGCCAGCAGGCCGAAGATGACATTAAAGGCAGTCGCCCAAAAACTGGTGAACAGCGAAAGTTTGAGTGCGAAAATCGCTTCCGGAGCTACCAGCGACGACCAGAACACGCCCAGTCCTTTGCTCGTGCCGTAGATAAAGATCGAGAGCATTGGCAGCAGCACCAACGGCAGCATAAGGCCCAGCACCACGCCGATGCTTACCGGACGCGCTATGTCGAAACCGCGAACGTGCCTAATTGAGGCAATCTTTATAGCCATTGCTGATTACTTTCTCTTCTGTACCTGATCGCGAAAGATTTTTTCGATCACTTCGGGATATGCTTTGTCCCAACCGCCGAAATAGTCCACCGTAAAAGGGTATTTGATGGTTGCGAGTTCCTTGTTTTCTTGGTCCAGTGTTTCATTGGTGCTGGACCGGAAATGAAATTTGACGAAGGCGCGCTGGGCCTCTTCGGTAAATAAATATTGAATGAATGCCTCAATCACGGGCCGGTCTGAGGCGGTGACGTTGCGGTCGATTATCACGGCGGGGTGCTCGCTGAAGATAGTTGCTTCAGGAATGACGATCTCGGCATCCGCCTTGGCGCTGCCTTCTTTCATCAGCAATGCGTCGAGTTCGTAAGTGATCAGCGCATCGCCATAGCCGCTTTCGAATTGAGTACGTGCTTCGCGCGCGGAACCGGGCGTGGAGATCACATTGCGCCAAACAGCCTGGAGTAATTGCAGCGCGCGCGCGCGATCTGCTTCGCCGGATTGCTTTTCCGTCTTCACGAGTTCCGAACCGTAGATAGCCAGGATCGACCACTGTGCTCCGCCTGAGCCGATCGGATCGGGATGGATTAATTTGAGTCCCGGCTTCGCCAGATCGCCAAAGTCATGAATGCCCTTTGGGTTTCCTTTGCGCACCAGAATCACGAATGGTGTCTTGTTAACGATTCCCTTCTGCGGCAATGCATGCCAGTCCGAAGTCACGAAGCCGCCTTGCTTGAGTCGTTGCGCGTCGCGGTCGATCGAAAGAATCGCGATTTGGGCTTTTACGCCTTGCAGAATCTGGTTCGTAACGGTTTCTGATCCGGCGAACGAAGAGGTGAAATGCACATCCTGCCCGTGCTCCCGTTTCCACTTTGCAATGAAGGCCGGATAGACAGCTTTCTCAAGCGACTCCTTCATGATCGAAAAGCCGTAGAGCGTGACATTGGTACCACCGCCGGATTCAGAAGGAGGTTTTGGCAAACAACTACTGCCGGCAATCAACCCGGTCAGCACGATCGTTAGCGCCGCAGTTCTGAGCTTTGTGAGCGACGTTCGCCTCTTCATGAGAAAAGACTTCCTCTACGAACCCGTCAAAGCAGGTTCACCAGTCGACTATTCTTTTCAGGTACCAGGATTAACTACAGGGTCTATAGCATATTTTCGAGATTTGGGAAATGGTATTCTGTTCGCTTAGTTTTCTCAGATTCTTAGAGATGCTTTTTCCAGACTTATGCCATTACAAAAGGACAATAATAGGTTTCCGCGTCCCGCCTTGATTTGAGAGTTCGCTAACCATTACGATGCCTGCTTTGGACTTCGATGTCTTCAGACCGAGGAGTTTTTTGATTTGTTCGGAAGATGGATGCGCGCGCGCGAGATTGCGCACACAAAACGCGACGATAATCGCGTAGTAAGGCCGTTTGCGTGGGGCGCCGAATTTATTCGGGAGCACGCGAACGGCGATGATCCGCGCGTGATCTTTGGCGAGCACACCGAACGGGTGATGGCGCGGAGCGAGGACTTCTATGCCTTGCCGGAGATTTCTGACTGGCAACTCGCCGGGGATCGCCTGGCGTGGACCAGCGCGATCAAAACTCCTGCGGCGGAAAACAATCTTGCGCGGGCGCGGCTGTTCACGCCTCGACGTGAGCGAAAGAATAAACCACGCGCCGCCGTGGTCGTCCTGCCACAGTGGAACGCCCAACCTGATAGTCACGTCGAAGCTTGTCGCATCTTCAATGGCTTGGGGATGACTGCGCTGCGGCTGACATTGCCATATCATGAAGAGCGAAGACCACCGGAAATCGAGCGGGCCGACCATCTCGTCGGCTCAAACATCGGCCGTACGATCCAATCGATGCGCCAGGCCGTTTTGGACACGCGCGCGGCGGTGCGCTGGCTGAAAGACCAGGGTACGGAACGCATCGGCATTCTGGGCACCAGTATCGGATCGTGCATTGGGTTTCTCGCTTTCGCACATGACGCCGCGATCGACGTTGGCGTCTTCAATCATGTGTCCGGTTATGTGGCCGACGTAGTTTGGAAAGGAATATCTACCCAGCACGTGCGCGCGGGAATCGAAACGGACCTGACGGTCGATGAGTTGCGTGATTTCTGGAAACCAATCAGTCCCATTCCGTTCATTCCGCGGCTGCTCGAGATAAAACCTCGTCCGATGCGTTTCATCGCCGCGCGTTACGATCTAACTTTTCCCGTCGATCTTTCGCGCCAGGTGATCGCCGAGGTGAAACGCTTCGGAATCGATCTCGACGTGGTTTGGTTGCCGTGCGGTCATTACACGATGGCTGATTTGCCCTGGAAGGCGATCGATGCCTGGAAAATCGCGACGTTCTTCAGGAAGCATCTATAGCCGCCAGCTAATGACCCGCTCCAAGGGGCTGCGACCATGTCTATCGAAAGCCCGTATCCGTCTGAATAATTTCCGTTTCCGAACTGCGCTGGAGCAAACATCGACCGCAATCGTCTTGGAAGATCTTTCGTCTTGTTTGAGGTCAAGAATGGTAAGCTTCCGCCCTTCGAGCAGACGGGGGACAACGATGAACCATTGTAAGCAGCCGCCACAAGTCATTATGAACCATGCAATAATGTAATCAGATGGATAGTGAACACTGTCAGTTTCGAGAAAGAACATTGAGATGAAGAGGAAAACGATTCCCGTGGGAAACGAGAGCAGCAACATTAATAAGAACATGGTTTCGCCAGCCGCCAAGCAAGCTTCATCCGTTGAGACGCACAGATTCGTTCCCATTAGCAGAACTAAAAGAGCCGCGGTCAGCCAGGCAGTTATTAAACAGAGTTTGATGTGCCCTCTCATCTCAGAAACCCTAGTGTCTGAATTACAGAGTTAGACCATCAGTCGGCTGAATTTGTTCCACACCCGCAGAGACCAAATGCTTGACGAGCTTGAGCGCGCGAAGCGTCAATTTGATGTTCCTGAAAGCCAAGTCATCAGCACACTCTCTTTTTTTGCGAGGCGGAAGATCGAGAATGCAAAATCGCTCATCCGACTACACGAAACTCTGCTCTTTCTGCGCGCTTACCCGCAGGGCGCGTCAGTTCTTAGTCAAGTAGAGAAGACTCTGAGGACACTTGCGAGAGTGGTTCCTAAACTTCGCGACAAGGATCTCGATCTTTCGCCGCTCGATAATCCTGAGGTCTCTGGCATCGCCGGCACGCGCGTGACGAGCAATTTCAGTTATGTGATCGTCTGCTGGCTCGTTGCCAAATATCCAAAGCAACTTTCGATCGATTGGGATTGGTTTGAAGAAGAGGATCGATTCGGCGCGACGATGCCGCGCTTTATGCCGCTGCTGGAAGAAGAAGCAATGGTCGAAGCGCACGTGCCCTATCGCGATTGGTTGCGCGCGGCGAGGAGACGAGAAAATGAAGTCGCTTGGCTGATTGGGCAGTTTGAATCAATGAATGTTTCGGAGGAACTCTACGATTCGCTTAAGCTGCACCTGACCTGGCGGTTTGGCTTTCGGTCTTCGCGGACCGGGATGAAGTTACCGGTGTCCAAAGTCTTCTTCCACAATCAGCCGCTGATTCAACGCCGAGATATTTCGCTTTCAGTTGAATTGTTATCGCCACCAATTCCGATCGAGGAAGTGTCTCGCGCGCTGGGCGCGAAGATTCTCGACATAGCGCGCGAAACTTCCGCGGTTCGTTATCGAGAGTTACACGGTTTCACTTACGGAGATTCGCGACGCGTCTTGAAAGCGAGTCTCGGGCGCGGCACCGAAGCCTTCGTAATTGGCGTGCCGCCGGAACACCGGCTGCCGTTGCGCGCCTATCACGCGGCTTTGATCTTCAAGAATGGCGTGCCCGTCGCTTACTTCGAAGGTCTTTCGCTCTTTGAGTGGATGGAGAGCGGTTTCAATCTTTACTACACGTTTCGCGACGGAGAAACTGCCTGGCTCTATGCGCGGATTCTGCGACTGATGCGGCAGCTGCTTGGCGTTACGGTGTTTTCCATCGAGCCTTATCAAATTGGTCACGAGAACGAGGAAGGAATCGAATCGGGAGCGTTCTGGTTCTATCGCAAGCTCGGGTTTCGGCCCGTTCGTCCAGAGTTGATGAAGTTAACGCTGTCCGAAGAGCAGAAGATCGCGGCGAGGCGAGACTATCGCACTTCAGCGCGCACGCTGCGAAGGCTTGCCGCTGGTCACCTGCTGTTCGAGCTGGAGGGATCTGGGAGTTACGCATGTGATCTCCCTCTCCCCTTGGGAGAGGGTCGGGGTGAGGGCGCGAAGCGTAGAGAGCAAAAGGAAAGAGGAGGTGGGTTGCCATTGTCGCTAATCCCTCACCCCAGCCCTCTCCCAAAGGGAGAGGGAGTCAGCGAGTGGGACGACTTTGCGGTTCGCAATCTCGGTCTGGCAGTACAGCGCCGCATGGCAAAGGACTTCAGTGGCGAAGCTCCCAAGATCCGAGATGCCTCGGTTAAATTCGTGAAACGCGCTCTCGGCCTTAGAACCGATCGATGGCGTGAAGCAGAACTCAATGGGCTGGAGAATCTTGCGCTCGTGCTGGCGATGATTCCCGGCGTCGAGCGATGGAGCGCAGACAAGAAGGAATCGGCTGCACAGATCATTCGCGCCAAGGCAAACAGCAACGAAGCCCGCTACCTTCGTCTCATGCAACGGCACACGAAGCTGCGCGCCGGAATCATCGCGCTTGGTTCGTAAGGACGCACTAGCGACGCTACGACAAACTGAAGTAGTCGGGCCTTTCATCGTCCTGAAGTTGCGCTGCCCGCTTGCAGGGCGGCGAACTTCAGAATCTTCGGCCTGACCAACGATTCGAAATCCTTATACGAGAGCTTGATCAATTCCGTGTGCGAGCCAGCGTTGAAGGCAATCGTATCGTCTTTGGTCAAACTCTGGTCCACATAAACCTGCAGGTCGTATAGATTGCCGAAAGGCGGCATGGCCCCGAGCTCGCACTCGGGAAACTGGCTACGAAATTCCTGCTCGCCGGCTAACTCGACCTGGTTCGTGCGTGTTGCTTGCTTCAAAGCATTCAAGTCAACTTTGTATGAAGCGGGCAAAACGGCCATCGCCAGCTTGCCATCGAGTCTGACCATTACAGTCTTGGCCAACTCCTGCCCCGGAATGTGCGCGGACGCGGCGATCTCCTGCGCCGTGTAAGCAGCCGAATGACTGATGTTTACATACTTGACGTTTTGACTATCGAGAAACTCTTTCAGTTTTGTGGCGGGCATGACGACCTCCCTTAATTCGTCTTCAGTGAAGGGGACCTCTGGAGGGGATGAACCAAGTCTAACTCATCCAGAGTGCAAAAGAAAAAGGCAACGGGAAGGCCACCAATTTAGCTAGCTCCCTCTCCCTTTGGGAAAGGGCTGGTATGGTGGGCCCTAGCTGAGAGGATCAAGAAACTGCGCTTTTGGTTGTTTTCAGGTGTCGGTTCGACTGAGAGGGAACATAACTAAACGGTCGGGCTGGCAGTTAGGCCCTCACCCTTGCCCTCTCCCAGCGGGAGAGGGGATTGCATTGCAATTTCTGTCAAGCGCGGCTTAGATGGGAGACAGATCCAGAGCCCGATTAAATGCGCGATAGAGTTCGTTGTAATGGCGAATGGAAAGTTCCAGCGCTTCCGGCAACTGCTCAACATCGGAGGGATTGATAACGAGATTAACGTTTTGCAGAAAAGCCGTGTGCGGATCCATTGTGCGCACGCCGGCCGTCAGATAAACGAAGAATAGACGACGCCGTTCGGACGGTCGCAGCAGTCTGACTTCGCGCGTGATAAATGCGACCCCTTGTTCGAGCGGGTCGAAATTGGCATCCAGAATAACTACATCCATGCGGTCTTCACGCATGCGTCCAAGGCCCTCTGCCATGTTTTCCGCCATAAAGACATCGTAATCTTGCTCGACCAGCAACTGCGCGATTGCTTCGCGATACGCCGGACTGGTGCACACCAAGACCTTTCGCCTATCCCAGGCCGCGCGCTTTCTTCCGCGACCACTGACTGAACCACTCTCAGCACTGCGAAGTGCCTGCGCCAGCACCCTGGCAATCTCGTCCAATCCGGACGGGGTTCCCTGGTTCGTCGGCGACGGGTTTTCGCCCACGGCATTTGAATTGAACTGGGGAGCGGCCACTGGGCGTTCAAAGACTGCCGATGCACGAACGGCAACCGTTTCTGTGGCCACAACCGGCTCGCGACCAACTACGCTGTCAGGCTGAACATCGACGCTCGTCTGACACTTTGGACACCGAACCGAAAAAGGATGCGACGGCAGCTGCGCTTCATCGAGTCGCAGGCGAGCTTCACATTTCGGACAAATAAGAACCATCTCAGTAAGTCTAAATTGCTTTTCAGTCTAATCGGTCAGAGTAAGCGCTGCAGGATAATCCCCGCGCTGATTGTTGGCGATGAGATTTTCGGCTTGAGCGCGAACGTAATCCTCGCCGGAGGTTAGGCCCTTGAGTGAGAGCAGCAGGTTATTCTGATTCGTGGCGAACCCGAGACCATCTTCAACTGTGACGATGTTGCGCTCGATTAGGTCCTTGATTACCGTATCAAAGTCTTGCATTCCATCCAGTTTCCCGTCACGCATCGCATCGAGCAACGACTTGCCTTCCGTTTCGCCGTTCTCAATATATTCGCGCGTGCGCGGCGTAGACCTCAAAATCTCCACGGCCGCGATTCGACCGTGAAAGTCGGCACGCGGAATCAAACGCTGCGAAACAATGTAACGAAACGTCTGCGCCAGCCGGGTGCGAATCACCGGCTCTTCATTCTTCGGGTAGAGGCCAATGATGCGGTCAATTGTTTTCGACGCATCGATGGTGTGCAGGGTTGAAAGCACCAGGTGGCCAGTTTCGGCCGCTTCGAGCGCGATTTCAGTAGTCTCGTAGTCGCGCATTTCACCGATCAGGATCACCTTGGGCGCCTGGCGCAAAGCTGCGCGCAAAGCGGAGGGAAAGTCTTTCGTATCGTGTCCGACTTCGCGCTGATTGATTGTCGAGTTCTTGTGCGTGTGGAGATATTCGATTGGGTCTTCGATCGCGACCACGTGATAATGTTTCGACTCGTTGATAATGTCGATGATTGCCGCCAGGGTTGAACTCTTGCCTGAGCCGGTCGGTCCCGTGAGCAAAACCAAGCCGTTGCGAAGGTCGGCGATCTCGGCAAGCTGTGGCGGTAAACTGAGAGAGGCGAGTGTCGGAATGTCGGTTGGGATCACGCGCATCACGATCGAATAAACCCCGCGCTGCTGGAAGACGTTGCAGCGGAAGCGCGCGCGCGAAGGCAGCGAATAACTGAGATCGGCCGTGCCGGTTTTCACCAGTCTTTCCGCTGCTTCAGGGTTCTCCTCGAGCAGCGTCATGGCTATGATTTCAGTCTGATAGGGGGTCAGCTTTTGCAGACCCAACGGCTGGACCGGCGTTAGTTTTCCGTTAATTTCGACTTGGGGTAACTGACCGACTGAGAAATTGAGATCGCTAATCTTGTCAGAGACCAGCAACATCCGTTCGATAATGGGCGGCAGATCGAAGAAACTCATCTGTTCCTATTAAATGAATTGGCTCGAGGTTAATGATCGATGAGGAGGGCTGAAGTCTTGCCGCATCACCTTCGCGGCGATTTCCATTCTCGCCGATAGCGTCGACAAACGCAAGCAAAAAATGTTCAACCGATATTTCGAGAGATAAAGGCGAAAGCGGAGGGTGGTGCCGATTAACTGAAACAGCGTTTCGTTCAGAGATCGGAAGTAGCTGCCCTTCACAAAACATCCAGCCCGCC
>Ga0209266_1002570_pt1 | contig 11336 bp, 6 predicted proteins | sample GraSoiAngelo_132_FD_185889 | JGI IMG/M metagenome (GOLD analysis project Ga0209266, IMG submission 185889) | Grasslands soil microbial communities from the Angelo Coastal Reserve, California, USA - 14_0929_02_40cm (SPAdes) (version 2) | ecosystem: Environmental > Terrestrial > Soil > Grasslands ...
AACATGGCCGACTACTTCCTCTATCACAACCTTGAGGAAGGGCGAGAGAATAAAGTCTGTCTCTACTTCAAAGATCAAACTCACACCTATGGCGAGACGGCGCGGATGTCGAATCGCGTGGGCAGCGCGCTGCGCGAAGTTGGTGTTGATATTGAAGATCGCGTGCTCATCGTGCTGCCTGATTGTCCCGAGTTTGTTTGGACGTGGTTTGGGGCGGCGCGCATTGGCGCGGTGATAACGATGGTTAATCCGCTTTTGCCGGCGGACGATTATCGTTATTACCTTGAATACACTCGGGCCCGTGCCGCCATCGTGCACGAATCATTCATGAGACCGTTTGCCGAGGCGGCCCAGGACGCCACGTATCTCCGCACGGTGTTTGTCGTTCGTAACGAAGATGCGGTAGACGAAGAGCAGATTGCCCCCCAGCAGACTCGTGCGAAATTCTTTTCGTTTGACGAGATTGTTTCGTCGCAGCCGAGCATTTGCCGGACCGCCGACACGCATCGCGACGACATCGCCATCTGGTTGTTTACCTCGGGCTCGACCGGGCAGCCGAAAGGCGCAGTGCACCTGCAGCACGATTTGCCTTACAACACGGAAGTGTTTGCCAAGCGCACGATGGGCGTGAACGAAAATGATCTGACGATTTCCGTGCCGAAACTTTTCTTTGGTTATGCCACGGGGACGAACCTGCTGTTTCCGTTCGCCGTCGGCGGCGCCACCGCGCTCTTTGCTGCGCGGGCAACGCCCGAGAAGATGTTTCAAGTGATCGAACGTTATCGTCCGACGATACTCACGACGGTGCCGACAATGATCAATGCGATGCTGAATGTCGACGACGCGAGCGCTCGTGACTTATCCAGCATTCGCTTTTGTTATTCAGCAGGCGAAGCCTTGCCAATCGAGCTTTATCATCGCTGGAAGGAAATATTCAGGGTTGAGATTTGCGATGGCATCGGTTCGGCAGAGATGTTTCATATTTACATTACGAATCGGCCCGAAGACGTAAAACCAGGCAGCCTGGGCCGCATCGTCGAGGGTTACGAAGCTGAAATTGTCGATGCAGATGACCATGAGGTACCAACTGGCGAAATGGGCACGTTGAAAATCAAAGGGGATTCGGCGGCCCTTTGTTATTGGAACGCGCAACGTGCATCGAAAGCAACTTTTGCCGGCGATTGGTGCACTACCGGCGATCAATTTCACGTCGATGAAGATGGTTATTATTGGTGTCATGGCCGCACCGACGATATGCTGAAAGTCGGCGGCGTGTTCGTCGCTCCGTCAGAAATCGAGAATTGCCTGCTGCAGCACGAGGCCGTGTTGGAATGCGCGGTAGTCGGCCACGAAGGCGGCGATGGTTTGGTGAAACCAAAAGCCTTCATCGTTGCGCGCGACGGACGCTTAGCAACCGCTGCGCTTGCCGATGAAATCAAACAGTTCGTAAAATCCAAAATCGCGCTCTACAAATATCCGCGTTGGATCGAATTTGTTCCCTCGCTGCCAAAGAATGATCGCGGCAAAGTCGATCGCAAAATACTTAGAGATCAAGGAGTAACCCCTTTATGAAAATTTCAATTCGCATACAGATGTTCGTTCTCATGCTCGCGCTTGGAAGTCTGTCGGTGGCGCGCGGCCAACAAAAGCTGAGCGGTTCATACACGATGACAATTGCATCTCAAATAGTCGCTCAAGAGAAGTTCACGCTGTTGCTCGACCCCAGCGGCTCGCTCGAAGCGGAAGCTGATGTGGAGTCCGGGGTGAATAAGATTCATACCGTTACAAAGGCGACTAAAACGGGGCCAAAGTCTTTCTCCTTTACGGTGCCAAATCAGGCCGGTTCAACCGTGATCTTTAACGGCAACACGGCCAAGATCTCAACCACAGGGCAACCCGATCGCGAAGTTAACACCCAGGCGAACGTTAGAGAACGGCCTCTGGCATCAACTCGTTTTTTTGCTGAAGCAATACGATGCCGGGCGCGCTGGTTCGCAGAGTTTCATCGCGTTTCTTCCCAGCCAAGCGTCAGAATTGAAGATACAGCTCGAGCGCACCGAGTCCCCAACCGTGGACGTTAAGGGTAATCATGTAGCGACGGAGCACTATCGCGCGACTACCAGCCAGGGGTTGACCATCGATTTGTGGACTGATAATGACCGCGTTCCGCTCGTTATTAGCGTGCCGACGCAAAACGTGAAAGTTGTTCGAACTGGATCCGAGGAATTAGCAGAATTATTGGTCCCTAAGCCAAAACCATCGGCTAAGGTAAACAATTTCACGAGTGAGGAAGTGAATTTCACTAATGGCGATGTAAGACTCGCGGGAACGCTGACGTTGCCAAAAACCGGTAAAGCTCCATTTCCGGCGGCAGTGATCATCAGCGGATCGGGAGGCCAGGATCGAGACGGCACGACGGGGGTTTTCAATCTCTATAAGTTATTGGCCGAGAGTTTGTCTAATGCCGGCGTGGCCGTCCTGCGCGCTGACGATCGAGGAGTTGGAAAGAGCGTAATGACCGATCCGAAACGACCAACTTCTTATCGCGATCTGATTACTGATAGCCGAGCAGCATTTGAGTATCTGATGCAACGCAGCGAGATAGATAAGACCCGAATCGCTCTGGTTGGCCACAGCGAAGGCGCCGAGACTGCTTTGACGATCGCTGCTGAAGACCCGCGCATCGCGGCGATTGTTTTGTTGGCGGGTTCGTCGCGTCCGGTGGATCGCGTGGCTTTGGAGCAATCGATTTACCAGGCCGCCATGCTGCACACGACGGATCTGAATGACCCGAACAGTCTGCCCGACTTCGCCCGGAAGATCCTTCAGCGCTTTGACGCAGCGCGCAATGGAAAGACTCCCGTTTCAGGCCCCGATCCCGATGCGTGGTTTCGCGAGCACATTAAGAGCGATCCTTCTCTCCTGGCGCGACAAGTAAAGTGTCCGGTGCTCATTTTGAACGGGGAGCGTGACGCTTTGGTGCTGGCGCATAATGCAATCGAACTGGGTCAAGCGTTAATCGCGGGTGGCAATAAACAAGTGCGCCTGCGGATCTTCCCAAATCTCACGCACACGTTTACATCCGCGAGTGTCGACAGGACGGAAGCGGCGGATCAGTTGATAAACGTCAGTGCGGAGGTCCTACAGACTGTGAGCGAGTGGGCCTCAAAAACTTTATCGAGCAAGTCTCCCTGAACCCTCCAAGTCCGCAAAAGGAATCCCGCATTGCCCGCGACTTTGGCGCTACTCAGCACGGGTTTGGCGGGTCTTTACTATCGCCGCCGGCGACAACAAAAGGCTCGATCAATTTAACTGAGAATCGCTCGCGATTTGTCCACAGAAATGCCGCAGGCAGCAGATGCTGACTGCGGCTTTCGTGTCTTCGTTCAAAACCAGCTGGCTGTCTTGGCTATTGCAATCGACCTTCCAAATTGTAATCGCGCAAACGACGATACAGCGTCGAGGGCGAAATCCCCAGCATCTGCGCCGCCTTGCCACGATGCCATCCGGTTTGCTCCAACGCCGAGATAATCTGCTGTTTCTCAACGTCGCGCAGCGAGCCCGAACCTGGCAAATTACCTGAGTCACCGGCGGCAACCGGAGCGTGACTGGCTGAAAGCTGAGCGCTCGAGAAACCGCTCATGAAAGGCGCGGTGCCGTTCGTGCTGCGAGCAACTTCCGGCGGCAACTCATTAGACGTGATGCGGCCTTCATTCGAAAGCAGGATCGCGCGCTCGAGACAATTACGAAGCTGGCGCACATTTCCGGGCCAACTGTAAGCGCCCATTTTGGCCAGCGCATCCGGCATGACTGTGGGAGGATTCGCGCCGCCGAGTTGTTTCAAAATATGATTTGTCAGTGGTTCGATGTCCTCAGGACGTTCCCGCAATGGGGCCAGATGAATCTGGAAACTGTTGATCCGATAGAGCAGGTCGGCGCGAAACGATCCATTGCCGATGACAGCATCGAGATTTTGATTCGTGGCGGCAACAATGCGCACGTTGACTTCGACTTTGCGCACGCCGCCAACGCGGAAAAATGTGCGCGTTTCGATCGCGCGCAGTAGCTTTGCTTGCAGGCTTGCCGGCAGTTCAGTTACTTCATCGAGAAACAGCGTGCCGCCATCGGCCAACTCAATCAGTCCGAGCTTGCGCGCCTTAGCTCCGGAGAATGCGCCGGCTTCGTAGCCAAACAATTCCGATTCCAACAACGATTCCTGAAAGGCGGCGCAGTTGAGATCGATGAACGATCCGTTAGCGCGATTCGATAGGCGATGAATGGCTTGGGCGATCAATTCTTTGCCCGTTCCCGATTCGCCGGTAATCAGAACCGAAGTTTCGGAGGGGGCGACGCGATCGACCAAACGGATCGCTTCGTTCATCGCCAGCGAACGGCTCACGATCTCAGGCAGAACCGATTGACGTTCGATCTGCGCTCGGAGCCGCTGATTGGTAACCCGCAGGCTTCGCTTTTCAGCAGCCTGGCGTACGCGGACGTCGAGTTCGTTGATGCTGTAAGGCTTGGTCAGATAATCGTAAGCCCCGATTCGCATCGCCTCGACGGCGTTTTCAATCGTGCCTTGACCGGTTAGCATGATTACTTCGGGCGGATTCGGCCGTTCATGAACGCGGCGCAAAAGCTCCATACCATCCATGTGCGGCATGTTGATGTCGCACAAAAGCACGTCAACATTTGTCTCCTCGAGTTTTCGCAGCGCGGCTTCGCCATCCGGCGCTACCTGAACGCGATAACCCAGGCGCTGCAATTCCTTCTGCAACACTAAGCGCAAGTTGGCCTCGTCTTCGGCGATTAAGAGTCGCGCATCCCGCTGTTCGTTCACTGTTTGTTACTCCACACTTAGGAGGCTCAATAAGTAGCCACCGGCAACGTGATCGTAAACGTCGTACCGACGCCGACCGTGGACCGCACGTCCAGGCGGCCACCATGATCAGATAAAATACCATAACAGACCGCGAGTCCCAGCCCCGTGCCCTGACCCACATCTTTGGTGGTGAAGAAGGGATCGAAAATCTTGGTCATGTGTTCGGGAGGGATTCCAATTCCGGAGTCTATGACTTCGACCAGCATACGAGAGCGGGATTCAATTGCACGCAAAGTCAACTTTCCACCATCAGGCATCGCGTCGATGGCATTGGTCGCCAGGGCCAGGACTGCCTGTTGCAATTGGCCGACGTCGCCAGAGACGCGGGGAAGATCCGGTGGGGCCTCGACATCGATTTGAATATTGTCGCCGCGTTGTTGATGCGCAACCAATCGGGCCGCAGCCTTGATAACTTCTGTAATGTCCACCGGGACGCGTTGGCCGGCCCGAAGACGGCTGAAATCCAGCAGTCCATTCGTGATTGTCTTGCACCGAAAAGCTTCGTCGCGAATCAAACCAAGGTACTCGCGTAAATCTTCCGCGTCGGGCGAGTTGCCGAAGGTGCCCTCTTTGATTCGCTTCTCAAGTGATTCAGCGCAGGCCGCGATGGTCGCCAGTGGATTGTTGATTTCGTGCACGACCCCGGCGGCGAGTCGGCCGACGGCGGCCAGTTTCTCAGCGCGGGCAACCGCGCGGTGTGCCTTGACGCGAACCGTGATGTTCTCGCCAACCGTGATGACGTGCGAAACCTCTTTGCTTTCGTCGGCCCGCATGGGAATCTTGCTGATCAGCCAGTGATGCGTGTCGCCGGATTTCGTTACCGTTTCCTGTTCGATTCGATGAATCTCACCAGTGGCGAAGACCCTGCCAAATTCGCGTTCCAGCAGATCGCGACTCTGCTTGGTTAACACCTCGAAAATGTTCCGGCCCAAAACTTCGCCGCGTGGGAGACCCAGTTCGCCCAGTTCACGATTTCGGTTCCACGCAACGATTCGATAGTTGCGATCGATTGCGTAAAGCGACAGCGGCAGCGAATCAATGATCGCTTCGGTGAAACGCTCCTGCATCTCGCCTTCTGCAGTGCGGCGATCGACTTCCTGGGCCAGAGTTGCCGCCGACTCGCGGGCCTTCAAATACATCGTTGAAATGTGCGCGGCAAATGCGCCCTGTTGCGCGGCGGCGTCAATCAGGCGGCATTCATTCTCAGTGCAGTCTTCTGCACTACCGAAGGCGACAACTAATGCGCCGAAGTTCTTTCCAGCAAAACGAATCGGCGTCAGATACTCTGTTTCGTGCTGTGCGTCATGTATTAGAAACTCGCTGCTATTCGTCAGAAATGCGGGAGACCGGGCAGAACGCAACCATTTTTCCAGGCGGTCCAAATTGATCAGCGCGGGGTTGTGGGCGCTACCTTCGCGATCAAAAACACAAACGGCAAGGCCATGACCATTATTCTCGACTGCACAGGCGCTCAGCGCGGCATTCGTGCCTTCGTAGATGGCGCCGGCGACGCGGCGCGCAACCTGTTCCGGCTCGAGCGTGCGCAGCAGACCGCGTCCCAGATCGGCCAGGAAGCCCAATTCGCGATTGCTGCCGATTAAGTCCGATTCGCGCTGGGCATCGTTCAGATGAGAGTTGACGCGAGAGATCAATTCGCCCGGGCTGGACGGCTTGACGATGTAATCATCCACGCCCGCGCTGAAAGCCTCGACCATTCTGCTTTCAGAGGAGTTCGCGGAAAACACGACTACCGGCAATTGCTTCATCGCCGGTTGGGCGCGCAGCAAACGGCATAACGCGAGTCCATCAATTTCGGGAAGCTCGACATCGAGCATTACCAGGTCACACGTCTGCTTACGCAGCAAACGCAACGCCGCGGGCGCGTCCCCTACTGCAATGGTGCGATGTCCGGCGCCTTCAAAGACACCGCGCAGATCTTCACGAGTCGACGGTTCGTCGTCGACAATTAGCAGCGTGGCGCCGCCGGTTTGTTGGGTATTAAGAGCTGACATTCGAGGGAAGTTAAAGACATTCGGTCTGTGTCTGTATTCCACGCGCTTCAAAACCGGAATCAAAGACTCGAGAACAAAGCGCGAGCTAAGAGACCGCAGATATTTGCGGCGGGTTCGGAGTCAGGACAAGGGCGCTGGAATCAGCCGGCTAGTCGGAACCGACAGCCGGTTTGCGGGTAAAGGTGAGTGGACCCGCGTGCCACCCTTCCAATTTGACGGTTCGAGGGGCGAGTTGTCAAGAGTTTATTAAGATTTTGATGGAATAGACTAGTTGATCGCCGTGGTGACGAGCTGGCTTTCCGTTCGATGTTCAGAGAGAGGCTTCGACGAACTTGAATCAATGTTTGCAGTGCGCAAGAAGCCCGTTTTATGCTCCGATTTGGCCCGATACATTGCCTGGTCGGCCGCGATCACCAACTGATCAAGCGTCTCGCCATTGACTCCAAAGACCGCCGATCCCAGACTGATGCCGACGCGAGCCCGGCCTTGGGCGCGAACCTCGATGGAAAATGCCGAGACGATCCTTTCGATTCTCTCACGAAGTTCGTTTACTTGATCGACCGCCATATCCGGAACAATGGCAATGAATTCATCACCAGCGTACCGCGCCAGAAAATCGTATTCGCGCAATTGGGCCTGAACGAGCGCGGCAACCTCTCGCAGCATCCGATCGCCCACTTTGTGGCCGAACGTGTCATTAACTATTTTGAAGTCATCGAGGTCCAGCATGATCAACTGGAATGCACGTTGGGTGCGGCGAGCGCGCGCCACCTCCTCTTCGAAACGAATGTGGAGGCTGCGAGCATTCGGCAAACCGGTAAGCGGATCGGTGAGAGCGTTAGATTCAGCTAGAGCGTGATGCACGGCGTTTGCCAACGCGTCCGAAGCCAGACGCGTGACCGTTTCCATCAAGCGAATGTGATCTTCGCTGTATTCCTTCAGCGTACTCGAGTAAACCGAGACCGCTCCCAGCAAGAGATCGTCTTTGAATAATGGCAGCGAAGCCATCGAACGATAATCGCTGGCAAAATGCATGTTGGCGAAATCGAGACTCGGATGGAACCGGTTGACCGGCCGTCGAATAGACAAAGCAAAGCCGGTTACGCCTTCGCCAGGCGCCACGCAACGCCCTCGCATCGCCTCGGCATTCAGACCCAGCGTAAGCGCCGCCGTGGCGTAACCCTTAACTTCGTCGTAGAGGTAAACTACGCATGTATCGAACGGAACAATGTGTCCAATTTTATCCATCAGCACGGAGAGCGTTTCTTCGACGTCCAGCGAAGAACCAAACGTACGTGCGATTTCGTAAAGCGCATACACTTCGCGATGGGCATTGCGGATTTGATCGTAAGCTCCGAACGAGGCGTTCTCGCGGGCCAATGCAACTTGATCCTCCGCCGTTGGCATCGGATTCCGCGGCGCGCCCACGTGAATCTGATCGACGAGTCCGCGGGCTTCGATTTCGGCTTCGAATTTTGGCAGATGCTGAGTGAATAGTTCGACGACTCTTGGATCGAAGTGCGTGCCGGCGCCTTTACGCAACAGGTCGATTGCTTCTTCGCGGGTCATACCCGGACGGAAAGGCCGGTCTTCGCGCACTGAGTCAAAGCAATCAATCACCGACATGATCCGTGCCGTGATCGGGATCCGGTCGCCCATCAACCCGTCGGGATAGCCGCGGCCGTCCCAACGCTCGTGGTGATGCTTCACGATGGGCAGTACCGGATACGGGAAATTCACGCGGCTGAGAATTTCGGCGCCGACATTCGTGTGCACCTTCATCTTTTCGAATTCAGCGGGCGTTAGCGTTCCCGGTTTATTCAGAATATGATCGGGAACCGCGAGTTTGCCGACGTCGTGCAACAATGCGCCCGCATTTAGCGCGGCCAACTCTCCGTCAGATAGATTCAAGAGTTTGCCGACCCCTTCGGCATAAATCTGCACACGGCGCACATGACAATGCGTCGTCTGATCCTTAGCGTCGATGGCGGTGGCCAATGCTTCGACGGTTGCCAGGTGCAGGCGGCTTAACTCTTCGGCTTCGCGGGTCTTGGCGTTGACGCGCTCGAAATAAATCTTGTACGTCCAGTACGTCGCGGCGATCACCGGCACGCTTAGCAACACGTAAGCCCATCCAATCCGCGAGACTGCCGAATAGATCACAGCAGCTGCAACTGCGGAGGCCAAAAACGACCACCAGGTCCAAAGATAACCGTCGCGCCAAAACTTAAGAATCGGTCGTCGTGTTCGCAGCGCGTAAATTGTCGAAATCGTAAAGCCGTTGATGAAGTAATGCAGCATGGCCATTAGCGCCAGTCCGGCTAAGAGGTGATCAATGCGCAGCGCGCCGGCGCCAAGAGGTTCCTGGAAGACTTGAGCGTAGCGGCTAAGCGCAAGATAAAATGCGTTCCCGGCGATGAAGACCGTCACGGCCATCATTGCCGGTGCGGCGATCCAACTCGCCAGCCGCTTAGAAGTGCGCCGTGAACTCACAAATGCATCAGCCACTCCCACCAAAATCGCCGCTGGAACTCCGAGAAACAAAACACTGAGAAATGTGAAAGCATCGGCCGCAGTGAAACTGGAGGTTGTATTCGGAATGCGGATTGGAATTGCGCCAGCTACTATCGCAAGTAAGAGCAAACCGCCGAAGGTTGCCCACTGCGCCAGCGAGAAAGCCAGACAATGTTGGGTCGACCAAACAAACAGCGTGCCCCCGGCAGCGACCATCACAAACCAGTAGGTCTTCGCGGCGCCGTTGTAATCGGACATCTCGATCAGTTTAATTCTCTGTCGATTCACGATAGCCAGGCATCCTTGACTGCTAAGCGGCACGCTAGCAGCCTGCGCACCAATCTGGGCGCCGAAGGCGAAGACCAGGAGCAACTCAGGTTTTCGCTTCCGGCGCGCGCAGGGCAAGCTGGCGAAGGGGCAAGCGCATTCGCCATCTGGGGTGCAACAACAACTCTCAATCTTAGGCGGCTAGCGGGCCCAGTGCGGTGAGCCCATCAGCGGTTAACGCTTCCTAGCCGCAGCCTGCGCATAACAAAGCTCGTGCCGGTAATTGTCGTTGTTGGAATTGCAGAAAAGAGCGGCTTTAAATAGATTTCCTGAGTAGCTCGAAGGCGCTATTTCTCATTTTCACAATCTATCTTCATTGTGACAGGTCAAAGTGAAGGACTTTGGAGTGCGCCGGCAGAGCTTAGCGACGACGGCGCTTTTTATCTAGCCCAGGCGTTCGCGCCTGGGTTAAGAGTTGGTCATCTCCTATTGATAGCTTCCCCATTTATGGGGCGCGGATTGGAATTCGAAAAACTCCTGAAGGAGATTAAATTAACTCCGGTTTTGTTTTTGTCCTCAGGTGTGAAAGCCTGGGCTGGAGAAAAGCGCCGTCGCTGCTGCGCTCTGCCGGCACTGCAAAGTTGACAACATACTTTTCCAAAGTGCACCTTTCATCGTTTTCCTTCGATCTTCAAAACCATGAGTCAAGTTGTTAAAGCCAGAGCCGAACGACCGCCTCCAGTAGGATATGCAACGTTACTGCGCGGCAATCGCGGCTTTCGTTTTCTTTGGCTGGGCCAAGTGGTGAGCCAGATGGGCGACTGGTTCGATACGATCGCCGTATACACCATCGCGCTCAGACTCACAGGTTCAAGTCGTTCGGTGGCTTTGATTATGGTTGCGCGTTTTCTGCCGAGCGTCATCATGGGACCGTTGTCCGGCGTGATTGCAGACAGATTCAGCCGGCGCTCGATCATGATAACTGCTGACTTGCTGCGCGCGGTCGTAGTGCTGGGATTCCTGCTCGTGCGGCGGCCGGATCAGATGTGGTTGGTGTACGTGCTGACAGTTTTGCAGCTGGCATTCTCAGCTTTCTTCGAGCCGGCCAAGACGGCCGCGATTCCTTCGATCGTATCCGACCGCGAATTGCTGGCCGCCAATGCCATCGCTTCGGTTACGTGGTCCGTGATGCTGACGCTCGGCGCGGCCATCGGCGGATTTGTCGCCGGTTGGTTCGGCACGAATGCGGCGTTCGTGCTCGACTCGCTTTCATTTGTCGCCTCCGCGCTCTTAATCGCCAGCGTACATTTTCCCAAGCGGCCGGTGCGCGAAAAAGCAAAGCTTACAGTTGGCAAAGCGCTCGGCATCAGCGACACGATCGAAGGAGTGCGTTACGTCAAGCATCGCCCGCGCGTATTTGCTTACTTGATGGTCAAGCCTGCATGGGGCATGGGCGGCGGCATCCTGACTCTGCTCGCAGTCTTCGGCGAGAGAATTTTTCCGGTGGCCGGCAAAACCGCCACGGGCATCGGCGTGCTGTTTACCGCGCGCGGCATTGGTACGGCCATTGGCCCAATCGTCGCGCGGCGCTGGGCCGGCGAGACTCGCAAGCAGATGCAGTACGCCATCGGCATTGCGTTTTTAATCGGCGGAGTGTTCTA
>Ga0209266_1002573_pt1 | contig 11328 bp, 12 predicted proteins | sample GraSoiAngelo_132_FD_185889 | JGI IMG/M metagenome (GOLD analysis project Ga0209266, IMG submission 185889) | Grasslands soil microbial communities from the Angelo Coastal Reserve, California, USA - 14_0929_02_40cm (SPAdes) (version 2) | ecosystem: Environmental > Terrestrial > Soil > Grasslands ...
CTCAGCCTGATCCTTGAACGAGGAGGCTCTGGAGAGCGCCCGGCTGAAGATTCAGCTGTCAGAAACCGGGTTGGCGATCAAGACTCGATCGGCCCATTCGCAGGTTCAAATCCTGCCCTCGGCACCAAAGAACAACCTCACGAGCCTAACCAACTGATTCCAAGGTTGAAGAGAGAACTCATAGTTCCAGCGATCTGCGGGATGGCTGCCTCACCCGTCATGGTTGGTCTGTGGGCACTCGCAAGTGTTCTTAGACCGGGTTACGACCAGTTGACGCAGAAGGGGAGCGAGCTAGGCACCGGTCCGAATTCTCTGGTCATGAATACTAATTTTGTGGTAACAGGCCTGCTGATCGTGATATTCTGCTTCGGTCTTCTAAAAAATATCGATGCTGGAACATGGTCACGAGTCGGTTTGACCTTTCTTGCAATTGCGGGCGCAGGAGAAGTAGCGACCGGAATATTTCCGTGCGATCCCGGCTGTCCTCTTACGGGGTCTCCTTCACAGCTAATTCACACGGGAATCGCAGTAGTCTTCTTTGGCTCGGTCGCAGTATTCCCGCTGTTAGTAGGGATTGGTCTGAACCGGGATCAGTTCTGGTCATCTTACAGCTCTTACTCTCTAGTAACTGGACTCGCAAGTATCGGGCTCTTCACTTCATTTTCTATAGCTGTCCTAACTTCATTCCAGTACGTTGGACTCGTGCAAAGGCTCTTTCTTGCCCTCCCGTTTCAATGGATATGGACAATTGCGGTGCTTCTTCGACGTCGCGGAAGAGCCTGAGGAGCGACAGTTGTGGTTCCGGATCGTCCTGACTGCAGCCGTGTGTACCTAGACTTTGATGCACTACCTCAGCGTGTCCAGAATGCTTGCGTTGCAGTTTTTTGTTTGGAAGGCAAGTCGTGAGGAAAATGATTAGGAAAAATCCGGAACCATGAGCTCCTCCTTGGATATTGCCCTCGGCACCACTCAAGCTCCAAAAGACAAGTATACTGTATCGAGGAACAAGTACAAGCCGAACAAAGTCAACGTACTTCTGATAGCCGAGTCTCCTCCATCATCCGGAGGATACTTCTATTCTGAGACGACGATCGGAAAAGACCACCTGTTCCGGGAGACTATGAAAGTGCTGGGGTTTTGGCCCATCGATCGTCCAATGAGGAAGGGTTGCGACAAGCAATCAATGCTCAGCCGGTTCCGTTCAATTGGCTTCTTCCTCATAGATACATGTGAACTTCCCGTCGACAAGTTGCGACCCAGACAGCGGAGAATCTCCACTATTCAAGGATCGTCGACTCTGCCGCGTAGAGTGCGGGAGCTTGATCCTACACGAATACTGATCGTGAAGAAAACAGTGTTCAAGCCCGCAAGGCAATCCTTGACTGAGGCAGGTTTTGGAGACAGGATCCTAAACACGAAACCACTACCGTTCCCTAGCCACGGGAATCAGCGGAAATTTCGGACGGTAGTCCGACGACTAGTAGACAAGTATAGACTGCGAAACGTGGACTGAGTATGGCTTGAAACCGTCCAAGGTCATAACCTTCGACTGCTACGGAACCCTCATTGATTGGGAGACAGGAATCAGAAACGCGTTCAGATCTGCCATGTTGAGGACGGGGGCTAGGCAGGGTCTTGAGTCCAAGGCGTTTGAGCTCTACGAGGAAGAGGAGCGCAGGATTGAGAGAGAAAGGCCGCATTTGCTGTATCGCGACGTTCTGTCAAAGACTAGTCTGAGTGTCGCTAGAAGAATTGGCTGGAGGCTTTCAGGGGCCGAGTCGACCTTTCTCGCGAAAGAGTTGCCCACTTGGACTCCTTTTCCTGATACTAACCCATCACTAGCTAGGCTCTCGACAGAACACACTCTGGGGATCTTGTCAAACGTTGACAACGATCTATTAGCAGGCACCATCAAGCATTTTACTAGTCCTTTCGAGATAAAAGTCACCGCCGAGAACGTTAGGTCCTACAAGCCAGCTTCTGGCCATTTTGAAGAGGCGCGAAGAATCATAGGAGATAGACCCTGGACTCATGTGGCCGCCAGTCAGTATCATGATATTGAGCCAGCCATGCAGCTCGAGATCAAAGCCGTATGGGTGAACAGACGGGGTGCTCCTCCTGCGCATGACTATTCCAAGAGGAACGTCTCAGAGGTGAGGGATCTCAGCCAGCTAGTAGATCTACTCAGGTTAGACGAGTAGCTAGCTGATCATAGAGAGTGATTGTTGAACTGGGACGAGAATCCACTCTTCCCATCCCTGCATGAATTGTCTCTCCAGCTTCTGGACCAGCGCCTCCTCTCCATATCTGCTCATGGTCCGCTGCTGAAACTTCACGTGCAGAATTTCGTGAATCATTGTCGAGACTGCACTCTCAGATATCTCGGAGAGAAGCTTCAGCTTTCTCTGTGAGAGATCCTCAAGCCCTGCGCGAAAGAGATCGATCCCATCCCCACGAATCCATTCTCGGGGAATTCTGAGAGGGTAGAGACTGATTTGAGATGCTGATTGGCTGTAGCTTCCATGCAGAACTCTGTTCTGTCTGCCGCGGAAGGTACGAGCTGGAAAGACCATCACGCGAATGTCAACCGGCTTATCGATTACTATTCTCTCCAAAGAAATAACGCGATGAATTCTATCAGTCACATTCTCATTTCGGACAAGGCGGACGACGAAGTTTGCGTAGTCGTAGAAGAACGCCTTCTCCTTCGTGGTGTATTTCTTCAGAAGGGCTGGTGGCGCATTGGCTACTCTAACGTCTATCTCGGGAGCCCAGGAAGTCTTGGACATCTGCGAAGTTTCATTGTCCATGAGGGAACTCTGCCAGGCGAGTCATTGAGTCTTTAAGTTTCAGACACAGTAATCGAGAGATCCTATGGCAACGTCTATGGCCAATCTCAACATCCAGTCGACTGTCAAGCTGAACAATGATGTGCGAATGCCAACCCCTCGGCCTCGGAGTCTACCAGAGTCCTCCTGGAAGAGTAACGCGAAACGCTGTGAATTTTGCCTTGAGGGTTGGTTATCGGCACGTTGACACAGCGCGCATCTATGGCAATGAGGCAGACGTGGGGGAGGCGGTTCGCGAGAGTGGCGTTCCTCGCGGAGACTTGTTTGTAACCACGAAACTCTGGAACTCAGATCAGGGCTACGATTCTACCCTTCGAGCATGTGAAGCTAGTCTGAAGAGACTAGGATTGGACTATCTGGACCTCTATCTCGTGCACTTCCCAGTCCCAGATGTTCGCAAAGAGACCTGGAGCGCAATGGAGACGCTGCTCAAGAAGGAGAGATGCCGAGCGATTGGAGTCAGCAACTTCACCATCCGACATCTAGAAGAGCTGATCGAAGAGAGCCATGTCATACCGTCCGTAAACCAGGTCGAATTCCATCCCTTTCTCTACCAGAGAGAGCTACTGAGATACTGTCAAAGGAAGGGAATCCAAGTCGAGGCCTATAGTCCGCTGGCTAGAGGAGAGAGATTGAAGCATCCGAGAATAATTTCCCTGGGGACAAAATACTCGAAGACCCCTGCCCAGCTGATGATTCGCTGGGGCATACAGCACGGACTCGTCGTGATTCCAAAGTCGACGAGAGAGGAGCGTATTCGTGAGAACAGTCAAGTGTTCGACTTCGACATTTCAGACGATGACATGAGGTCTCTAGATTCTCTCAACGAGGATCTGAGACTTAACTGGTACCCGACGAATGTGCCCTGACGCAGTCCTGATTTGGGGCCGAACAGATGGGACCGTCGAGTCTAGAACTTTGAGCCGCATGCACCGCAGAATCTTGAGCCCTGATTACTCATCTGTCCGCACTTGGAGCATCTCACGCCAACTGCGGCTGCGGGGACAGGGGTTGGCATGGCAGTCGGTATAGCGCCCGTCGGGGCCATCGAGGCGTATCCAGTCGAGAACGGAGTCTGGTATCGAGCGATGTTCGACCTGATAATCCCGTAGGCCTTCTCTGCATCCGAATTGGGAAGATCATTCAAGCTCAGCGGGTCCCCCCCGAATCTCAACTGACACCTCACAGTTGAACGGAGCACGCCCTTGTCGAGAACCGCGTTAGCGACGTCGGTGTATGAAAAGTCCGTAAAGTCCTTTTTCAATCTTAGGTCGTGCGGATGTCTTAGAATGATCCGCTCGTTTGTGAGAATGACAGAGTCGACACTGATCTTGGGATGGTAAATCTTCTGCTGTATGAAAAGCTGTACCTGTTCACCCGGGCCAAGAATGCGAGCGACATCTTCAGGAACGTTGCCCATCGAACTACACACCAGATTCGTCCAGAACGTTTTGGAAAATAAGGGTCTTTAGTATCCGAAATGAGATGGGCACAGTTCACACCTTCGTGGCGGCCGCAGGTGCGCCTGGCTCCTCATCCTTCACAACCTCCAACTTTCCACCCTTCCATCTGTCCTCCAGCCACTGTCCCGCATAGTTCTCCTCACGAGGAATCCATTCCAGCTTAACAGCACTCATCTTCTTCATCAAACCCTTCACATTCTCGCAGAGCTGGCGCAATTTGACATCTGTCACTTCATAGCTGCCCTTTACCTGGTTGACAATCAGCATGGAATCAGAATGGATCTTGATAGGCTCCGCGCCCTTCCCTGAAGCTTCTCCAGTCACTCCCCATTTCGACTCGATTATCCCGAGAGCCTTCAACAATGCAATGTACTCGGCCTCGTTGTTCGTTCTATCCCCAATCTCCTCCCAGCGTATCTGGAAGGCTGAATTGGGCTTCTCCTTGTACGCCACAACGATTTTTGCTCGTCGGGGTAGCGTCTTCTGCTCGTTTCCCATGCTCTGTCCATCGACATAGAAGACTGGCAAGTTGCAACCGCTCTATCCTAGAAAGTCCATCCGAACATTCGCATGATTATTGGAGTTAGGTCCGCCTCTATGAGGCCTGCTATCAGGAATAGAGGTGCGAGCCCAACAACAACGTAAACCGTCTGCCGGAGCGTTCGCGATAAGTAATCATCAGAATTGGACGAGGCTTCGACAACAAGATTTCCTTCTCCTGTGGGCCCACTGAACAATCTCCTCAACGCCGCATATCCCAGTTTGATTCCCATGGAACCGGCGAGGATGAAGGAAGGAATCTCGATGATTCCATGAGGCAGAATCGCCGCGAACAGCATGGTCAATGTGGAGAGTGGAACCAACGCTCCTAGTATAAACCCGTTGAACATGATCGTGAGAAAGCTCGGGGCGCCAAAACCTAGGCCCGCAAGCGCGGTGGCTATTGATACGAGCCAGTTGTTCAGGAAAATATCAGCACCTAGCGATGGGCCGAACACTTGATTGAGTAGCGGGTTTCCTCGTCCAGGAACGTAGCCGTTACTCACGAGATAGCTCTTGACGCCATTGACTGAGATATAGTCTCCGAGCAATATTCCAATGCCAAAAGCTAGGAGCGAGAGCAGATGAAACGGCAGATTTCTTGGACTCACAGCAAACCTTGCCGCCTCCGAGAGCCCGGCCCGGATCTTCAACCAAACGGCTCGAGGAAGGCGTTTCCTAATGTCATACCAGATCGGGTTCGAAAGTTCGAAGGGCATCTCAGGAACGTCAGGGTTCGCATAGTAGTAGAGCATGGTTTTCGTCGAGTGGAGAATTGGCGTAAGCAGTAGACTAAGGAGTGCCGCGGAGAGGGAGGAGAGAGGGAGTCCGATGTTGCCTGCAAGGAACACCACGAGTGTAAGCATGAGCTGGAAAAGAACTCGGACGAGCGAATAGCTCAAGGTAATCCCAAGGTTGCGTCCTGTGACTCCAAAACTCTTCCTTATCGCTTGTAGGCCTGATACGTTATCGACTACGACGGCAGGGTAGGAGTAGACGATGAATAGAGAAAGGAAGAGAGAAGTTCCTAGTCCCAGGTAGATCAACACGGAAGAGGCCGCCAGTGCAGCAAACCCTGTGAAGGAGGTTGCATTCGGCGCTGCGAGAATGAAGAGCAAGAATCCGAGAGCTAGCGGGCCCCATGTGATCAGGTTCGATAGGAAGAAGGTCCAGGCCATGGCCCTCCATCTGCGCGCGCCGTGGTGAATGATCGATCCCATCGAGACCTTGTCCCTGCTCCAAGCCTCGAGATAGATACCGTATTCGGAAGAATAGACGAAACCTGCACCAAGGATTGTGGTCAGTAGGACCCCGATTATGGATAAGACTACTATGGGTATTATGAGCGATGCGTATGATGAGTTTTGGAGAAGGTTGAATCCTGCCCCTTGTTGATTCAGCTGCGAGAGAAATCCAGAGAGGAGACCTCTCGTTGCAAGACTGATCAGTAGCACCATTACGCCAAGGGTTACGATCGACTGTTCGATTACAGATATGGCGGTCCCGAGCATACTCGGAACCACGATGAGAGGATGTTTTCTCCAAGTCCAATAAGATCGTTCGAAAATCGAATCGAAGAAAATCCTCTTGAGCCCAGCTAAGGTGGTGCTAGCCATTCTCAGGTCCCTGATCTCGCAACTTGGGATCGCGCGAAAGCAGCCAGGAGGCTAGGCTCGAAATCCGAATGATATCCGAAATGGCGATTAGGACTCGAGATCATCTCGTACAACCAGAAGATGGAGCCTATCCCAATTGTGAAGAGGCTTGCAAGGAGAAACCCGGCGCTATTGCGCGATGGGAGATACTGAGTGTCAACCGGTATTCGCTGGGAGTCCGTGGCCCCTAGGACCCGATCCAAATCCTCGAGAAGTAACCGCTCCATCCGCTCGTGAACGTTTGACTCTTCTGATAAGTGGTAGAGTGCTATCATAAGAAATAGCCATCCCAGGTAGGGAATGAGCACCAACATCCCCCATAATATGGCACTTCTCTCGTGTGTATTCTGTAGAAGCGCTGAAAAATCCTGCTCTGCCGAATTTAATGGCAGGAGAACACTCAAGTCGCCTGGGCGAGTCTCTGACTCAATTCTCCTTAATGATTCCGAGAAGATTTCTCGCATACGTAAAGCGTGTTTGTTCTGGCGATCTACGACCCTGAAAACTAAGTACGCTAGGCCTGTCGACGCGCAAATACCTAGGAGCGAGAGCCAGGTTGTTGTGTCGAAAAAGATCGATCCAAGTAGCACGGGGATTGTGAAACTGGGAATCTGTTGTAGCGATCCTGTGAGGAAGAGTGCTGCGAGTGTTGTCCAGAGAACGTAGCTTGCGGTCGCAGAGAATATCCATCTTGTTCCAAGGCGGATGTCGGTGCTGGCACGCATCTGAACTAGCTTCGAGAGTCTTTCTCCCGGGTTGAGCATTACAATTCCTTGGAAGCTTGTTCAGATTCTAAACTAAGATCGGAGAGACTTGGGCAAGAGTTGTATCCTCCACCATGGATTGGTACCGGAAGTGGTTGTTAGGGTCTGAAATCAGAACGTAGACCCAGTAAACACCGAAGAATCCGAGCGTCACTATCGTCAGAATGATGTAAACGATGAGGCTCCTATCAGGGATAGGAGATAGGCGTTGCGGAAGGGTGATGTTGATTCCCATTGCGGCGAAAGTTCGGTTAAGCTCGCCAAAGAACCAATCCTCTCGTCGTTCATGTCTGAACATGTCTTTCATTAGAAAGTAGTACACGTAGTACATCGCGAAAGACGGAATGAGGGCCACTCCTAATGATGACACCCCGCCCCCAGTTAAGTTGAAAGAGCTGAAAGAGTTCGCAAGCCCGGCCGCAAACACCAGGATGACCGACCAGAGCACAGGGTCTCGAGGCGTCTCGTCAAGTTGTGCTTCTCTTCTTAGTCTGTAGAGGTTGTTCAGTGGGACGGAGACGTCCACACCCTTCTTTACCGATGCCTCCCTCGCCGCTCTTTCTATGTCCTCGTAGAGCATGGATTGACGTGCAAAGTGGGTGTTTCGGCGTTTGACGAGCCTGTAGAGCACATAGGCGAAGAGAATGCTGAGGACGAAACTGATCACACCGAAGAGCAGGAAGAGACCGAATAGGGAAGATATTAGTGCCGCGCGATTAATCACCGTTCCAGACTGCGCCGCACTGAATATTGCGCTAAACACCACTGCGAAGAAAACAGCGATTAGTATTACCGCGTCGAGTGTCTGGAGTAGTGGGATGAGCGTCCATCCCGCAGACATTTGCCTATCCGCTTCCAATCGGGTTCTAAGATCCCGACGGAGATTTTCGACGGCAATACTCAAGGGGACCGCACCGACAATTGGTTCTGTTCCTAGTCCATATTTAAGACGTGAAGATTTGCACCTGACAGAGTGGCTGAATGCTGGTCATCGGTCCCTGACCGCTTGTCAGGCTTTAAATGAGTCTCGGAAGTTTCGAGCCAGTTTGTGCGGCCGTGGTCTAGCCTGGTCTATGATATCAGCCTGCCATTACAGCGTTCAGCAGAACGCTGACGACCCGGGAGGCCGTTTCCAAGCGGCCCGGGAATTCAAATCCCGGCGGCCGCACCAAATCCTTACCTTGAGACTATGTCGGTCGGTTTCTATAGAGTGGCTCTGATCATGCCGCCATCGATCGGAATCATCGCACCGTTGATGTAGCTGGCTATGTCGCTAGCTAGGAAAGCGACGAGAGATCCAACCTCTTCAGGAGTCCCATATCTCCCGAGAGGCACATCAAGGAGAGCTTGTCTCATCGCATCATCAACGGACTTCCCCGTTCTCCGTGAAATATCTTGGGCGATTTCTCTCTGACGGTCGGTCAAGATGTGTCCCTGCATGATCCCGTTAGATGTGATTCCCTTCGCTCCATATTCTATGGCTATGGATTTGGAGAGTCCCGCCAGGCTCAGTCTAACAGTGTTCGACAACACAAGATTTGGAATAGGTTGTCGTAGTGTGGATGAGGTTATGAAGACGAGTCTTCCCCACTTCTTCCGCTCCATTACTGGAAGGAGTCGTTTTGCAAGCCAGACAGCGTTCATCAAGAGCATCTTAACCCCGTAATCCCAATCAGGCTCACTCAGCTCGTTGAAAGTTCCAGGCTTTGGCGGTCCCGTGTTGTAAGCGAGAATATCCACGCTACCCAACTTCTCGCTGGCGTTCTTGACCAGTCGGTCAACATCCTCCTTGACTGTGAGATCTGCACTGAACGCGTACACCTCGCGGTTACCAGTCTCCTCAACAATCTGGTCCCGGGCTCGAGAGATCGAATCAATACTCCTAGAAGAGATTACAACCCTACAGCCTTCGGACGCCAGAACTTTCGCCACACCATAGCCGATCCCCTTGCTCGACGCTGTCACCAGCGCAATTTTGCCTTTTAGTCCGAGCTCCATACTCGCCCGGAACATGTCCTAGCTTATCATTCAATGCATAGCAATGAGCTGTACCGTTGAGGCTTCCTCATCTGCATCGATAGCTAGAGACTTGAGAGAAGACGTATAATCGAGCAACAGCCTGTCACAGATGAACGTGTCGAACAGATCCACCCTCCACCACGAAGACCTCGACCCCAGGCTGGAACCAGGCAAGATTCCTCTTACATACGCCAATGCCACGGAGGAGTATTGGACAATCAAGAAGGCAGTCGGGCTTGCCGACATGTCGCACCTAGGTCGACTGAGAATTACTGGCAAAGACAGAGTTAGCTTCCTCAACGGCCTTCTGACAAATGACATTTCACAGCTGAAGGAGAATAAGGGACAACGCTCCGCTCTCCTTAACTCAAAGGCACGGGTCCTCGCCGACCTCCATCTTTACGCGCAACCGGACAGTCTGCTCATTGACACAGGCGAGTCTCCCGCATCCCACGTAAAGGAAATTCTGGACAGGTTCATAATAACTGAAGACGTCCAGATCCAAGACTCTTCCCAAGATCTCGTCCAGTTGACCGTTCAAGGTCCCAGGAGTTCTCAGGCCATCAAAGAAGTACTCGGACCAGAGGCACAAGATCTGAAACAGCTCGAGCAGAAGACCCTCGGACCCAGCACAATCATCGCCCGAGACAGAACAGGCCAAACAGGCTACGACATAATCCTGCCCGCGCTAGAAGCAGAACCGGTCTGGCACGGCTTCCTCCTGAATGGAGGAGACCTCGGTCTCAATCCAGTGGGCTCCCAAGCCCTAGAGATTCTTCGTCTAGAAGCAGGATACCCAAAATACGCAACTGATATTGACGAAAACACGATCATCCTAGAAGCAGGCTTCAAAGACGCGATAAACTTCAACAAAGGCTGCTACTTGGGACAGGAAGTCGTTGCCCGAGCAACCCACATCGGAAGAGTCAACAAGCAACTAGTGAGGCTAGAAGTAGAGACGAAAGACTCAGTCTCCCCTCGCTCGAAGCTGACGAGTGACGGTCGGGACGCGGGTTTCATCACTAGTGCAGCGTTCTCGCCGGGACTTGGAAGGGTTGCAAGCCTGGGTTACGCTAACAGGGAATTCGCAAAGGAAGGAACTAAGGTCAACGTACAATCAGGTGAAACCAGCTTATCTGCGGTAGTAACCAAAATCGTCTAGTTCTTTGCTTTCGACTGGAAGCAGGGCAGGTGCCACGCTTCCAATTGGGACGCTGATGATTTCTGAAACACAACCTTCTGAGTGTCATATGATATGCTCTTTCGGCAGCCAACGCAAAAGCTGCCAGCTATATTCGGAGTATTGCCAATTGTGGCTTTCATATTCTCAGATTCCCGTCCGAGCTGATTTTTCTTTGAGTCGATATAGCCTTTGAACGCGACGACCTCTCGGCTGTTAGGGTTCATCTGCAACAGCTCATTAATCGACTCCTCAGCTTCAGAGAGAATCTTGACAATCTCCTGAAATTTTCCCAATAGCTGGCTTGTCATCGCTCCGTCAACCATCAAAGCTCCATTTCCGAGAGACTGGATGACCTTTGGAAACGAGCTCAGCTCACTGCTCATCGTATCTGCGATTTTGTAGCCAAAGTAAGCTTTGAGAAACATTAATCCTTCAGACGCAGGGTGAGCGTTAAGCCCATTCTCGACAATGTCTAGTGCGGAAGGAAAGTTGGAGTTTTGAGCCTCCTGTAGAGCAGGCTCGGCAAAATGCTTGTACTCCTCGGGCGAGCACTTCAACGGGACGTCGAAGCCGCCTTCCGCCACGTGCAATGACTGATCGCATCAGTGAAGCCTTCATCGAAAAAATAGTTTCCGTGCCCTTCGGACAAACCGAACAGTACTACGATAGCACGTGGAGTCTCCATCAATAGTCGGTGAAGACCCAAAATGGCTTAACGTACGCCTTCGCGGAACTTCTCTTCCAGGGTCTTGAGTTCGCCGTGTTCCTTGACCCTTATCTTCGTGTCCATACTGAAGCTTAGTCCTACACGTCGCAGGAAGGAGAAGAGTTCTTCTCCAGACACGGGCCCCTTTA
>Ga0209266_1002576_pt1 | contig 11315 bp, 10 predicted proteins | sample GraSoiAngelo_132_FD_185889 | JGI IMG/M metagenome (GOLD analysis project Ga0209266, IMG submission 185889) | Grasslands soil microbial communities from the Angelo Coastal Reserve, California, USA - 14_0929_02_40cm (SPAdes) (version 2) | ecosystem: Environmental > Terrestrial > Soil > Grasslands ...
CGCTCGCGGTGCGGATCGAGGAGCTCCCCGCCGAGGTGGTAGACAGCGAGCGACGCATCTACGAGGCCCAGGTCCTCGAGCAAAAGAAGCCCGAGAACATTCGCGCCAAGATCGTGGACGGCATGCTGAAGAAGTTCTACGAGGAGCGGGTGCTGCTCGAGCAGCCGTTCGTCAAGGACGACAAGCGCAGGGTGGGCGATCTCGTGAAGGCGCTCGCGGCTCAGACGGGCGAGAACATCCAGGTGCGCCGGTTCGCCCGGTTCGAGCTGGGAGGGAGCTGAGTGCCGCCGTCTCGCGCCCCCGCCCCCGCTTCAGCCCCCGCCGCTGCTCCCGCCCCCGCGGCGGCGCCGAAGCTGGCCTACGGGCGCGCGCTCCTGAAGATTTCCGGAGAAGCCTTCACCGGCAGCCGTGCCGGGGGCGCCAGCGGGATCGACTTCGGCGTCATCGAGCGGCTGACGGACGAGCTGAAAACGGTCGCGGCGATGGGCGTGCAGCTCGGCCTCGTCGTCGGTGGGGGTAACATCATGCGGGGCGCGGCGGCGAGCCAGCAGGGGGTGGACCGGGTCTCCGCGGACTACATGGGGATGCTGGCGACTGTGATCAACGCGCTCGCCCTTCAGGACATCCTCGAGAAGAAGGGGGTCGATACGCGGGTAATGACGGCGATCCGGATGGAGGAGCTTGCCGAGCCGTACATCCGGCGCCGCGCGGTGCGGCATCTGGAAAAGGGCCGCATGGTGATCTGCGCGGGCGGGACCGGCAACCCGTACTTCTCGACCGACACGGCGGCGGTGCTGCGGGCCCTCGAGATCGAAGCGCAGGTGTTGCTGAAGGCGACGAACGTCGACGGCATCTACACCGCCGACCCGAAGCGGGATGCGAACGCGAAGTTCCTGCCCACGCTCTCCTTCCAGGATGCGATCGTGAACGGCTACGCGGTGATGGACGCGAACGCGTTCGGGCTCTGCAAGGAAAATCGCTTGCCGATTGTGGTGTTCAACATCAAGGCGGTGGAGGCGGTGAAGCGCGAGTTCGCGACCGTGCGGACCGGGAAGGCGACGACCGCGTTGCTCGATCTCGTCCGGGTCGAGGCATACGGCAACGAGATGCCGCTGAACCAAGTCGCCAGCGTCGCCGCGCCGGAGCCAAAGCTCCTCACCATTCAGCCGTGGGACCGCAGTCTCATGAAGGCCGTCGAGAAGGCGATCCTCGCGTCCGACCTCGGCCTGACGCCGTCGAACGACGGGCAGATCATCCGCATTCCGCTGCCGCCGCTCACCGAAGAGCGCCGCAAAGAGCTGGTGAAGGTGGTGCACCGGTTCGCCGAAGAAGGGCGCGTGGCGATCCGCCACGCGCGCACCGAAGGGATCAACAAGATCAAGAAAACTGAGCACGTCTCCGACGACGAGAAGAAGCACGCCGAGAAGGATGTGCAGAAGCTGCACGACGAGCACATGAAACAGATCGATGACGTCCTGAAGGGCAAGGAGTCAGAGATCCTCGAGGTTTGAGCGTGCCAGACGACTTGCTCGACCGGATCCGCCTCAACGGCGCCGTTCCGCACCACGTCGCGATCATCATGGACGGGAACGGACGCTGGGCGCGGGAGCGGCACCTGCCGCGCCCGCTGGGACACCGGGCGGGGATGAAGGCAGTGCGGGATGTCGTGGAAGGAGCGATCGCGGCGGGGATGGAGGTCCTCACCCTGTTCGCGTTCTCGGAGGAGAACTGGCAGCGTCCCACGAGCGAGGTGTCGGCGCTGATGGAGCTGCTGGAGGAGTACATCGCCCGGGAGGCGGCCGAGTTGCGGGAGCAAGGCGTCGCTGTGCACGTGCTGGGCGACCGCACCCGGCTCGTCCCCGGGGCGGGGGAAGCGGTCGAGCGGGTGGAGCGCGAGACGCGGGACGGCCGCGCCCTGTCCTTGAACCTGTGCATCTCGTACTCGTCACGTGCCGAGCTGGCCCGCGCGGCGCGGCTGCTCGCCGAGGACGTCCTGCGGGGCGCAAAGCGGCTCGAGGACGTGGACGAGGACGCGGTGCGCGAGAAGCTCTACACCGCGCCGTGGCGGGACCCAGACCTGCTGATCCGGACCTCCGGCGAACAGCGCCTCTCCAACTTCCTGCTGTGGCAGCTCGCCTACACGGAGTTGTACATCACGCCGGTCCTCTGGCCGGACGTGACGCGCCAGGTGTTGTTCGAAGCGATCCTCGACTACCAGCAGCGCGAACGGCGCTTCGGCAACGTGACCGCGTGATTTCCCGCAATCTGGTGGTGCGGATCGCGTTCGCGGTGCCGGCGATCGCCGTGGCGCTTGTGGTCGTGTGGTACGGGGGGTGGGTCCTCGCCGCGCTGCTCGGCGGGCTCGGCGTGCTGGGGGCGCGGGAGGTGTACGACTTCGCCCGCCGCCAGGGCATTGTGCCCCTCAGTGCCCTCGGGTACGTGGGCGCCGCCACGATTCCCTTCGCCGCGTTCTGGGCGAAGCAATCGGAGCTGCACTGGGCCGAGCCGCTGGTCTTCCTCTCGGCCCTGTGGCTGATTGCGGTCCTGGTGGCGGCGCTGGTGTTCCGCGGGCCGGACCGCCGGCCCCTCACCGCCGTCGCCGTGACCGTGTTCGGCTGCCTCTACGCGTCCGCTCTGATCGCCTTCATCGTCCCGATCCGCCACGGCACGCACAGCGACGCGCACCCGCTCGCGTCGACGGCGCTCGTCGGACTACCTCTCGTGGTCACCTGGACGTGCGATACCTGCGCGATGACCGCAGGGGCGGTGTTCGGGGGCCCGAAGCTCACGCCGGTGCTCTCGCCTCACAAGACGTGGGCGGGAGCCATCGGCGGCGTGATCGGCGCTCTGGTCGCCGCCCTCGCGTACGGACCGCTGGTGCTGGACCGCGTGGCGCTGCACCTCGGCACACCGCGGCTCATCGTCGTCGGGCTGACCGTCGCGATCGCGGCGCAAGTAGGCGACGCCGCCGAATCGCTGCTCAAGCGCGAGGCCGGGGTCAAAGACTCCTCGTCCCTGATCCCCGGCCACGGCGGTATGCTCGACCGGCTCGACTCGCTGTACTTCGTCGTCCCCGTGAGCGCGGGTCTGTTCCGCCTGTTCGGCGTCGTATGAGCGTCGGCGTCGCGGTCCTGGGCTCCACCGGCTCGATCGGGTGCTCAGCGCTGCAGGTGCTCGCGCGCCAGCGCGATCGCTTCCGCGTGGTGGCCCTGACGGCCCACTCCAACGCCGAGCTGCTCGAGCGTCAGGCCGCGGAGTGGCGGCCGGCATACGTCGGGATCGTCAACGGGGGGAAAGGCGAAGCGGGACGGGGGGAGGGTGCGGCATGCCTCGTGGAAGCCGCCACGCGACCCGATGTGCGAATCGTCGTGAACGGCATCGTCGGCGCCGCCGGGCTCGAGGCGACGCTCGCCGCGCTCAAGTGCGGCAAGCGGGTGGCGCTCGCCAACAAGGAAACGCTGGTCATGGCGGGGGAGCTCGTCACGCAGGCGGCACGGCAGGGTGGCGGCGAGGTCATCCCGGTGGACTCCGAGCACTCGGCCGTGCTTCAGTGCCTGGCGGGGCGGCCGTCCGGTGAGCTCGCGCGGCTCATTCTCACCGCCTCCGGCGGGCCGTTCCGTAACTGGGCGCCCGAGCGGGTCGCAGCCGCCAGCCCGGAGGAGGCGCTGCGCCATCCGACGTGGCGCATGGGGAAGAAGATCACGGTCGATTCCGCGACGCTCGTGAACAAGGCGCTCGAGGTGATCGAGGCGCATTTCCTCTTCGACGTCACGTACGACCAGGTGGAGGTCGTCGTGCACCCCCAGTCGTTGATCCACGCGTTCGTCGAGTTCGTGGACGGCTCGGTCCTGGCTCAGGTAGGGTTCCCGACGATGGAGCTGCCGATCCTGTACGCCCTCACGCACCCCGAGCGGGTGCCCGACGGCGGCGTGCGGCGCTTCGATCCGGTGGCCGCAGCCACGCTCACGTTCGAGCCGGTGAGCGACCAGAGCTACCCCGCCTACCGCCTGGGACGGGCCGCGGCGCGGTCCGGCGGCACCACGCCGGCGGCGTTCAACGCGGCGAACGAGGTCGCGGTGGAGCTGTTCCTCGACGGGACAATCCGGTTCGGCCGGATCGCGGAGGTGATCGACGCGGTGCTGGCGGTGCACCGACCGTCCGATGCCGGGTCGCTCGCCGAGGTGCTGGCCGCGGACGCGGACGCGCGCCGCATCGCGCGGGAGGCGGCGTGCTCCTGACCGTCGGAGCGTTCGTCGTCGTCATCGGCGTCCTCATCTTCGTGCACGAGGCGGGGCACTTCCTGGTGGCCAAGGCGACCGGCGTGCAGGTGTTGCGGTTCTCCTTGGGCTTTGGGAAGCCGCTCGTCCGGGTGCGCCGCGGTGAAACGGAGTACTGGATTTCAGCGCTGCCGCTCGGAGGCTACGTGAAGATGGCCGGCCTCGAAGATGAAGGAATGGTAGGCTCGATCGAAGGCGGCCATGCGGAGACCCCGGTCGACCCGGCCCGCGCGTTCGACCGGCGACCCCTCCTCGTCCGCATCGCGGTGATCCTAGCAGGCGTCACGATGAACATGCTGTTCGCCGTCTTCGCCTATGCCGGGCTCTTCGGAACCTTGGGGGAGGCGCGCCTGGCCACGACCCAGGTGGACTCGGTCTGGACAGACAGCCTGCCGTCAAGTGCTCGTGCGCTCGCAACCCTGCGCCGCGGCGACCAGATCGTGGCCGTGAACCAGGATTCGGTGACGTCGTGGGAGGATCTCTTGGAGCGGCTCGCCACGGCGCCGCTCCCGCTGCGTCTGCGCGTCGCGGGTCGGACGGACGCGCTCGTGCTCGCTCTCCCGCGCGGCGACGTGCAGGCGCGGGCTGCCGTGTTGCGGAGCGTCGAACCATTTGTCCCGCCTGTCCTGGACACGGTTCAGCCTGGGCTACCCGGGGCGCGCGGAGGCCTGGCGCGGGGCGACCGCGTCCTCCGCGTGGGGAGCGACACCATCGTGAGCTGGGCGCAGTTCACACGCCGCGTGCGGGCGAGCGCGCACCGACGGCTGACCGTGGTCGTGGCGCGCGGGGATTCGATCGTGACGCTCGTCGTGACGCCGGAACGGCGACCGGTTCCTGACCCCCGCACGGGCGAAGTGGCGATGTCCGGATACCTGGGCATCGGGCCCGTGCAGCCGGTCGTCCGTACCCGGTTTGGGGTCGCCGGCGCGGTCGGCGCTGGGCTGCGCCGCGCGCTGCGCGATGCCGGACAGGTCGCAGGCACCGTCAGAGGCCTCGTCACGGGGCAGGTCTCGTTGAAGGAAGTGGGCGGGCCCATCATGATCGGGCGCATCTCGGGGCAAGCGGCGCGTCGCGGGGTGCCCGATCTCCTAGCCTTCATGGCGCTCCTCTCGGTCAACCTTGCGGTGCTGAACCTCTTGCCCATTCCGATTCTCGACGGCGGCCAGCTGGTATTTCTCATTGCCGAGGGGCTGCGCCGCAGGCCGCTGTCGCTGAGACTCCGGCTTGTTCTCACACAGATCGGGTTCGCGTTGATCGTCAGCGTGATGGCCATCGTGGTGGGACGGGAGTTCCTTGGCCTCTTCGGCCGTTAGGCCGGTGCTCGAGGCGTATCTGGGGGGCCGCGCCGACGCGACGGCGGTCGTGGTGGCCACGGCGGTGGCCTACTACGGGGATGGCGGTCGCGGTCGCGGGACGCGGGCAGCGCTGCGTCCGCTGATCGACGTGATCGATCGCGCATCGCCCGGGGTTGTCGAGCTGGGAGCTGTGAGCGGCGCGTCGGGGTTCGAGATCCGCCTGGCGGAGCGGCCGTTTCCCGCGCAATACGAGGCTGACTTGCGCCGGGCCGTAGAGGCGGCGCTTGCAGGGCTGCCTCCTATGGAAGGGCCGGCCGCCCCACGCCTGCTGCGCCGGGTGCTCGGCGCGATCCAGCGCCTGCTCAGCGCATGAGCTCGACCATCAGGACCAACAGCAGCATCAACCCCACGCCGACCACGGCGACCAGCCCCCACGTGGCGCGGTGCTGCGCGTCGACGTCCTTGAGGTCGGCCTCCAGCTCCGCCGCACTCTGGTAACGGTCGTCGGGGTGCTTGGCGAGGCACTTGAAGACCACCCGCTCGAAGCGCTTCGAGAGCTCCGGTCGCTTCTTGCGCAGCGCCAGCGGCGGGTCCTCGACGTGCATCCGAGCGAGCTCGAACCACTCGGCGTGGGTGAACGGCACTTCGCCGGTCGCCGCCTTGTAGAGCGTCACACCGAGCGCGTAGAAGTCGGCGCGCGGATCGATGGGACGTCCTAGCGCCTGCTCCGGGGAGAGGTACTGCGGCGTCCCGATCGTCATGTTCACGCCGGTCGACGCTACGTACCCCGAGACAGCGCGCGCGATGCCGAAATCCGTGATCACGGCACGTCCGTCCGAGCGGAGGAGGATGTTGTCGGGCTTGAGGTCACGGTGGATCACGCCCTGTCCGTGAGCGAAGGCCAGTGCGCGCGCGATGTCCTCCGCGATGCGAACGATGTCGCTCTCCGGGAGGGGACCCTCTCGCGCGAGGCGTGCCCCCAGGCTGTCGGCGCACAAGTCCATCGCGAAGTAGACGTGGGGTCCGGTCTTGGACACCGAGCGGATGTGCACGATGTTGGGGTGCTCGAGCTTAGCGGCGGTTTCGCTCTCGTTCCGAAACCGCGCCTCGAAGTTGGGATCGCCGGCGTAGCGCGGCTTCAACACCTTCACCGCGACCGGCGTGCCGTCGGTTTCCCGTCCGACGAAGACCCACGCGAAACCGCCCTGGCCGATGAGTCGCTCCAGGTGGTAGGGGCCGAGCGATCGGCCGACGAGATCGGTGGGCGCGCCGGTCATGGGGCGTATGTCGGGGCTTTACAAAGGGCTAGGGCGTCCCTAACTTAGTGTGCTCACGATAATTAGGGAACAGCCCTGATGTACGACAAGACGACGCCGGTCAGGAAGTACGGGCAGCACGACAAGGACACGGGCTCAGCCCCGGTACAGGTCGCACTGCTCACCGAGCGGATCAACAGCCTCACCGATCACTTCCGGGTCCACGCGAAGGACTACCACGGGCAACGTGGCCTGCTGCGCATGGTCAGCAAGCGCCGCCGCCTGCTCGAGTATCTCAAGCGCACCGACCTGGAGCGCTATCGGCAGCTCATCGACGAGCTGGGTCTCCGCCATTAGTCGAACAGGCGTCGCGCCGGGCGCCCCGGGAAGAGCACCGGGGCGCTTGACGCATTTTCATGTGCTCTAGACAGGCCATATAAGTGAAGCACGTCGAACGCAAGTTCGCAGGACGGGCACTCCGGGTGGAAGCCGGGCGGCTGGCGAAGCAGGCCGCAGGTGCGTGCCTCGTCCAATTCGGCGAGACCGTGGTTCTCGCCGCCGTCACCGTATCTGACAATGTCTCCACGCTGCCGTTCTTCCCGCTCACCGTCGAATATCGGGAAAAAAGCTACGCCGCCGGCAAGATTCCCGGCGGCTTCTTGAAGCGCGAAGGGCGTCCCTCCGACGAGGAAGTCCTGGCTGCGCGGGTGACCGACCGCTCGGTCCGGCCGCTCTTCCCGGAGGGCTTCAAGAACGAAGTACAGGTCTTCATCTACGTGCTGTCGGCCGACCAGGAGAACGACGCCGACGTCCTCGGCGTGACCGCGGCCTCGGCGGCCCTCATGATGTCCAAAGTTCCCTGGAACGGACCCATCGCCGCGGTGCGGGTGGGGCGGGTGGAAGGCGCGTGGATCCTGAACCCGACGTTCCAGCAGCTCGAGTTCTCGGACGTGGACATGACGGTCTCGGGGTCGCGCGATTCCATCGTCATGGTGGAGGGCGGGGCGCTCGAGCTCACCGAGGTAGAGATCGTGAAGGGGCTGGAGGTGGCGCACAAGGGGATCCGCGAGCTGCTCGACGCCGAGGAGGAGCTCGTGGCGGACCTGCGCCAGCCGAAGATGGAGTGGACCAAGATCGAGCCTCCCCCGGAGCTCGTGGCCCGCGTGAAGCAGCTCGCTGAGGCGCGGGTCTCCGAGGCGCTGAACCTGCCTGAAAAATCGGAGCGGGCGCAAGCCCTGGGCGCGCTCAAGGCGACGATCCAGGAGCAACTGGCCGCGGAGTTCCCCGACAACAGCAAGGACGTCGCTACCGTCATCGAGGAGATCGAGTACCGCACGATGCGCGAGCAGGTGCTCACACACCGTGAGCGGGTGGACGGCCGGGACCCGGACACGGTGCGGCCGATCACCTCCGAGGTCGGCGTCTTGCCCCGGACTCACGGCTCCGCCCTGTTCACCAGGGGGCAGACGCAAGCCCTGGTGTCCGTGACGTTGGGCACGGTGAGCGACGAGCAGCGGATCGATTCGATCGACGTGGCGCAGGAGACCACGAAGTCGTTCATGCTGCACTACAACTTCCCGCCGTTCTCCACCGGCGAGGTGCGACCGATTCGCGGCACGTCGCGCCGTGAGGTCGGGCACGGAGCGCTCGCCGAGCGCGCGCTGCAGGCGTTGCTCCCCCCCTACGAGCAGTTCCCGTACACGATCCGCATCGTCTCCGACATCCTCGAGTCGAACGGCTCTTCGTCGATGGCCACGGTGTGCGGGGGCTCGCTGGCGCTGTTCGACGCCGGCGTTCCCGTGAAGGGCTCCTGCGCCGGTATCGCCATGGGCCTGATCAAGGAGGCGGACCGGGTCGCGGTGCTCACAGACATTCTCGGCACCGAGGACCACCTGGGCGACATGGACTTCAAGGTCGCGGGGACGCGCGAGGGCGTCACCTCGATCCAGATGGACATCAAGATCGAGGGGCTCGACTTCAAGATCATCAGCGAAGCACTGGAGCGCGCGAAGCAGGCCCGCCTGCACATCCTGGACATCATGGACCAGGCGATTCCGCGGCCGCGTTCACAGCTCTCCAAGTATGCGCCGCGCATCATCACGATGCAGATCCGGCCGGACAAGATCGGCGACTTGATCGGGCCCAAGGGGAAGATCATCCGCGGGATCCAGGAACAGACCGGCGCCGAGATCAACGTGGACGACTCCGGGATGGTGACCATCTCGGCTGTGGGCGAGGGCGGCGAGCGCGCCCGCGACATGGTCGCGGCGATCGTGCAGGAGCCCGAGGTCGGCAAGGTCTACGAAGGGATCGTGAAGAGCACCACGGCGTTCGGCGCGTTCGTGGAGATCCTGCCGGGCGTGGAGGGACTGCTGCACATCTCGGAGCTGCAGCACGGCCGCACCGAGCGCACCGAAGACGTGGTGAAGCGGGGCGATCGCGTGCGCGTGAAGCTACTCGAAGTGGACGAGCGCGGGCGGATGCGGCTCTCGCGCAAGGCGCTGCTCGAGGCGCCGGAGCCCGTGCGCGCGCGGTAGATGGAGACCGTCCAACTCGACCGGGAGATCTTCCAAACTCGAGCCCCCAACGGTGTCACGGTGTTATCCGAGCGCGTGCCCGCGGTGCGCTCGGCGGCCGTGGGCGTGTGGGTGCGGAGCGCGAGCGCGCACGAATCCCGCGGCAAGATGGGTGTCTCCCACCTGCTCGAGCACATGGTGTTCAAGGGCACCGAGCGGCGGAGCGCGCAGGACATCGCGCTCGCGCTCGAATCGCGGGGCGGCTCGCTCGACGCCTACACGTCGCGTGACACCACCGCCTTCCAAGCGCGGGTCCTGGACGCCGACCTGCCGCGCGCCCTCGACGTCATCACCGACCTGGTACGCCGGCCGGTGCTGCGGGACAAGGACTTGGAGCTCGAGCGCAACGTCGTGCTCGAAGAGATCAACATGCTCGACGACACGCCCGACGATCAGGTCTTCGATCTCGCGTCGGCCGCGCTCTGGCCGGAGCACCCCTACGGCTTCTCCATCATCGGGACGCGCGAGTCCGTGACCGCGCTCTCCACGGCGGACCTGAAGCAGCTGCATCGGCAGGCGTACGTGCCTGGGAACTGCGTCATCGCTGCCGCCGGCAATCTCGACCACGAGCGGCTGCTCGACGAGCTCGACAAGCAGGGCTGGTTCGAGTGGGACGGGGGACGGGAGAAGGGGGACGGGCCAAAGGCGGCTCCGGTGCCTCCCGGTGTGCGCGGAGGCGAGTCACGCCACGCCAAGGACACCACCCAGACGCACATTGTCCTGATGACGGACACGGTGCCCTACGCCGACCCTCGCAAGTACGCGCTGCTCGTCCTGTCCAACGTGTTCGGCGGCGGCATGTCGAGCCGGCTGTTCCAACGGGTGCGCGAGGAACTGGGACTGGCGTATGCGATATACGCGTTCACGACGTTTTACCGGGAGATGGGCGTCGCGGGCGTGTACGTCGGTACCCAGCCCAAGACGGCGGAGCAGGCGGTGGCAGCGATCCGCGAGGAGTTTGCCAAAGTCGCCCGCGAGTGGCTCACGGGGCCGGCGCTCGCGGACGCCAAGCAGCAGACCCAGGGACAGGTCATGCTCTCGCTGGAGAGTCCGGCGGCGCGGATGTATCGTTTGGCGGGTTTTCCGTTGTACGGCGAGCCGTACCAGAGTCTCGACGATGTGCTCGCGACCCTCGCTGGGCTGAGCGAGGCGGAGGTCGCGAGCGTGGCGCGGGAGTTCTTCGACCCGGAGCGACAGCGGGTGGTGTGGCTCGGCCCGAATTGACGCCATGATCGTCGGAGTCCCGAAAAAGATCAAGACGGCCGAACACCGCGTGGCGTTGGTGCCCGCCGGGGCACACGCGCTGCGCGGCGATGGGCATACGGTGCTGGTGGAGCAGGGCGCTGGGCTGGGCTCGGGCTTTGCGGACGACACCTACCGGGCCCAGGGGGCGAGCATCGTGGGGGCCGCCGAGCTGTGGGGGCGGGCCGAGCTGATCCTTAAGGTGAAGGAGCCCATCGAGCCCGAATGGCCGTGCATCCGCGCGGGCCAGGTCCTCTTCACCTACTTCCATTTCGCCGCCTCCCAATCCCTCACCGCAGCTCTCATCAAGTCGCAAGCGATCGCGATCGCCTACGAGACGGTCCAGCTCGAATCGGGCGAGCTGCCGCTGTTGACGCCGATGAGCGAGGTCGCGGGCCGCATGGCGGTGCAGGAGGGGGCGAAGTACCTCGAGAAGGCATACGGCGGCAGCGGCATCCTGCTCGGCGGCGTGCCCGGCGTGCTCCCGGGCGAGGTGCTGATCATCGGGGGCGGCACCGTCGGGACCAACGCTGCGAAGATGGCCGCCGGGCTCGGCGCCCACGTCACGCTGCTGGACCTGTCGCTCGACCGCCTGCGCTACCTCGCGGACGTCCTGCCCCCGAACGTCGACGTCCTCTATTCCAACAGACACAACATCGTCGAGCAGCT
>Ga0209266_1002578_pt1 | contig 11314 bp, 19 predicted proteins | sample GraSoiAngelo_132_FD_185889 | JGI IMG/M metagenome (GOLD analysis project Ga0209266, IMG submission 185889) | Grasslands soil microbial communities from the Angelo Coastal Reserve, California, USA - 14_0929_02_40cm (SPAdes) (version 2) | ecosystem: Environmental > Terrestrial > Soil > Grasslands ...
CTGACTGCCGTCGTCCATTACCAAGACCTGCGGCCGATCGAAGTTCGGGATTTTGCGGTGGCCGATCAACACTAGAAACGCCGCACAGTGTCGCAGGCCGCTGCCTAACAAGCGCTTGAAGCTGGCGGGCGGTGATCGCTTTAAGGGAACCGGAGTGTTGTGCCCCTAGCTGGGCACGGCCTTCGGCCCATCCTTGCGTCGGCGGGCGGGTCGCCCGCAGCTTAAGCGCGATCCGTTAGGCGGCAACCGACTCGAAACGCCGTGCGATGCAATTCCAGCCAACGCCTGCGCTTGCCGATTCCTGACTCTCGGGGCCGTCCCCTCCGGAGCCGGCGCCCAGGCACCCGTGGTCGACTCCGTTGCTTGCTATACCGTGCACTATGACTCGGCTCGGAATGGAGCGTCGCCGGATCTGTTCCCCGATCACTTCGTGCTCTTGGGTCGTGAGCGCGGGCGAGTTGTCCCGCTCGATAACACTGGTTTTTGGCGCACGCCCCGCTCTATGGCTGACCGGTACCGGCACAAAGGAGTGCTTTACATTGCTCTCGAAGGGACGCAGGACGGGGCCCGGTTCGCGCTCACACCAACCGCGGACAGTCTCAAGGGCTGGGCATACTATACCACGGACGCCTCGTCGGGACGCGAGAAGCACATGTACACCATTGGGGTTCGAAGACCTTGTCACACCGTAAGAGGGTTGCCGCCTCACAAGCGCTTGAAGCTGGCGGGCGGTGATCGCCTTAAGGGAAGCGGAGCGTTGTGCCCTGGCGGGCACGGACTGTCGTCCAACTACCTTGCGCTGGCGGGCGAGTCGCCCGCAGCTTAAGCGCGATCCGTTAGGCAGCCCTGTCATATGTCTGCTATGCGTACTCTCGCAATAGTTCTTTTCGCTCTGAGCGCCTTTTTTATTTTCTATACAGTGCGTCTTCTCGCCGTCACAGGAGCGCTGACTCACACCAGACCCGGCGGTCAAGGCGCGTACATTGGAGCCATCGTCTTTCCGCTGCTCGCCGCTGTGTTCGCCTGGGCTGGAGTCCGCTGCTGGTTGCGTGGAAGGTCTGGTGGGCCGGCTGCCTAACATGCGCCTGAAGCTGACGGCGCCCGCCCTCGAGGGTAGAATTGCGTTTGTGAAAATGACAGTGTGGCGCCGCAGCTTAGGCGCAATCGGTTAGGCAGCAACACCCATGCTGGGAAAACCCCTGCGAGAAGTGGCTCGCTTAGTCCTGCTGGACGCGAACGGCTCCGCGCTCCTCGTTCGGTACGACGACGGCGTTGGCGCGCGCGCGTCCTATTGGGCCACCCCCGGCGGTGCACTGGAACCGGGCGAGTCTCATCGTGCTGCTGCAGCGCGTGAACTTCTGGAGGAGACAGGCTTAACCGCAGTCATTGGGCCGGAGCTATGGGAACGTCGGTTCGACCTGACGCTCCTACAGGGCCCAGTACAACAGGTCGAGCGATATTACCTGGTGCGGCTCGATGAGATATCACCGCCAGTGCTCAATTCATCCACAGAGGCCATTCGTGAGTATCGGTGGTGGTCGCTGACAGAGTTGGAAGCCACACGCGAGATCATTTATCCCGAGGGCTTCGCGTCCGCACTGGCCACCATATGGACGCCGCGCCATGACGTGAACAGTTCAGATGATAGGTAACAGTTTGTTATCAGCTGATGGGTAACACTTTCCCTTTGTGATTCCCGCCTTCGCGGCGGGCGGCGCGACCCAGATGATCCACGATCCGGCAGGTGGTCTCGTGTAAGCGACCGAGCCACACCGGACCGAAGTACACCTCCCAGAGTCCGTCATCGATTTCCTCGAAACCCACGTCGAGTTCCGCGAGCACGTGGCTCACGTTCACCCAGCGACTGCCCCAGCGAATGCCACCGTTGCGACTCACCCGCCGCACTGCATAATGCCCCGGATACGTGATCGGCAAGAGCGTGGTGGGGCAGGGACGCGGCGACGCGTGGTACAGGCGCGCGGGCAGGCGCTGGCCGAGCGCTTCGTGCGGCCGCTCGGTGTTGTAGCGCTGCCGGAACCAGTCGAACCGCCGCTGCTGAGCGGCGAGCGTGCGCCGTGGCGGCCGCGCGGTCTCGGCCTTGAGCGTCTTGTGCATGCGCTCGTGCCGCCCGTTCTGCTCCGGATGCGGGGCTCGATCAGCTCCGGTCGAATGCCGAGCTGCACCCACCACACCGACAGCGTCGAGAGTCGCCCCAGGGCATTCGCGGAATTGCCCTTTGAAGTCCGCGGTCCAGATCACATTGGGCTGATCGAACGCCGTGTCCGGCCGCCCGGCGTGAAAGCGGTGGTGGGCTCGCCGGCGTCGGCCGGTGCGGCCATGGCGCTCGAGGATCCGGTGGACCGTGGCCACCGTCGGTACGAGCTCGATCGGCACCCGCTGCGCCAGCAGCCAGCGCACCTTCCGGGCGCTCCACCGATAGCGCCGCTGCAAGCCGAGGATCTGCTCGACCACGGCGGCTGGCGTCGCGTGCGGGCAACTGTACGGCCGGTGCGAGCGATCGACGAGCCCCCCCGGTCCTGCTTTCCCGTACCGCTCGAGCCACTTGTAGCCGGTCTTCCGGCTCACCTGGTAGCGCCGGCTCACTTCGGCGACCGACCAGCCCGGCCGATGCACATCCTGCACGAAGCGCAGACGCACATCCATGAGCGACCTCTCTTCCCACGGCATGGCACCTCCTGGAGGAGGCACCTAGGTTAGAGAGTGTCACCCATCAGCTGATAACAACGTGTTACCTATCAGGTGCGAATGTACCGCCGCGCGGCCTAACAAGCGCTTGAAGCTGGCGGGCGCTTATCGATCTAGTGGAAACGGAGTGTTGTGCCCTGGCGGGGCACGGACTTCGTCCACTACTCTTGCGCTGGCGGGCGAGTCGCCCGCAGCTTAAGCGCGATCCGTTAGGCCGCGAGGTTTTGTGAACGACGATCTCGAGTTGGCGAACAGGAGCATCCGGCGCGGCGCGCGCCTCGCTCAAGTTGGATTCCCCGCCTTCGCGATATTCTTAGCCTGGTGGCTAGTGGTCTTAGCACAGGGGCAAGACCCGGTCCTTCCCATTCTCCTCTTTGTCTTGGCCGTCGTTCTGACCGCCGTGGTCTTTACAGTGGCTCGCAGGTTCAGCCGCTTCCAACTAACGGCCGAGGGCGTTCATTCTTCGAATGGCTTGACTCTCCCGTGGAACGCTATTACAAAGGCTGACTACCTCAACGGTTTGCTCTCGTTGTACGACGGCGCCGGCCGCGAAACACGACTCGCGATCATGTTTGCAACATCTCAAGCCAGCGTTCTAGCGGCAATTCGCGCGCGGCTGCCCCGCGGGATCCAGATCTCGAACGATCCGTCGCCTGGCTCGCGGGCTAACTAGCGCTTGCAGCTGGCGGGCGCGCCGCCAGTACGGAATACATTCCATTTGTGCGCCTGCTCATGATCGGAACCCCAACCAGCTGCCGCGGCGCCTGCCGGTGTCGCGCCCGCAGCTTAAGCGCGATCCGTTAGGCGGCGTCCGTTCCTCGTGACGTGAGGGGTCATGCCAAAGGGCCGTCTTGAAGCGTTCAGCGATGGCGTGCTCGCGATCATCATCACAATCATGGTGCTGGAACTCAGGGTCCCTCACGGCGGCGACCTGACTGCGCTGCGGCCGCTGATTCCGGTCTTTTTGAGCTACGTCCTCAGCTTTGTCTACCTGGGTATTTACTGGAACAACCATCACCACATGCTTCAAGCCACGAAGCACGTGACTGGCCTTATCCTATGGGCTAATCTGCACTTGTTGTTCTGGTTATCACTCTTCCCATTCGTGACGGGGTGGATGGGCGAGAATCACTTCTCCGCTTTACCGACTGCCGTCTATGGCGGCGTCTTGTTGCTAGCGGCGATCGCCTACTACCTCTTGCAGGGGGCGATACTGAGGGCCGAAGGGCCCGACTCGCTACTAGCGACTGCCGTCGGCGCCGATTTCAAAGGCAAGCTGTCGCCGCTCTGCTACGCGATTGCCATTCCGCTCGCGTTTGTCAGCTCTTGGATCGCCAACGGGCTCTACGTTGCGGTTGCCTTGATGTGGCTTGTCCCGGACCGTCGCATTGAGCGGGTGCTGGCATCGTACCCCCCTGATGCTAGAGGCGCCGCCTAACCAGCGCTTGAAGCTGGCGGCATTAGGGAATGAATTCTTCTTCAGCGCGCCGCAGCTTAGCTGCGCCCCGTTAGGCGGCAGCACGAATGAGCGACGTTCCCATGCCTGCGCTCGAGGATAGCTCATCGCGGGCCCACTCGAGTGGTATCGCCGAACAACTGCGCGGCTTTGGCCCGGTCGGCTTACTCGCGTTGGCCGTTATCCTGGCTGGCAACCTCCTTATTGTGCCCCTGAGCGCTGTCTTCGTCCTCGTTTGGGCGCGCCTTTCGCACACTGCCTGGAGAACGCTCGGCTTTGCACCCCCACCGAGTTGGACCCGTATCTTCGCGATCGGCATACCGGTTGGCGTCGCTCTCAAACTTGCCATGAAGGCGATTGTGATGCCGCTATTCGGGGCCCCTGCGGTCAATGCGCCGTACCATTACGTGGCGGGCAATACGGCCGCCTTGCCCTGGATGTTTTACGCAGTCATAGTGGGCGCCGGCTTCGGGGAGGAAACCGTGTTTCGCGGCTTCTTCTTCGAACGTCTGGGCAAGCTGCTCGGTGCTGGCCGAGCGGCGCTGGCTGTCACCGTCCTGCTCACGTCAGGGCTGTTCGCACTCGCCCACTATCATGATCAGGGCCTGTGGGGCGTGGAGCAAGCGGCTGTGACGGGCTTGGTCTTCGGGACAATCTACGCGGTAACAAGGCGACTATGGCTTCCAATTGTTGCGCATGTGGCCTTCGATGTCACGGCCGTAGTGCTGATCTACTGGAACTGGGAGTCTGCCGTCGCGCACCTGCTGTTCCAATAGCTGTCTGCACTATACTGCCGCCTAACAAGCGCTTGAAGCTGGCGGGCGCTCTCGTTTTAAAGGAAGCCGTTGTGTCGTGCCCTTGCGGGCACGGGACTGTCGTCCACCAACCTTGCGCCGGCGGGCGCGTCGCCCGCAGCTTAAGCGCGATCCGTTAGGCGGCTCACCAGTCCCCATGCGACTCGGTCCTCCTCTCAGCCCGCTGCTGTTGATCCTCGTGGTCGCGTGCGTACCTGAGGTCAGGGTCATACAGGTTCGCCCAACGATCATCCGACTTGCATCTGGTGATTCTGTTCTCTTCGTCGCAACCGGGCCAATTTTCGACCCCAACGGTGATACGGGACTGATGTACGAGTACCACCCCTATATCTCCCTCGACGACCCTGCGCGCCTTCGACCTCAGGTCCTTGAGTTATGGGAGACCGTGAGACCAAAGGCGGAGAGCCTTCGCGCCCCCTTTGTGGTTCTGCGCGCCACAACGCGCTTCACTAAACTACCCGTACCCCAACCTGCCATCATCCAGAATTACGGATTCGTCTTGCAGAAACGCACGGACGGGCTATGGTACTTTCTCTACGATTCCATACCGATCCGGCACAAGTGAGGGAGCCGCCTAACAAGCGCTTGAAGCTGACGGGCGGTGATCGCTCTAAGGGAACCGGAGTGTTGTGCCCTGGCGGGCACGAACTATCGTTCAACGACGGTTGCGCCCCGCGGGCGCGTCGCGCGCAGCTTAAGCGCGATCCGCTAGGCGACGCGTTACGCGACATCGCAGGCGTCGTGCGAAAACTCGGATCTGCATCGGAGCGTCACGAATGACACGACCCACGATCTCCGGCATCTCACCGTTCTTTATCGTCGCTGACGTCCCGGCGGCGCTCTCGTTCTATCGCGATATGCTGGGTTTTGAGGTTACGTTTCGAGGCCCAACCCCTGAGGACGAGTTTTTCGGGATTGTTCGCCGCGATGGGGCGATGATCATGGTCAAGGCCCTCGGCGCGATCTCCGACGGCAAAGAGGTCATCGTCGAACCGCTCCCGAACTATGACCGTAAACCGGTGTTTAGTTGGGATGCTTATCTGGAAGTGCCTGATCCGGACGCGTTGGCGGCGGAATTCGCGTCGCGTGGCGTACTTTTCTCCGCACCTATAACGGACAGAGATGACGGTCTGAGGGGCTTTGAGATCAAGGACCTTGATGGCTATGGTTTGTTTTTCGGCCGTCTTCGAGCATGAGCCACGGCGCGCACGCGCCTCTTGAGCGCGTCGCCTAACATGCGCTTGAAGCTGACGCCGCGCGTAGACTAAGGAATGGATCTTTCTCCAGCGCGGCGCAGCTTAAGCGCGGCCCGTTAGGCCGCATCACTGGGTGCCATGACAAGGTTCGCGTCCGCTATCCTCGCGGGTCTCCTCCTCGGCTGGGGCGCGGCCCACGCGCTGTTCCTGCACTGGTGGACACTCGTTCCCTGGGGACTCGCCGCCCTAGCTCTCGGCTACCGCGCGAGCAGAGGAGAGGGTGCCATCGCCGGCGCCCTTTAGGGGTTCGTCTTGTGCTTCGTATTCACCCTCGCGAGCTATGGCGGGGCGGCTCCAGCGATCACACGGATACCGTTCTTCACGGTTCTGGGCCTGGTCGGTGCATTGTGCGGTTCACTGCTTGCGACACTCGGGGCATCGCTCATGTCGGGGAGACGCGTGTCAGTGGAACCACCGTCGAGGGATGATGCCGCTTAGGCACGGACTGTCGTCCAACACCCTTGCGCCGGTGGGCGAGTCGCCCGCAGCTTAGGCGCGATCCGTTAGGCGGCGCCACGTGGTCCTTCATCGCTCGCTGGCTCTCCTACTGGTCGGACTCGTTTTTCCAAACGGCGCGATGTGGGCGCAGAATCAGATCGCAGGCTTCGCAGGCTTTCGGTGGGGCACAACGCGTGCGGCCATCTTGGCCCGTTTTTGGGAAGCCAACCGAGGACTTGTCGGACAGCACCGTCGAGCGACTCAATTACGTTCAGGGCCCCGATTCGGGGTATCTCTTCGTACTCTCACATGAATCTGGGCTGATCGCCGGTATCCGGATTCTTCCTCGAGGCGTTGGAGACCAGTGCAGCGCCACGGTTCGCGCTGACAAGGCTCGTATTACGCACGCGCTGGGGAGTCTCACGCCGGTGGAGACCAGGACGCCGGTCGTGTCGGCGAGTTCTTGCGGGGGTTTCAAGGAATGGGATGTGCTCTGGCGTGATGGGGAGGGGAATCGAATCGTCCTTTCTGGCGATTCAGTGAAACACCGTCTCTATATCAGTTACTCCAGCCACTTGGTCCCCAATTGACAACCTCAGTCGCGCCCTGGAGGGTCTCAATGCGCACCACACTCTGTGCTGCTCTAGGGCTCCTCGGAGCTTCCGCGATGCTGCGATCCCCCGGCTGCACCCGGGCTTGAAGGCACAAGGAGTGCCATGCACGGAGTGAATGAGCGAAGGCGAAAAGCTCGACTGTCTGGCGGCCGTCTACGCTCAAGTCGACTCAGAACTCACCGTCGTCTTCGCGAACGCCCTCGCGTCACTCGCGGATCGGTCTCGCGAGGGGGCGCTTCATCGTGCTCAGAGCGAGTGGCTCGATAAGCGGGAGGCGCTGCGTAGCCTATTGTGCTCCAGCCTTCCACACGATTTGCGCCCGGGATTGAGAGTCGTCCCGGAACTCACAAAGATGACGGAAGAGCGTGTGGTTTTCTTGCGCGCGTCGGTGCTCAAGCGGGCAGAACGAAACGCGCCGCCTTCTGCGAACGCACCCGAGAACCCGTCCGCCAGCGTGCGAGAAAGGATGCTTGTCGCTTCGATGAAGACTGACCTCCGACGCCTCGTTACCGCTGAGGAAGCGTTTTGGGCGGATTCACAGCACTACACCGCCGAAGTCGGCCGGGGCGGTCTACAGTACACCACGTCGGCAGGCATCGCTGCGCCTCGCATCACCCTGACGCCAGATGGCTGGACTGCAACAATCACTAACGCGGGCACTCCTAAGAGGTGCGGTATTTTCGTCGGGTCGACGCCGACCCGTCTGAGCTTCTGCGAAGGCGATCCGACGTGCTACTAGTGTCCGCCGCCTAACACGCGCCCGAAGCTGACGGCGCCCGTCATCTGTTGTAGAATTGCGTTTGTGAACATGAAAGTGTGGCGCCGCAGCTTAGGCGCAGTCCGTTAGGTGGCGCGGCGTAGCGCCTCCCACAGGCCCCGTGGCGACACGATCGAGACCGGTGGAGCTGCGAGGCTCAACAGGTCCTGGTCGCCACTGACCAATACGTCCGTGTCCCCGGCCATAGCTTCGGCTACTACGGCAGCATCGGCCGCATCGAGCCCCGTGATGCGTTGCTTCGCGGCCGCCTTCACCACTGTGGCGTGGTCGCGCAGGTACGCTTCGAGTTCTTGGATCGTGTCTCGTGGGACCCGCATCTTCCGAGTCAGCACCCTTCGTACCTCGCCCAAAACAGTCTCGCCGAGCACCAACTCATGCTCGGCGAGGATTGCCTGGAACAGATCAGCGCAAAGGCCACGGGTTGCCACCGCGCTGACGACGACATTGGTATCGAGGAAGACCTTCACGACACGTCGCGGAACACGTCCTCGTCAGTCAAATAGCCGCGCGCCTCGGCGAGGGGCATCAGGCGACGCCGTAGGTCCTCGAACTGCGCTATGGCCAGCTGCCGCCGCAGCGCTTCTCGCGCGACATCGCTCCGGCTCCGCCCCGTCCGCTTGGCGAGGCGGGCGAGTTGGCGGTTCAGGTCCGGATCCAAGCGGATCGTGAGGGCTGAGCTCTTCATGTCAGACAATGTAATACAGGCCGCGCCACCTAACAAGCGCTTGAAGCTGGCGGGCGGTGATCGTTTTGAGGGAAGCGGAGTGTTGTGCCCCTGGCGGGCACGGACGTCGTCCAACGGCCTTGCGCCGGCTTGCGCGTCGCCCGCAGCTTAAGCGCGATCCGTTAGCAACTGTGTTGCATGACTAGCGCAGGAGCTCTCCAGCGGGTGTTGTCCCGGAGCATCGCGTTGAGGATCGTCAGGAGCTTCCGCGCGCAGGCGATGAGCGCCACCTTGTTCGGCTTTCCGGCAGCGATCAGCCGCTCGTAGAAGACCCGCAGCTGCGGATTCCAGCGCCGGCCACAGAGCGCCGCCAGATAGAGCGCGGTGCGCACCCCAGCCCGGCCGCCCCACACCATCCGTCTGCCCCGGAGTGTGCCGCTGTCGCGGGCCAGCGGCGCCACGCCCGCCAGCGGAGCGGGCTATCGCCCACCTCAACTTGATCACAGTTTAGGGAAGAGGCGATATACAAGGCGGCGTGCCACCCTCGTGAACCTACGCCCGTTTCTCTGGCGTGCTTCCGCTGCGCTCGTGGTGCTGATCGCCTCGACCTGCGGTGTGGCATACTACAACACCGTTTATCGCTGGCGCGCCTACACTCGGGTGGGGGAAGCCGAGTGTTGTGCGCTGGCGCGCACGGGACTGTCGTCCAACACCCTTGCGCCGGCGGGCAGATCGCCCGCAGCTTAAGCGCGATCCGTTAGGCGCCACTTCCTCACCTTCGTGATACTCGGAGTGCCCACACTACGTTCAGTTGTCACTGCTCTGCGTCGCTACCACGGTAAGCCATCAGCGCCGATCAGCCGGGATCCCTTTCACCTGATCTTGTGGGAGCAGGTCGCGTATCTTGTGCCCGACGCCCAGCGCCGCCGAGCCTTCTCGGCGTTGCGAGCTGCGGTCGGCCTCACACCTCCGGCCATTCTGAGGGCCACAAGCGCTAAGCTGGCGAGAATCACCCGGTTGGGAGGGTCGATTGCCGCCGATGCTCGCGCCTCGCGACTCCGCGAGTCCGCCGAGCTGGTCCTCGGTCGCTCGGATGGTGATCTGCGCGCCGCGCTTCATGTTCCGTTGCCCCAAGCCCGGCGCGCCCTGGCGCAGTTTCCCATGATCGGCGAGCCGGGCGCTGACAAGATTCTCGTTATCATGAAGCGCGCTCGGTTGCTACCACTCGACTCTAATGGGCTGCGGGTTCTCTCTCGCGTCGGACTCATCTCTGAGGCCAAGGATTACCGGACCACCTATCGGAGAGCTCAGGAGACGCTTGCGCCGTCGCTCCCGGCGAACCACGAGTGGCTCATTTCCGCCCACGCGTTGCTGCGACAGCATGGTCAGGAAGTCTGTCGGCGCAGCGCCCCACTATGCAGCCGCTGTCCCTTGCGGATGCGCTGCCCCTCGTCCACCTATCCCGAACGTGGCGCCTAACAAGCGCCTGAAGCTGACGGCGCCCGTCGTCTGTGTAGAATTCCATTTGTGAATCTTGTAGTCAGGCGCCGCAGCTTAAGCGCGATCCGTTAGGCCGCAGCCCGAAGTCCCTCACCCCAGACGACGTCTCGGCAGGTCTTCGAGATCGGAACGAACCCTCACGTTCCCGTCACGCTCGCTTCATTATCCCTCCCTACCATATGGTCAGCGCGGAATTGCCCGCTTTCGTAGAGGAGCCTCACCATGTCGAATGGACTGAAGGGACTCTACAAGTTCGGGGGAGCAGCATTCGTTGTGAGCGGCCTTCTATTCCTGTCGAGAGCGATCCTGGATCTCATTGCGGGTGCGCCACCCTCGAGCGGGGTACAGATCCTCGCGTGGATCGCATCGAATTCACTGATCCAAGATTTTCAGAGCGAGATCCTGTTCTTCGCAGCGGTCTTCTTGGCTCCAGCGGTGGTTGCGCTCTATCACAGTCTCGCCGACGTCGACAGACCGAAGGCGGTGATAGGGTGCGCAATCATGGCGGTGGCCATCCCAGTCTTGATGGTATTACTCGTAGTTCATGGGCGTCTGGTCTATCCCGTGTATGGCATCCGCGTCAGTACGCCCGACCTGGCGGCGTTCGTCGTCGCTATTTTCTACGGTGGTCTACATGCGATCAGTCTCTTAATGGGAATCGCTACGTTCGTACTGAGTCTGGCCATGAAGAGCGGAGCGTACGGGAAGCCTGTGGTGTATCTCGGATTCGCGACGGCGGTGGTTGATATCATCGGCTCATATCCCTACGCCATCGGGTCCGTGCTAACGTTGGTTTCTCAGGTGTTTTTCGCAGCATGGTTCATCGCGGTAGGGACGCAACTCTGCAAAATGCGTGGAACTGCTTGAACAGTTCAGGTGATAGGTAACAGTTTGTTATCAGCTGATAGGTAACACTTCCCCTTTGTGGTTCCCGCCTTCGCGGCGGGCGGCGCGGCCCCAATGATCGACGATCCGGCAGGTGGTCTCGTGGAGCCGGCCGAGCCAGACCGGACCGAAGTACACCTCCCAGAGTCCGTCGTCGATTTCCTCGAAGCCCACGTCCAGCTCTGCGAGCACGTGGCTGACG
>Ga0209266_1002579_pt1 | contig 11313 bp, 10 predicted proteins | sample GraSoiAngelo_132_FD_185889 | JGI IMG/M metagenome (GOLD analysis project Ga0209266, IMG submission 185889) | Grasslands soil microbial communities from the Angelo Coastal Reserve, California, USA - 14_0929_02_40cm (SPAdes) (version 2) | ecosystem: Environmental > Terrestrial > Soil > Grasslands ...
GAGTTGGTCCTCGTTGAGCCGCAGAGCAACACTGTCCAAGGCAGGCCCGCGCTTACCTCCTCGGTCATCGAGCGAATGGCAGTTGTGACACTGCTTGGCTTGAAAAACCAGCGCACCTTGGCGCTCCGAGGCGGTGCGTCCGTGCATATACTGTGATGGAATCGGCTCGCTGCTCCAGGCATCCATGACAGGGCTCCAGGGTGTGTGCTGACCCAAATGCGTCATCGTACCGAGAGCCACTGCGGTCAACAGAATCGTGAGCACGGCAATCGGTCTGCGCTTCCAGCTCTTCTCACCTTCGCCGGCGAAGAACGGAAGCGCCAGCAGCACGATGATTCCGATGGCGGGACCGATTAGCAGTATCGGTGTCTCCGCTGACGGGGGCAAAAACGAGAGCAGCGCATAGATCCAAAGAAAGAAAAAATCAGGACGCGGGGCAGTCTGAATAATCGTTGGATCCGGTTGGCCGCTTGGTCCGAAGGGGCCAAAATAGAGCGCGCAAGCAGCAATCGCAAGAAGGATGAAACCGGAAAACACGATATCTTTCCCCACCGCGCCGGGCACGAATGGCACACCCTGCTTATGCGTCAGTTCGTGATATTCCTGCATGTATGTAGCGCGCCTAACAATGCGTCCCGGCATCGGCCATTCATTAATTCCAAGTTTCAGCACCATGAGCAAATGCTCGCCGACGAAGGCGATCAACAATCCGGGGATAACAAAAACGTGCAGCGCGAAGAATCGCGAAAGCGTCGCGCCGGCGATGATCGGGCCGCCAAGCATGAGGTTGACAGCCCAGGGGCCGATCAGGGGAACGCGGCTTGCAATAGACGCCCCGATACCTAATCCCCAATACGCGTCCTGATCGAATCGCATGATTTGACCAGTAAAAGCCATTCCAAGCGTCACCAGTAAGAGAAGAACACCAACGATCCACGTGAGCTCTCTGGGAAACTTGTAGGCTCCAAAAAGGAAGACTTGCACCATGTGAATCAAAACAATCGCGACCATGAAATTCGAGCCCCAGCCGTGCAAGGCCCGAATAAACCAACCAAGAGAGATACCGTGATTGAGAGTCTGGAGGCTGTTCCACGCCTCTCCTGCAGAAGGCACGTAGATCAGCGCAAGCAATATGCCGGTTACAACCTGGAGCATGAAACAAGTAAGCGCGGCGCTACCGAAAACATAGAACCAGCTTGCGGTCTCGCGCGGAACCGGGTGCTGAGCCGTTTCGCGAATCGGCGTGCCAAGCTGCAGCCGCAGATCGAACCAGTCACCGAGTTTTTGGATCAGGCGCATGTCGTCTTCCCTCCGGCCTTATTTGCTACGGGCTGACCAGGGGTCGGCATTTCGCCAGCTTTGATAAGAAGTTTTCCGTCCTCAATCTTGTAGTGGTACTGGAATAATCCGCGCTCGGGAGGTCCTGAAGCACGGGACCCGTCCTGGTAGTACGCGCCGCCGTGGCAGGGACACATGAACAGGCTCGATTGCGGGAACCAGCGCACCGGGCATCCGAGGTGCGCGCAATTGATGGCGAAAACCTGGAAGGTCTGATCGTCGACATTCCGCACCCAGCAAGCAATGTCGCCGGTTTCGCCGTCCCAGGAATTGACCACAGGGTTGCGATAAGTGGCGAGCCGAGTCTGGCCAGCTGGAAACTGCTCGAGCCCGCCGAGCGAGAGCCACGATTCGTAGCCGAACTTCTTTTCGCGTGTCACCGGCGAAAGGAGAAAACGCACGATCGGCACAGCCAACGCCGCGCCGACAATGCCGTTAAGAAAAATCCCGAGTTTCACGAGCATTGCGCGTCTCGACATTCCGTTTTCTTCACTCATCGAGGTTCTCCCTTGGCTCGGTCGGCAGAAATCGGGTACGGCTGGCCGGGGAATTGTATCCGGTGGCTGGAAAGCCACGCCACGACATCGGAAATTTCGTGTGCCGACATGGGCCGGCCCTTGACATCGCTGCGCCAGTCCGGTGCACCTAACTCGGGTCGGCCTGCAATCACTATCGTTCGAAGATATTGGTCACTCACCAGAGCTAGGTAAGATCCATCCACGATCGAGCTGGCCTTGCTTCCTCCACGGCCGTCCACTCCATGACAGGAAGAACAATACGTCTGATAAGCCTCTGCGCCACGTTCTGGATCGCCAGGAGCCTGCGCCATATAAGGCGGCGGACCAGTGTCGCGGAGAGTATCGGGTTTTTGCCAAGATCGGATTCCTTGCACCAGGGCATCGATTTGTTTGTCAGTGAGCATTCCCCCTGCACTCTGCGCGAACGCGGGCATTGCAGTAGCGCGCACACCGTCGGCAACGATGCGGCGAATTGCGGCGTTGTCCGCAATTGCGAGAAAAACGGGATTCGCCAAAGCGATGGCTGCCCCGCCCTTGCCGTCCGCACCGTGGCATCCTGCGCAGTTCTGAGCGTAGAGAAGATTGAAGTCCGTAACTTCGTTTGGCGGGATCACCTCAGACTCCTTACCGGGCCGGCCCGGCGAATTACTACAGCCGGTAGAGGCCAAGAAGGCGACCATGGCGGCACCAACGAGAATGGGGTGGAGTTTCATTGATGCGGCTCATCCCCGTTGTTGTTTTCGTCCATTGCTCCTGGCGCCTCAATCCCAGCGCGGACGGGGAAGGGGAGATACTGCCAAGTGCGTACGCGCTCTTGCCTGGACACTACTATGCCGGCGACGACCCCGAATCCGATCTGCGATATGACGAACCACAGCCAGTCAATCCGCTGGTTGAGCACGGGATCCAGCGCTTCGAGAATACTGTGGAGCAGACCAGACCATAAGATTGGCGCGATCACACCTCCCAGCAGAATCGGGCGGCGTGGAAACATGGGAAGGGCGACGCCGTAGAGAAGCCCGACGAGCACGGAGCAGAGCAGGTGGATGATCGTCGCAATGATCAGCGCGTCCCAATGAAAAACGGCGATTTGTTCGATGGTGGTTCTTGCCGGGAAAAATCCAGCAGACAGCAGATTGATCGGATACCATATTCCATGGCCGATGATAATTCCGTAGATCACGGCCAAGACTGCCATCGCAACACTTCCAGCCAGGCCACCCTTTACCCCGGCCGAAATCGGATAAATCTCTAGAGGTAGTCGCGCCCGGTGAAGTTCCTGTGTCATCCATTCGACGCGAGCCACTTGCGGCCGGCGGGTAGTCACAGGTGTGACCCTCTCCGAGACAGATACGCGTTCGTGCTTCTCCTCGGGCAACACATCGCGAAACCAACCTACGCAGCCAGCGATCGCCAGGATTGCACCAAGAAGGCTGACCGAAGCGCTGGTGACTAGTCCCGCGAAGACCAATGTGAGGCCGAACGCCAGCACAATCGGCCATGCCGTCGGTGCGGGCAATTCAATTGAGCCCGACAACGGCTCTACTTCTTGCGGCGATATATCAAGTATTTCCGTGCCCATCTGTGGTTCCTTTTTAGTCCAGCTTTATCGTCCAACGATGTAAACGACCGTGAATACCACGACCCACACTACATCGACGAAGTGCCAATAGAGAGACAAGACGTCAACTCGATATGCGTGCTCGTGCTTGACTCGTCCCGTCAGCGCAAATGCCAACACTAACGTGAGGCAGAGAAGGCCGACGACCACGTGAAATCCGTGCAATCCCACCAACGAGTAGTAAGTCGTCCCGAAGAGGTTGCTAGAAATGGTCAATCTCTCTCGGTAAATCAGCCGATGCCACTCGGTCGCTGTCCCGTATAGAAAAATGGCGCCCAATGTGATGGTCGCGAACCACCATCGTGAGAAAACGCTGACGTTTCCTAGGCGAAGTGCTTGGACTGCCAGATGAATGGTCACACTGCTCGACAGAAGGCAAATGCTGTAGAAGATTGGTGCCGTGAGCACGTCTTGCGGCGTGGGACCGGTGAGGCTCTTGCCGATATAGAAGATGTAAGCTACGACAAAAATGGTAAAGATAGCGGCCTCAGCAGCGATCAGAACGAACATTCCGACGCGCCCGCGCGAGGGCAGTTCCCGCGTGAACGGTTGCTGCAATGGGATGTATGTCGCGTTCATTCGTACTTCCAGTCCGGATCGGCCGGATGCTTGAGATCCCAGAGTGGGCGACGGCTCTTGATGGTTGGAATGACGGCGAAGTTATACGCAGGCGGCGGCGAAGGTGTAGACCACTCAAGGGTCCAGGCGTCCCACGGGTCGCTGCCCGCAGTCTCGCCCTTGAAGTATGACCACACGAGATTCGCCACGAAAACCACGATACCCAACGCTTGAAAGAAAACGCCGATGGTTACGATGAGATTCCACACGTCCCATCCGCGGCCGGGCTCATAGGTATAGATTCGTCGCGGCATGCCCAGCAGGCCGGGAATGTGCATGAAATCAAACGTCAAGTGGAATCCGATCAGGAAGAGCCAGAAATGCAGCTTACCCAGAGTCTCGCTGTACATCTTCCCCGACATCTTTGGGAACCAGTAGTAGAAGGCGCCAAAGATCGTAAATAGGATCCCGCCCACGATCACGTAGTGAAAGTGTGCGACCACAAAGTATGAATTTCCCAGTTGCCAATTGAAAGGCGCGGAACCCAACATGATTCCGGTAAGGCCGGCAACCAGAAACTGGAAGAGAAAAGCAACACAAAACAGCATTGGTGTTTTGAACTCAATCTTTCCTCCCCACATGGTGGCCAACCAGTTGAAGATCTTAATTCCGGTCGGAACGGCGATGGCCATGGTCGAGATCACGAAAAAGGTATTGGCGGCTGAGCTCATGCCCACGGTAAACATGTGATGGGCCCAGACGCTCATGCCGATGAATCCGATGCAGATTGTGGCGGCTACCATTACGGGATAGCCGAAGATTGCCTTGCGAGAGAAGACGGGGATGATCTCGGATGCGAACGCGAATGCTGGAATAACCAGGACATAAACTTCGGGATGGCCGAACACCCAAAAGAAGTGCATCCAAATTACCGCTGAGCCACCAGCTTGGGTGTCAAAGAAGTGGCCGCCGAGATAACGGTCGACGAGCAACATCAACTGGGCGGCAGTAAGTGGACTGACCGCAAGGATCACCAAGCTGGCCATCACGAGGTTGAGCCAGGCGAACAACGGCATTTTGGCTAACGTCATTCCCGGGCAGCGCATGCAGAGCACGGTAGCGATGATATTGACCGCCGTGCCGATGCTGCCAAAGCCGGAGACCAACAGTGCCAGGGTCCAGAAATCTGTGCTGTGCCCAACTGAAAATGTCCGCGAAGTCAATGGTGCGTAGGCGAACCAGCCTACGTCGGGCGCGTTTCCCGCTCCGTAGAGTCCGTTGGCTCCAACCAGGCTGAAATAAAGAAGCAGGCCACCGAAAGCGGTCATCCAGAAACTGAAAGCATTCAGACGTGGAAAGGCCATATCCCGCGCCCCGATCATGAGTGGGATGAGGTAGTTGGCGAATCCGAACAGGACAGGCATGACCACGAAGAAAATCATGGTGGTTCCATGCATGGTGAACATTCGGTTGAAGACCTGTGGCGAAACAAAGTCGTTATGTGGACGGATAAGCTGGATGCGGATGACGGTCGCTTCGATCCCGCCGATCAGCAGAAACACTAGTGCATAAATGATGTACAGAATGCCCAGCCGCTTGTGATCGACGGTCGTCACCCATTCGTGCAGCTTATCCACGAAGGGATGAGCCGCTGTCTCGGTTCGCGGCCACGTAATTGAATCAGCCGACATCAGAACGTGTCCTCAGCTTGTTCACCTAAGCGTTTCCAAATAAGCGGTCACTGCGTCTAGTTCGCGGTCGCTTAGCTCCATCGCTGGCATTAGAGAGCCCGGCTTGATCGCGTCAGGCTTCCGAATCCAGAGCCGCAGATTGTCGTGAGTATTCGCCGCTGCTCCAGCGGCAATGGTCTCCCGGCTCATCAAGTGGGTGAGATCGGGGCCGAAGCGCCCATTCGCGACTGTGCCCGCCACTGCATGACAGTCGATGCAGGCAGTAGTCTCGAATACGCGTTGTCCTTCGGAAGCGTCGCTGTTCATGTGGGCTGGTTGAGTCTGTGATTGAACCCAGCGATTGAACTCTTCGCGGGGCTGGACATAGACGCGCAGCAGCATTTTTGCGTGTTGTGTCCCGCAATACTGCGCGCACTGGCCCAAGTAGAGTCCCGCCTCGTGCGGGTCGATCCACGTGCTGTTGGGGTGGTTAGGAATCAGGTCTGTCTTACCCGCCAGCCGTGGGACCCAGAAACTGTGGTCCGTATCGGCAGACAGCAACTTGATGAAAGTTGGCGTTGGATGTCCGGGGTCGCTCACCGGTACGTGCAATTCATTTGCGGTCACCACTCCAAGTGACGGATAACGGTACTCCCACCAAAACTGATGGCCGATGGCGACAACTTCGACGGCATTGGCTGACGGGGAAGCTTTTTGGATATCGGCAATCACGCGCGCTGTTGCCATGAACAGCGCCACCACAATGAGGATGGGTATAACCGTCCAGGCGACTTCAACCTGGTTGCTGCCGTATACCTGAGGAGGCTCGCGGCCATCGTCGTTTCTCCTTCTGAATTTCGCCACCGCGTACACGAGCAAACTGAACACGATTGCGAATATTGCTCCGGTCACGGCCAGTACAAACAACGAGAGTCCAAAGATCGAGTGGGCAGGCGTGGACGCGGGAGCGAAGATGTTGGTTGGGCTAAATAAAGGTGTCGGATCCGCTAACACTTCCCTGGAACAGCAGAGAACAAGAAGAACCGGCCGAGATCGTATGTACCAGGCGTTGGCAATGCTATTTCGCAATGGTGCACCATTCCTGACGAGTCGCCTGAAGATATACGAAACCCTGCTCCAGCGAAGCTTTACTGACTCGACAAAAGCCAGACCTTGGCCACGCTGGCGATTTAGGCCGACTTGGAGGGCTTGTAAACATCACCTTGTGCCTCCACCAGCGGCACATTCACCAGGTGCTCGCTCAGGAACCACACCTGCAATTCGTTTGTCCGCAGGACTTGACTCACAACCAGATCGTTGCTTCCATCATCTCCAATTTGCGAAGCCCGCCGTGCGAGCTCACGGCAGTCCCGAATAATGATCTGGTGCGCATCGAGCAGTCGTGAAAGTTGCACTGGAACCTCCTCCCGGCCGCGAGGACGCCGCGGAATGCGAGTGGTTTCCGACACGTCCGGTGCCATCGCCAGACTGACTCCGCCCAGCAATTGAATTCGCTCGGCAATGGCGTCCACAAGTTCCGTTTGTTCGGAGAAGTGCTTATCGAACAGAAGATGAAGCTGGTAAAAAGTCGGACCTGCCACTTGCCAGTGAGACTTTTTGTAGAGGTCGCGAAGAGTGATCGTGTCGGCAAGCAACTGGTTTAGCCGCTCCGTCATTTCGAGGCGCACGGGTTCTTCCAGTTCTAGCGGAAGCAGGTGGCTCACCGTCCCGTACGGCTGGATTTCGGGAGCGCTCTGATGAAGCCGCGGCTGGGCACTGATTTTCGCTTGATTATCCGACGAATATTGTTTCGCCATTGATGATTTCTCCTCTTGCGCATCGACGTGCGCAGTTGTTGTTATTCTCAAATACCGCTTAAGCCCGTCAGCGGTATGTAAGTGGCTGGAGAGCGCTACCTGAACCCGACCGAAGGGGCTGGGTCGCGATCTACAGGCCTTGCCCCAGGCTCTTGTTCACCAGAACTTTGACATCTACACGGCGGTTAAGCTCGCGGCCCTCAGCGTCCTTATTGCTGGCGAGCCGATGGGTAGTGCCATAGCCGACCGGGACAAGCATGCGTCGCATTGGGATGTCCTTGACTTCATGGAAATAGCGGGCCACAGCGGCGGCACGTTCTTCGCTTAGCTTCTGGTCGGTCTCTTTGCTTAAGGTGTTGGAAGCGTAGCCTGAGATCTCGATCAAGTAGCCATCAAGCGACTTCGCGGTATCAGCGATACTGGCGAGAGCTGGTTTGGCGGCATCTTTCAGGACGGCCGAACCCCTGTCAAACCAAACATCCACCTCAGCCTCGATCTTGTAGTCGTCCAAGTCCGAGACGCGCTGATTGACTGTCGCGACCGCGGCGGCGTCCGCAATTGCCAGATCGCCGGCAGCTTGCGCCTGCAGGCTGGCTTGACCTGCCGAGGTTTGGGCCTGCCCAGCGGAAGATTGGGCCTCGTTGGCAGCGGCTACACCCTGGTCTGCGGTGGATTGTGCATTTTGGGCGGCCGCCTTGTTGGCCAAGACTTGTTGCTCTTGGGCTACTTCGACGGCGAATGCGTCCGGAGTGAAGGAGATCTTGTCGGCGTCGAGTTGTCCTTTTGAATTGCCGGAGCCTTCTGTCTCTATCGTCAAGCCTGGCACCATGGCGGTGACGTCCATGTCGGTGTGGCGAGGGAACAGAACTCGATGCTTCTTACGCTCGATCCTGGTGTTGTCGGTGATATTCACAACGACGACTTGACCCGATTTCTTGTCGCGGACGCGCAGCAGTTCTCCATCACGAGACAGAATCGACCCCGTGACTTTCACTTTTTCGCCCGCTGCGAGATGGCGTGTCGGGTTTGTGGCTGCGTAGGTGAGGCTTGCGAGCAGGATGGCCGCGCTCGCACAAAACAACACACTCAGTTTCCACTCACGAATATTAGATTTCACTCCAATTCCTCCAAAGTTGGTATCTTGTTGACTCTCTCGGGCGCGTCTGCGGAACACACGAGCCCTTCCACAGTTCGTTGTTCATTTTCCTTGTATGGAATCTTGATCGGATCCTTTGCACCACATAGAAGGAGGATGCAAGACTCGTGCCAGTCAGCCAACTGCTTGAGATGCAGGCAAGTGATTAAGATTGAGGCGGAGCAGATTGCAATTCGAGAGCTCAGCGATCAATCCGCGTCAGCATTTGGACATGCGTCAGTCAATGGTCACTTCGCGGATGCCAGAGAAAGAGGTGCCTTTCATCGCAAGGAGATACTGAGGAATTCTTGCTATTACCGCCATTCGAGAGCCCCGAACCTTCTTACCCGACTACCGATCTGTACAGCGAGATGCGGATATATGCTCCTAGCGATCACCAATCGATAGTGTCTCGACTCTTTTTTACAAAATAGTAGCCGCTTTGTGTCCCTCGTTGGAATCTCGTTGGTGGGAAATCATTTCTGTATTAGGCTCTCATGCGCCGACTCTACGAACTCGATGCTCTCCGTGGGCTCATGCTAGTGTGGATCACTTTTACACACCTGCCCACAGTTCTCAGCGCATATTTTAACCCACCGTTTGGGTTCGTTTCGGCCTCGGAGGGATTCATATTTCTCTCAGCACTCTTTACCGGCCACATCTATTTTCGCGAGGCAGAACGGAATGGCTATGGCGCCATGCAGCGTAAATTGAGTATGCGGACGCTGCGGCTTTATCTTTATCACGCTCTCTTGCTGAGCTTCGCCTTCTTCGTAGCTGTTCCTATCGCTGCCAGCGGAACGCGTCCCGGCCTGCACAATCTGCTGGATTTCTATTTCGACGCTGGAAGCAGGCGGGCGGCGGTTGACGGCGCGCTGCTTGTTTATCGTCCTCCATTGCTTGACATCCTACCGATGTACATTATTTTCCTGGCGCTCACGCCTCTGGCACTGAGCGCGAGTCGAAGGTTCGGCTGGAAATTTACTCTGAGTGGCGGGTGGCACAATTCGGACTACGTCGCGCCTCATGGCAGTTGATGAATCACTACTTTGGCCTGCGGATTCCGCTGAATGAGATGGGTTCGTTTGATCTTTGGGCATGGCAATTCCTGTGGCTCGTAGGGGTTTGGGTCGGTGTCTGTTGGGCCAAAGATCAATTGCCCCTGACGCGATTTGCGAAACGGCTTACGGTTCCGGCTTTATTGGTGGTCGTTGCGCTGCTGGCCATGCGTTACGCCATCGGCCGGGGTTTTGAACTAGGCAGCTATGAAATCGATTTCGATAAATGGCACCTCGGAGTCGTTCGGTTGATTAATTTCACTGCCGTTGGAGTCCTGCTCATTCGTGCGCATTCCTATCTCAAGCCACTCTCGATAAGGCCGTTAGTGCTACTCGGCCAATCCTCGCTTCAGGTCTTCTGTACACATCTGCTTTTCTGTTTTGCGGGTCTCACACTGCTAGGCAATGCATTGATGTTGAGCGGCTGGAAGCAATTCGGACTTCTGTCTACTACCCTTTTTGCCATGTTGCTCACTGCAAAACTGTTAGGTAAGAGCGAACTGAAGGCCGAAGTCACGAAACCCGCAGCAGCGCAGAACCTGCCTGCTGTTGAGGGACTTTGCAAATCGATCCGTTAGGTTCGCCGCGAAAGCGCAACGACCCAGTCGCTTGCCCGAAAACGCCGGCGGCAGTCAGTTGTCAAGCCGACCCCACCTGGCTCACGAGATCAAGCAGCCGATTACCGCGGCAGTAACAGACGCTAAAACCTGCGTGCGATGACTGAGGCACGGGCCTTGTGCTTATCACCCGCCATCAGGAACTCGAAAGTTACTTCAATGCCTTCTTCTCCACCAAGCCTCAAGGCACCGGCATGGGATTGCCCATCAGCCGATCCATCATCGAATCCCATGGCGGCCGCTTGTGGGCCACCGCACCCTTCGGTCGGGGCGCAATGTTTCAGTTCACCCTGCCCGGCGAAGTAACGGCGCATCAGGCTGCGTAGCCAGGCGACTGTACTCCACAAAAAGATCATCCGATCTCATGCAGGAATTTCTTCCGGCAGTATTCATGGTACAGACGAAGAACTATTTCGCTTTAGCCAGAGTGCGAATGTACTTCACTAAAGCGTCGATTTGGTCCTTACTCAGCCGGGTCCCGAAAGCGGGCATATTTCCTCGCCCTTCAGCTATCACCCCAGCCAGCTGCGCGTCAGACTGCTGTTGAACTTGCGCCGAGTGAAAATCAGCGGCATGTAAGCTCTTGCCTACTGCGCTTCCACGTCCATCCGGGCCGTGGCAAGAGACACAATCCGTTTTGTATGTGCCTGCCGCGGAGTTGTTCGCCGGCGATGCACTGGTCGGCATGGCTGCCGATGTGTTCGACTTCTCCGCTTGTCAAGATCAGCGTCTTTCCGGGTGTTTGCGTCCCTTTTACCTCAACGAAAAAGTCCTTGCCATCTCGCTCACCTGTATAGTCATAGGGCTTGAATTTGGCAGTATCCTTAAGGTTTTTGTAGCCCGTTCCTACGAGAATGGAGTGAGCTTTGTCCATAGCGAACTTCTCGACCGCCCTGCGGATTGCTGCGTTTGACTGGAACCCGGCAGCTTGTTCCTGAGAGATCGTCGCCGCTTCGTCCGACTCGTTATCGGCATTCGGAT
>Ga0209266_1002586_pt1 | contig 11294 bp, 12 predicted proteins | sample GraSoiAngelo_132_FD_185889 | JGI IMG/M metagenome (GOLD analysis project Ga0209266, IMG submission 185889) | Grasslands soil microbial communities from the Angelo Coastal Reserve, California, USA - 14_0929_02_40cm (SPAdes) (version 2) | ecosystem: Environmental > Terrestrial > Soil > Grasslands ...
GGCCGCGAGATGATGGCGGATGGTTTGCGGACCGGCATCGAGTCCGGCCGCCAAGAGCTGCTTGCGGAGCTCGAGGATGGCATCGACCGAGGCCTGGTCGACCTGGTGCGGACAAGATCGCGGGCGGTGAGACCTCGGCTCTAGGGCAGCAGGTCCGTCGCGACGGTAGCGAGCGAGCAGTTCAAGAAACAGCTGCGCGAGATCGGGTGTTCACGAACGAGCTGATTGGGGCTCTGTTTGCCTAGGACGACCGCCTCGACCAAGAACCGGGCCAGCTGCATGCCGCCACCTCCAGTGGCGGTCCGGTATCACCTGAAAAATGCTATGGCCGATCGGTCCGGTAACTACTGAACTCTCACAAGGGGCCGCCCGACCAGTTTGTCGAGGGGACCGACAGCGTGAGGATTGCGCGCCCTCGTGTCCACTGCCGACGGTGAGGTCGAGATCATCGGCGAGATCGCGATCCTGGTCAACGAGAGGTCCGGCCTTTTATATCGCCAAGGAGTGCGACGAACCGGGGGTGGGGGAACCTGAAGGACCGCGGCCTGCAGTAGTGAACGGAGGACGCGATTGGCAAATGAGCCCGAGTCGTTTCGAGGTCGCCTACCTTCAGGCGCCGCAGACTGGGCCGTTGTACGGCCACGGGATGCAGAGCTGAGGTGCAAGCGCCGACCACAGTGTCAGCGCCCCGATGATCGCGAGGCCGGCAATCCAGATCGTGCCTGTGATGACGTTTCGCTTTGGAGCGGGCCATTCACGCCAGCCAAGCCGTCGCGCGATGCCCGGACCGAGCCGGATGTCGAGCAGCGGCCAGAAGATGAGCGCGAGGACCAGACCCACCGGGACGAGGATCGTCGTGATTAGTGCCGGACCGACCTTGGCGAACTGAAAGAGCGCGAAGAAATACCACTCGGGTAGCGGGATGATCGCAGCGCGCGGATCGGCAGGCTGTCCGGGTTGCAGCAGAGGCTGCCCGATCAGCGCCATCAAACCGAGCCCGATCAGGACCGCCATCGCGAGAACCGGGTAGGGCCAGACTTGGTCGGGAAAGTAGGGGTGAGTCCTGTTCTCGGGCATGTCGTCACTGACCTGATGGCCGATGGGGCCAAACATCAGGCCGACGAGCGCGTAAAGAATCAAGATCGGATAGAGGGCATGCCGGCGTGTGATGGGCATCCGGTCGGAGCTCGATCTAGGCGCCATCACGCCGGTTGAGCCGGACCCTGCTTGCGACCGAGCCGGAAGTGGATGTAGAGGATCAAGGCCATCAACCCCGGCAGCAGGAATACGTGGGCCATGAAAAAGCGCAGCAAAGTCGCCGGCCCCACCAGGGGGCCACCCTGCACCGCGTATTTGATGAACTCGCTCACACCTGCGGGGAGCACTCCGCTGCCCGAGATGATCGACATCTCACGAGCCCGCGACAGGTACTCGTTGGCGTCCCACGGCAACAGCGAACCCGTAAAGCTGAAGAGGATGATGACCAGGAAGACAAGCACTCCGGCCATCCAGTTCAGCTCCCGCGGGGGGCGATAACCCCCGTTCCAGAAGATGAAGGTCATGTGCAGCAGCGCAACCACGATCAGCAGGTTGGCGCCCCAGAAATGCATTCCGCGGACGAGCCACCCCAGATACGCGGTGTGCTGGATGAAGACGACGCTGGTGTAGGCTGGGGCGGGGTTGCCCGCACCGTCTGGAACGTAGTAGAGGCCAAGCAGAAAACCGGTAATGAACTCGACCGTGACCAGGATCACCGCAACACCGCCGAGATAACGGTAGCCGGCGGACGCGTAGTTCGGAACCCGGCGATAGAGCTCGGCGTCAACCGCAGCCGTGAGCTCCAAGCGCTCGTCGAGCCAATTGACGATGGCGGTTTGCAATCCCATCGGCGCTAATCCGGCGCCTGGTGGCGCTCTGCACTGACGTCGAGCCTGATCGGCGGCTCCCGAAGCAGAAACAGCGCAGCCCAGTTGATCAGCGCCGTGAAACGGGCCCGAAGCGTGTCGACAATCAAGATGTGATAGGTCAGCCAGAACAGCCAACCGATCAACCCGCGCAATCGAAACGGCCCGATTTGAGCAATTCCCGAGCCGCGTCCGACGATCGCCATGATGCCAGGATCTTTGTAGACAAAGGGTTCCGGTTCACGATCCAACATCAGGCTGTGGATGGCTTTCGCAACGTATTCGCCTTCCTCGATCGCGGGCCGGGCCAGCATTGGCAGATCTGCATGCGCGGCCAGGTCGCCGATCACAAATACGTTCGGGAGTGACCTGACCCGGAGGCTGGGCGTGACCGGCACCCGTGCCTGACTCGTGAGCGGGACGCCGAGCGTGCCGCCCAACGGCGACGCCTTGACTCCCGCCGCCCAGATCACTGTTCCCGTTTCGATCCTGCTGCCGTCCGCGAGCTCGACCACGGCCTGGTCGATGGCCTTCAGCGCGGTTCCGGTTCGGACATCCACGCCCAGCTTCTGCAGCGAACGCGCCGCAGAAGCAGCCAGTCGCTCATCGAACAGCGGCAGGATCCGGGGACCGGCCTCCAGCAGCACGACCTTCGCCTCGAGCTCTGCTTCTCGAAAATCTTTGCGCAGCACCGCGCGCAGCAGCTCAATCACCGCGCCCGCGTACTCCACCCCCACCGGCCCTCCGCCCACAACCACGAATGTGCTGAGGATCCGCCTTTGTTCCGGGTCTTCCGCCCAGCGCGCGCGCTCGAGGGCTTCCATCACGGCGTTGCGAATGCCGAGCGCGTCGGGCAGAGTCTTGAGGCTGTACGCAAGGTTCCTCACGGTGACGTTGCCAAAATCGTTGGTCACGCTCCCGGGCGCCAGGACCAGGTAGTCGTAAGAAATCGAGCCGTGGTCGGTTAGGACTCGCGAGTTCTGAGCGTCGATGCCGATCACCTCGGCCTTGAGGAAGTTCGCGTTTCCGAACGAGCGAATCAGCTTGCGTACCGAAGGAGCAACGTCGCCCGCAGAAAGGATGCCCGCTGCGACCTGGTAAACGAACGGGCTGAACAGGTGATAGTTGTTGCGGTCGATCAGCGTCACATCCACAGGGACCGACCGCAGCTTCCGCGCCAGGGTAAGGCCGCCGAAGCCTGCCCCAACAATCAAGACCTGTGGCCGTCGCCGAGCCATCCGCTCGACTGCTTGAAGTTCCCCGTAAGGAGTTGCCGCTCCGGTTCTCTGTACTGCAGGATCTGGCAACATCCTTATCCTCCGTCCAGTCCTCTGTTGCCGCCTTCTCTCCCAATACAACGCTGGATCCGGGGCCGAGATTCCCAACGACCAATCATTTGATTAGGCTCCGGGCCGCAGTGCGGACAGACCTACCCGCGCCCGACGCGGGTCACGAGGGGACCTGGCGTCAAGGCTCAGCAGAGTGAGCATCGCGACCCCGGCTCGTGTAGTAGTACATGTAGCAATTCGGCGGAAGAACAGGTCAAATCAGGACGATGCCGTGGCAATTGGCTGAAATCTCGAATAGAAATTGATCGTTTCGGCGGTTTCTGGACGAGAGTCCTCAGAGTTCGGGACCGTGAGGCCCCGGGTTCAAATCCCGGGCCCCCGACCATTTGTCGAATACGAATCTGACATCGATCTTTGCGTCTAGCGTGAGCCCGCCTCGCCGAATGTAGTAACCATGTAGTAAGCCGGCCCGAACGAGAGCACGTCTGAATGGTTGTGACTATCGCTGATGGCCCCGAGCTCACTTGGCGATGGGTCGGCTGCCTCTATCGACGAAGCGGTTCACCCAGTCGTACGTGAAGAAGTGGAGGTCTGCGTCCCACGTGGCAAGGACAGCCGGCCCGGGACGCTGGTCGTCGATGCGGGGAGTCGGCCCCAGAGTGAACTAACCGTCTACGGTTGGTCGCCGCAGGAAATCATCGGCTACCTTACAGGCACGAACTCAACACGGGGAGGTGACCGATGAGGGCGATTGTGGTGACGGATCAGGCTGCGGGAACGGCCGGGATGAAGTTAGTGGAGCGGCCCGAGCCACAGGGGGCGTCGCTCGCCAGCCTCTCGGGCGCGAACTACGGCGATGTCGTTGTTCAGGTTCATGCGTCGGGATTCACCGGGAATGAGCTGTCGTGGCCCTCGACCTGGATCGACCGCCTAGGCCGTGACCGCACGCCTTCGATCCCTGGCCACGAGCTGGCCGGAGTGGTCACCGCCCTCAGCTATGGAACGACGGGGCTGTCGGTGGGGCAGCGGGTGTTCGGCCTCACGGACTGGACTCGCGACGGCACGCTGGCGGAGTATGTAGCCGTCGAGGCACGCAACCTCGCACCGCTGCCGGGCGATGTTGACTTCACGTTGGGCGCGGCCCTTGTGATGTCGGGCCTGACCGCGTGGCAAGGGCTGTTCGAGCACGGCCGCCTTCGTGCGGGGCAGAGCGTCCTTGTGCACGGTGCGGCCGGCGTAGTCGGTTCGATGGCGACCCAGCTCGCACGTGAGGCCGGCGCGTACGTCATCGGCACCGGGCGCGCTGCCGGCCGTCAGACGGCTCTCGACTTCGGCGCGCAGGAGTTCGTCGACCTCGATAGCGACGCCCTGGAAGATGTCGGCGGGGTCGATCTGGTTTTCGATGTCCTCGGCGGCGACATCGCGAAGCGGTCTGCGGGCATGATTCGCGCCGGAGGAACGCTGGTGACCATTACCGGCCCGACCGAGGCGCGGCCTACTGACGGCTTGACTATCGACTTCGTCGTTGTACCCGATCGCGCCCAGTTGAGTGAGCTCGTCCAGCGGGTCCGGGATGGTCGGCTGCGGACTAACATCGGCAATGTGGCTGCCCTTGACGATGCGGTTGCCGCCTTCAACCCGACCGAGCGGATCAAGGGAAAGACGATCATTCGCGTTCATCCGTGAGGACTCGGGGATTGCCTAACGCCCCCGCCGTATTTTTTCCATAACTTCGCGAATAATGCTTGAGCATCGACGATGCCTGCGAGGTGATGGCTCGACCCGACCTCCAACGTTTCTGCGTCTCTGGCTCCCTAGAGCGTGAGCCGTCGTGGACGCGGAGGGACGCGTTCACGGCGCAGAGCGACTAAGCGTCGTAGATGCGTCGCTCATGCCGGACGTGCCCTCTGGGTTTACGCACTTTCCGACGATCATGTTGATCGCGGAGCGCTTATCAGAGAGGCTAGTGGCCTTCGTCTAGTTCGGCCATTCTCGAAGCCGTTCTGGACCTTTGCCGGGGCACAGCCGGGGCACAGAATCCCGGAACCAGGAGGATCTGGGAGGACCCGGAAGGACACGAAGCAGACAGCAATCAAATACGAGCGGACACTTGAGGAGCCGCGAGGATACTGGAGGACACGTCACTAACACGGTTCGGGACCGTGAGGCCCCGGGTTCAAATCCCGGGCCCCCGACCAACCAACTGAACTCAAATTTCCCCGATCGGGCTCGAACCTGGCCCGAATTCGGATGGCCTCACGGTTTTCAGCCGTGCGCAATTGATCTCGATCGCGTTCCCAAAGGCGGCCCCATGTAGCACTTCGTGTAGTAATCCGTGGCGAGGCCGGTCATCGAAAGCTCCCGATAGCTGGGCGCAGTTGGGGCTTGATCGCGGCCCTTAGACGGTGCGGGGTCGCCACGGCTCGTGCTCGTGCGCGAGCCAGACCAGCTCGGGGTCGAGCGCGCGCACCCGCAGCTGGCCTTCGGTGTGGGGCTCGTCGAGCTCGCCGAACCAAACCGCCACGTCGCCGCCGACAACCACCCGGCGCCCACCAGTCTCGACAACGACCACCTGCATGCCGCGTGTGTGGCCCGGCGCGGGGACGAGCCGGAGCCCAGGAAGCAGATCGAGCTCGCCGTCGACCGGCACGTACTGCACGCCGGGCGCCTCGACCCACTCGCGAATGGTGTAGTCGTCCTTGCTGCGCGCGTCGTCGAGCTCCCGACCCTGGACGTAGATCGGCCTGCCGGCGAAGAGGTGGTTGCCGCCGCAGTGGTCGAAGTGCAGGTGTGTGTTGACCACGATGTCGATGCCGGCGAGATCGAGGTCCTGCTTGCTCAAGGGACGGAGGCGGGGATCGAGGTCGGCCACCGCCGGGTGCAGCTCCGTCATGCCGGTGTCGACGAGCACGCGCGCATCGGGATGGTCGATGACGTACACGTAGACCGGCATCCGCTCGCCCTCGGCGAGCAGGTCGGCAACGCGGACTGGCGTGATGGTGATTGACGCGGGGGCGTTCATTGTGTTCCGACCGCCGCGGTGGTGGTGGAGATGTGAGTCATGATGACCTCCTCACCGGTTACTGGCTGGCGAGCGGCCGGCCGCACTAAAAGCCAACGGGAGGTAGCGATGAACTTCAACAGCATCATGATCGGATCGGAGGATCCCAAGCGGCTCGTCGATTACTACACGAAGATCCTCGGCAAGCCCGCCATGTCGGAGGGGGGCTATGACGGCTGGCAGATCGGCAGCGGATGGATAACGATCGGCCCCCACGACGAGGTCAAGGGCAAGAACCCGACGCCAGGCCGGCTCATCCTCAACATCGAGAGCGAGGACGTAAAGGGGGACTTTGAGAAGTTCAGGGCTGCAGGCGCCAAAGTCGTTCGCGAGCCATACAACGTCGGAGAGGAGTCGCGCTATTGGATCGCGACCTTCGCCGATCCCGACGACAACTACTTCCAGCTCATGAGCCCGATGTAACCGATTTCCTGTTCGTCGCCCGCCGCATCAGTAGAGAGTGCGGCCGGTTCGCGGCCGACGATCAGTCTTTCGCTTACATATTCCGCTGTCACTGACCTCAAGGCCCTCATAGCCACCTGCAACGGGCCGAGCCGGCAGGCTGCTGGACGGGTTGCTGACATCACGCGGCAGTGGTGTAGTAGTCCGTGTAGCAGTTGCTTTTGATCGTCTCGACGGAGACGCCGAAGTCGCGCCAGCTCGTTGATGTGGGCCCACACTCAGAGGACGCCAGAAAGCAGCCGGTCGTGTAGCAGTTTCTGCAGTAATCCGCCTGAAGATTAGCCCGAATCTGGACGTGACCAGGGGCCGCGGCTGACTGGATCCGAGCGTTTCGCGCGCTTCTGGACGAGTCTCTCTACAGTTCGGGACCGTGAGGCCCCGGGTTCAAATCCCGGGCCCCCGACCAGTTTTGAGTGGCGGATTCAATCGGTCGACGCAACATTGGCCGACTGGGACGTGTCAGAGAGTAGACGTTGCAAGGCTTGACTGGGCCGGAGCCAGCCCAGCGGCGGTTCATCTGGGCTGATACGAATGCGAGATAGTCGGGCCCGTAGTGGCTGAGGTCTTGGCCCTTGGGGAAGTACTGGCGGAGCAGATGTGGGTTCGAAAATCACGCCGGCCATCGGCAGCACGGCATCGGCGTCCATACTGGCTGCGCGTTATTGGTTGCATTTCTTAAGGAGGAACCGTGAACCCTTGGGATTGGCGTCGGTGGACGGGTGTCCTGGGACTCGCCTATGTGGTCATTCAGGTCGCGGCACTCGTTCTTTTCCTGGTGGCGGGCAATCCGCCTGACTTCGGAAATGCCAACAACTACGCCAGCTGGATCAACTCCAACGGTGGCCTCTTCATGGCCGACGCCTTCCTGACCAATGTCGCCACCGTTGTCCTACTCATGCAGTTCACTGGCATCCGTGCGGTCATTCGAGGTGCGGGTGAAGACTGGGAGTGGGCGGCTGCTCTCTTCTTCGGGGCTGGATTGGTAACGGCCGCGATCCTGATCGTCGGCTCCGCCGCCGAAGCGACCGCAGTATTTGTAAGCGGGTCCGGGACCGATCCCACGATCGTCCGCGCTGTCTGGGCGGGGGCCTGGATGGCGCTCACGTTCCTCTATCTCCCGGCCGCAATAGCGTTTGGGACCGCTGCGTACGCTGTGCTCCGCGCTGGGATACTGCCGCGCTGGGTGGGTTGGCTGAGCGCCACCGCCGCCGCTCTCGACGCGGTTGCCGCACTGACCATCTTCGGGGGCACCGGCAACAACGGACCCATCGGGCTACTGCCGATCATCGTCGGCGCCACGCCTGTGGTTGTCTGGTTTGTTGCGGTCAGCATCGTCCTGCTCAGTAGCGCCACACGAACCGGACAGACTCCGTCAGCCAGAGCGGGCTGACTCAGCTCCGCATCGGCGCTTCACTCGTCGACCCGCTGCAATGCCCGGGAGTTGAACCGTGAGCTTCGGAGAGAATTGCACCTTTCCCGCCGGCCTCCGGGGTACTTTGTCCCGATCGAACTGGCCGGCGGATCCCGCGGCCGGCCACAGCTTAGGGTCGTCGATTGACCTCGGACGAATTTGTGTGCCTCTCAGGGTTCGAGTCCACGGCGGCGCAGTACTAATCGGAAGGATTCCGTGCGGCCACAGATGGTCGCATGCCCCGCCTTGGGGTCAACCAATCGGGCCTATATGCGCCGTTGGCGAGGTCTTTTCAAGCGCGAGTGCTGACACGAATGCGATTGCGGGCGCTGGAGTCCCCCGCAACAGGAACTAGCACTCCTGCCTTGCCAAGCCCGTGGGGCGGCATATTGCCGTAGACAGCTTCGTACTCACCGGCACGGACGAGGTAGGTCTCGTGCCAGATGCCGGTGCGATCGGACTTGCCTACCCTCCTCCAGTAGTCGCGCCAAGCGTCCAGGTGCGGATCTTCCTTGTTCTTGGCGAACGCTTCGAGATGATCGAACGACCGCCAGTACTGCACGATGGTCTTGAGACCCATCTCGTAACCCAACAAGCCCTTCTCCGGATGCTTCAACAGGTAGTCAAGCATGTGGTTCATGCCTCGGCGACCACCGAGATCGCCGATTGAGCGGATGAGGTGGAGGAAGTCGAAGCGCGCGCCGATCAAGAAGACGACGAAGTCCCCTTCAATCTGTGCTGTCCAGCGGCCTCTATTGATCTCAGCCATTTGTCCCTCCCGAATCTGATCGCCCAAATGGGGGGCGTGGTGCCCGTGCCACATCATGCACCTGCCACTTCAAAAGCGGGATCGGGCGCGTACCACATAACACCGGCTGCGCCGCTCGCGGTGTTTCTCATCTTTCAACGCGATTCAGAAACTGGGCGCACGCGAAACAGTCCGAAGTGACGAGGCTCGCCGGGTCAAGAGGCTGGCTCTGGAAGAGCGGGATCCCTGCGCGTCGTTACTAATATGTGACGCCCTCGTCTGATCTGGCTACCGCGCGCCAGCTGCGGCAACCATCGCTGCCATCAAGTCGACAGCTTCGGCGCTGTCGAGTCCGTTCTCTCGGACCAACGAGCTCCAAGCCCCGAACCCAATCGCGAGTCCGACCGCGCCGCCGACGCGGGCGCGCCGGCGGCCTCGCTGTGGCCGTCCCCGCATCAGCGTGGCGTGCATTGCCGAGAGCTGGCGCTGGAAGCTCTCTACAGGAGGTTTCAAAGCGGACACGAGTGGCGCGTCCCTGAAGACGTTGTCAAGCATCCTCTGATTGCGTTCATACCAGTGGTAAAGCTCGACGAGAGCGCGCCGGAGACGCTGGGATGGATCGTCGATTCCGACCCAAGCGTCTGGACTCGGCGTCGGGTTCAGAGACATCCAGTGCATCGAGCAGGCGCCAAACAAGGCATCCTCGTCTGGAAAGTGGCGGTAGACAGTGCCGCGCTGGACCCCGGCCTCCTCGGCGACCGCCGTCACCGTAGTCCGCAGTGGACCGACGGTACCGTGAAGCTTCATCGCCGCCTCGGTGATTCGTAGCCGGGTCTGAGCCTCGAGCTCGGCGCGACGGAGCTGGCGGTACCGCCGCGGCGTCCTTACGGCGTCTGATCCAGTGCCGGCGTCGGCGCTGTTTGTGACCTCCGCCTCCTTCCTGGCAATTTCACCGGCCATCACTGTTCGATCGATATTGACACGCAGCATAGCAGTGTGTATATTCGCCGCACAAGCCTGTTTTACGAATATGGAGGTGCTCCGATGACGGCAGCGAGCCAGACGCTCCAGCGCTCCGACGCAGCCCTGGGCACGTGGGCCCGGGTGTTCCGACTCTTCTTCGCGCTCGTGCCAACCCCGGCCGTGCGGGCGATGAGGAAGGCCGTCCAGATCGGCCCGATCGAGGAGCTCGTCATCGTCGGTCGCAGAAGCGGCCACGACCGTCGCGTTCTGATCGTGCTCGCACAAGTTGGCAGCCTCTGGTATGTCGGCCACCCGAACGGCGACAGCGCGAATTGGGTGCTCAATCTGATCGCCGCGGGCCGGGCAACGGTGATCACCCGGGCTGGCGCTACCGTGGTCCGTGCACTTCTGCTGGGGCCCGGCGAAGAACGGAACATCGCGATTCGAGAGCACACGAGTCAGCAGAAGGCACTGCCGACCCGGCTGCTCTATCGAGCAGCCCGGACGTACATCACGTCGGCAGGAGCGTTCTTCCGCCTCGAGCCTGAGACGGAGAAATGAGCTCGCGCCTGTCACCGTCAACCCGCTCGCAGCGCACGGGCTGCAGCTGTTCGGAGGAAACGTGATGGCAGCAATCCAGAGAACCCGAAGCTCGTCGTTGGTCGTCGGCATCGTTCGTCTCTGGTTGCTCGTGTTCGTGCCGTTTGTGGTCCTACCGTTCCTATTCCTCTCCGGGATCGTGGTGCCTCACACGGCGCTGTGGGGCCATGCGGTCTTCCACCTCATCTATCTGCCGATCGTGGCCGCCGCGTGGTGGGCGGTCTGGCGTTTCGTCAGCGAGCCCTCGCACCTCGCCCTGCGCGTGATCGCGGCTTTGATGCTGCTCTGCCAGACCTCCTTTCTCTTCGGTCACGCCGGCGAGCTGGTGTCGGTAGTGCAGCGGGGCTTCTTCAGCGCACCTTACTCAATCTTTTCCGAGAACCCTCACGTGTTCTTCGCGACCTTCGCGGTGGCCGGGATCATGGCGAGCGAGCTGCTGCTCATCGTGCTGACAGTCACTGCTGTCGTCCAGCGACTCCTCCGTCGTTCGCCAAGGGTCACGGCTGGGCAAGCTTCAACCTCAGCCTGAATGAGCGGGAGCGGAGTCATTGTGCCGATTACGCGCACACGCGACAAACAACGGACTCCGGCTTACCGCTCGTCGGCGAGCTGTCGAGCCAAGAGCTCGATGAGCGACCGTTCTCCGCAATCTGGGAGTACCGGGTGCTCGAAGTTGCGCATGGGTACTGCCGTCTCGAGGTGCCCTACAACCCACACTGGGATCGGCCGGGCGACGTGTTGGCCGGGCCGGTATTCGTAGCTGCAGCCGACACCGCGATGTGGGTCGCCGTGATGACCCGCGCGGCCGAAGTGATGGCGGTAACCGCCAACCTCAATAGCGCATTCCTGGCTGCCG
>Ga0209266_1002589_pt1 | contig 11292 bp, 7 predicted proteins | sample GraSoiAngelo_132_FD_185889 | JGI IMG/M metagenome (GOLD analysis project Ga0209266, IMG submission 185889) | Grasslands soil microbial communities from the Angelo Coastal Reserve, California, USA - 14_0929_02_40cm (SPAdes) (version 2) | ecosystem: Environmental > Terrestrial > Soil > Grasslands ...
CCCACGAGCGTCGCGTGCACCCGGAGCGATCGATCGACGCGCCATCGGCGTCGATCGCGGCCACAATGGCAGCGTCGCCGAATTCGGGGCCCCAGTAGCCGTGCTCCATCACGAAATCGCGGGGACGCGTGGCGCCATCGTGCCACGCGTGGAACGCGGCCCCGAGCGCAGTGCCGTTGTCACCCGCCGCCGGTTGAATGAACACCTCCCGGAAGCCGGTCCGCTCGCGAATCTTGCCGTTCGCCACGCTGTTCATCGCGCACCCGCCGGCCAGACAGAGACGCGTCGCGCGGCTGCTGCGCTGCACGTGCGAGAGCACGTGCATGGCCGCGTTCTCGTAGACCGCCTGCAGCGACGCGGCGATCGCTTCGTGGCGCGCGTCGAGCGGCTCCTCGGGCTGCCGTGCCGGACCCATCAGCGCCTCGAGCTTCGGGGTGAACACGGTGCCGATCGTCGGCTCGCCGTCCTCCCACGTCATCGACACGCCGTCGGACCAGTGGCGGAAGTACGACAGGTCCAGCGCGAACTCCCCCACCTCGGCCAGATGGACCAGGTTGGTCAGCTCGCGGACGTAGCGCGGCTCGCCGTACGGCGCCAGGCCCATCACCTTGAATTCGTCGCCGTACTTCGGAAAGCCCAGAAACTGCGTCACCGCGAGATACAGCAGGCCCAGCGAATGAGGAAAGAAGACGCGCCGGTCGACGTGCAGCTGCGAGCCGGCGACGCGGCCCCACGACGTGCTGGTGAAGTCGCCGAAGCCGTCGATCGCGCACACCGCGGCATCCTCGAACGGGCTGACGAACGCCGCGCTCGCGAGGTGCGCGGGATGATGTTCGACGAAGCGGGTGCGCGGCCCGACGATGCGCTCGTCGAGCCCGACCGACGCCGCGATGGCCGCCGGCAACGAGCCGATCTTCGAGAGATTGCGCGCCCGATCGGCGACCGTGCCGGCCGGGCGGTACCGCAGGAGGAAGAGCGCCTTGCGCCACAGATGCGCCCGCGGATCGCGCGACACGGCGAACAGATCGACGTCGGCCGCCTGCGCGCCCGCCATCCGCAGACACTCCGCGATCGCGCGATGCGGGAATCCGGCGCAGTGCTTGATGCGGCGGAAGCGCTCCTCTTCCACGGCGGCGATCAGCCGGCCGTCCCGTACGATCGCGGCCGACACGTCGCCGTGATAGGCGTTCAGGCCGAGGACGAGACCGTTCGTCATCAGTAGAGAGGCGTATCGGTCGCCGGCGCCCCGGCGCGCCGGGCCACGAGATCGTCGGTGGCGTCCATGCCGCTGGCGAGATAGCGGTCGATGAGCAGCGTCACGCCCCCCAAGTACACCATGAGGGTCAGCGAGAGCCCCAGCATCTTCGCCCACGATCGGTTGTACGCGTACAGCGACATCCAGAAAATGACCGTCACGATGGCGACGCCGAGCTCCCGGTGCCGGATCATGCGGAGGAAGAACCGGTACGCCGCGCCCATGAAAACGGCATAGAGGAGCACCGGGACGAAGAGGCCCGGAATGCCGTAATCGATGTATCCCTGAATCTCGTACCCGAACTAAATCGTGGTGCCCTGCTCGGGGCCGGCGACCGCCACGCCCGAGTACTTGCGCACCTGGAGACTGTCCGACTCGACGTCCGCCTTGCCGGGCACGAGGATGCGCGGCGTGAAGACGTGCTGCAGAGCGACCATCATCATCTCGCCGTTGGTGTGCGGCAGCACGCCCGGCACGCGAGCGAGCGCGAGCGCCGGGTAGTACACGTCCCACATGCGATCGACGAAGGAATCGAGCGAAATCAACTTGTCCTGGGCGTTGCCGCTCCACCACGTTTCAGTGAGATTCGACGTGTAGCTCAGTTTCTCCGTCATCGTGAAATGCGCGCGGTCGTCGAAGTTCTCACGCACCGTGCCGCGGATGCCGATCCAGAGGACCCCGGCGAACATCGCGGCGACGGCGACCACCGCGAACGACGCCCAGTGCCGAACACGCCGGTAGTCGAACTGCTCGGCCAGCACGACCGCCGCGATGAACAGCGGCTCGCGGAATTCGGCGAAGAAGCCGGTCATGCCCAACGCCACCTCGAGGATGGCAAATCCGGCAGCCGCCGCGTAACGTTCCGACCGCACCAGCCGGCGAAGAATGAGATAGAAGAGCGCGAACCGGATGTAGGTAATCGCCAGAATGCCCTGCGCGAGCTGCGGGTTGGACCAGGCGAAATCCCGCAGCGAAGTACGAAAGGCGAGAATCGCGACGTAGGCGACGAGAAGAGTGCCCCACGCGAGCGAGGTCTCCCGCATCGGCTGCGGCTTCATCTTCCGACCCACCAGATAGTCGCCAATCAGGATGCCGGCAATGAATGTCAGCACGCAGACGAGGCCGATGCCGACCATCTCGCCGTACAAGGTCGCCTGCATCCCCAGGGGCTCACGGCCGGTCGCCGCGTAGTAGAACAACCCGATGACGACCTGTCCCCAGTGAAACGTGAAGGCGAACGCCAGAACCGGAGGCCCGTCTTTGAGCCGGAGGAATCTCCAGATGGCCCAGAGGACCGGCAGCGAGGCGGCCATCAGCCACTGGTCCGTGAGCGTCCCGACCGCGAAGGTCACGAACGCCACAGCGAACAGCTCGGCGACCAGCTGGGGCATCAGTCGACCCGCTCGACATGCTCACGCATCACGTCGTCCTGGTGGCCACCGGTCACGCGCATCGGTCTGCGGCCGGCAGCGGCGGCGGCACGCCGGCCGCCGGGACGACGAGGGCGAACCGCGCGCGGAACCGGGCGTCGGTGAATTCGGCGCGAAAGCGCGCCGCGCCGGCCTGCCCGAACCTCGCGCAGGTGTCCGGCTCGTCGAACAGACGCACGACAGCGTCACGCACGTCGTCCAGCGCGGGCTCCACGATCAGGCCGCTGACGCCGTGCTCGATGATCTCCGAAGCGGCGCCGGCCGCGCCGATGCAGGCCTTTCCTGCCCGCATGGCCTCGAGGAACACCAGACCAAACCCTTCGTGCCGGCTCGGCATGACGAAGAAGCGGCACCGCCGGTACAACGCGTCGAGCTCCTGATCGGACACGCGGCCGGTGAACGTGACGGCGTGTTGAAGGCCGAGGCGCGCGGTCACCGACTCGAGGCGCGGCCGATCGTCACCATCGCCGACAATCCAGAGCCGCGCGTCAGGGTGGCGCTCGAGGATGCGCGGCCAGGCGTGGAGCAGCAGCTCGTGTCCTTTGTAGCCTTCATCGGCCGCCAGCCGGCCGACGATGAGGGCCGCCGGTTCAAGCGCCACGGAGATGTTCGCCGGGCGCGCCGGAAGCCCGGGGTGACAGACGTCAACCGTCACGCCGGCGAACTCCGGATTCGCGTCCCTGAAGCGCTGGGCGGTGTGCCGCGAGATTGCCACGAGACGTCCGACGCGCAGCGCCCGGCGCTCGGCGAGCCGCAACGGCACCCACGATTCAATTCCGCAGAGGACATACGTCACCCGCGCGCCGCGCCAGGCCATCAGGCGCGCCACCGGCGCGAGATGGACATGAGCACAGACGATGAGCGTGTCGCGATCGCATCTGAAGAGCAGGCGAAGAGCGAGCGCGATGAAACGCAGCCGGTGGCCTCCGGCGGAATGCCGGCGTGTGCCGCTGTCAATCGGGTGAACCGGGTCGTCGTGCAGGCTCAAGACGATCACGGGTTCAGGCAGCACGGGCGCGATTTGTCGAGACAGGCACGACACCCCGTCGGCGCCGAGCACGTTCGGCGTCAGCAGGACCGATCGAAACGGCGCGGTCATCCGGCCCGCCTCACACCTTCGCCGTGGGAGACGAGCGCGTCGTACTCGCGGCGCATGGCGCGGCCGATGTCGTCCCAGGCGAACGCGCGCCGCACCCAGGCGCGTCCGCGTTCGCCCATCGCGCGCGCTTCGTCCGGGCGATCGAGCAGGCGGGCGAGCGCGGCGGCGATCGCCGCGACGTCATGAGCGACGACATCGCCACAGCCGACCGACGACACGTCCGCCCAGGCGCCGCGGTCCGTCACGACGACCGGCACGCCGGCGCCCAGCGCTTCGGCGACGCTCAGGCCGAAGCTCTCGGAGTTCGAGCACTGCACGACCGCGCGGCTCGTCGCGAGCAGCGCCCATTTCTGGTCGCCCTCGACGGCGCCGGTCCATCGCACGCGATCGGCCACTTCGAGAAACAGCGGCTCCACCTGGCGCCGGTATCCCCCTTCGTCGGGCCCGGCGACGACGAGGTAGGCCTGGCGATCCTCGCGGCGCAGGCGTGTGAACGCGCCGGCCAGCAGATCGAGGCGCTTGATGGGGTGCAGCCGGCCCACGAACGTGATCACATCCGCCTGGTCTGGCAGGCTGAACCGCCGGCGAACATCCGCGATTTGAGCCGGCGTCGCGGTCCGCGATTCGACGCCGTTGGCGATGAGCGCCACGCGCGGACCGACGGCCGACAGCGATCGGGCCTCCGCGTCCGAGGTTGCATGCAGCAACGCCGCGCCCTCGAGATGCCGGCGCTCCGCGGCCCAGTACGCGATCGTCTTCACCGCGTGACGGCGCGCCATCGCATCGGTCTGGAACATGCCTCGCGGGGAGATCACGTACGGCACGCCCGCGTTCCGCGCGGCGCGCACGCCGGCCCACGCGGTGAGATTCCAGAGGCCGTGCACATGAACGAGGTCGGCGCCCGTCACGGCGCGATCGAGCGCATCCGCCAGACCCGCGGCCCGCCAATATCGCCGGGGCCACGCGAGCGGAAAGTACCGCGCCCGGACGCCTTGATAGTCGACGCCGTCCGGCGCGGGCGGCAGCGGATCGTCGCCGTTGGCGGTGGTGGTGAAGACCTCGACGTCGACGCCGGCGCGGATCAGCGACCGGCAGAGCCCGAGCACGCTGTGCGGCGGTCCCCCGTACCGGAATGCCGGCGCGAAGTACGCCGACACGTGAAGCACGCGCAGGCGCGGCCCGTTCATGCCAGGACGCTCACGCGCGGTCCGGTCCGCTGCGCCGCTGCGTGGGCCGCCGCGCGCAGATGCGCCGGCAGATCGCGGTGGTACGCCTCGAACGCGTAGAGGGCGCCGATGGTCTGGACGGGACCGTTCGCCCGGTCGAACCAGTCGCTGAGGGTGCCCCGCAGCGCGTCGCGGCCGAACACGTCGGCGGACACGGATCCGCGCCGCATGATCACGCCTTCGATGCGCTCCCGGATCGCCGGCATCGTCCAGCGCCGATGCTCGTCGTGGTACGCGCGCACGCGCGATCGGCCGGACGAGATCTTCGCGGTGCGAAGGGCGCTGGACAGCACGCGGATCCCGCCGCGCCGGTAACGCTCCAGCGTCACCACGGCATCGGGCGCCGTCACAGGCAGGCCGGTGCGCTGATCGGGAATCCACCGGAACAGGCCGGGATATGCTCGCGCCAGCCACGACCGGTAGAGCCGCTCGCGCGACTGCGGCGACCGTGCAGCGAAGAAATCGAAGAGGGCGTAATCCGTGAACGGCGTTCGCAGCCGCACGTACGGCGCGTAGCTCTGAAAAATCGGATGAATTGCCTGTGAAAACTTGTGCTCGTAGATCGCGAACTTCGCCTCCGACGGCGCCAGACCGTCGATGGCGGCGGCGCCCCACGCCAACGCCAGCTCCCACGTCCAACCGATCGGCACGCCGGTGTATGGCATCTTCGCCATGAGCGTCGGGGCGTCCACCACGCGGTCGTACGTGGTGCCGCAGACGACGTCGCCGATGTAGCCCGAGAGGTGTACGTCGAACAGCCCCGGCTGCAGATGCAGCGATTCACAATGTAGGAGATCGGAGAGCTGAACCAGGCCGTCGGTCTCCTGGATGAACGCGGTCCGTCGCTCGAGCCAGTCGGGTTCTGACCCGTGGTAGAGCGGATGGAACGTCCACGTCGCGCCGGCAGCCGCGGCGGCCCGCTCCGCGTACCGGGCGTCGTCGCAGCCTTCGACGCCATACGTCAGCGCGGTCCACGATGTCGCGGCGCCTGCGGCCTCCGCGAGGATGGCGCGGCTGTCGAGACCGCCGCTCAGCGTCTGACCCGGCCGTCGCGCGTCACTCAGCCGCACGGCAATTGACTGCTGCCACAGGCGATGCGCTTCGTCGATCAGCTCATCGAGCGGCCGATCGTGATCCGGCGGCGCTCCGGGCCAGTTCCAGTAGTCGCGGACCGTTACGCATTCAGCGATCTCGAGGATCGCGCCACCCCGCAGACGCTTCACACCGCGCACGTTGGTGCGGCCGCCCAGACGAAAGCCGCCAAAGGTCACAGCCTCCTGGATGGCTTCGGGGTCGGGCCGGGCATCCGTGCCCGGCGCCATGAGGACGCCGCGGACGCCGCCGGCGAAAGCCGTCCCCTCGGTCGAGTGGGCCCAGAAGATCGGCAGCGCGCCGAAGCGATCCACGGCCACCGTCACCACGCGCTCCACGGCGTCGAACAGCACGATCTGGTATCGCCCGTCCAGGCTCGCAATCGCATCGAGTCCGTGCGCGAGCACGGCCTCGAGCAGCGTCTGCCGGAACGGGCGCGTGCGGCTGATGGCGGCCGACGGGACGCGGCACAACGAGCCGCCGTCGTACGCCTCGCCGGCCATCCACAACCAGAACCGGCGATTCGCCGAGACCGCCGGCTGATCGCGCGCCGGATCGTCGTCTCCTTGGCCGGCGTGAATCGCGGCGATGGCCAGACCGCCGGGCGCCCGGTGGATCACCCAGCGCTCGGCCTCATGCACGCGGAGTGCGTGCGCCATCGCGTCGACGATCGCCGCGCCGCCGGCGTCCCGCCCGGGCGCGAACCAACCGCAAATCATCGCGCGCCTTTCTCCGCGATGACGATCTGCATCATGAACAGTCGCGGCCGCATCCGAAGCCACGACATGGCGTTCACGCCGGCCCCGATTGAAAGGAGATTGCAGAGCAGGCGGAACACCGGGATCCGCGCGAAGATGATCGGCCTCCAGAAATACACTTCCGGCGCCGCCGCCGGTACGACCTGCTCATGCGCAATCACGCGCCAGATCCCAGTCTCGAAAAGCCGCGCGAATTCACCGGGAAACCATTCGTGGACGTGATTCGGATCCTCAGGCACTTCCGTCAGACGGATCGGCGTCGTCACCACGAGCCGCCCGCCCGGCTTGAGCACGCGCGCGAAGTCGAGCAGCAGGTTGCCGGGCGTCGTCGCGTGCTCGATGACCTCGGTGCAGATCACGCGGTCGTAGTAGTCCGGCGGCAGCGACGCTGTCGAACCGTGGATCGTCGCTTGCACGCCGTGCGATCTGAGCATGGCGCCGGCGAGCTGGACGGCGAGCGGATTGGGGTCGAACCCGTGCAGCTCGTGCGGCTGGCGCCCGAAACGCAGGTGCAGCACACCGAGCAGCGTGCCGTCGCCGCAGCCGTAGTCGAGCACGCGATCGCCGGCCCGCGGCGCGGCGCGGTCGATCACCTGTCGGTAGCGCTCGGCCGTGAAGGCGTTGTGGCTGATGAGGCCCCAGCCGATTTCCCGCCAGTGGTACGCGCCCGATTCTTCGTACTTCGCGAAGGTCGCGTCAGCGTGCACGCCCGCTCTTGTGGTCATCAGCTCGCCCGCTCGAACAGCGCCCACCAGCGCCGCTCGAATTCCGTCGGCGTACACTCGTTGTCGGGACCCGTTGCCGCCGCCAGGCTGTTGGCGCTCGCACGATCGCGTTCGCCCGGCTGCGTCAGGAAATAGTGCAGCCCCTCGCTCAGGCCGGCGAGATCGGCTGTCGGGCAGATATAGCCGGTTTGCCGATGGGTGACGAGCTCGCCGAGGCCGCCCCGCGCGAAGGTGACCACCGGCAAGCCGACGCTGCGGGCTTCGAGCACGACGTTGCCGAAGGTTTCCTCCTGAAGAATCGGGGCGGCGAGGACGAAGCTCGCGCGCATGATGGCCGGCACGTTCTCGCGCCCGCCGACGAAGTGGATGCGATCGCCCGCACCGGCGACGGCGATCCGCTCCTGCAGGTCCTGGACGTAGGTCACGAGATCCGCCGGCCAGATCGGCAGCGCGCCGGCGATGATGGCCTGGATGTCATGACCCTCGGCGATGAGGCCGAGTGCCGCCTCGACGGCCAGGTGCGTGCCCTTGAAGGGCGCGATCTGCCCCACGGTGAGCACGGTCGGGCGCGCCGCGGCGAGGCGCACGACGTCTTCGTCCGTCTGATCGCGCACGACGCGCCGGCTGAGCGCGTTCCGAATCAGCGTGATCTTGCGCGCCGGCACGCCGGTCTCCTGCAGGCGCCCGTAGCTGAACCGCGAGTTCGGCACGAAGGTGGTCACGAGCGGCGGCAACACGCGGCGCCATAACAGGTCGTACACCTGTCCGCGCTCCGGCGCGTTGCCGATGCGGAAGACGATCCGGACGCCCGACAGCCTCAGCAGCGCCAGCGCCGGCGCGTTGCGCAGGATGGCCGTGTATTCGGGCACCAGCACGTGCGTCGGGCGGAAACGCAGCGCATCGCGTAACAGGCCGGCGCTCGTCCGGACGATCTCCCAGAGTGACTGTGCGTGGCGGATTGGATTGAGCGTGCGGCGGCTGAATCCGAACGTGTAGAACCCGGTCGACCAGCTGGCACCGATGCGCTCGGCGAGCGGCACGATGCGGTGGTTCTCCCAGTTGTTCACGACACAGTGCACGACACCGCCGCGCTCGCGGATGACGCGCAGGACCTCGAACGTCATCCGTTCCAGGCCCGAGACAATGACCATGCCGCCGCAGCAGGCGATCACGCGCGGCACTCCGCGCGCCCGCATCACGGATTGGCACGCGCCTTCGAGGCCCGCCGCCGATCGCGAGTAGGTATAGTGCGCGATTCGCTCGCGACATGCGGCCGCCATGTGCGTTCGCGCGCCGCGCTCGCGAATGCGGCCGAGGGCGGCGGCCAGATCGTCGACATCCCTTGGGCGGAAACGCTCGCCGGTCTCGGACGGGACGACAAGGTCGGGCGCGCAGCCGACATGCTCACCGACGACGACGGGCAGCCCCGTCGCCATCGCTTCGTTGACGACGAGCCCCCACGATTCCAGTGGACTCGGCAACACGAGGCAATCGGCCGCCGCGTACGCGCGGCCGAGCTCCCCCTGATTCAGAAACCCGGCCCAGGTGACCCGGACGCCGCGCCGCGCGGCCTCGGCCCGCAGCGCCGCTTCGCTGTCGCCCTGGCCAACGATCAGCAAGGCCGCCTTCGGCCCGAGCGCCGTCGCAGCACGGATCGCGTCGCCGACGCATTTGTGCTCGTGCAGCTTGCCGACATACAGCACGACGAAGGTTTCGCGCCCGAACCCGAAGGCGCACCGGACCTCGGCGCGGCCGGCGTCGGTCAGATGCGGCGCCGCCATCCGGGCGAAAAAGTCGTTGTCGACGGCATGCGGAGACGAGTAGATGCGCGACGGCGGGACGCCGTGCGCCAGCAGATGCTGCCGGGAGCGCTGGCCGACCGCTAGATGCGCCGCGTATTGACGCAGCAGCCCACGCGTCTTCACGTCCCACAGCAGGCCCCGAACGCCCGCAGGCCGCATGCCCGCGTGGGTGTCGCCGCGATACAACACAGGCACACCGGAGCGGCGGCACGCGGCCAGCGCTCGAATCTGCGTGACGGAATGCCACCCGGGCACCAGCACGACGTCAGGCTTCGTCTCGAGCACGGCGTTCCCGATGTGTTTCACGTCCAAACCACGGAAGCTGGCGCTATCGAACGCGTCCGTGGGCAGGCTCTCCCGCACGATGCGCCACCGATAGCCTTCGAACATCGGCGTGTCCCACTCGAACGCGCGATCGAACCCGACCGCCTGCTGTTCGGGCGTCGGACGCGAGGCATACAGCACCGTCAGATCGATTGCCGGACAGTTCTGCGCCAGGTACCTGAACCAGGGCGCGTTGTACTGCACCGGATGCGTCTCGACGATGGTGAGGCGAGTCGCGTTCATCGGTCCGCGGCCCTCGAGACGCGGTCGAACACGCCGGCGAGACGCCCCGCAAGTGCCCGCGCCGACACGGCGTCGAGCACGTGACGATCCACTGACGCCTCGTCGCAGGCGGGGTTCCGCACCAGCGCACGCAGATGCGTCGCGATCTCGTCCACGCGGGTGCTCGCCGGGCGATCGCCGTCGTAGGTGATCAGGCGCACGGCCGGCGGGCCTCCAAACCGCCGCAGGAGATCGGTCGCCGTGCTCTCCGCGTGGTACAGGGCGAGGAGCGGCCGGCCGCAGAGCATCGCGGGAAACACTTTGCTTGGCGTGTAGTGCGGCTCGCTGCTGCCCATCAAGAGAACCGCCGTTGCGTCCACGAGCGTCTGCAGCGCGTCGAAGTAGTCCAGCCTCGCCGGCTGCTCGGTGACGAGATCGTCGACGCCGAATTCCCGCGCGACGGGCACGGCTCTGGACGCCGCGCCGGCCGACCGCTGATTGCTCGTCCCGAAGAAGTGCAGCCTCACGCGGCCGGCGAGGGCCGAGTCGAGCTCGCGCAGCCGCCCCAGCGCGGCGCACACGGCACGGAGCGTCTCGAGACCGGTCGGCAGCAGCGTGCCGGCATAGACGATGTGGATCAGGCCGTCGCCGCCCGGAATCAACGGTGACAGCCGCTGTCTTCGCGCCCGAAGAAACGCGATGTCGCCGTCGTCCCACCCAATGGGCAGCTCCGCAACGGCCGCGGGACGCGCGTGATTGTTCCGTCCGAGCGCCTGTCGATACGTCGCTTCCGACACCGCGGTCACGCCATCCGCCGCGCGCAGCGCGAACGGCTCGAGGCGCATGCCCGCGAAGCGGCTCGCGCGGCTCCTGACATCCGGACGGCCGTTGGAGCCGCCGCCGACGCTGTGCCCCCACTCGCCCACCCACGGATCCTGGTAGTCGAGGACGAACGGCACACCGAATCGCCGCTTGAGCAGCGGTCCGAGCAGCGCCGGGTACGCCGGATAGATCGTGATGAACAAGGCGTCGAACCGCTCGCGCGTGAGGAGGTGCGAGGCCTCGCGCCACAGTCCCTCGAACGCGCGCAGGCCGAGATCGCCGACGCCGAACGGGCGGGTGACTCGCGCGGGCCAGGCGCGCGTGCGGATCACCCGCAGAGCCGCCGGCACGCTTTCGGCGAGCACCGGATCGAGCGCGCCCTCGTAATCGCGAGGGTCGACGGTCAGCACCGTCGGCTCCCATCCATGCTCGCCGAGATGCGGCGCGAGCAAGCGCGCGCGATGCGTGCCCGCGCTGCTGTCAGGCGGAAAGTGCGGGCTGACGACCAGCACCCGGCGCGGCGGTTTCATGCGCGAA
>Ga0209266_1002590_pt1 | contig 11291 bp, 7 predicted proteins | sample GraSoiAngelo_132_FD_185889 | JGI IMG/M metagenome (GOLD analysis project Ga0209266, IMG submission 185889) | Grasslands soil microbial communities from the Angelo Coastal Reserve, California, USA - 14_0929_02_40cm (SPAdes) (version 2) | ecosystem: Environmental > Terrestrial > Soil > Grasslands ...
TGATCGTCACCGTTCCGCCGTGCTCCAGCTCGCCAAATAGAATCTCGTCGGTCAGCGGGTCGCGCACTTCCTTCTGGATCACTCGCGCGAGCGGTCGCGCGCCAAACTTGGGGTCGTAGCCCGTCGCCGCCAGCCAGACACGCGCTTCGGGCGTCAGCGTGATGGCGACGCGCCGATCGGCAAGCTGCGTTTCCAGCTGCGTCACAAATTTTTCGACGATCGTCTCCATCGCCGACGGCGTGAGCGATCGGAAGGTCACGATGGCGTCGAGCCGGTTCCGGAATTCCGGGCTGAAGGCACGCTCGATGGCCGCCTTCGATTTGCCCACGGCCGCCCGGCTCCAGGCGCCGTCGTGCGCATCGCCCGCCGCGCCGTCCACAAACCCGATCGACGTGGTGCTCATCTCGCGCGATCCGGCATTGGACGTGAGAATCAACACGACGTTCCGGAAATCGGCCTTGCGGCCCGTATTGTCCGTGAGCGTGGCGTGATCCATCACCTGCAGCAGGATGTTGTAGATGTCCGGATGCGCCTTCTCGAATTCGTCGAGCAGGACGACGCTGTACGGGTGCGTGCGGACCGCGTCGACGAGCAGGCCACCCTGCTCGAAGCCGACGTATCCCGGCGGCGCGCCGATGAGCCGCGCGATCGCATGCTTCTCCATGTACTCGCTCATGTCGAAGCGGATGAACTCGTTGCCGAGCTGATTCGCCAACTGCTTGGCGAGCTCCGTCTTGCCGACGCCTGTCGGCCCCGTGAACAGGAAGCAGCCCGCCGGCCGGTCCGGCTGGCCGAGTCCCGCCCTCGAGCGTTTGATCGCCTGCGCGACGACATGGACGGCCTCGCGCTGACCGAACACCACGCGCTCGAGTGACTCTTCGAGCGTCCGCAGCCGCTCGCGATCGGTAGACGATGCCTGGCGAGCCGGAATCCGGGCCATCCGGGCGACAACGGGCTCGATGTCGGCGGCATCGACGGCCGCGTCGGCCGACCGGGTCCTCAGCTTGATCACCGCGCCGGCCTCGTCGATGAGATCGATGGCGCTGTCGGGGAGCCGGTAGTCGCGCAGATGGCGCGCAGCGAGCTTGGCGGCCGCTTCGAGCGCGGCGTCGGTGTACTTCACGCCATGATGCTCTTCGTAGCGGCCGCGCAAGCCGGCCAGGATCCCGACCGTTTCCTCGATCGACGGCTCGTCGATCGCGATCTTCTGCAGCCGCCTCGCGAGCGCGCGATCCTGCTCGATGTGCTTGAATTCCTCGAACGTCGTCGAGCCGATGACGCGAAGATCGCCGCCGGTGAGGAGCGGCTTCATGAGGGTCGCGAGATCCATCGTGCCGCCGGTCACGGCGCCCGCGCCGACCGTTGCGTGGATCTCATCGATGAAGAGGATCGCCTTCGGCCGCGTGCCGAGCGCGGCGACGACGGCCTTGAACCGCTCTTCGAAATCGCCGCGGAAGCGCGTGCCCGCCAGCAGCGCGCCGGTATCGAGCGCGAAGACCTCCGCTCCCTTCAACACGTCCTGGACATCGTCTGCCAGCAATCGTGAGGCGAGGCCTTCGGCCATCGCCGTCTTGCCCACCCCGGCATCGCCGACGAACACGGGATTGTTCTTGCGCCGGCGGCAGAGGACTTCGATTGTGCGCTGGAGCTCGTCGGCGCGCCCGATCACCGGATCGAGGAGGCCTTGCCGGGCGCGAGACGTCAGGTTCAAACAATAGACGGACAGCGGATCCTTCGCCGCCGCAGATCCCTCCTCGCCGTGTCCCGCCGTCACGCCGTGTGGCGCCGCATCCGGAGCGCCGGCCGCCGGCGTTTTCGTGATGCCGTGCGAGATGTACTCGAGGATGTCGAGCCGCGTGACGCCTTGCTCCGTGAGCAGGACCGCCGCCTGGGTCTTCGGCTGCTGCAGAATCGCCGCGAGGATGTCGCCGACCTGGGCGTCCTGCCCCTGCGCGCTTTGCACGTGCATGACCGCGGTCTGCAGGACCCGGCGGAATGCCGCCGTCTGTTCCGGTTCGTGCTGCTTTCCGCGCGCGAGCGATTCGATCGATTCGTCGAGGTACGCGTTCAGGCTCCTTCGGAGCTGCGGAAGATCCGCCCCGCAGGCGCCGAGGATGCGCTCGCCGTCGGCATCATGTGCCAGCGCATACAGCAGATGCTCCAGGGTGAGATACGCGTGCCGGCGGGCAACAGCCTCGCGGAACGCAATGTGGAGGACGACTTCAACGGAGGCGGAAAACACAGCTACCAGATTACCTCAAGCTTCCTCAATCGTCGCCCTCAATGGATAACCGGCCTCGCCAGCGAGCGACGCCACCTTGTCGGCCTTCGTCTCGGCCACTTCCCAGGGATAGACGCCGGCAATCCCGCGGCCGTTCAGGTGGACGTGCATCATGATCCGATACGCCTCGGCCGGTGACTTCTGGAAGACCGTCTCGAGCACGTGCAGCACGAACTCCATCTGGGTGTAGTTGTCGTTGAGCAGGACGACCTTGTAGAGCGCCGGATCCTGCTTCCTGGTGTCGACGCGCTCCTTGACGGCTCCGCCGGTTTGCTCCTGCCGGTCAACCACTCAGAAAGGGTAGCGCATCCACGGCGATCCAGACAGCGGCTGAGGTTGACCATTTCCGCGAAATACGCCAGGCAATCGTGATCAGCGTGAGACGCTCCCGGTGTCCCGCGACACCTCCCGCACGAGCTCGGCCACTTCATGTTCCCGCCCTGCCCACGCGAGATCCGCCTGCGAGATCATGCCGACGCAGCGCCCGCGATTGTCGACCACGGGCACACGCCGCACCTGATGCTTCTCCATTTCCGCGAGGACGTCTCGTACTGGCGCGTCCACCGGCACCGTTACCACGAGTTGGGACATGCAGATGTCGGCGGTGTACGCCAACGGGTTCTTGCCCTCCGCGACGACGCGACAGACAATGTCGCGGTCGGTGACGACCCCCACGACCTGCTCGGACACGTCGAGCACGGGAATCTCACCGCAGTCGTGCTGAACCATGAGCTTGGCGACCTGATCCAGCGGGGTCTCCGGCTTACAGCACGCCGGATTCGCCGTCATTAAGTCCTTGGCCAGCTGGGCCATGCATCCCTCCTTGTTACTGCTCGGCCTGGTGTCCGGTCGATCGGAATGATGCAATCTCGGGTCCGCCACCGTACGGTATTCGTCCGTTCATCCCCCGAAATAGCCGCTTCTGGCCTTCACCTTGGCCGACGGACGTTTAACGCGTACGTCGAGCCGGCGCCATTCGTTTGCGCCCGCCGCCTCGATGGCGAGGACGTACTGCTGTCGCAGTTCGTCCACGAGTCGCGACGCGGTCGCGATCGTTTCCACCGGTGTGCTGGAGAAGACAAATGCGCCACCGGTCCACTCGGAGAGATCGCGCAGGTCCGCGGCTTCGGCGCGCGGTCGATCCGACGTCTCCAACATGAAGCGTTCATCGACCGATGGGACGGTTGCGACGATGAACACGGGAACGTCGATCGAGCTTGCGAGCCCGGAGACCTCCGCAGCCGTCAACATGCTGCTCGTGTCGAGGCCGTCGGTCAGCACGACGATTGCTTTGTGCGCTCCGGTCCGGCTGGAGAGGCGCCGCGCGGCGGCCGCGGTCGCATCGTAGAGCGAAGTAGTGCCGAACGGCTCGAACTCCGTCAGCGCGCTCTTGAGTTTCCAGAGATCCGTCGTGAACGGCCGGCGCTCATGCAGTGCCGAGTCGAACGTGAACACCGCGGCTTCGTCCCGACCCTGTCGAAGTTGTGCGAGGAGCGCGTCGTACGCCTGCCTCGCCATCGCCACCTTCCCGCTCGCCCGCATGCTGCCGCTCATGTCCACGAGCAGGGCAAGGCTCAGCGGGGACTGCCGATCGGACCGCAGCGAGAGAATCTGGCGAAGCTCCCCGTTGTCCCTGATCTCGAAATCGGCGCGCGTCAAGCCGTTCAGCACCCGTCCACGCCCATCGCGAACCGACGCCTGAATCGTGACGACGTCCGTTGAGGCTCGAAACGTCTGCTGCAGTTGGTCTGCGCTTCGCGTGGAGAGCGGGCCGAGCGACGCTGAGGCAACGACGACGAAAGCGGCCGCAACTTCATGTAACGTTAACGTCTTCGTCATACGGGTTCTTTCTGTTGATTGGCGGAGCGCGAGGGACGTCCGCGCGGTCTTCGAGTATATGCCGGACGATGGTCCAGCGTGCCCTGATCAAATCGGTCGATTGCCCTGAACGCTCAAGTACCGAATGGCGACGCCACGATCGGTGACGAGAGTGGGGGCCGTGGCGACTGCGGGGAGGGCGGTCTGGCGGGCGATGATCGCTGAAGTTGTCCGAAATGAAGAATTCAGAATTTGGAATTCAGAGTGGGTGTACGAGTTCCGAATTCCAAATTCCGAATTCCAAATTCAAAAGGCCACCCGAAAGCCCAGCTGTATGGTCCGCGGCGCATACGAGAGATTCGTGCTGGCCGCCGGCGTGCCGTAGTCCGGGCTGGACTCAGTGATGTTGTACGCTCCGTAATTTGCACGGTCGAACAGATTGAACACCTCGGCGTAGCCCTCGAGCGCGGCATGGCCGCGCAGTTGCACATGCTGCTGCAACCGCAGCTCCACCCGGTGAATCGGTGCGAACACGAACGCTTCGCGCGGGATGATCGTGCCATCCAGCCGCAGACGATCGACGCTCGGGATCTGGAGTCCGCGGGCATCACAGCCACAGAGCGCCTGCGTACGCTGGCCGGAACCGTAGAAATAAATTCCGCTCACCTGGAAGCCATGCGCCACCTGCCAGATCCCGTTGAAGACCAGACGATGCCGCTGATCGGTTTCCGCCAGCGACCGCTCACCTCCAAGATCCTTCGCGACCGGAAACGGAACCTCCGTGAACCCGCTGAGCGGTGGTGGGTCCCTGTCCCAGAGACCGGACAAGGTGTAAGTGAGCGAGCTTTGCCAGTGATGGCTCAAACGCTTGGTGAAATGTGTTTGCAATCCGTGGTAGTCGGAGAGGCCGGTGTGCGGAATCATCCCGATGAGGCCGTACTCCGGGAACGCCCGATGCGCGATATCCGAGAAAGGATAGGGGAGGCCGGTGGCGGGATTGAAGGTGATGTTGACGTTGTCCTGGATCGACTTCTCGTCGCGGCTCCGCGTGTTCACGTAATCGGCTTCAAACGCCATGTCGCTTCCCAGCTGCCGCGCGAAGCCGATCGAGGTCTGCCAGCTGTGCGTCACGTGCGCATAGTCTGGAATCGGCGCCTGCTCCTGAAGAGCACGCCTGAGACACCCGGGCACGTTGTTCACACTGCAGAACCGCTGCAGGGCCTGCGCGTAGGTTGGTAAGGGCCCGTTGAAGGGATTCGCGGCGAAATCCGCGCGGCCGTCATTGTTGACCTGAATGACGGCAATCGTCAGCGGACTCATCGGCCACAACACATTCGTGTTCAGCACGTCGTTGTAATACAGTCCGGACCCGCCGCGGATGACCGTCTTGTCATCGAGCTGGTACGCGAAGCCGGCGCGTGGCTGAACGTTGTTCGCGTCCTGCGGCCGCCCGGGCTTCTCGAACGGCTCGAAGGTCACGTTCTGTGCGAACGCGTTCCAGAGTAAATCGTACCGCGCCCCGAGGTTCAGCGTCAGACGCGACCCGATCTTCCAGTCGTCCTGGATCCATGCGCCGTATTTGTGCATGCGGATGGGGGTCAGGAAGGCTGACGAATCGGAGACCCCGACCTGGTAGTTGCTCGTGATCGAGGAGATCGCCGCCAGATTCCAGGTATCCGCATTGAAGGGGTCTGGAAACAGATCCTGAATGTTGGCCGGAACGGGTCCGAGGTTCGCCGTTATGGTGCCGCCGCACTGGTTGCAATTGCGCGTGTCGTCCTGAAAGTACAGATACTCGCCACCGGTCTTCACGTCGTGACGGCCTTTGGCGTCGTAGGACACCGTGAAGTCGTCGTGGAAGTTGTAGACGTTCTGATTGCGGTATCGAGGGAGGTTGTTGTTGCGGGGGAATGAAAAGCCGCGGAACGTGATGCGTGGGCCGTCGGTCGTGATGCCGTTGGCGGCCTGCCAATGCTTCGACCAGCTCGTCAGACTCTGCTGGTCGATGCCGTAGGAGGCGTATCCGACCCTCACCTCGTTCAAGGCCCGGTTGCTGATCACTTGCGACAGTTGACCGAGGACGTCGGTCGAATGCTCGGCGTTGCTGTTGGTTGCCGACGGATGGGTCGTGGCGCCGGCGCCAAACGGCTCGAGCAGCGATGAATGGCCCAACTTCCCCATCAGGTGCGCGTTCGCGGACAGCTGATGGTCCACGCGCACGCCGGCGAGCTTGACGTCTCTGATGCCATTCAGCTCGATGTTGAACTTCGGGTACACCGTGTTCCAGATCGAGGTGAGCGGCTGACGCTCGTATTCATAATTGCCGAAGAAATGCGTCTTGTTCTGCGCGATCGGGCCGCCGACGGTCCCGCTGATCTGCTGATTGGAGTACGGGAGGACGCGGTGGAGTACGGGATCCTGCGCGTTCCAGTCGCTGTTCCGGAAGTTGCCCACCATTGACCCCGAAAGCGTGTTGGTGCCCGACTTGGTGACGGCGTTCACCTGCACGCCCGATGACCGGCCCTGGGTCGCGTCGAAGCGGTTTGAAATGAACTGGAATTCCGCGATCGCATCGCGGCTGTACCGGGCCTGGTTGCCCGTGCCGAGATTGGCGGTGACCGGCAGGCCGTCCATGTTGAGCTGGAATTCCCGGACGTCGCCCCTGTCCTGCACGGGAAGGGCGCCCTGCGCGTTGGTCCGGTTCCCGGGCGCCAGCAAGGCGAGCGACATCCAATTGCGCCCGTTCGACGGAAGCTCGGTCACCTGCCGCTGATCGATGTTGCCGCCCAGGCTCGACGTCGTGGTGTCCACGAGGGGCGATTGGCCAGTCACGGTCAGCGATTCAGCCACTCCTGACGGCGACATCTGCAGATTGATCACGGCCGTCTGTCCGACCAGCAGTTCCACGCCGAGCCGGGTCGCGGTGTTGAAGCCCTGGAGCTGTGTCGTGATTTTGTACGTGCCGATTCGCACGGGCATCCGGTAGCTTCCACGGGCGTCGGTCACCGCCTCGAATGTGTTGCCAGTCGCATCCTGCTGGGCCTGCACTGTGGCGCCCGGCAGGACGCCGCCGGTCGAATCGGTCACCGTGCCGCTCAAAACGGCTTCCTGTGCGTACCCCAAAGCGGGCACCGTCAGAATCGTGCAGACAAAGAGCACCGACCTTACCAGGCGAGATGTCATTCAAACCTCCAGTGACCACGGCTGTCTGGATCACGAGAGAATAGGACCCACGCGAAGACAGTGTCAACCGGCAAAAGGCCGCGCGAACCGCATTAAATCCATCGATCCAACGCCGTGAACCGCTCGCCTGAAAGGCTCGCGCTCCGGCTGTGGTGTCTACTGAGCGCAAGGCTTTCGGCCGAGCCGGCCCTCGCACCGGAAGGCCAGCGGGACCAGCCGCAGGCCAGGCGTCGATTCAACGGCGACTTCCCGACCGTTCGCTTCGGGGCTTCTTCAAGTCCGGATACCAGTACTCCAGATGACATGTCTCACACGCCTTGTCGATGGCGTCGCCCACTTCGACGATCCCGCTCACATCGCGGGCGTTCGCGATCCGCCACGCCTTGATGGCCGTTTCCTGAAGGCGGTCGGCGTGCGTGATCCAGAGGCTCCAGTCGCGATTCACTTTCTCCTGGATCTCGTGGGGTGTGAGCTCCGGGGCATCCGGCCCGCTCTTCGTGTTGGCGTCGCCGGGCCGGGCGATCTCGCGTCCGCTCATCTTCAGCAGGTTCGCTGCTTCTGCAAGCATCAGGGCACTATGCTGAACGGCGGCCCATTCGTCATCTGTCTTCGGCGCTTTCTCCTCGACACCCGCGGCCGTGATGTTCGTCGCCACGGACTCCCAAACCACATCGGCGCTCGGGTCCACGATCCCTTCCATGATGTCTTTCACCGTGCCGACACGGTTCATGATGGCGGCGTTCGCGGCAGCCTGCCTGGTGCCGCGCCACGTGGCGAGCAACCCGCTGACAGCGACCGCGAGAACCACGATGAGCAGCCAATAGCCTGTTCGCATCGGCTCCTTTTCGGTTCAGCGTTCAGGGGTTCCGTCCGAGATTCTCTACGCAGGAATCCGAAGCAGCTTGCTCAAGTTCCCTCCGAGGATCGCTTCCTTGTCGGCCTCGCTCAGGAAGGGCGCCTTGAGGACAAGGTCCAGATGCCGCAGCCCCTCTTCGCTGAAGATCATCGTGTCGATCAGGAGCTCGCGCTTGAAGTATTCACTCGGGCGCTTCTTGTTTGCGCAATTCGCGTTGGGCCGGACCACGCACGCTGCTTCCGACCGTCCGAGATAAGAGGGGAGGTAGCCGCCGGCGTGACCGGCACAGATCTTCAACCCGGGAAACTTGTCCAGCGTTCCGTCGAAAATCAGGCGCGACAGGAAGTACGTCGTTTCAAGCGGATTGCCGATGATGTTGCCCAAGTCGCCCCGTCCCCGCAAGGCGCCGTCCTTGAGGATGTTGTCGGCGCCCCCGGGATGCATGAACACGAGGACGCCGAGCTCCGCGGCCTTGGCCCAGAACGGATCGAATCTCGGCGACGACAGGTCCTCGCCGTTGACATGGCCGCCGATCGAGGCACCGCGCAGCCCGAGCCGCTTGACGCCGTCCTCGAGCTGCTCAGCCGCCAGATCCGGATGCTGCAGCGCGACCGACGCGAACGCGACGAAGCGATCCGGATGAGCGCCCACCCACTTCGCCAGCCCCTCGTTCTGGACCTGCACGATCCGGCGCGCGAGGTCGCGATCGGCGGCGTACCACCAGTAGCCATTGATGCTGAGCGCCTGAATGTCGAGCCCCTGTTCGTCCATGAGCTGCAGACGCGCGGGGCCCAGCACGTTATTCCCGCCGCCGCCGCGGCCACCACCGCCTCCGCCAGCGTTGCTCGCGAGGTTCGTACCTTTGACGACGTCCGCTACCTCCGGCACGACGCAGTGACAGTGGACGTCGATCACCCTGACGCGCTTGCGCCCCACGAACACCTCGCGGCGCCTGGCCGGTGTGGCCTGACGCGATCGGGCGCCGGCGTCCGTGAACGCGCGCCCCAGGAAGACTCCGGCCGTCATGCCCACCACACTCTTGAAGAAATCTCTGCGATTCGGCATGTTCACCTCTCAACTCGGTTGCTGGTTGCTAGTTGCTAGCCGGGTTTCTCCGACCAGGTGCCTTGGGTGGATGTTCGGACGGTCTGAAGACCGTCCCCTGCCGAATTGCCGCGGGGCACGGCCTTCGGGCTGGGCCGCGGCGCTGCCTCGACGAGAAAAATGACAGCGACGAAAGTCACGCCAAAACGCATAAAGACCTCGATGTCTCCGCCCGAATTCTCGCCGCGCCCCGGGACGACAAAACCCTTTCGAGCGAACATTCTATGCCTGATAATGAGTCAGGTTCGTTCCAAAAGACCGCAGCCAGACGCGGCGACCGGCCGCGAGAGATAGAGAAGAGACAGCAAAGAAACACGACGACCTGAGGCGAGCGTGAAGAAGCGGTCTCGAGCATCGAGAATAATGAGGGACTTTTTATGACCAGCAAGTGTGCGAAAGGCTTATTGTCTGGCGCCGGCCTCCTCGTCATGTCGACGGGAGTGCTGATCGCGCACCATGGGGATTCCGGGCGGTACGAAGACAAGCTGACGACAGTGTCGGGAACCGTCGCGGAGATTGTGCTGATCAATCCGCATTCGACGCTCGTGCTCGACGTCAAGGACGAGAGCGGAAAGGTTGTGAAGTGGCGCGGCGAGCTTGGCTCCGCGGTGCAGCTGAGAGGCTGGTGCTGGAGCAAGGAGGTCATCAAGGCTGGCGACACGGTCAGCATGAAGGGCCGCCGTCTCAAGAACGGATCGCCCTACATGACGCTGTCGGAAGAGGCCAGGGTGACAAACGCGGCCGGCAAGGACATCTACAAAGGCAACGATCCCGGCAAGCCGGGGGAACCGGGGCCATGCGCGCCGGCCCGGACGCAGCCCTAGAATCAAGTCTCAAGTCTCAAGTTTCAACTCTCAGGTTTCAACTCTCGGGTTTCAACGCGCATGCGCCCCAGTTGAGCCTTGAGAGTTGAGAGCTGAGAGTTGAGGCTGGTCTCCGGAAGACAGGGGAACACGAATGAGACATGTTTCCAGTGTTTGGCTGCTGTGGCTGACGATCGCTGGTCTGACCGTCCACCTGGCAGCTCGTGACGGCCTGCCAGCCACGTCGCAAACGCCCGCTCGCGCTTCGGCGGCGGTCACCACGTCCACATTGAGGCAGGTCGCGTACATCAAAGCCTCGAACCCGGGCGAAGAAGACCACTTCGGCCACGCCATCGCCTTGAGTGGCGATGGCAATACGCTCGCGGTGGGCACTCCCATGGAAAGCAGTGCGGCCACCGGCATCAACGGTAAAGGGGAGAATGATCCCGGGGACAGTTCGGGCGCCGTTTACGTCTACACACGCTCCGGCACGCGCTGGGCTCAGCAGGCCTATATCAAGGCTTCGAACGCGGGGTCGGATGACCAGTTCGGGTTTGCCGTCACATTGAGCGGAGACGGCAACACGCTCGCCGTATCGGCTCCTTATGAAGACAGTGCCGCCACCGGCATCAATGGCAACCAAGCCGACAATTCGATGCCGAACTCGGGTGCCGTGTATGTGTTTTCCCGCACCGGAAACACGTGGTCGCAGCAGGCGTATGTCAAGGCTTCGAACACGGGCGAAACGGACGAAGGCGACGAGTTCGGCTACGCCATCTCGCTCAGTGGCGACGGCAACACGCTGGCCGTCGGCGCGATCGGAGAAGACAGCGCCGCGAAGGGCATCAACGGCAACCAGGCCGACAACTCGGCGAATGGGGCCGGCGCGGTGTACATGTTTACCCGAAGCGGCAGCACGTGGGCGCAGCAGGCCTACGTCAAATCGTCGAATACCGCCCGGAACATCATGTATGGCTACTCTGTTTCACTCAGCGCGAACGGCGACACGATGGCCGTCGGCGAGTTCGACGCGGACCGTGGAAAAGGCGCCCTGTACGTGCTGACGCGAGCCGGAAGTACCTGGTCCCAGCAGGCCCGCCTCCAGGCATCGAACGCCGAACCGCAGGACTCGATGGGTTGCTGGGTCTCCATCAGCGACGACGGCAACACCATCGCGGCGGGTTCGCTCGACGAAGACAGCCTGCTCACCGGCATTCAACCTCCCGATGCGGGCGCCAACGACGAG
>Ga0209266_1002592_pt1 | contig 11289 bp, 10 predicted proteins | sample GraSoiAngelo_132_FD_185889 | JGI IMG/M metagenome (GOLD analysis project Ga0209266, IMG submission 185889) | Grasslands soil microbial communities from the Angelo Coastal Reserve, California, USA - 14_0929_02_40cm (SPAdes) (version 2) | ecosystem: Environmental > Terrestrial > Soil > Grasslands ...
CCCACCGTCAGCGTCGGCACCCAATAAACGCCCTTGCGCACCATCTCGTCCATCAGCGCGTCCGTCAGGCCGTCGGCATGCTCAATCGTGTCCACGCCCGCGCGCAACGCCGCGGCGATTCCGTCGCTGCCAATGGCGTGGGCCGCCACTTTCTTGCCCAGGCGGTGCGCCTCATCCACAATCGCCTTGGCCTCTTCGTCGGTGAAGTTCACCATGCTGTGTAAAACGCCATCTCCCGCAAAGTGGTAACGCCGGTCGGAGTAATACTTGATCCAATCCGCGCCGTACATCACCTGCTCGCGGACCGCCTTGCGCGCGCCGTCCACGCCGTCGACATATTGCACGCCCGCGGGCAACTTCAGTTCCCACGAATAGCCGAGCAGCGGATACATCCCCGTCGGCGTCATCGCCCGCGTGGCCACCTGCATGCGCGGGCCCGGCACTTCTTCTTTGGCGATGGCCGTCTTCACATCTACGTCGGCGTACATCGCACCTTCGGTTTCCAGGTCGCGCATCGCCGTGAATCCGTGCGACAGCGCAATTTGCGCATTGCGCACCGCGAGAATCGCGCGGTAGGGGATGGACTCCTTCAATAATTGGTCGTCGTATTCCGCCGCGGTCACGTCGCCCTGCAGAAGAACGTGCGTGTGCACGTCGATGAAACCGGGGAGCACGGTTGTTTTGGAAAGGTCGATCACTTCCGCGCCCGCGGGAGCGCCCCCGCCCGGCGTCGCCGACGCGATTTTGTCGCCCTCGATCAAGATGAGCGCGTTCTCGATGGGCTTGTCGCTTTTTCCATCGATCAACCTGCCGGCGCGGATGGCGGTGCGGTGCGGCGCTTGTCCCCCGGCAAAGACGGGAACCAGCGGGCTTGCCAAAACAAAAGCAAGAAAACGGCGCATGGAGAGGTCCTCCTTCCGGACCGCAAGCCTATCAGAGACTCCTCCTTTCGTCGCCTCTCAAAGCGCCACGGTTCGCGGTGCCATCCGGCAGCTTCCCGCAAACGCGGGAATAATTCGACAATAAAGCACGGTTCGGCTAGCATTAGCGGCGTAGGATCCGGGAGCGGCGGAACTTCCCCGGTGAAATGAGCCGCTCCGAACACCATGGGAAATTCAGAATGCATTTCCAGGGAGAAGACGTGAGCCAAGCCTCTCTTGCGAGAACCCCTGATAATCTTGTTAAGGAAGAATCGCGCCGCAGCACGCGCCTCGACCGCTGCGTCCCGCTGATCGTCTTCGGCGAAGGTCGCGTGGGCGAGCCGTTTGTCGAGAGAACCGTTTCCACCAGCGTGAATCTGCACGGCTGCCGCTATCCTTCCCGCCACGACTATGTCGTCGGAACCTGGGTCACGCTGCAAGTCGTGGGCTTGAACGTAGAGCCCAAGCCTCCGGCGGTTCGGGCTAAGGTATGCTCGATTCATGCGTCGCCAAACAGCCGCGAACTGCAGCAAATCGGCGTCGAACTCGAGCATCCTGCGAACGTCTGGGGCATCGTTGCAGCGCCGCCGGACTGGTTAAGTTCTGGGGAAACCCCGGCGACATACACGGCAGCAGCCGCCGTGCCGGCAACCCAGAAAATCGACAAAGAGACCGGCGAAGCGGAAGAGCCACCCTCCATGCCCGGGCCCAAGTTGGCCGAGGTCGCCACCTTTCCTTCGCCATCGCCGGTTGCGCCGAAGCCGCAGGCTCCCGTGCTCGCCGAAGCTGCCAAACCACAGCGCATGGTGGTCACACCGGATGGCCTCGTCAGCGCGCTTCAGAGCAGGCTGCAACAGGCGGTCGAGAAAGCCGTGCGAACCGCGGTGGCAAACCAATTGGACGAGGCCGTGCGCAATGCCGTCGCGGCGATCGACGAAGTCCGCCAGTCCAGCATTCGTGAAGTTCAGCAGCTCGCTCCCGCGCGCACGGAGCCAACCGCCGGCGAGTTTGCCGCCAAAGACGAAATCGCCGCGGCGATCTCCGCTCGCTGGCAGGAAGAAATGGAGAAACACCGCGTCCACGCCGAAGAGTTGACGCAACGCCTTGCCAGCCAGGCCGCCGAACTCAAGCGCGAGCTCGATCGCTGTGAGGAGTTCCTCGAAGCGATGAACAGCGAACTCGAGCCCCGGGCTGAGGCGCGCCTCATGAAGCGGTGGCGCGTGCAGCTTCGGAGTTTGACGGCGCCGCCGCCCGAGCCATCGAGCGGCGTTACGAGCGGTTTCTGGAAAACACGCAATCCGCCCTTCAGGAGGCGCTGCTCAAACTCGATGCGCGCTCGGCGGAAGCGCAAGCTCTCGTGCAGGGCTCGCTGAACTCCACTCTTGCTGCCCTCCAGCGGCAGGCGGACTCGCAGATGAACGTGATTCTGTCGGAAACCAAAGACCGCGCCGCCTCCGCCCTTTCCTCACTCGACGCAGAGAACCGCGCGGCTTGCGAGGTCCGCCGCCAGGCTCTCGAAGCGGACGTCTCCCGGGCTGCCGAACGCTCGACCGACCAGTTTCGCAAAAGCATGAAGGCGTTTCTCTACTCCTGTCTTGTCGCGGCGGTTAGCGCGGTCGACGAACACTCCAAGGCGACCCTGGCTAACCTCACCAAGGACAACGGAAAATCCTTGCGCGAAGGTCATGAGCCGGGCAGCGCCTCCGCGATTCCCGAAGGTCCGGAGATTCTCCAGCCGCCGGATAATGATCCCGTTACGCATTAGCGAGAATCGGGCTCTTCGAAAGGGAAAGGGCCAGCCGCTTGCTCAGTGCGGCTGGCCCTTTTCTTTCCCTGATTGCAAAACCTGCGTCACTCCTGAAGGAGGCAGGAGTGATGGTTCTGCGTGTGCTCTGGCTGAGACTGCAAACCCGGGTTCTCTCAGTTGGCGGGCTGCTCCGAACCAGGACGCCGGAACGGACGGCGCGCCAGGTCTTCGACGCTCGAGATCCCGTGCCGAACCGCAAGCACGGCAGGATGCTGGCTGTCCGCAACCCGGTCCACGGTCAGTGCCCAGCCCCGCTGCAGCATATACAAACTGACCATGGCTCCGGCAATGGCCAAAAACGCCATGACAAACAGCGCAAACGCCGCCAGCAGTTCCTGCACAAAATAAAGCTGCAGCGCAGCGATCGTGCCAAGCAGCCGCCACATCCACTTGCGGTCCTTGTCTTGGTCTTTCTTGGTCTTGCTGTGGCTCCCACCCGTGCTCATGGACTGTTCCTACCCCCGGCTTGCAAAAACGACTTGAATCGACACCCCTTTGATGCCCGGGCCTGCCCTATTGGGCATGTTCGCTTTACCTGTACGATTAGACACCTCGTAAAGACCGAAAATCGATGGTACGAAAGTTACATTTTGGGCTCTAAACGGTTCTGCTAGTACCGGTTCTGCTAACCTTAATATACCGTATGCCGCTGATAACAAATCAGTTGGCTCACCATCACTTTCGCCATAGTTTTCGCCCGGTTTTCCCTGTACCTCCTGTGGAAAACCTGACCGATCGTACAGGGGGCCTGGCCGCCTTTGTGGTGATTCCGGCACGTCCTCCGTATCGGACCGTGGCAGGAGACGCTCGGATCGCGACGCCGGGCGCAAGCGTTCGGGTCAGAATGCTTTCTCATCATCGGGGCGGGAAGCGGCGGGTTTTGTGGCGCTAGCGACAGATTGCTATAGCAACCTGGTCATCGAGCCAGTCTCCTGCGATTCGCGAAGGTCGCTGCGGGCCTTCCCTCTGGTCGAACGCCGTCAATGCGCTTCGCGAGCTCGGCTTGGAAGCCAGCGTGATGGCTCGAGCGCCGGTTGTTCGAGCGGAATCTGACCCGAACGCCCGCACGGTCGCTCATTGCTCAGCAGGAATTCAGTGCGATCAGCGGCATTGCCACTGTATCTCGATGCATCGAGCAGCCCTGCAAAAGATCCCGCTCGAAGCGCCTGGCAAATCGGAAAAGTCCGCGAACGCGATTCGCCCGCCTTGGAATGGTTCGGTAACCGGTTCATGGGAACTTGGCTCCCTGCGCGTCCGGGAATGCACAGATTCGAAGGCCTTCTGGCACACCAGCTTCCCGGGCTTCGGTCGCCTTCATTGAGGAATTCGACAGCTGGTTCGCTTCGCGCTGGCCACGGTCTGCCACAGCGTGGCGCTTCCGAGTAAGGGTAGGGAGCGCGCCGCTGGCTTTGGCAACGCGCAGCCAATCCGCCTCATTTCAGGCGTTTCGTTCGCAAACGCCCGGTGCGACATGCGGCCGATGAGATGCGATGAGATGCGCCGCCACGCGAGCTCGCAACGTTCCCTCCTTCCCGTGGGTGGTTGCGAGGCGCTCCCGGAAAGAGGCTGGCCTAATTCGCTTTCAAGGGGTAACCGAGGTCGAAGGGCAACTTACCGTCGACGCGGAGAACTTTCACCGAACTATTGATGGAGTAGACGTCGACAATGCCCACTGCGCCGGGTATCGCTTCGACGGTACGCAGCAAATCCTCATCATTCTCCACAATCTTCACGGTAAGCCGGGCTTCGTTCAGCCTGCCGATGAGAGCCTTGACGTCGCCGGGCGCGGCGCCAAACAGTTTTTGCGCGGCCAGGCGCATCTCCGGAGATTCCGGATCCCTCATCACCAAAGTGAAATTCTTTCCGTCGGGCCACGTTTTCTGAACGCCCTTGCACAGTTTCGCCAGGTCTGCAAGCGAAACGTCGCTCAGCCGGCTTCCCGCAGAGACCACTACCGCCATGTTCTTGATTCCGGCAAACGTCCCCGCGGTCACGAGCAAAGCGGCCAGAATCGCACTCGCCCGCAACCGCTTTGCCCATCCCTGTAGATTCATTGCAACACGCTCGCGAGCGAGTATGTTCACTTCTGTCGTTTGTTGGCAAGTGTCGGTTTCAACGCATGTGTCCAAACTTACGATTCGCCGGCGTCGAGCGATCCTCCCTACCGTCCGCCCTTTATCCTTCCGTACCACCTGCCCCATCGGTCAGTACCAAGCTCATTCCGTGCTGCGCTACGTTCAGGGACTAGGGCTTAATCCTGAGTTCAATTTCCGAACAGGGAGTGATTGGCCATGGTTCGTTTCGCCGCGCGTTGGTTCCTACTGATTTTTCCCGGCGTCTTTGCCGCCAGCGCGTTCGCGCAGACGGCCGCGCCGCATGTGGAACCGGCATCCCACCGTGCCGCTCACGCCTCGCCCTTCGCTCCGCTCCCGCAACAGCTTTTTGGCGCCATTCCTCTTTCCACCAGGTCCGAGGAAGCGCGCAAAACCCTCGAGCTGGCCTGGGATAAGTACGAGAACGCCATGTATCAGCCTTCCGCCCAGCTGGCTCGCCAGGCCGCCAAGAAAGACCCACACTCGGCGCTCAGCTACGCCTTGGTCTCTTTTGCTGCTCGGCGCGGCATGCCGGATGCTGCCGCGCTCGCCAAGGCCAAGGCCCTGCTCTCCCGCGCGACTCCCGACGAACGGCTCTTGGTTCGTTGGATGACCGACATCCAGGACGACAACCTGCTTCCCGCCATCGCCAGCATGAACGATCTGTTGAAGCGCTATCCCCGCGACAAGCACGTCCTGTACATAACCGGCGAGTGGCTTTTCCTCCAGCAGGACGATGATCGCGCGAAAACCTTGCTGGAAACCGCTTTGCAGGTCGATCCCGATTTCCCCGCTGCCCTCAACCGTCTCGGTTACCTGTATCTCGATTCCAGCCATCCCGATCCTGCCAAAGCGGTCGCTTCTTTGAAGCGCTATGCCGAAGTGGAACCGGCCTCGCCCAATCCGCAGGATTCGCTTGGCGAAGTCCTCCGGGAAGCGGCCGACGACCAGGACTCCCTTGAGCGCTATCGTGCCGCTTTGCAAATTGATCCCGCCTACATCAGTTCGCAGTATGGCTTGGGCAATACCCGCACGCTGATGGGCGATTTCGCGGGGGCGCGTCGCGAGTACGATCGCGCCATCCCCATGGCGCAGAATCTGCTGGACGAACTTTATGTCAAGTATCTGAAAACTCTGGTCTACTTTTGGGAGGGCCAGGCGGAGGAAGGCCGCAAAGCGCTTGCCGCCCTTGCCGAGGAAGCCGCGGGAAAGAAAGAGCCGAACTCGCAATTTCAGGTCGGGATGGCCCAGGCCATGCTCGCCGCCGATCCGCAATCCGAACTCGACGGGCTCAAGTCCCTTTCCTCGTTCTTGGATAAGCCCCTCGCGGGCATGAACGACTCCGACCGCGGGATCGCACGTGCCGCGGTCCTGCGCGAGCGCGTCCGAGTCGAGGCGCAGCGCGGAGCCTCGCGCGAGGCCGATCAGGCCATTGCCGAGCTAAGGGCGCTGGCCGCCGCTTCGCGCAATCAAGCGATCCGAGGCTACTTCGAATCCGCTTGCGGCTACGTGCTTTTCTCGCGGCGCGATTTTGCCAATGCCGCCGACGAGCTGGCCGCCGATCCGCATTCGCCGCTGGCCCTCCGGCAATTGGCGGTCGTTCAGGAAAAGCTCGGAAATGCTGCGGCGGCTGAAGCTGCCCGCACGGCCCTGAAATACCATCGCAGCTCGGAAGCCGAATGGTTTCTTGCGACACACACGAACGCCGGCGGCACAAACTAACTTTGCGTCCCTGCCACCAGTTAAAGCGGTGCTAGCCCAGTGCTAGCCCTGGTGAACGGGCCTGGCCTGCCGCTCGGCAGGCATGAAAGCGATGGCTGCGACTTCCCCTGGGCGGAAGCGCACCTCGCTCAACCGCTCTGTCGCATTTCTCGGTTATTTCTTCTTCAGCAGCCGCGTGATCCACACCAAAATCACCGCTCCAACAAAGGAAACGATAATCGATCCGATCAATCCGCCGGCGTGGAGCCCCAGCATGCCGAACACCCAGCCACCTACGACGCCCCCGAGGATCCCGAGAATGATGTCCGCGACAATTCCATAGCCGCCGCCCTTCATCACTTGGCCGGCAAGCCACCCGGCAACGAGCCCCACAACAATCCACGTAAGGAATCCCATTTTGGATCCTCCTGTTCGATCGTCTGGGAAGCCCCCAACGCGAGTCCCATTTAGAACGCCAACTTGCCCAATGTCAACTGGACGGAATACACTGGCTCAAGAAAAAGATTCATCGCCCGTCCCCGGAGAGAGAGGATGATTCCCAGGGTTGCTTTGTCTTTGCTCGCATTCGTTTTTCTGGCGGGCGCCTGCTCGAAGTTTCTAACCGACAAAAGCGCCGAGCCCGTTCCGGGGCAAGCCATCCCGCATCCGACCATCGTCTTCATAAGCGACTTCGGAGTCGCCAACGACGCGGTGGCCATCTGCAAAGCGGTGATTGTCGGCATCGCCCCCGATGCCCGCATCATGGACATCACGCATCAAGTCACTCCCTATTCGATCGAGGAAGGCGCGCGTTTTCTGCTGGGCGTGACGCCTTACTACCCTTCGGGCACGGTTTTTCTCGCGGTGGTTGACCCCGGGGTGGGCACGACGCGCAAAGCCGTCGTCGTCAAAACCAAGAAAGGCCAGTACTTCGTTCTTCCTGACAATGGCCTCATTACCCCGGTCGTCGACCGCGACGGCCTCGATTCGGCCCGCGAAATCACCAACACCGACTGGATGATCCAGTCCCCCATTTCCTCTACTTTTCATGGCCGCGACATCTTCTCTCCGGTCGCCGCGCATCTGGCCGCCAGTGGAGATTTTTCTCTGGTTGGCCCGGAGATTTCACAGCTCGTCCGCCTGAATCCAAAAACCGCCGTCATTGCCGACAATGGCATCTCCGGCGACCTGATCGGCGTCGATGATCCGTTTGGCTCGCTCATCACCGATATTCCCGGAGACGAATTCAAGAAACTGGCGTACCGTCTCGGCGACAAGGTCCCCTTGCTCATCGACAAGAAGCCTGTCACTTTACCTTACGTCAAGACCTTCATGGACGTCGCGGTCGGCGATCCTCTGCTTTTCGTGGACTCTCGCGGGCGCGTCGGCATCGCCGTCAACCAAGGCAGCTATTCCAAGCAGTTCGAGGTCGCCCCGCCCGGCACCATCTTTATCCCCCGCAAAGGCGTCGCCCTCAAAAGCAAGTGAAGATCGGCCCAAAGGTGGCATTCTCCGAACGCATCGGAAGTGGCGGTTGCATTTTTTCTGCGCGCGCCCAACAATGAAGTCGTATCGGGAGGGCCGCGGTTGTTCGCAGCGCATCTAGGAAATACCAAAGTCACGGATGACCGGTCGCCGATGGCGGTCAGAGGTTGCCATGCCTGAAGCCGTAATTGTTTCTTCCGTCCGCACTCCCGTAGGCCGCGCCTACAAAGGCGCGCTGCGAGCCACGCGTCCCGACGACCTTGCCGCGCTGGCCATCAAGGAAGCGCTTGCGCGCGTGCCCGGGCTTGAGCCGAAAGAAATCGACGACGTGATTCTCGGCTGCGCCATGCCCGAAGGCGAGCAAGGCATGAACGTGGCGCGCATCGCCTCGCTTCGCGCCGGTTTGCCGGTCGACACTTCGGCGATGACCATCAACCGCTTCTGCTCTTCCGGTTTGCAGGCGATTGCGCTTGCCGCGGAGCGCATTCGAGGCGGGTCCGCGCAAGTCATCCTGGCAGGCGGCACTGAATCCATGTCCCTGGTGCCGATGGGCGGCAACAAGATTTCCCCCAATCCCTGGCTCGTCGATCATTACCCCGACGCGTACATCAGCATGGGGCTGGGCACGGAAAACATTGCGCGCAAGTTCGGCATCGCGCGCGAGCAAGCCGATGAGTTTTCGCTCGCTTCGCACAAGAAAGCGCTCGCGGCCATTGCCGCGGGAAGTTTCAAGGACGAAACCTTTCCTGTGGACGTGAAAATCACTTCCCTGCCCAGCGGCAACGGCGCATCGTCCAAGCCGAAATCCGCTCCGCAACCGGTTACGCAAACGCTCACGTTTTCGGTGGATGAAGGCCCTCGCGCCGATACTTCCATCGAAGCTTTGGCCAAGCTGAAGCCCGCTTTTCAAGTGAAGGGCACGGTGACGGCGGGAAACAGTTCGCAGATGAGCGACGGGGCCGCCGCCGCCGTGGTGATGAGCGACGCGCGCGCCAAATCGCTGGGCGTGAAGCCGCTGGCGCGCTTTGTCGCTTATGCGACGGCCGGCGTTTTGCCGGAGGAGTTCGGAATTGGCCCCGTCGCGGCCATCCCCAAAGCGTTGAAACTCGCGGGACTCCCGCTCAACGACATCGCGGTCATCGAGCTCAACGAAGCGTTCGCGGCACAGTCGCTCGCGGTCATCCGGCAAGCCGGGCTCGATCCCGCGCGCGTCAATCCCAACGGCGGCGCGATCGCCCTCGGGCATCCGCTGGGCTGCACTGGCGCGAAGCTCACGGCGTCCATCATTCGTGAGTTGCAGCGGCGCAATGCGCGCTATGGCATGGTGACCATGTGCATTGGCGGCGGTATGGGCGCGGCGGGCATCCTCGAGCGGATGTAAAGGTGGGCTGGCTTGTTCAGACAGGCGTTTCCTGCCGGCTGGGAGCCGGCGCTACGAATAAATTTTTAGCGTGCACGAACCGGAGTCTGTGCAGCGGCGGGATGTTGATGCGGATTGTTTTGTCCCTCCTGGGTTTAACTTTCTGTTGCGAGCAGGCTTTGGCGCAAGAAAGCTCGGTGGCCGAACGCATTGACGCGTATCTCCAGCCGTACGTGCAGAGTGGAAATTTTAGCGGCGCGGTTCTTGCCAAAGAGAACGGGAAAATTGTTTTTGAAAAGGCGTATGGCTTCGCGGACCGGGAGCGCAAAGTTCCCAATACCCTAGAAACGCGTTTCCACGTCGCGTCCGTTTCCATGCAGTTCACCGCGGCTGCGGTTTTACGGCTCGTCGATGAAGGCAAACTCAGCCTGGACGCTCATGTGGGAGAATTCGTGCCGGGAATCCCAGGCGCTGAGAAAATCACCGTGAGCGACCTGCTCACGGAACGCTCCGGGCTGCCGGATATCAATAGCCTGCCCGAATACAACGACATTCTTCAGCGGCATCAAACTCCCGGCAGCCTGGTGACCAAGATTGAGGGGCAGGCACTTCTGTTTGAGCCGGGAACAAAATTCCTGCACGAGGAACATTCCGCTTACAATCTCCTCGCGCTCATCGCGGAGAAAAAGACAGGTTTACCTTTTGCAGCGGCTGTGAAACATCTCGTTTTCGGTCCCGCGCGCCTCGAAGCATCAGGCATCGATGATGATTCAAACGCGAGAGGGGCGAAGATGGCGATCGGTTACCAGCCGGAGGCGATCTACGGGCTAAATCGCGCCACGGCAATTCACTGGTCGGGAAAGACGGGCAACGCGTCGATGTTTACGACCGTCGGTGACGAAACAAAATGGGTGGAAACGCTTTTTGACGGACAACTATTGCGTTCGTCTTCGCGCGACGTGATGCTCGACACTTCGCTGGCGGTTGGCTACGGCTGGTTTAAGCGAGAGAACAAACGATTTGCGGAAACCGCTTATTCCATGAACGGCAGGGCGCCGGGATTCGCGTCCTTTGTTCTTTATCTGCCGCGCGAAAAGACCAGCGTCGCGGTGTTCAGCAACATCTATTCGTCTGCGACCACGACCATCGGCTACGACATCGCGGCGATCGTTCGCGGGCTGCCGTACGAAACGTTTGATCCCAGCGAGCCTCCGCCGAGCGCCGCGGAACTCAAGACCTGCACAGGCACGTTTCAATTCGGTCCCGATTTCTATCAACCCAACGCGCAGTTGGCGGTCGTCGCGGAAGGACAGGGGCTCTCGCTCCGCTGGCCCGGGGGCAGCGTCTCACCGCTGATTCCGGTCGGCCGGGACAAATTTGTGGATCGCTCCTACTGGGAGCAAGTCAAGGTTGCACGAGACGCAGATGGCCAGCCGACGGGTTTGGCCTACGGGGATTTCCAAGGAACTGCCTTTCACAAGAAACAGTAAAGAGCGTACACCGGTTCGCCGACGCGGGGTTCGCACCTTTTTGCCTTGACCGGCCTCTAAGGATCAGGCAATATGGCGGTAGACGACATGTCGTTAGAGGACATATGGACATTACCGAGCCGGTCCTGCTGATCCTTCTCAGCCTGGCGGAACAACCGCGCCACGGCTACGCGATCCTCCAGGACACCGAGAGGATGAGCGAGGGGCGCGTGCGGCTCAGCACTGGCACTTTGTACGGGGCGCTGCGCCGCTTGCTCGAGGACAAATGGATCGAGCGCTTTAAGGAACAAGACAACTCGCGCGGGAGGCAAGCTTACCGGCTGACCGCAGCGGGACGCCGGAACCTGCAAATGGAAGTAGCGCGGATGAAGCATCTCACGCGCGTGGCTGCGCTGCGCGTGGCGCGGAAGGAGACCTAGCTCATGCTTGCACT
>Ga0209266_1002593_pt1 | contig 11289 bp, 8 predicted proteins | sample GraSoiAngelo_132_FD_185889 | JGI IMG/M metagenome (GOLD analysis project Ga0209266, IMG submission 185889) | Grasslands soil microbial communities from the Angelo Coastal Reserve, California, USA - 14_0929_02_40cm (SPAdes) (version 2) | ecosystem: Environmental > Terrestrial > Soil > Grasslands ...
CCGCAACCAGCCAGGCCCGCGGCCAGGCTGACCAGAGCCACGACGTGCGTCACGCTGCGAGCCGCAGACATCGCTCGAGATAGAACGGCTACTGGCCGGTCGAGTTACGCGTGATTAGTTTCAAAATCTAAAGGCAATGGATCGAGTCGGCTCTCTGCGGTGGCGCCTCAGGTCGTGGTGGTACGCGACCCTGCACACGCTGGGCATGAATCGGGCGCCCTCGATCGCGTACCTTCGCGCGACACGGAAAGGCAAGGCGCCGGTCCGGGACCAGCCGCCGCCCGTACCGAGGTGGGGCGCGCCGCCCGACGATGAGGTCGGCGTCGCGGTCGCCGCCCGCATGGTGCTTGCCTCGCAGCCGCGCCTCTTCATCGCCGTCACCGACTGCGTCGCCTACTCGAATGGCTTCACGCTTGGCATCGCGGTGAGGTCGAAGGACGAGATACGGCCGGACATGATGGGCTTCGGGCCTCACCGGGAGCATGGCGACGACGCAGGCATTCAGGTCAGCATCCGGTTCAGCGACGGACGTGACTCGCGTGGTGCCGGGCTCGGACCGAATCGAGAGGTCATGGCGTACTACAAAGAATGGAGCGAAGGAAAGGACCCGCCTGAGCCCGTCGGACCGATCATCGGTCAGCAGGGCGGGGGAGGAGGCGGTCATCGCTGGGACTTCCACTACTTCATTTGGCCCCTGCCACCCGACGGCCAGGTCACGATCACTTGCAAATGGCCCGGGCGAGGGCTGCAGACCGCGGGCAAAGAGCTCAACGGCACCGCCATCCGCGCGGCGGGGTTGAAGAGCAAGAGCGTATGGGACTAGACCGGTAACCTAACCCGTCGTGAGGGACTTCCTGCGCGACGGGAAGCTCATCACGCTGATGCTCGGCCACCTTACGGTCGACAGCTACGTCGGCATCATTCCCGTCCTTTATCCAGTGCTGATAGGGCGGTTCGACCTGAACTTCGCCACTGTTGGGTTGATCAGCCTCGCGTACAGCGGCACCGCGGCGATCTCGCAGCCGCTGTTCGGAGTCATCGCCGACCGCTACGGCACCCGACTCACGGGCATTTCGCTGGCCTGGACCGCGATCACGTTCGCGCTGGTGGGCTTCGTGCCCACCTTCCCGCTGCTCGTGGCTCTGGCGTGCGCGTCGGGTCTCGGCTCGGGAGCCTTCCACCCGTTCGGGGCGCTCGATGTGCGCGCGCTCCTCCCCAAGCGAAGCCGCAGCGCCGGCATGTCGATCTACGTGACCGCGGGCACGGTCGGCGTCGCGATCGGCCCGCTCATCGGCATCGGCCTCTTCTCTTGGTTCGGGCTGCACGGCACCGGCTGGCTGGTGATTCCGGGCATCGCCACCGGCGCGTACCTCCTGTGGCGCATGCGCAAGGCGGCGCCGAGCGCCGCGACCGAACGCCAACGCGCGCCCGCGGCCAGGCAGGTCGTGCCCATGCTCGCGATCGCAGCCGTCATCGGCGTGATGATGTCGCGCAGCTGGACGGTGTATGTCTTCCAGTCCTTCACGCCCACCTGGTACAAGGACCTCGGCTACGGGCCCGAGTTCTACGGACCGCTGGTCACGACCCTGGTGCTTTCGAGCGCCGTGGGAACGGTTGGCTGCGGCGCGCTGGCGGATCGCTTTGGTAGGCGCACCGTGATCATCGGCACGCTGGTCCTCAGCATCCCGGCCATCCTTCTGTACACGCTGTTTCCCGGACCGTGGGGATTCGTGACCGGCATCGCCATCGGCTTCCTGGCCGCGTCGACCGCGCCGCTCATGCTGCTGATGGCGCAGCAGCTCATGGCCTCACGCGCGGGGCTCGCCTCCGGGCTGGTCATGGGACTCGGCTTCGTGACCGGCGCGGTCGGCGTCCCCATCAACGGCGCCATCGGGGACGCAATCGGCCTGCAGAAGTCGCTCATGACGCACGTGATCCTCGTCGTTGTCACGATCGGCGTCGCGTGGTTGCTGCCCACCGAGAGCGAGATGGAGAAGTACTCCGCCGTAGCAATCCCACCCACTGAAGCCCTCAAGCCGTCGGTGGTGACGTAGCCGATGGCGACGGCGGATCCGGCGCTGCCGGCGGCCGACCTGCTTCCCGTCGGCCCGAAAGCGAACATCGCTTACCGAATCGTGCGGCTCTTTGCGGTGCCGATCCTGCAGCTCGCGTTTCGCATCGAGGTCCACGGCGCCGAGAACATCCCCAAGAAGCGCGGCCCGAACTACATCGTCATCGCCAACCACCTGAACTGGCCCGACGAGTTCCTGCTGCTGCTGCTCTTCCCGATCGAGCCGCGTCTGCACTTTCTTGCCGACCCCACGCTGCTGGTGACGCGCAAGTTCCAGTGGTTCGTCGTGCGCCACAGCGGCGGTTACGTGCCGGTGGTGAGGAGCCGCCAGGGCGACCGGCGGCTCTACGAGCACGTCGACCGGTGCCTGGAGATCGGAGGGGCCATCGCGATCTTCCCGGAAGGCCAGTACGGGCCGGCCGAGGGCGAGCTCGTTCCGTTCCACAAGGGCTTCGCGCATTTCGCGATCAAAGCAGGCGTGCCGGTCGTACCGGTCGGGCTTTCGGGCACCAAGGACGTGTGGTTCCGCAAGACGCTGAAGGTGTTCGTCGGCGTGCCGATCCCGGTTGCAGGCCAGGATCCGGCGGGCTTGACACAACTGGCATACGACCGAATACAGGGGCTCGTGCCGGCGTACCAGGAGCCGTCAGGCCCGAAGCCGCTCAGACGCTTCCTGACGCACCTCTTTTAAGCGGATAGAATCGCGAGCGATGGACCTGAAGCCCGTTGGCCTGTTCGCCGAGATGTCCGGCGGCGACCTGAAGAAGCTAGGCAAGCAGATGCGCGAGGTCCGCCACCCGAGGGGCGCCAAGCCTGTCCTCCGAGGCAAGGACGGCGTCGGGTTCATGGTCATCCTCGAGGGCCAGGCGGAGGTCAGCACCGTCGACGGCCGGCACCGCCTCCTCGGCCCCGGCGATCACTTCGGCGAGATGGCCCTTCTCGACCAGCAGGGCCGGAGCGCGGACATCACCGTCCGCACCGACATGGTCGCGGCGGCCATCCCCGAGTGGGAGTTCAAGGAGTTCCTCAGCAACCACCCGGAGGTTGCGTACCGCCTCCTGCAGACCCTCAGCCGGCGCCTGCGCGAGGCTGAAGAGGCCAGAGAGAACCGCTAGAGGCCCAGGAATGGCGGTCGCCAGGGTGGTCTGCCCGGTCTTCATCGGCCGGGAATCAGAGCTGTCGCTCCTCGAGGATTCGCTCCTGTCCGCCATCCGCGGCGATGGCGGAGTGGTCGTGCTGGGCGGCGAGGCCGGCATGGGCAAGTCGCGCCTGGTGCGCGAGCTGGCGCGTCGCGCCGAGCGTCTGGGCTGCGTCGTCATGTCGGGCACATGCAGCGAGGCCGAGCTTTCGCTGCCGTACCTCCCGTTCCTCGAGGGGATTGGCAACTACCTGACCCGCCAGGACGTACCCGCCCTGCGCGAGCGGCTGGGGCCTGCCGCCGCCGAGCTCGGCCAGCTCTTTCCGCAGATGGGCCACGCCGGCGCCGTCACAGCCGACCCGATGATGTCCAAGCTGCGGCTGTTCGAGGCGATCATTCTGCTGCTGACCGATGCCGCCCGCAGCCGCGGCCTGCTGGCGGTGGTCGAGGACCTGCATTGGGCCGATCCCGCCACACGCGAGCTCGTCGATTACGCGACCCGACGGCTGCGATCCACGAGGGTGATGATGCTCGCGACCTATCGCACTGACGAGATGCACCGCAAGCACGCGTTGGTGCCTTCGATCCAGGCATGGCGCCGGTCAGGGCAGGCGCAGCTCCTGGATATCAACGCACTCGACGCTCAAGGCGTGAAGGCGATGGTCACGTGCATCTTCGACGAGGTCGAGGTCAGCGACGAGTTCCGCGACTTCGTCCACGACCGCAGCGAGGGCAATCCCTTCGTGCTGGAGGAGATGCTGCGGGACGCGATCGACCACGGCGACATCTTCCGCACCGACAAGGGCTGGGACCGCAAGTCGGTGCACGAGATCCGCCTTCCGGCGACGGTCCGCGACACGATCCTGCAGCGCCTCGAGAGACTCCAGCCGATGGAGGTCGAGGTGCTCTCAGCCGCCTCGGCGATCGGCTTCACCTTCGACCTCGCCACGGTCGCGGCGGTGACGGGCAAGCCCGAGCCCGCCGTGGCAGGCGCGCTCGAGTCGTGCGTCAACAATCAGCTCCTCGAGGAGGCGGATCGCGCGACTGGCCGGTACTGCTTCAGGCACGCGCTCACGCGCGAGGCGGTTTACGAGGACATTGTTGCGACGCGCCGGCAGCAGCTCCACGCGCGCATCGCCGAGGTTCTCGAGTCGAGACCCGACTGGAAGGCGATCGACCTCGCGCATCACCTGCTGATGGCCGGCAGCTACGAGCAGGCGGTGGGCATGTGCGTCGCCGCGGCCGAGGCGGCGATCTCCGCGCGCGCTTACCGAGACGCCGCCGATCTTTTCGAGCGCGCCATCCCGCACGTCAAGGACTCGGTCGAACGAGGCCGGCTCATGTGCCGGGCCGCGGACGCGTACTGGAACAACACCGAGACCCTGGCTGCCAAGGCGCTCCTCGAACAGGGCATCGCCGACCTCGAGGCGGCCGGTCTCACGGTCGAGGCCGCCGGTCATCGCCTTTTGCTGGGCCGCTGCTACTGGGAGCTTCAGCGACCTGACCTTGCGCGTGAGCAATTTACCAGGGCAAAGGACGTGCTCGAGACCGCTGGTCCCAGCGAGGCACTGGCGGTCGCATATGTTCGGCTGTCAGGACTAGAGGTATTCGACAGCAGCGGCGATTACGGTCTCGAATACGCACAGCGTGCGACGGAGATCGCGCGGGCGTCCGGTTCGAGCATGGCGCTGGCCTGGTCCTGGAACTTCGCCGCCCTTGGTCTTGTCTATACGGGCCGAATCGCCGAGGCTTACCAATACTTCGAGGACAGCTATGCGGCCGCGGCCAAGGGCGGCCACGACTTCCAGATGCGCAACGCGATCGGCAACGCGGCATGGACTGCAATTCACCTGGGTTACGGCCGCATCGCCAAGGATTGGGCTGACCGTTACACCGGCGTGCCTGCAGAGTCGTATTCCATTTACCTACGCGGGCTGTTGACTCTGCACGAGGGAAGGGTCGAGCCGGCCATGGCGCTCGCGAGGACAGCCCTGCAAGGAGCCCGCGATGCGGGCAACGACAAGAACGTGTGGCGTTCGAGGGTGCTGCTCGCTCACGCGCTCGCCGAGGCGATGCGTCCCGACGACGCTGCCAACGAGCTGCCGCCCTTGTCGTCGCGCGTCGAGAATCAGGACTCGGTCTACGACACCGCGGCCCGGGTGCGTGCACGACTGGCCGCCGGCGACGCGCAGGGCGCGTTTCAAGCTGCGCATGGATTTGATCCCACCAGAGCGGACTTAGGCTCGCCCGCCGACGCCATCTCGGAAGCGGCCATGTCGGAGCCGGAATGGCTGCGTTCATTCGTCGAGCGGCTGCCGAACCACCCAGTCGATTGGCAGCTGATACGCGCGGAGGTGGCGCGCGGCCGCCTCGCCCTGGCGGAGGGCAGGTTGGAGGACGCCGTCCGCACCCTCGGACGCGCGGTCATGTCGTTTCGCGACGAGGGCTTCCTCCTGGATGCGTGGCACGCGAGCCGAGCACTGGGCGAAGCCCAGTTCAACGCCGGCGCCACAGAGCAGGCCCGGGCGCTGCTCGAGGAGACGATCGCCGAGGCCGAGTCCGCCGGCGCCCTTCTGGCCGGCAAGCTGGCCCGGGAGACAGCGGCCAGGCTGGGTGTCGAGGTCTCCGCACACGTCGCCGTGGTCGAGCCCCAAACGCGCACTGCCGACGTCGGGCCGACGGGCGAGCGGATGGTCAGCGTGCTGTTCGCCGACGTGCGGGGCTTCACCGAGATGACCGGCGAGTCCGCGCCGGCACAGCTGGCGGACCGTATCGGCTCGCTGCAGCGCTGGGCGGCCCAGGAGGTAGGCCGGCATTCGGGCATCGTCGACAAGTTCGCCGGCGACGCCGTGATGGCGACCTTCAACGTCTCTGGCCAGACCGTCGACCACGCACTGCAGGCGGTCAAGGCGGCCGTGGCCATCATCGACAAGGCCGCGCTCGTCGACCTCCCCGTGGGTGCCGGGGTGGCGGTCGGGCCGGCTGTCGTCGGCCGTCTGGCCAAGTCGGCCAACGTCAGCGTGCTGGGCAGCGTCACCAACCTGGCTGCGCGCCTGCAGGCGGAGGCCGGCGCCGGCGAGGTGGTCATGAGCGACGAAACGCACCGGCGAGTGGGGGACTGGCTGCAGGCGGGCGGCTACACGGCCGAGAGGGTCACGCTGCACCTCAAAGGGTTCGCCCAGCCGGTCACCGCATTTCGTTTGGAGGCACGCGCAGGAATCCGGGCGTAGTCGCGTCCTACTGTCAAATGGGCCGTCCCTGGAACTTCCGGCGCGTCGTCGTCGCGGCCGTCGCCGCAGCTCTTCCGCTGGCCACGGTGATTCCTGTCAGCGCCGCTGATGCGGTCAACCAGAAGCAGACGCTTGACACTGGCGCGAACACGCTGCGCACGCCCATGGCGCAGACATTCAAGGCCGTCTTACCCGGCCAGATCGACCGAATCTCGCTGGAGGAGACCTTCACGACCCTCACGGAGAACGTGCAGATCCAGGGTGTGACCAACGGCAGGCCCGACGGCTCAGTGTTGGGGTCGAGCTCGTTCACGGGCGCGTTGGCCTGCTGCAAGCTCTGGAAGGACTTCACCTTCAACCCGACGGTGACCGTGACGGCCGGCACGGAGTACGCCATAGTCGTCACCCCGTCCAGCAACCTCACCTGGTACGACAGTTACTCCTTCGACGCCTACACAGACGGCCAGATGTGGCTGATGGTCAGCGGCAGCTGGGCCTATCAGACTTCGTACGGCCGCGACTTCACGTTCCAGGAGTGGCTGGTCAGCGGCAGCACCAACCGGCCGCCGCAGGTGACCGAAAGCAGCACGTCGGTGACCGCGCCTGAAGGCTCCACCGCAACGATGACTGGCACCTACCAGGACCCGGACGGTGACAACGTTGCTCTGTCCGCGTCACCTGGCGGCACGCTGACCAAGACCGGCACGTCCGGCGGCACCTGGACGTGGTCGCAAACAGGCGCCGACGAGTCGCCGGTCCAGCAGGTGACCATCACGGCCACCGACGGCCATGGTGGAAGCACGCCGGTCATGTTCAACGTCAGCTTCGCGCCGGTGCCGCCGACGGTCACCATCGTCGGCGCCCCTTCGAGCGGCCCTGAAGGCACGGCCATCACGCTGAGCGCTAAGGCCACCAGCCCGAGCGCCGCCGACCAGGCGGTCGGCTTCAACTACAGCTGGAGCATGAAGAAGGGCAGCGGCACCTCAACGGCGCCGGTCACGGGCTCGACGTTCAGCTTCGTGCCCGACGACGAGGGTTCCTTCGCCGTGACGCTGACCGCCGTTGACGACGGCGGCAACGGGGCAAGCGTCACCGCGACCATCACAGGCACGAACGTCGATCCGAAGGCAAGCCTCAGCTGGACGTTCAGCGGCATCGTCCTGCTGCCCTTGACGCCGATCACCTTCGACGGTGGCTTCACCGATGTCGGCGCGCTGGACACTCACACAGCCACGCTCGACTACGGCGACGGCTCGCCACTCGATACGACCACGTACGGCGCCTCGGGTCAGGGCGGCAACCCGGACACCTACGCCTTCGCGGCGCCGGGCACCTACAGCGTCACGTACACGGTCACTGACGACGACGGCGGTTCCGCCTCCGTGACCGTCAAGGTGACGGTGCAGACGCCGGCGGTAGCCCTCGGCGCAATCGCCGACGGCATCGCCACGATGCCCTCGCTGGACAAGGGCGACAAGAATGGCCTTATGGCGAAGTACCGCGCCGCCGCGGCGTCGGCCTCCAGGGGCGACAACAACGCCACCTGCGGCCAGCTGGGCGCGGCTCTGAACGATCTCTCGGCTCTTACCCAGAGCGGCCGGATCTCGCAGGCCGACTCGGGCGCCCTGGCCTCGGCGACCTGGTCAGTCCACCGCGCGCTGGGCTGCACCAAGGTCAAGGTGGCCTGGCTGAACCTGAGCCTCTAGGGCCCAGGTATCCCTCTCCCGCTTGCGGGAGAGGGTTTCGAGAGCCCCTAAACCCACGACGACGCCGGCTTCTTTGGTAAGGTGGCCTCTTTCCCGGTACCTGAGCAGTGTCCTGCCAACGTCACCGCTCCGTGTTCAGGCCTGAAGGCGCCCCAGGGGTAGGGCGTCCCCAAGGAGGAGCGACTCGGATTTGTTTCCGCTTTTCAGAGCTGTCCTCGTGTGGACGGTCGTGCTTGTTTTGATCGTGCTGCCGCGCATCCAGCCGCCGCCCGCTCCCGCGAGCCCGGCCGTGACGCAGTTCAGCTCGTACCAGGCCCAGTCGATGACGCAGGCGGCGCACGACCAGAAAGCCCAGGCCCAGCGCGAGGCGGTGGCTCAGGCCTGGACGAACGAGTACACGAAGAGCTACGACGCGTACCAGGCGAAGCTCCAGGCCGCAGTGGAGGCGCAGGCCGAGGCGGCTCGGATCGCCGCCCTCAGCAACCACCCGCCGCCACCTGCGTACATCGCGCAGGCCATCCACGACGCGTTCACGCCGCTTGGCGACCGCGCCGTGCTGTGGGCCTTCAACGTGGCCTGGTGCGAGTCGCGCTACCACCCGAACTCAGTGAACAGCGAGAGCGGGGCGTCGGGTCTCTTCCAGTTCCTGCCCAGCACGTGGGCCTTCACGCCGCAGCACAGCCTGTCGCCGTTCGATCCAGTCGCGAACTCGTACGCGGCGGCCTGGCTGTACGCACGCGACGGCCCGAGCCAGTGGGTCTGCCAGGGCTAGCGCCGCATCCAATTCGGCCTAACTGCTCTCAGTCGTGACCTCGAGGATTTCGAGCTGGAAGATCGGCTGCTTCTCGCTGGCGCCCTTGAGCAGCATCGGCTCGTAGTCGACGACCGACACCTTGTTCTGCAGCGCGTCACGGGTGGCCTCCGACATCAGCACGCGCGGCGGCCGCACCTTCGAGAGGTAGGCGCTGTTGTTCACGGGCACGCCGATGAGCGTGAACTCGAGCCGCTTGTCCGACCCCACGTGCCCGGCGACCACCTCGCCCGTGTCGAGCCCGATGCCGATGGCGATCGTCGGAAGTCCGTCACCCGAAAGCTCCCCATTCAGCCGGTCGACCTCCTGGACCATCGCCTGGGCGGCCTCGTATGCGCGCTCGGCGTGGTCATCCATCGGGTTCGGGGCGCCAAACACCACCAGCATTCCGTCGCCCTGGAACTTGTCGATGTTGCCACCGTGGATCAGGACGATGTCGATCATCCGGCCAAAGTACTTGTTGAGGAAGTTCACAAGCTCCTGCGCCGGCATGCGCTGGGACAGCGTCGAGAAGCCGGCGATGTCGGAGTTCAGCATCGTCACCTCGCGCCTCTCGCCCGGGAGGAACACGGTGCCCGGCACTGAGCGCTCCAGCACGTAATCAGTGACCTGCTTGTTGACGTAGCGCTCGAACAGGTGGCGCAGGAACTCCGACCGCTCGTACTGGCGAGCGTTGTCGATGGCGATGGCCGCCAGGTCGGAGATGGCTTGCAAGAACTCCTTGTCCTTCTCTTCGAAGATGGCGGCGCGGAAGGGGTTGTCGACGTAGACGGCGCCGATCACCTTGCCCTTGGTCACGAGCGGCACGGCGATGATCGAGCGCAGGTTCTGGAGGATGACCGACTGCTGGCCCTTGAACCGGTCGTCGAGGCTGGCGTCGGTCGACACGACCGCCTGCCCGCTCTTCACGACGTGGTCGATGACGGTCTTGGAGCCCAGGAAGTGACGCGATTTCTCGGTGTCGGTCTCGCCGCCGCCCATCTTTACCGACATCTCGTTGGTGACCGGGTCGACCAGCACGATGAAGCCGCGTGACGCGTGCATCAGGCTGATGACGCGGTCCATGACGTTGCGGAGCACGGCGTCCAGCTCCAGAGACGAGCTGAGGTCCCTCGCCAGCTCGTAAAGCACGTGATCCCGAATATGAATGTCGCCGTCGGCGGCCATGTCCGCGGTCAGTCTACTGCCCAAGTTCGCACCCCCACTCATCGGTAAACTCGATTTCCCGTGCTTTCCGGTGAAACCCTCCAGCCCGGCGTCGACATGCTCCTAGAAGGGCTCAATCCACCCCAAAGAGAGGCCGTCACGCACGGCGACGGCCCGCTCCTGATCTTTGCCGGCGCCGGCAGCGGCAAGACCCGCGTCCTGACCGTGCGCATCGCCCATCTCATCGCTACCAAGCGCGTGTGGCCGGACCGGCTGCTGGCCGTCACGTTCACCAACAAAGCCGCCCGCGAGATGCGGTCGCGTGTCGAGGCGCTGGTGGGCGAGGGCGCGAAGAAGATGTGGGTGGGCACGTTCCACGCCACCGCGGTGCGAGTACTGCGCCGCGAGGCCGAGCGCATCGGCATCGCCTCGAGCTTCGTGATCTTCGACGAGGACGACACGCGCGCGGCCATCAAGCGCGTCATGGACGACCACAAGATCGATCCGAAGCGATACCCGCCCGCGGGATTCAGTCACGGCATCTCGCAGGCCAAGAACGAGCTCAAGGGCCCGAACGAATACCCGAACCGCAGCTATCACGACGAGGTCGTGCGCCGCGTGTACGAGTCGTACCAGGAGCTGCTCAGGCGCTCGGGCGGGCTCGACTTCGACGACCTGATCATGAAGCTGGTCGAGCTGTTCCAGACCGACGAGGAGGCGCTCGCCAAGTGGCGTGACCGCTTCCGCCATGTGCTGGTCGACGAATACCAGGACACCAACCGCGCCCAGTACGTCCTTGTGAACCTGCTGGCGCAGGAGCACCGCAATGTCGTCGTGGTCGGCGACGACGACCAGTCGATCTATCGCTTCCGCGGCGCGGACGTGCGCAACATCCTCGATTTCCGGAAGGACTACCCGGACGCGGAGGTCGTGCGGCTGGAGCAGAACTACCGCTCGAGCCAGGCAATCCTGGACGCCGCGTACAGCGTCATCCGCCACAACCCCGAGCGCGCCGAGAAGCGGCTTTGGACCGCGCGCGCAGGCGGCGACAAGGTGACCGCCACGCAGGCCTACAACGAGGTCGAGGAGGCCGAGTTCGTGGCCGACGAGATCGAGCGGCTCCGCAAGACCGACGGTCGCAAGCACGCGGACTTCGCGGTCCTGTACCGGACCAACGCGCAGTCGCG
>Ga0209266_1002595_pt1 | contig 11282 bp, 10 predicted proteins | sample GraSoiAngelo_132_FD_185889 | JGI IMG/M metagenome (GOLD analysis project Ga0209266, IMG submission 185889) | Grasslands soil microbial communities from the Angelo Coastal Reserve, California, USA - 14_0929_02_40cm (SPAdes) (version 2) | ecosystem: Environmental > Terrestrial > Soil > Grasslands ...
ATGTTTTGCGTACCTGCCTGGCTAACCGAGCGGCCGACGCCCGCTTGCTGCAGGAACAGCAACAGCCCGCTCCTGTCGCCGGTGCCCGTGAAGGCCAGGAACGCCGGCACAGAAGCGAAGATGTACCGTGAGTTGGCAAATCCCACAAACGTCTGGATCGAATGCACTTTGTTGTACTCGAGGCCCGCCTTGAAGAAATGGTTTCCGCGAGCCAGCGAGATGTTGTCCAACAGTTGCACACGCGTGTCGTAGTAAGCGATCGGGAGAAAGAACGGCAGGCCGAATCGATAGCCATTGGCGAAATCCATCGCGACATCGGGGAACGGCCGCGCTCCACCGTCCACACGGTTCGGGCCGAGTGCCGCACTGCGAGGCCCATCGTACGGCCGGGGCCGATCCTCGCGCGAATACTGGAAGCGGAATTCGTTCGCGAGATTGGGTTGCAGATAGGACACGAGACTGCCATTCACCGCGTTGGAATGGTCCTGCTCCAACCCATTGGCGCTGCGCGTCCAGGTATCGACGTCGAACGTGCCGTTCTTCTGCTCTGACCAGGTGTAGTTGTACTTGAGCGATAGGTTGTGTCGATCAGACAGACGGAAGTCGAACTTGGCGAGCAGCGCCCGCGCGTCATTCGTCCGTGCGATCGGTCCATAGTCGCCCCGCAGGGCACCGCTGTAGGCCGTGTCCATCCAGGCGCGCAGGACGGGATCGATTCGGTTGATATTCTTCTGTTTGGTTTCGTCGTAAATCTGCTGGTCATAGGCGACGAAGAAAAACGCGCGATCGTGCTTGAGAGGTCCGCCCAGCGTGAAGCCAAACTGATGCTGCCGGAAATCAGGTTGAAACGTGACACCCGAATGGATCGGCGTACCCGAGATAGCGTCGTTCTTGCCGAAATAGTGCACCGAGCCGCGGAGCTGGTTGGTGCCCGATTTCGTGATCACGTTCACGAAGCCGCCCGAGGAGCGGCCGAACTCCGCGCTCGCGCCGCCCGGCAGGACCACGATCTCCTGCACCGCGTCGAGATTGAACGTGAACGCCGGCCGCTGACCGCCGCGCTGTTCGCCAAAGAACGGATTGTTGAAGTCCGCACCGTCGACCGAAATGTTGTTGTGAATGCCCTTCTGCCCGGCGATGGTGAGCTCGTCTCCATCGGGTCCCTGGACGACTGCCACCTGCGGCGTCAGCAACGTCAGGTTCAGATAGTTGCGGCCGTTATTGGGAAGCCCGGAGATCGCATTGCTCGGCACGCGCGTCGAGTTCTCGGTCTTGCTTGCTTCGACAACCGCTTGCGTCGCCTCGACGACCACGGCCTGCAGCTGCACCGCCGCGAGCGGAAGGTTCAGGTTCACCGTCTCACCGACGCCCAGCCGAACGCCTTTGCGCTGGACCTCGCTGAAGCCGACGGCACGGGCCCCGACGTCGTAGACGCCAAGCGGCATCAGTGACGCGACAAAGACGCCGCGCTCGTTCGTCGTGAGCTGGCGCTGGAATCCTGTTTGCAGTTCGTGCAACGTGACCGTCGCCCCGGCGACAGCTGCGCCAGCCGGATCGGTCACAACACCGCGAATGATGCCTGTCGTAGCCTGCGATTGAGCACTGAGGACAACGGGGAATGCGAGAGCCAGTACCACCGGCGCGAGGAGTCTGCGCAGCATGCTTCGGCCTCCGACGGGAAGGAAATGATGTTTTCGGGACGGCTAGCGTATCACCTGCACTGAAAGACCGCAAGAAGGGACAGAAGGACGGTAAGGGACGGTAAGCGACGGTAAAGGACGGTAAAATTCCAGGATGCAGAACGCGGAAATCGCCCGCCTGCTCGGCGAAGTCGCCGATCTATTGGAAATCTCCGCGGGTAATCCGTTCAAGGTCCGGGCGTATCGCAACGCGGCGCGGACCGTCGCCGATCATCCCGATCCGCTATCAGAGCTCGTCAAAGAGGAAACGTTCGACCTCACCGACCTGCCGGGGATCGGGGGCAGTATCGCAAAAGAGATCACCGCGCTGCTCGAAACAGGCACCCTGCCCCAGCGCCAGCAGCTCGTCGCGACCATCCCGCCCGGCCTGCTCGATCTGCTGCGGATCCCCGGCCTCGGCCCGAAGCGCGTCAAGCTGTTCCACGACGAGCTGAAAGTGAACAGCGTCGCGGACCTGAAACGGGCGCTCGAGGCCGGGAAGATCGCGAAACTCGGCGGTTTCGGGCCCAAGTTGCTCGAAAAGATTCGGGAAGGTGTGGCGGGGGCGGCCGCAGGCAGCGGACAGCGCCGCATGGTGCTGCATGAAGCCGAGCAGTACGCGCGTGCGCTGGTGGAATACCTAACAGCAGGCGGAGGCATCGATGCCATCGAGGTAGCCGGCAGCTTCCGGCGGCGCAAAGAGACCATCGGCGATCTCGACATCGTGGTCAGCGGCGCCAACGCGCCGGACCTCATCTCACGCTTCGGCAAGTTCGGTGAAGTGACACACGTCGCCTCGCAGGGCGACACCCGCTCCACGGTGCGGCTCTCGAGCGGACTCCAGGTGGACTTGCGAGTCATCGAGCCGGCCTGCTTCGGTGCGGCGCTGCAGTATTTCACCGGCTCGCAGGCGCACAACATCGAGCTGCGCAAGATCGCCCAGGCGAAAAAGCTGAAATTGAACGAGTACGGGTTGTACCGCGGATCGAAGTGCATCGGCGGACGCACGGAGGAGGAAGTCTACGCCGCGCTGGGACTCGATTGGATTCCACCGGAGTTGCGCGAAGGCCGCAACGAGATTGCGCTGGCGCGCGAGCATAGACTGCCGGCGCTGGTGACGCTCGAGCAAATCCGCGGTGATCTGCAGATGCACACCGACGCGAGCGACGGCAAGGCGACCATGGCGGAGATGGTCGAGGCGGCGCGGTCGCTCGGTTATGCCTACATCGCCATCACGGACCATTCCCCGCGGATGTCGATGGCCGGGCAGACCCCCGCCGAACTCCGCGCCCAGTGGAAGCAGATCGACCGGCTCAATACAGGGATGCGCGGGTTCCGCATCCTGAAGAGCGTCGAGATGGACATTCTGGAAAGCCGGAAGCTCGATCTTCCCGACGACGTGCTGGCCGAGGCCGATTACGTCGTCGCGACGATCCACTACGGCCTGAAGCAGAGCGAACAGCAGCTCACCGATCGGCTGCTCGCGGCGATCGCGAATCCGTGGGTCGATGCGATCGGGCATCCCACCGGCCGCATCGTACCGGTGCGACCCTCCTATCCGCTCGACTTCGACGTCGTCGCCAAGGCCGCCGCCAACGCCAAGTGCCTGCTCGAAATCAACGGCAGCGAGCGGTTGGATCTGCCGGACACGCTGGCCGCCGCCGCCAAGGGGCACGGTGTGCGGTTCGTACTGTCTACGGATGCGCACAACCAGCGCGAGCTGGGGTTCATGCGCTTCGCGGTCGCGGTGGCGCGCCGGGCTGGATTGACCGCGGCCGACATACTCAACACGCGGCCAACGGCGGAGTTTGTGAAAGGATTACGGCGCAGCCGAAACCGTTAACAGCTCGAGCTGCGCGACCGGTTCGAAGCTGTACCGGTGATGCCGCGTGGGACCGAGCCGGTGAATCGCGTCCAGGTGCTCGGGCGTCGCGTAGCCCTTGTTCGTTTCCCAGCAATAGCCGGGATGGCGCGCGGCGAGGCGATCCATCAGATAGTCGCGGATCGTCTTGGCGATCACCGATGCCGCCGCGATCGAGTGACAGCGCGCATCACCGTCGATGATCGCTTCGTGCTCGCAGCCAAGCTCCGGACAGGGCAGGCCGTCGATGAGCACCCACGCGGGCGTGAAGCCGAGCCGATGGAGGGCGCGCTCCATCGCGAGAATCGAGGCGCGCCGGATATTGTAGCGATCGATCTCGCGCACGCTGGCCGCGCCTACCGCGATGGCGAACGCCCGTTCGCGAATCTTGCGGGCGAACCTGGCCCGCTGTAGCGGCGTCAGCACCTTCGAGTCGTCCAGGCCGCGAATCGGCTTTGCGCCCACCGGAAACACGACGGCCGCGGCAAGCACTGGTCCAGCCAGTGGGCCGCGGCCGACTTCGTCGATTCCGGCGACAGTGATCCGCCCGTCGCTCCAGAGCGCGACTTCGCGCTTGAGCGATGGACGGCGATGTCTCACGTCTCCGACTGCTCCCCTGTACTGGTTCCCGCCCCCGGCACCGATGCCGCCGTCAGGCCGCGTTTTTCGCGGATGCGTGCCGCCTTGCCCGCGAGCCGGCGCAGGAACTACAGCTTGGCCCGGCGTACCCGGCCTTTCCGCATCAGCCCGATCTCGGCGATCGAAGGCGCGTGCAGCGGGAAGATCCGCTCGACGCCCACGCCCGCGGAAATCTTGCGGACGGTGAAGGTCTCGTTCACGCCGCCGCCCCGCCGCGCGATGCAAATCCCCTCGAACGCCTGCAGGCGCTCTTTCTCACCCTCGCGCACGCGCACCATGACGCGCACCGTGTCGCCGGGCGCGAAGGCGGGAATGTTGTCCCGCAAATTCTCCATAACTACTTGCTCGAGTCGCCGTTCTTTTCCCATAAATCCGGTCTCCGCTCGCGCGTCAGACGCTCGGCTTGCGCCGCCCGCCATGCCGCAATCTTGTCGTGGTCGCCACTCAACAATACTTCCGGGACGTCGAGGCCGCGATAGCTGGGCGGCCGCGTGTAGCTTGGCGGCGCGAGCAATCCCTCATAGTGCGAATCGCTGGATGCCGATTCGTGATCGCCCAACACCCCGGGCAAGAGCCGCACGACCGCATCGATCACGCACAGCGCTGCCGGCTCGCCGCCCGACAACACGAAATCCCCGATCGACAACTCTTCGGCACCCAATCCATCCGCGACGCGCTGGTCGACGTCTTTGTAATGCCCGCACAGCAGCGTCAGCTCGGTGCCGACCGCAAAGCGCACCGCGGTGTCATGTGTGAACGGCCGCCCGCGCGCCGACAGCAGCACGATCGGCGGTTTTGCCCGCAAGTCCTCGACGGCCTCGAAGAACGGCTCGGGCTTCAGCACCATCCCCGCACCGCCGCCGTACGGTGCATCGTCGACCGTCCGGTGCTTGTCGTGCGTGTAATCGCGCAGCTGCACGATGCGACACCGAACCAGTCCCGCGGTTGCCGCGCGTCCCAGGATGCTCGATCCCAGCGGCGCGGTGAACCACTCGGGAAACAGCGTCACCACGTTGATCCGTAACATCGCTACTCGTCCACGGCGACGAGCTGGTCGCGCCAGCGCTCGACCGCCGCTCGCGATGTCACGCCCTCAAAACCCAGCAGCCACTCGCGATGATACGCGCGACGCCTAGCCAGCACGAGCGGTCCGGCTACAACCTCGCGCTCCTCATTCAGCACGTACAGGCGCGCTTTGGGAACGAACACCACTCCCGGATTCTCGACGAGGGGGATCACCGCGACCTCCCCCTGCTGGCCGTGTGGCTTGCGCAGCCGCCCGACTACGCGGCGGGCGCCGGAGATGGAGGCGGGGGCGGGGGCGACTGTTTTCCTCCACGGAGTACCCCGGCCTTCTTGAGGAGCGAACGCACCGTATCGCTCGGCGTCGCGCCCTTCTCGAGCCAGGCTCGCGCCTGTTCCGCGTTCACGTCGATCACCGCGGGATTGGCGCGCGGGTTGTAATGGCCGATCGCCGCGACAAAGCGTCCGTCGCGCGGCGACTTGGAGTCCGCGACCACGATGCGAAAGTAGGCCTGACCTTTTCGTCCCACCCGGCGCAGCCGAATTCGAGTTGCCATGACGTTTCCTACATCCTTTTCATGAACTTGCTGAGCTTGCGCATCTGCTGGAACTGTTCCAGCAGCCGATTCACTTCCTGCACCGGACGTCCGGCTCCCTTTGCGACTCGCAGCTTTCGCGATCCGCTCAACACACTGGGATCGGCTCGCTCCTCCGGCGTCATCGAGAGCACGATCGCCTCGACGTGCTTCAGGCGCTTGTCGTCCATCGATACACCCTGCAGCGCCGTGGCGTTGACCCCCGGCAGGAGGCCAAGCACCTGCTTCAGCGGACCCATCGACTGCATCTGCTTCAGCGCGACGAGAAAATCCTGCAGGTCCATGCCCTTCTTGGACCGCACCTTTTGCTCGAGGCGCTTGGCGGCTTCGGCGTCGACGTTTGCTGCCGCTTTTTCAACCAGCGCAACCACGTCGCCCTGCCCCAGGATGCGACCGGCCATGCGCACCGGATCGAACGGCTCGAGCGCGTCGGTTTTCTCGCCGACGCCCACGTACTTGATCGGGACCCCGGTCACGCCGTGGATCGACAGGGCCGCACCGCCGCGCGCATCGCCGTCGAGCTTCGTCAGGATGACGCCGGTCAATCCGACCGCGTCGTGAAAGCCACGCGCGATCTTCACGGCGTCCTGTCCCGTCATGCCATCGGCGACGAGCAGCACTTCGCGCGGCGCGACCGCCGCCTTCAGCGCTTTCAGCTCGTCCATCATCGCCGCGTCGATTTGCAGCCGCCCGGCGGTATCGACGATGACCGTGCGCGCGCGCACGGACTCCGCTTCGCGCAACGCGTCCTGCACCAGCTTCACCACGTTTCCCGTGTCCCGTTTCCCGAGCACCGGAACGTCGATTTGTCCGCCGAGCTGCTGCAGTTGCACCGCCGCGGCCGGCCGATACACATCCGCCGCGACCAACGCCGGCGCCTTCTGCTCGAGTTTCAGCCGCCGCGCGAGCTTCGCCGCGGTCGTCGTTTTCCCCGATCCTTGTAACCCGACGAGCAAAATCACCGTCGGACCTACGGAAGCGAAATCGAGGCCAGCCTTCGTGCCGCCGAGCAGTGTCGCGATTTCGTCGTGCACCAGCTTGACGACCTGCTGGCCCGGACTCACCGCCTTGACCTGCAACGCGCCGACGGCCCGCTCGCGCACGCGCTCGACAAAGCCGCGCGTGACCTCGAAGCTCACGTCCGCCTCGAGCAGGTGCCGGCGGATCTCGCGCAGCGCGTCGGTGACGTCGCTCTCCGAGAGCACCCCGCGACCCCTGAGCCGGCTCAGTACGCCGGTCAGCTGCTCGGAAAGGGCCGTAAACATAAGCGTAGCAAGCTAAATGGCGAGTACCCTGAATCCAAGTGGGGGTCTTAATTTTGGCTTCTATGACCAGTCCCGCGCCCGCACCCGCACCCGTGACGCCGCAGTGGTCGCGCCCCGACGACGCCGAGCGGCAGGCCCGGCTGGACGCGATGAAGCGGCGCGCGACCGGACTGCTGGCGATCGCGCTGCTCGTGTTCGTCGCCGCGAGCGTCTTCGAGCCGCAATTCCCCTGGCTCGGCTACGTGCGCGCAACGGCTGAGGCGTCGCTGGTCGGTGGGCTCGCGGACTGGTTCGCGGTTACGGCGCTCTTCCGGCATCCCCTGGGCTTGCCGATTCCACACACGGCGATCGTGGCGACGCGCAAGGAACGCATCGGCCAGATCCTCGGCACCTTCGTCCAGAATCACTTCCTCTCACACGAGGTCATCAGCGCGAATCTCCGGCGCGTGCATCCCGCCGAGCGCGGCGCGCAGTGGCTGGCGGACCGCGACCATGCTCGTCAGATCGCGCGACAATTCGCCAGCGGCTTGGCGAAGACGCTCGAGGCGTTGCCGCAACCGCGTGCGCGCATTCCGAGTCGCGCCCGCATTGGGGAAGACGCTGGCGCTCGCGCTGGCGGACAATCGTCAGGAAGAGCTGCTCAATGCCGCGGTGCGACTGGCTGCGGACGCGGTCAGAAATAATCGCGAAGTGATCCGCGAGCGCGTGCGCGCCGAGACGCCGTGGTGGGTGCCACCGGTGCTGGACGACAAGATTTACCAAAAGATCATCGAAGCCGTGGAGCGGCTGCTGCACGACATGGTGATGGACCCATCACACCCGCTGCGCACCGCATTCGACGACGCGATTCGCGACTTCATCGAGCGCTTGCAGCACTCCCCCGAAGTGATCGCCCGCGCGGAGGCAATGAAGGAAGAGTGGTTGATGGACGCGTCGACGGTGGAGCTGTCGAGACGGCTGTGGGACGGCATTCGGCAGACGGTCACCAACTACGCGACCGGAGCCGGCGCCGACGGCGCGCCGAGTCCGCTCGACAACGGCCTCAGTGAATTCGGCGCCGCGCTGTCGTCGAATCCGACGCTGCTCGCGGAAATCGACGACCTGCTGATCGACCTGACCGCCGGCGTGGTGGAGAAATACCGCCACGAGATCGGCGACCTGATCGCTCAGACGGTAGCGGGATGGAACCCTGAGGCGACATCGCGGCGATTCGAGTTGGCCGTGGGAAGAGACCTGCAGTTCGTGCGCATCAACGGCACGCTCGTCGGCGGGCTCGTCGGACTCCTGATCTATTCGATCACTCGGCTCGTTCGCTGAGCCGCACAGTGGGCAGGTTCCGCCAGCCCGTCCAGCTTACCGGCGCGTCGATCAGTCGTACGACGGGCCGGCCCTCAACGGTCAGCTGCTTGATGTCCGACCGTCTGCTCTTCTGACCGATCGAGCGTCGTTTCGCCCAGGCCCCCTCGAGCCCGGTCGCGAACTTGCTCGCGGCCGCCGCATCGTCCCAGACGCTGTACCACTCGAGGACGTCGCGATTCTTCCCGAGCACGCGGTACCGATCGCCGTCCCATCCCTCCGCTAGGCGCGCGGCCTCGGTCTCATCGCCCAGGAGCTGCTGGAACAGCAGCCGCGTCTCGAATTCACCGAGATTGTCTTCGTATATCACCGTGTCCGTCGCCGACTTCGGGAAAATCACTTCCGTGGGCTCGTCGTGCTGGGCGTATCGATCCGGGTGGAGAATCTGCTCCGTCGACGTCGGCAGCGAATCCAGCACCGATTTCCCGAAATACTTGCGGCGAAACCAGATGATGAAGTCCGCACCACCCAGGTACGGGAAGACCAAGCCTTCGCGCAACCATAGGGGCGCGTGCGCGAACTCTTTCATCTGGGCCTGTTGCCGCGCCATCACCGTCCGCTGCTTCCAGAACCACCCCAGCGGCAGCGTGTCGGGCTTCTGCTCGGGCATCAACACGGGGATCTGCACGACGGTCGCCTGACCCTCGAGAATAGCCTGTGCCGCGGAACGCCGATCGTTGTGGCCGCGCTGCGTGATGATCGAATCGAGTTTGATGTACTGATCCTGCAACGCGTGCACCAACTCGTGTGACACCACGACGCGCAGCTGATACGGCTCGATATCGGCGGGGATATACAACGCGTTGGAATCGGGGTCGTAATATCCGGCGATCTGCTCGGTGAGTAGATCGATCATCGTGGGCCGGAGCTGCAAGGAATCCGGGATGAGCCCGAACAGCCGCAGGGCCGATTGCAGTCCGGCGAGGTCTGCCGGCGGCAAGTCTTCGTCGAACTTGTGAACGACGTAATCGCGGACCTGCGTGCGCGAGCGGCGCAACACCTTCGGTTCACGTTTGAAGGGAAGACCGGCGTTCTGGGCGACGAGCGGCATCATGCGGTGCACGATGTCCTTGAGATCCGCCTCGCTTTGCACATTCTGGGCGCGCTCGCGACAGGTGGCAACAACGACCAGGAGCGCCGCCAATGCCGCGAGGCGAGTCAGCCGGCCCACTCGATCCCTTTGCCGACCGCCACACCGACGAGTCGAGCAACTTCCTTGCCCGTCACGACCATGCCCTGCCGCTCGAGTTCGGCGCGGAGCCGCCGGTCGAGCTCGGCGCGCTGCTGCTCGAGGGCCGAAGGACGCCGCAGGTCGCCGGAGGTCGGCGGAGGCTCATCTTCCGGCGTCTTGCGGCGTCCTTCCCCGCCCAGTAGTTCGTTCAGCTCCTCGCCAAACCGCTGCAGCACGGTCGCCAGGTCCGGCATCGGCTCTTCCGGTGCCGATCCTTGCTCCTCCGTCAACCCGCGGCGAATCATCGCTTCGACCTTCTTGCGGTCGCGAATCAGCTTATCGAGCTCCGGAGACACGTGGGCCGTCGCCTGCGCGTGGGCGCATGCCTCGTCGAGCACGTCGATCGCCTTATCGGGACGCGCGCGTTCGGGCACGAAGCGGTCGGTCAGGACAATCGCGGCCTTGAGCGCGTCGTCCGCGATCGCGACAGCGTGGTGCCGCTCGAGTCGCGGGCGCCTGGCGACGAGGACTTCCCACGTCTGAATCGCGTCCAGCTCTTCGATCGTGACCGGCTGGAACCGGCGCTCCAAAGCGGGATCGGCGCGGATCCACTTGTCGTATTCCTCGCCCGTGGTGGCGCCGATGACCCGGATGTCGCCGCGCACGAGAGCGGGCTTCAGCATGTTGGCGGCGTCCATGGCCGCGCCCATCGCTGTTCCCTGCCCAATGAGGTTGTGCAGCTCATCCACGAACAGGATGAGGTTGGGATCGGTGCCGAGCGCTTTCACGAGGCGGCGAATCCGATCCTCGTACTGCCCGCGGAAGGATGTGCCGGCGAGCAAGGACACGTGGTCGAGCTGGAGGATGCGGGCGTCCTTGAGCGCGGGCGGCACGTCGCCCGCCGCGATGCGCTGCGCGAGTCCCTCGGCAATCGCCGTTTTGCCCACACCGGCGCGCCCCACGAGGGCGGGGTTGTTTTTCCCCTGCCGCAAGAGGATGTCGATCACGCGCGCGATCTCGGCATCCCGGCAGCGCACGGGCTCGAGATCGCCGCGTCGCGCGAGCGTGGTGATGTCGATGCCGACGCGCTCCAGAACGTCCCCGAAATCGAATAGCCCGGAGAATGGATCAGACATGGGTCAACGGCTCTTCAGAAAGTCTAGGTACCAGGAAATCATCGTGTCTCCGAAAACGAACGTAACGCCCGAGGCGATCGCCAAGAACACGCCGAACGGGAGCTCGTAACGCCGCCATTTCCGAATGCTCCAGATCATGAGCGGCAGATAGAACCCCGTCCCGATGATCGCGCCGACGAAGATCGTGAGCAACGCATTCTTCCAGCCGACGAACGCCCCGACCATCGCCAGCATCTTGATGTCTCCCCAGCCCATCGCTTCCTGCCGGAGGATCAAGCCGCCGAGCTCGCGGACGACCCACAGCACCGACCAGCCGACGGCGGCGCCGAGGAGCGCCTGCAGAAATCCCGGAAGGCCGCCGCTCAATGACAGCGCGAGTCCCAGCACCAGGCCTGAGACGCTCAACTCATCCGGAATGATCTTGTGTCTAGCGTCGATTACCCCGATGCCTACGAGGATGGTCCCGAAAATTGCCGCGGCGAGCGCGTGCATCGTGAACCCGTAATACAGCAACACGACGACCCACAGCAAGCCGACGGACGCTTCGATGATCGGG
>Ga0209266_1002597_pt1 | contig 11280 bp, 9 predicted proteins | sample GraSoiAngelo_132_FD_185889 | JGI IMG/M metagenome (GOLD analysis project Ga0209266, IMG submission 185889) | Grasslands soil microbial communities from the Angelo Coastal Reserve, California, USA - 14_0929_02_40cm (SPAdes) (version 2) | ecosystem: Environmental > Terrestrial > Soil > Grasslands ...
TCCGAGCTGGCCTACTTCGGTGCCCGGGTGCTGCACCCCAAGACCATCCTCCCCGCCATCCGCCACGGCATCCCCGTGCGCATCCTCAATTCGCGCGCTCCGGAGGACGAGGGAACGCGGGTGGCGGCGGAGTCGGAGGTTGTCCCCCACACCGTCAAGGCGATCGCGTTCAAGAGCGGCGTGTCGATCGTCAGCGTCACCTCGACGCGGATGCTCGGCGCCTACGGGTTTCTGCGCGCGCTGTTCGAGGTGTTCGAGCGCCACCGCACAGTGGTCGATCTCGTGGCGACCTCGGAGGTGAGCGTGTCGCTCTCGGTGGACGACACCAGCACCCTGCCCGCGATCCTGCGCGATCTCGCCGCGCTGGGGGAACCGACGGTCGAGACCGGCCGCGCCATCATCTGCGTGGTCGGGGAGGGGATGCGCGGCACGCCGGGGATCGCGGCGCGGATCTTTGCGACGATCCGTGACATCAACGTGTCCTTGATCTCGCTTGGCGCCTCGCGCATCAATGTCACGTTCGTCGTCGAGGAGTCCCGCGCGGCCGAGGCGGTGCGCCGCCTGCACGCCGCTCTGTTCGAGAGGGCGCTGGAGCCCGTCTCGTGACGCGCTCTGTCGGGTCGCCGGACGCCGTCGCCCTCGCACGGGCCCTGGTGGACATTCCCTCCGCGGATGCGGACGAGGCCGCGGTCGCCGACTTCCTGGCCTCGTATCTGGCCGAGCGCGGCTGGAAGGTCGAGCGCCAGGAGGCGGCGCCGGGCCGCCCCAACCTTTTCGCCACCACCGGCGCGCCCGCCCGCGTCGTGTTCTCGAGCCACCTCGACACCGTGCCGCCCTACGTGCCGGCGCGCGAAGACGCCGAGTTCCTGCACGGCCGTGGCGCGTGCGACGCCAAAGGGATCGTCGCCGCGCAGGTCGTGGCCGCCGAGCGGCTGCGTGCCGCTGGTGTCCGAGAGTTGGGCCTGCTCTTCGTCGCCGACGAGGAGCAGGATGGCCGCGGCGCGCGCGCCGCGAACCGGCACCCGCAGGCGCGCGAATGCCGTTGGCTCATCAACGGCGAACCCACAGAAAACAAATTGGCCACGGGCACGAAAGGCTCGCTGCGGCTGCGACTCACCGCCGAGGGGAAGAGCGCCCACTCGGCGTACCCGGAGCTGGGCCACTCGGCCATCGACGACCTGCTCGCGGTGCTGGCGGAGCTGCGCGCGGCGCGCTGGCCGGAGGATCCGGTGTTCGGCGAGACGACGTGCAACATCGGGGTGATCGCCGGCGGCACCCGGCCCAACGTCATCGCCGCAGCCGCGCATGCCGACCTGCAGATCAGGCTGGTGGGACCCGTGGAGCCGATCCGGGAGATCGTCGAGCGCGCGGCGCGCGGGCGCGCCCGCGTGGACGTGCTCACCACGATCCCGTTAGTCCGCCTGGCCACGGTCCCGGGCTTCGAGACCGCTCTGGTCCGTTATGCCACGGACATCCCCAACCTCACCAATTGGGGCACGCCGCTGCTCCTGGGCCCCGGCTCGATCCACGTCGCCCACACGCCGGAGGAGCGCATCGCGAAGGCGGAGCTGCTGCGCGGCGTGGAGCTGTACGAACAGCTGGTGCGGGCCCTGTGAAGCTGGCCTTCTTCGGGCGCGGCGGCATGGGGAGGGTTGTCCAGGACCGTGCGCGTCGGGACGGTTGGGAGATCGGGGTCGTCGTGACATCGGCCGACGCTGGTCTGGACGCGGCGGCACTCGCTCCGAAACTCCGCGACCACGATGCCGCGATCGATTTCTCCCGCGCCGCTGCCGTGCTCCGCAACGCCACGGCTTGCGCGCGGGCGGGGGTGCCGCTCGTGGAAGGGACGACGGGCTGGCGGGACCGGGAGGCCGAGGTGCGCCGCGTCGTCGAGCAGGCGGGTGGGGCGATGATCTACGGCGCCAACTTCTCGCTGGGCGTAAACCTCTTCTATCGCATCGTCCGCAGCGCCGGCGCGCTGTTCGCGGGACTCGAAGCATACTCCGCCGTCATCGACGAAACGCACCACGTGCGCAAGCAGGACGCGCCCTCCGGCACCGCGCTGAAGCTCCGGGACATCCTGCGCGAGGCGCTGGGCGGGGGCCGGGATGTGCCGGTCACGAGCACGCGCGAGGGTGACATCCCGGGAATTCATCGGGTCACGCTCGAGTCCAACGCCGACCGGATCCTGCTGGTACACGAAGCCCGCTCGCGCGAAGGGTTCGCCGCGGGCGCCTTGCTGGCCGCGCGGTGGATCGCGGGCCGGCGCGGAGTGTACCTTTTCGCCGACGTGCTGGACGAGCTGCTGACGCTGGAGCGGACGAGATGACGGTGCGGGCGGAATGGCTGCGCGGCTGCGCGACGGCGCTGGTGACGCCGTTCACCACGGATGGCGCGGTGGACGAGGCGCGGATGCGGGCGCTCGTGGAGCGCCAGATCGCCGGCGGCGTGAAGCTCCTGGTGCCGTGCGGCACCACCGGCGAGAGCGCGACGCTGTCGTCGGACGAACAACAGCGCGTCATCGCCATCACGATCGCGGCGGCCAAGGGGAAGGCGCGGGTCATCGCCGGGGTCGGCAACAACAACACCGCCGTGACGATCGAGCGCGCCGAAGCCGCTCGGGCCGCGGGCGCCGACGCCGCCCTCGTCGTCGGTCCCTACTACAACAAGCCGACGCAGGCCGGTTTCCTGGCGCACTATCGGGCGATCGCCGCGGCGGTGCCCGGCTTCCCGGTCGTCGTCTACAACGTGCCGGGCCGCACGGGGTCCAACATCGCCGCCGTGACGACGCTCGACCTCGCGCGCGAGGTGGACAACGTGGTGGCCGTGAAGGAAGCCTCGGGCGACCTCTCGCAGATCATGGCGATCCTGAAGGGCCGCCCCGACGGCTTCAAGGTGCTGTCGGGAGACGACGCGCTGACGCTCGCCGTGATCGCGCTCGGCGGCGATGGGCTGGTTTCCGTCGCCTCCAACGAGGTGCCCGAGCTGATGAGCCGCATGACCGACCTCGCGCTTGCCGGCGACTGGACCGCGGCGCGCGCGCTGCACTACCAGCTGCTGCCGCTCATGGAGGGCAACTTCATCGAGTCGAATCCGGGCCCGGTGAAGGCGGCGATGGCGCTGATGGGCCTGCTCGAGGAGCGGTTCCGCTTGCCGCTCGTGCCGGTGCAGGAGAGCACGCGGGCGCGGCTCAAGGAGATCCTTGGGCATGTCGCTGCGTGACCGCGTCGCCGCGCTCGCCGCGGCTTCAACGGCGAGCTACTCGGCGGCCGATCGCGCCCTGTTCGCCGAGTTCCGCGCGGCGCTTGCCCGCGGCGAGGTCCGCGCCGCCGAGCGGGGGGCCGACGGGTGCTGGCGCGCGAACACATGGGTGAAGCAGGGCATCCTCCTGGGCTTCCGGATGGGCGCGATCACCGAGATGGCCGACGGCCCCGTGCTCAAGTTCTTCGACAAGGACACCTATCCCCTGCGCCCCACCACGGCCGCCGAGCAGGTGCGCATCGTGCCCGGCGGCTCGAGCATTCGCGACGGCGCGTACGTCGCCGCGGGGGTGGTGTGCATGCCTCCGATGTTCGTGAACGTGGGCGCGTACGTGGACGCGGGCACGATGATCGACAGCCACGCGCTGGTGGGCTCGTGTGCGCAGATCGGCAAGCGCGTCCATCTCTCGGCCGCGGCGCAGATCGGCGGCGTGTTGGAGCCCGTGGGCGCGGTGCCGGTGGTGATCGAGGACGACGTGTTCGTGGGCGGCGGCTGCGGGGTGTATGAGGGGACGATCGTGCGCGAGGGCGCGGTGCTCGCCCCCGGCACGATCCTGACCGGCGCGACGCCGGTGCACGACCTGGTGCGCGGCGAGATCTACCGCGCGACCGACGACGCGCCGCTCGAGATTCCCGCGGGCGCGGTCGTGGTGCCGGGCAGTCGCCGCGCCACCGGCGACCAGGCGGTGGCGTGGGGGCTGTCCCTGTACGCGCCGGTGATCGTCAAGTACCGCGACGCCGGCACCGCGGCGGCCGTGCAGCTGGAGGACTATCTGCGATGATCCGCGTGGGCATCCTCGGCGCCACCGGGACAGTGGGCCAGCGCTTCGTCCAGCTGCTCGAGAGCCATCCCGACTTCGTGGTGAGCGCGGTCGCCGCCTCGGACCGCTCCGAGGGGAAGCCGTACCTCGAAGCGTGCGTGTGGCGGCTGCCCGGCGAGGTCCCCCAGCGCGTGCGCGGCCTCGTGGTGCGGCCGTGCGAGCCGCCGCTCGATTGCGACGTGGTGTTCTCGAGCCTGCCGTCGGCCATCGCGCGGGACGTGGAAGGCCGGTTCGCCGCCGCGGGGTATCCGGTGATCAGCAATTCGTCGTCGTTCCGTATGGACGCCGACGTGCCGCTGGTGATCCCGGAGGTGAACCCCGAGCACCTCGCGCTCATCGAGCGCCAGCGGAGCAAGGGCAAAGGGGGCTACGTCGTCACCAACCCCAACTGCTCGGCCGTGATGGTGGCCCTCAGCGTCGCGCCGTTGGCGCAACGCTTCGGGCTGACGGCCGTGGTGGTGACGACGATGCAGGCGCTCTCCGGCGCCGGGTACCCCGGCGTCCCCGCGCTCGACGCCACCGACAACGTCATCCCGTACATCGCCGAGGAAGAAGAGAAGATCGAACGGGAAACCAAGAAGCTGTTGGGGAGCTACACCGATGACGGCGTGCACGCGGCGGACGTCGCGGTGAGCGCCCAGTGTCATCGCGTCAACGTGACCGACGGTCACCTCGGCGCGTTCCGGGTGAAGCTCGCGCGTCGCGCGACGCTCGCCGAGCTGCGCGAGGCGTGGACCGGGTTCCGCGGCGTCCCGCAGGAGCTCGGCCTGCCGAGCGCGCCGGCGCAGCCCATCGTGGTGCGCGACGAGCCCGACCGGCCACAGCCGCGGCTCGACCGCGACGCGGGGAACGGCATGAGCGTGTCGGTCGGCCGCATCGCGCCGGATTCGGTGCTCGATTGGCGGTTCGTGGCGCTGTCGCACAACACCATCCGCGGCGCGGCCGGGGCGGCAATCTTGAACGCCGAGCTGCTGCTCGCCCAGGGACGCCTGCTGCGGCCGGCCCGCTCGGTTGAGAGGGCTCCGGCACGCGGGTAGATTCCGCCCATGACCGACCTCGCCTCGGCCGCCACGCCCCTCACCGTCCTGTCCGAGGACGAGCGCCTGTTCCAGAGCACCGTGCGCGACTTCGCCGAGCAGGAAGTGCGGCCGCGCGTCGCCGCCATGGAGAAGGCCTCGGCGATCGACCCCACCCTCATCCCGAAAGTGTTCGAGCTGGGGCTCATGGGCATCGAGATCCCCGAGCCCCTGGGCGGCGCCGGCGGCACGCTGTTTCTCACGACGCTCGCGGTCGAGGAGCTGTCGGCGGTGGACGCCTCGGCGGCGATCCTCGTGGACGTGCAGAACACGCTCGTCAACGTGCCGCTGCTGCTGTGGGCGACCGAGGACCAGAAGCGGCGCTGGCTGCCGCGGCTGGCGGGCGAGGTGGTCGGTGCCTATGCGCTGAGCGAGCCGGGATCCGGCTCGGACGCGTTCGGACTCCAGACGAAGGCCACACAACAGAGCGATGGCTGGATTCTCGAGGGCCGCAAGTTATGGATCACGAACGGCGCCGAGGCGGGGGTGTTCATCATCTTCGCCAACGTGGACTTCGCCAAGGGCTACAAGGGGATCACGGCGTTCATTGTGGAACGCGGCTTCCCGGGGTTCAGCGTCGGTAAGAAGGAGGACAAGCTCGGCATCCGCGCCTCGAGCACGACCGAGCTGATCCTCGATGGCTGCGCGGTGCCGCGCGAGAACGTGCTGGGGGAGGTCGGCAAAGGCTACAAGATCGCGATCGAGACGCTCAACACGGGGCGCATCGGCATCGGCGCGCAGATGATCGGCGTGGCGCGCGGCGCGCTCGACGCGGCCCTCAAGTACGTCAAGGAGCGCAAGCAGTTCGGCAAGCCGGTCGCGGAGTTCCAGGCGGTGCAGTTCCAGCTGGCGCAAAGCGCGACGGAGCTCGAGGCGGCGCGGCTGATGGTGTACAACGCGGCGCGGCTGCGCGACGCGGGGCAGGAGTACACGCAGCACGCGGCGATGGCGAAGCTGTTCTCGTCGCAGGTGGCGGAGCGGGTGACGTCGTTGTGCGTGGAACTGTTCGGCGGCTACGGGTACACGAAGGAGTACCCGGTCGAGAAGTTCTATCGCGACGCGAAGATCGGGACGATTTATGAAGGCACCAGCAACATGCAGCTCAGTACGATTGCGAAGCTGCTGCTCAAGTGAGGCGACGGAAAGTCGGACAGTCGGACTGTCGGACGGAGGCACAATGAAAGCTGGCATCGCAATAGCGGCATTCGTACTGCTGGTCGCGCCGTTGGCCGCGCAGGGCCACGGGCCGAAGCGCTACGCCGTGTCGAAGGACCGCGCAGTCGTAGTGACACGCGAGGTGCTGGGGAAGAAGGGCTTCGAGGTGGTCCGCGTCGAAACGGTCGGCAACGACCAGGTCGTGTGGTATCGAGCGGGGAACCGGGGCCGCGGCCGGGGGAAGGGTCCGCCGATGCGGATGGTGATCCGGCGGGACCCGGTGGTGAATAGGATCGTGTTCCTCGAGACGCCGCCGGCGATTCTGGTGGATATTGATGTGAGGTTGAGATAGCCATGAACGTGAGGGCGGTAGAGGACGGTAGAGGGCGGTAGAAGTACAGGAGGGCTGTCGAGCACAGCTCGGCCGCCCTCGTCGTTCTGCCATCTGCGTCCTAGTACGGCGTCAGTACGGAGCTGCCCGACGCATCCGCGGCGATGGCGAACCGCGCCACGCTGCGCCCCAACGCCTGGCCCGCCTCGATGTCGAACCGGTAATGAATGCCGGCGTACATGCGAGACAGCCCCGCTTCGATGACCTTCGCGTCCAGATCCGCACGCTCCTCAGGGAAGAACGCGCTGAGCACTTCCGCGGCCGAAGCGGACACGCAGCTGTGCCCCGAGGGATAGGACGGGTGGTTGGGCATCCCGACGGCCGGGACCACCGTGATCGCGACGTCCGCCTTCCACGGCCGGATAAGCCAGTAGGTCAGCTTCGCGTCCCAGCAGCCGATCCCGGCATCGGCCATCGTCGCGCTGACCAGCGCGAAGACGTGCGTCGCCTCGCGCTCGGACAGGCCGTGCTCGATGATGTCCTGCGACGCGAGCTCGAGCCAGTACCCCGAGCCGGTGATCGTGCCGGCGTTCAAGGCCCAGAACGTGGCGATCCGCACCTGGTCGGCCGTGCGGGTGTCCGAGATCTGCCGGATCTCCGCGAGCGCGGCCTCGAATTCCGCGGAGCCGAACGCGGGCGGCGCCGCGGGACGGAATTGACTCGCGGAAGTGAGGAACCAGGGACGCACTCCCGGAAGCTGCCCGCCGTTGACGGGCAGCGGAGGCGCCGCACTGCTGGTCCAGAAGCCGGGGCCCACCGGTGGTACCGCGGTGTTGGGATTGGTGAACCCGTCGGTCCTCGCCCGCACGACGATATCGGCGCCGACGGCGCGACCGATCGCCTCGCCCGCCGCGAACGCGGGGTGCGGTTCCCCAGGACCCGCGTTGGCCTGGGCCGCCACCGAGTCCTCGAGCGCCTGCGTTTGGCTCGGGAACAGGTAGCTCAACACGACGACCGACGCGCCGGCGACCGCGCCGCGATCGGTCTCGAGCAGCGCACGGCCACCGACGGTGTCTGCAGCTTCGGCCCGCTGCACCGCCAGGTACTGGGCGACGCCGAGCAGCGGATACGCGTGGCCCGCGGGGATCGGGCCGAGCCGCGCCTGAATGACGAGGTTGCGAGCGGTCTGCTGCCAGCCGGGGCTCGACAAGCCCTCCGCGAACGGCAGACCTGAACGCGACGCGGACAGCGCGGGAGCGCTCGGGCCGTCGGGCCGGCACGCGAACGCGAGGGTGGCCACGGCCGCGAGCCCGAATCGCCAGGTATGAGTGTTCATCGTCCGCCTCCAGAGAGAGTGCGTGAGCTGCTTTCTCTGGTTGAACGGCTGGAGGCGGGCGTATTGAGCGCACAGAGCGTCGCAGGTCCGTCGTCTTCGCTCTCATCGTCAACCACGTCTCGCTGCCGGGGCGCGAAAACCTCGACGGAGCTGAGGGCGCTACTGCCATCGAAACCGCCGATGGCGAAGATTCTGCCGGCGCGCCCGACTGCCGCCGCGAGGGCCCCGCGGGCTGCGAGCAGCGGAGGCGCCTCCGTCCACGTGCCGGCGGACGGCGCGTATGCCTCCACTGTGGTCAGTTCCTGCGTACCGGGGAATCCGACGGAGCCGATCGCGCCGCCCAGCGCGTAAATGATGCCGCCGCGACTAAGGACGGCGTCCAGGAATCGCCGAGCAGTTGGCATGCTCCCCACGGGAGTCCAGGTATCGGTGCACGGGTCATACGCATCCACAGTCGCGACGGTGGTAACGCCGTTAATGCCGCCAACAGCGTAGATCCGGCCGTCCGACGCCGCGACGGCTGCCAGTTTTCCGGCGCGAGGAGCGGGCAACGGGGCCAGGCTCGTCCAGGTGTCGCTCGCCGGGTCGTATGCCTCCGCAGCGCTGAGTTGAACGTTGCCGTTGGCGAATCCTCCCACGACGTAGATCCGGCCGTCCCGGCCGGTCGCCGCCCCTCCGCAACAGAGGGCGACGGGCAGTGACGCCATGGTGGTCCAAGAGTCGCTCGCCGGATCGTAGCGCTCGACGACGTTACGGAACACACCCGCTAGCGCGCCGCCGATTGCGTAAACGCGTCCCTGCTGATCGGTGGCGGCCATGAGATAGCGACGCGCCGTCGGCATCGGGGCCGCCGCGGACCAGGTGCCGGCCTTTTGGTCATATGCTTCCACCGTGGGGACAATGGTGCCGCCAGAAAGACCCGTGGAGCCACCTATGGCGTAGATGATGGCATGCTTTCCGGTCGTTGCCGCGAGGCCGAGCCGAGCGGTCGGCATCGGTGCGACCAGGGTCCAGGTCCCTGCTGGCGACCCCTGCGCAGCAGCCGCATCGCCGCTCAGCCGGGTACGCGTCGTCACGTAGAGATCTCTCTTCCCGAACCCGCCGGCACGCTCCGAGAAGAAGTACAGCGTCGTGCCGTCGAACGAGAGCGCGGGTGCGCCGTCGAACGCCGAGCTGTTGACCGTGGGCCCGAGGTTCACGGGCGTCGACCAGGGGTCGAGCGTCGTCGCGCGCGTCGACACCCAGATGTCCTGGCTGCCGACGCCGCCGACGCGACCGGTGCCGTCGGACGACAGGAACATCTCGAGCCCGTCGCGGCGGATGGCGGTGCGGGTATCGCGACCGGGCGCCGAGAGCTCAGCGACCAGCACCGCCGGCCCGAACTCGCTCTCGTCGCCCACACGGGTGCTGGCATAGATATCGTAGTCCCCGGGCCCGCCGAGCCGGGTGCTCGTGAAGTAGAGCGTGGTGATCCCCGTGGTCTCGTCCTCGAAATACGTGGGGCCGTTATCGAAGGCGGGGCCATTCACCACGCAGCCGACGTTCGCCGCCCGCTCCCAGCCGAAGTCGTCCCGCTTGTCGTGACGCCGGGCGACGTCCAGGTCGGCGAGGCCGCAGCCCCCCGATCGGGTGCTGTGGAAGTACATGTGGTGCCCATCGGGAGTGAACGTGGGGGACCCGGTGTTGCTGCCGATGCTGTTGACAGCCGGCCCGAGATTCACCGGCGGTCCCCACTCGGCGTCGAGACTGGTTCGCTGTGACACCCAGATCTCCTCGACCTGAAGCGCGTTGACGCCATTGACGCCGCCGGGGCGGCCGGACGTGATGTAGAGGCTCAGGCCGTCCCTGGAGATCGCGGGGTGGTTGTCGTTGGCGGTCGAATTGACGACCGGGCCGAGGTTCACCGGTGCGGACCAGGCAGACCAAGTCGGTGCGTCGCTCGCTTGCGCGTCCGCCAGCAGGCCCCCTGGGACCGGACTCACAGGTGTAGAGCGGTCTGCGGGAGCGCAGGCGATACCCAGCGCGCACAGGGCAACGACGGCGGAGCGTAGCTTCACGATGCTCATCACGGCCTCCATGCGGGGTCACTATCCAGCCCCGTATTGGTACCGATGAGCTGCGTCAAGCCGGAGCCATCGGCATTGATCACGTAAATGCTGGTGAAGTCCCAGCAGTCGTAGTCGTCACATCCGTATACGTTCTTCGTAAACGCGATCCTGGAGCCGTCCGGAGACCACGTCGGCTGCCAGTCGCTGTCGTAATTGTTGGTCAGTCTGGTCGCACCCGATCCATCGGCGTTCATCACGTAGATCTGGGCATTGCCGTCGCGGTTGCTCCGGAACGCGATCCGGGTGCCGTCGGGGGACCACGAAGGCTCGAAGGTTCCCGACGGGTCGTTCGTGAGCCGCGTGATGCCGGAGCCGTCGACGTTCATCTCGTAGATGTCATAGTGGCCGTCGCGGGCGCTGATAAACGCGATCCGCGTGCCGTCGGGGGACCATGAGGGCTGCTGTTCCTCCTCCTCTTCGCTGCTCAAGCGGGTGACCCCAGAGCCGTCGGGGTTCATGACGTAGATCTCATTGCGGCCATCGCGGCTGCTCACGAACGCGATCTTGGTCCCGTCGGGCGACCACGCCGGCACCCCATCGACCGCCGCGTTGTTGGTCAGCCGCGTGACGCCGGAGCCGTCGGCGCTCATGACGTAGAGCTCGTCGTTCCCGTCGCGGTCGCTGTGGAACGCGATCTTCGTTCCGTCAGGCGACCAGGACGGGTGACCGTACCGTGTGTAGGTTGTGCTGGAGATCAGCCGCGCCGCGTCTGCACCGTTGGCGCTCATCGCGTAGATGCCGGCGAAGTACGCCGTGGCGAATGCGATGCGCTGCGTTCGGACACACGCCACATCGAATGTCACCGGGATCGTGTCGCCACCGGCGACGGTGATCGGAGCGGGATGCGTTCCGGCAACGGTGCAGTTGCTGGCGGTGACCAGCCCAACGGTATGGTTACCCGGCCTGATCCCGGTGAGGATCACCGTCCCGTTGACCCCGACACTCCGCGAACCATCCCAGCTGCCGTCCACATCGGCGATATAGCCGTCGAGATCGAGATCGACCCCGGTGGTGGAGGTGGTGACGCGAACGGCGCCGGTCAGCGGCACCACGATCGCGGCCGTGCCGCTCATGCCTGCGGCGCCGGCGGTGATCGTCGCCGCCCCCGCGGAGACGGCCGTGACTCGGCCCGAGTCCGTGACCGTGGCCACCGCCGGGTCGTCGCTCGACCAAGTGATCGGGCGGAACACGCG
>Ga0209266_1002599_pt1 | contig 11278 bp, 9 predicted proteins | sample GraSoiAngelo_132_FD_185889 | JGI IMG/M metagenome (GOLD analysis project Ga0209266, IMG submission 185889) | Grasslands soil microbial communities from the Angelo Coastal Reserve, California, USA - 14_0929_02_40cm (SPAdes) (version 2) | ecosystem: Environmental > Terrestrial > Soil > Grasslands ...
TGCCATCGACCTTGGACTTGCTCTCCAGACGGCGCACCGAGCGTTTGACTTGCCGCGTTGGTGGAGCTTGACGTTCGGTCTTTGGAGGCGGCTCGATTATCTTCGCCATTGTGCTGCTTTCTCCAGCGCACGGCGAACATGCACGCGCACCATCTCGCGTTTGTAGGAGGCAGTGCCATGGAGGTCGGCGATCGGTTCCAGTTCATCGGCCGCGGCGTCCGCCGCTTTCGAAAGCACGTGCGGGGCCAGAGGCGCGTTCGTCAGCGCAGCTTCGGCCGCAGCGCTGCGCATCGGGCGTTCCGTCGCGGCACTGACCGCAACACGTGGGTCGCGGATAACACCGGAATCGACGATATACCGTACGGCTACTCCGACTGTCGGCCAATCATCGGCCGAACGCGCTGTGAACTTTTCATACCAACAATAAACGCCCGGCGGCTGGCCGGCGATTTCGACAGAGGTGATCAGTTCATCTTTGATTAATGAAGTCTCGTAATAGCCCGTGAAGAGATCGCAAATATCGACCCAACGCCGGCCACGGGGGCTGACCGCCGAAACTTTTGCCCCAAGCGTCATCAGAATCGGCGGAAGATCCATATGCGGATCCCCGTGAGCCAGATGTCCGCCGAGCGTCGCGACGTTACGTATCCGGATGTTCGAAAGCGTTCCGAGAGCCCGGCTCAACACGGGATACGTACTCGCAACGAGATGAGAGTATTCGAGCTGAGCCAACGACGTCATCGCGCCGATGCGCAATCCGCCGTCCTGATTCACACGTAAGCCGCGAAGATCTCCGTTGAGGCGGCGCAAGCTGACAAGACGTGTCGGCTGAAACAGCCGCGTCTTCATCATCAGCATCAGAGCGGTGCCCCCTGCGATGGCCCGCACGCTTTTGTCCTCGGGATCGAGAAGCGCAACCGCTTCCTCAATAGTTGCTGGTTCTGCGAGGTCGAAGGATTTCATATCTGCGCTTCTGTGGGCATTCGATCGATCGCCGCCTTCAAATTCGTTCCAAATTGCTTTGCGACTTCCGCGCTCTTTGCCCGAAATACCGGCTCGCCCAGGCCCCCGAGCTTTCCGGTCAGACTGACATTGGATGAATAGCGGATCTCAGTTTGTTTAGGTCCGACTTCGGACAGCTCTAATCCCGCAGTGGCCTGAACGCGGCCGACTAGTCCAATGGCGTCGCCGGTGATCTTCGCCTCGATGAGCCTTGGAGGATCGATCTTAACGACTTCGACAATGACTTTGAAGCTAAGCGTGATGAAGCCCACCTCATTCGTCAGAGCCGCCGAATAACGTCCATCCGATAGCTCGCGCAAATCTTTGCATCCGGGAATACACTGCGCAAGCCATACGGGATTTTTAACGGTTTGGAAAACCGCGGTCCGGTCCATGGCAACGCGAATCTGTCCGGAGGTTTGTAACGCCATGCTTCCTCAATCTCACATCTGCAATCGCCGAGTTGTAACACAGATTCACAATTTTCTTCGCGATTTTCAATGATGGAGAATTGCGATTCAAATTGTGCATCCATCTTGAAGGTTGGCGATCGGCGGTTGCAGATTTCTGATTTTCGCCAATTTGTAACAGCCATTCCACAATCCGAATAGCAATTATCGATATTAAAAATCGCTAACAAAATTGTGCATCGATCTTACAAGTTGGCGATCGGCGGTTACAGATTTCGGAACAGATCCTTCCACTTTGCGCGAATCTTATCTTGCAGCGACTTACTTGCTTCGGCGACCGCAGGGAAGTCGTGCAGGTGGTTGAAAGGCCGGCAGGCATCGATGATCGCTTTGGAGCTGAAGGGAGTGTCGTCGGGATATGTGACATACATTGGATCATTCTTCGATCCCATACCGCGCTGGATGATATCGAGGCTTGTCGCGGGATCCGAACGAGTCGCGACGGCCCACATCACTTCCTGCAGGTTGGAGGGATCGATGTCCTCGTCGACCACCACCGAGTAACGCGACATATACGCGCCGACCCCGCATTGGTTCAAGATGTGGCCCGCTTGGCGAGCATGGCCCGCGTATCGCTGTCTGATCGAAACGACATTGAACATGCGGGCGCCGCCAATCTCGTGCGCCCACACGCCTCGGACATCCGGTACGCCTGAGGCAACGAGGGCTTCGTGCAGCAATGCCGAACGCATGACGGCTTTCGAATACGAGTAGTCGTTAGGAGGCTTCGCCGGCGGGCTTCCCATCAGGATCGGATCGTTGCGGTAGTAGATTCGTTCGACCGTTACAACGGGCGCTGTACCGGCTTTGCCCGGATAGTATCCGTGAAACTCGCCGAAGGGTCCTTCGGTGCGTTCGTCATTCGCTTGCACCCAGCCTTCCAAGACAATTTCGGAAGCCGAGGGGAAGGGAAGTCCCGTAACTTCCCCGTAAACGACGGCGACGGGCTCGCTGAGAATTGCCCCCATGTAGTCGTACTCGCACATGCCGAACGGGATCTCGATTCCGGAGATGAGATAACCGAGCGGGTCCCCTCCAAGCACCACCACAACGGGAAAAGGTTTGCCGGCCTTTTTGTATTTATCGTAATGGATGCGGCCATGTTTCCCTGCGATCATGTCGAGCCCGACATGATTACGGTCATGAACCATCATCCGGTAGGTGCCGACGTTGACCCAATCCGAATCGAAATCACGCGTCACAACCGAGCAGCCCGTACCGATGTAGCGTCCGCCATCCAACTCGTGCCAGAAGGGTGCCGGAAAAGTGAGGATGTCGACATCGGGGCCCGTCTGGATGTTTTCGAAAACACATCCGTCATTCACACCGACGGGCCCGTACTTGGCTGCTTGTGATTCCCAGACGCGGGGCTTACCGCGCAACTCATCGACGAGTTGACGATGCTCTGTCTTTACTGGAAGGCGCAGTATCGAGGAAAGCCGCGCGGGGCTGCTGGTACTGCAGGTCAGAACGCGAAACCCCTTCGGATAGCCGCTGATCTCATCGAAGAGCAGCGCGGGCGGCTTTTCTTTTTTTACGTTGAGTTCGCTGATGGCACCCAGCTCGAGATTCCAATCCGCGCCGCGGACTTCCTTCAGCTCGCCCAACCCCTCAATGTCGCTCAGCCAACGGCGCAGATCGAGAGGATTCCCCGTCCCGCGTTTTCCGCTCAAAGTTTCATGCTTCACAGCCCCTCCTGCCCTGGCGCGTCGATCGCAGCCTGCAGGGCGCGCCGGGCTAAGGCGTCCCGTTGCAGAGCGATCCATATCACAAACGTCATGCTGGAACGAAACCGCGCAGAAAGTCCACCCCAGACATAAAGAGGTAGTCATTCTCTCCGTAGGAGGAATTTTTTTTGGTCAGCCACAGGATTGCGGAAAAATCTACAACGTGATAATTCAATTTTTTTCACAGACTGAAAATCGTCAGAGATACTTATAACCCTGTCCTAGGAGGATCAGATGATTCCAACAAAGCCTGTAAGAGTATTTGCTACTGTTGCAGCTGTCTGTCTATGCATGATCGTTGGCCTGACCGCCTATGCGGAGAAGGACAAAGAGAAAGACAAGAAAAATGACATGTGGCGCATCCGCGCCTCAAGGGGCCGCCGAGTCATCGGATGACTGGCACGGAAGTGAACGATAATGATGGACTGAATCTCAAGCCGACGCCTGTAATGCCAGACTGGTTCTGAAATTCGACAATGCCGCGTCGATTTGCAATGGTCGGAAATCTGCTGTTCAAAAAGAATGAAGAGTGACCCGACCTTGGGATCGAGAACTGAGAGGAACCTAATTGCAAGCCATTCTCGTCCCGGAAAACTGCAGTGACTGTCGTCTCAGACGCGGACAGATTTACGACTGCAATGCCTGTTTGAAAACCAGCCACGTTGTCGAAGAAAAATGCCATGGACGAGGAAGCTATAGTTTCTAACGGAGTTGTAGCTTCGGAATCCGGAAGGCCGGGTAGCCTTTGGCGAAATATGGCATAGCCGTTCAAGGGTCCGGAAGCTTCAATCTCAGCCCATCCAAGGCTTACGGACGATGTCGATGCTTCAGTCTGGAGCACCGCCGATCCTCGCGCTTGCATGCTGAGATCTATTGATGAACTTGCGGTGCCGGAGCCATCTGCTAAGACGAGGGGTAGTATTAATGGGTTTCCTGAATCTCCGTAGAAGTTGACACGAGCACTGACCGCGATGGAAGACAAATTTACGAGGACGATCGTTGTTTTCCATCCTGCGCCAGATGCAATCTGCGCGAAACTGCCAACACGCGGCAAACCTAAGTTGTCAACGCGTCTGATACGAAGACTGCCATCGGCGATGTAAAGATCCGCTTGCACGCCAACTGCAACTCCGCGTGGAACCAATTGAGCCGAGCTTGCAGGCCCGCCGTCTCCAGTGAAACCAGAGGTTCCGCGTCCCGCAACGGTGCTGATAACTCCGGCAGGGTTTACCTTGCGGATCCGAAAATTTCCCGCGTCCGAGATGTACACGTTACCGGCAAGGTCTACCGCGACCTCCCTTGGTTTGTTTAATGACGCCGAAGTCGCCGGGCCTCCGTCCCCGCTAAATCCTTGCGTATCGTTACCCGCAATAGTACTGATGATTCCCGCCGTATTTACCTTGCGGATCCGATTGTTTCCCCGGTCCGTGATGTACACATTACCGGTAGGATCTACCGCGACCTCCCTTGGTTTGTTTAATGACGCCGAAGTCGCCGGACCCCCGTCCTCGCTAAATCCTTGCGTATCGTTACCCGCAATAGTACTGATGATTCCCGCCGTATTAACCTTGCGAATCCGATTGCTTCCCTCGTCTGCGATGTACACGTTTCCCGCGGGATCGACAGCGACTCCCACTGGGAAACTTAATTCGGCCGAAGTTGCAGGGCCCCCGTCTCCGCTAAATCCCTCCTTACCGTTACCCGCGATAGTAGTGATGATTCCCGCGGTATCAACCTTGCGGATCCGAAGATTTCCCGCGTCCGCGATGTACACATTACCGGCAGGATCTACCGCGACTCCGCTTGGCTCATATAATGAGGCCGAAGTCGCTGGGCCCCCGTCCCCGTCAAATCCCTGTTTACCGTTACCCGCGATGGTACTGATGATTCCCGCCGTATTAACCTTGCGGATCCGATTGCTTCCCTCGTCTGCGATGTACACGTTTCCCGCGGGATCGACCGCCACACCGAGGGGCTGAATTAATTCGGCCAAAGTTGCTGGGCCCCCATCGCCACTAGATTGGCCAGTGCCTCTGCCCGCAACAGTGGTTATGATTCCGGCAGCGCTCACCTTGCGAATACGCTTGGAACTTCCGTCGGCAACATAAAGATTTCCGGCACTGTCCCGTGCAACACGGTACGGTACGCAGGAGGCCGCCGTCGCCGGTCCGCCATCCCCAGTGAATCCGGAGGTACCGTTGCAGGCAATCGTGGTGATGATCCCATCACCGTTCACCTTACGCACGCGGTAAGAGGCATCCGCGAGGTAGAGATTGCCACCGGGGTCGACAAAAATATCAACCGGGAGGACTGAGGTCGCCGTCGCCGGCCCGCCATCTCCGCCGAAAATATCCCCACCATCACCCGCGACTGTACTGATGATCCCGGCGGTATTCACCTTACGAACGCGGTGATTCCTCGCGTCCGTAATGTACAGGTTGCCGGAAACATCCACCGCAAGGCTCCACGCATCGAATGAGGCCGCCGTCGCCAGCCCGCCGTCCCCGCTAAATCCAGAGGTACCGTTACCTGCGATAGTGCTGATGAGTCCCACTGTATCAACCTTGCGGATACGACTGTTTCCCCGGTCCGCGATGTATACATTACCGGCAGGATCTACGGCGACTCCCCTTGGGCCGTTTAATGACGCCGAAGTCGCGGCCCCCCCGTCCCCTTCAAATCTCTCCTTACCGTTACCCGCGATAGTACTGATGATTCCCTCTGTATTAACCTTGCGGATACGATCGTTCCCCCAGTCCGCGATGTAGAGGTTGCCACTGCCATCAACCACTAGATTTCCTGGATAGGAAAGTCGGGCGGACACGGCTGGGCCACCATCTCCGCTGAAACCCGAGGTTCCAGTACCCGCAATTAGGCTCAAAACACCATCGGCCGCGACCCGATAAACGCGGTTCTCAGGGCTGCTGCTGAAGTAAAAACCACCTGCGCTATCCGGCGCTATACCTTCCGTCCGGTCGAAATATTGCGTAGGCGCCAAAGCTCCCAGCACTGGCACAGGAGGACCTGCGTATGTCGTGATAGTCTGAGCAACACCGTTCAGGACGGGACTGAGGATTACAACGAGTAGGCTGAAGCGAAGGAACATTTTCAAAGGGACCTCTCTTGTAGCGTAACCTGCAGGACTTACGCCTATTCCTTTGAGTTTGAGGAAAACCGCGGCCGCATTGCCATTTGCGAGAATTTTATGGAAGAGAACCAATACTGTCCTTGCCATTCCTTTGGTTAATTACAGAACGAGTACCACAACTACCTGTCCACGTTGCTTTAGCATCGTGCGCTTTCGCGGACTGAGCCATTGAAAAAAGTTTTGGCGTTTTTGTCAATCGTGTGAACGTGCGGGCTGTGCGCTCCACTTCCAAGCCAGCGGGCTTCTAAGGCTGGCAGCGAAAAACCTCCGGCAACTGAATCAGCGATTTTGGGGATCGGGGACCGCCTGATGAAATACATTTATCTGTGTTTATAATTCCTGCGCGCTCGGTTGCGCGGGTGGCTTATGCTGACACCCAAAAAAATCTCAGGAGGATCGCATGAAGTCTATATTCGGGGCGACGATCATCGGCGCTGTGGCGCTCGCGGCGGGTCTTGTTCCGGCGCGCGCGCAGACGGCGGCAGGGGACGTGGAGATTCAGAGTGGCGTCGAATACGCCAATCATGACGGAGTTGTACTGCAGGGCGATCTGTATCAACCCAAGGCGCCGGGCAAATATCCGGCGATCGTCGCGGTACACGGCGGCGGCTGGCAGGCGGGCGCCCGCACCGCCTATGGTTACTGGGGTCGTTATCTGGCGCAGCAGGGCTATGTGGTGTTCGCGGTCAGCTACAGGCTGTCCAAGCCGGGGCAGAAGACTTATCCGCAGGCGGCGCAGGACGTGCGCGCGGCAGTGCAATTTGTTCGCGGGCGAGGCGAGGCGATCAAAGTCGACCCTGAGCGGATCGGCATGATGGGCGATTCGGCCGGCGCACATCTGGTTGCGCTGACCTCGCTCACCTACGAAGATGCTCCGTTCATCAATGCTTATCCTAAGGACGTTTTTGCGTCGGTGAGCGCGCGCGTGAAGGCGGTGGTCGGCTTCTACGGCGTCTATGATATGGCGCAGCAATGGAATCACGATCAACTGCACCGGCCGCACGATAACATCACCGAGAAGTTTCTCGGCGCGCCGTTGACGGAGAACCGCAAGATTTATCTGGAGGCGTCGCCGATAACATACGTGGTCAAGGCAAAGAACGCGACGTCATTCCTGATCGTACATGGTACCGAGGACGACATCGTCGATCGCGCGCAGTCGGATAATTTCCTGCTGGCGTTGAAACAGGCTGGCTTCTACGCGCGGCACATCGTCGTTCAAGGCGCGGGCCATTTCTTTGCATCCGATCCGATACTGGAGCCGGGCAGCCGGTCATCGGAGACGGCAAGCCCGATCCTGCGCTTCTTCAAGGAGCGGCTCTAAACGCGGCATGTGCCGCACACTATTCAAATTGGGAGGTTCTCATGAAACGGCTGTTGGTATTGGGGACGATTGTGGCCGTCGCGTTAGTAATGCTCGCGGGCGGCATCATCGCGCAGCAAGCAGGACAAGGCGCCGGTGGACAGGGGCGCGGTGGTGGCGCCGGTCTCGGGCCGATCGGCACGATCCAAAAAGTCACGGACAGGCTTTATATGATTCCCGGCGGTGGAGGAAATACCGCGGTCTTCCTCACGGCAAACGGTGTCGTGATCGTCGACACGAAGCTCGCCAACAATGGCCAGGCGATTCTGGATCAGGTCAAGACGGTGAGCAGCAAGCCTGTCACGCTCATCGTCAACACCCATACTCACGGCGACCACACTGGCAGCAATGTCTTCTTTCCGGCAAGTGTTGAAATTGTCGCGCACGAGAACACAAAGGCGAATATGGAGAAGATGGATGTCTTCAAAGATTCGGCAAACAAGTACGCCCTGCCGGACAAGACCTTCAAGGACCGCATGACGTTGCTGGGCGGACCCGACTCCATCGACCTTTATTATTTCGGAGCGGCCCACACCAATGGCGATGCGTTCGTCGTGTTCCGCGCATTGCGCGCCATGCATGCCGGCGACGTTTTTGCGACGCGGGGCCAACCATTGATCGACAGGAACAACGGGGGAAGCGGAATCGCTTACCCCCAAACCATTGCCAAAGCCGTGAGCGCGATTAAAAACGTCGACACCGTCATTACCGGCCATACGACGACCGGTCCCTTGAAGTGGCAGGACTTCGTCGACTATGGCGAATTCAACCGTTTGTTCCTCGAGCACGCTCGCAAGTCGCTCGCCGCCGGCAAGACTCCAGAACAGGCGATGGCTGACCTGAAGCTTCCCGACAAATTCAAAGAATATAACCTTCAGGGTGGACGTGGCGGCCCCGGCGGAAACTTCAACGTCATCTATCAGGAGCTTCAAAACCAGTAAGCCCAATGCTCGGGGAGTAAACACAAGATTTCTTTACTTCTTTCGATTTTTCGACCGCAATCCGGCGCTGGATCTGCTGCGGTAGGGGAGGTATGCTAGCGACGGGAGGTTCCGTTTATGAGTTCCGCGGCGAAGCCTGTCGTAAAAATCGCACCGAATAATCCGGTGTTTGACCTGCCGGTGATTGTTGCCATCGAAGAAGGCCTGTTTGAAAAAGCAGGGCTCGATGTCAGCTTCTCGGCGACCTACGCCGATCGGGAAAAGGACAGCGCGGAGAAGCCGGTTCTCTCCCGCCTCAAAGAAGAACTCTTCGAGTGCGGGTCGGCCGACAGCTACAACGTCTGCGAATGGGCCAGCATCGACCGACTGGAGCGCGGCAAACGCGGCGGCAAAGTTGCGGCTCTCCGGGCGGCGATCGCGGCGCAAGCCATCCTGACGTTTGATGACGAGCTACAAACGCCGCGTGACATGTTCGACGTTCCCGTGGTGGTTCAGGAACTCACCGGCTCGCATTACACGACCATCCAGATGCTGGAGAGCGCCATCGGCCGCGATCACATTCACATTCAAGCCGGGGGATTACCGCAGAAGCGGTGGGGTGGACTCAAGAACGGCACCTACCGCGCGGTGACCGTCATGGAGCCTTTCATCAGCCTTGGTTTGAAAGAAGGCGCCCACATCATCGCAGCTTCCTTCTACCGTGGAGGGGAGGTCGTGGCGGCGGAATTGACGCCGGAGCAGCGCAAGGCCTACTACGATGCAGAGAACAAAGCCGTCGATCTCATCAATGCCGGCTTTTACAGTTACGCCCATCATGTGACGGCGCACGCGAAGGGCGCGCTAGAACCGCACGAACTGCTGCGCGCGTTCGTCCGCTACAAGCACGTGGACTACTACGACGAGGCGCTATTCAACCGCGCTTACGACTGGATGAAGGCTCGCGGAATGACCGAAGGCCAAAGCCGGCACGGCGCGCTCGTCGTCGGCTGATCCCCGTAGGGGCGGTCTATTGACCGCCCGATGTCTCGGTTTCGATATTGTGGGCGGTCATAGACCGCCCCTACAGCGTTCGCGGCCTATCTCATGGCGCCGGACACGACGGAAATTTGAATTGTGCGATCTCCGTGCTCCAGTTGAACGTGCCGCCGCTCTTCAGGTACTCGCTGGTATACCAGAACGTGCTATCGTCAACAGGATCGCGCTCATCCTCGTGTAGTCCCCCATCGGCTGAGATTTGGACCTTGCGTTACCCTCAACCACACTGACTTCGCTTTGGAGCGTTCCGATTGGATCGGTGGTTTGACGACCGGTATAGCGGATGGCGGGATACATCGTCGAACCGGAGACACTGTAGCCAACATCAATGTTTCCGACTTTGTCCATCGCCACGCTGCCCATCCAACGATGATGCATCTGGCAGATTCAAGACGGATGCTCACAAGCGGACGTCGTTATGGCAAGAAGGAAGCCGGGGGCGGGTTTTCCTGCGGTTACCGCTCCTTCGAGAACAGTTCCAGCGTCTGGACGCCGGATTGGGCGAGAGGCTTGGCGCCCAGCTTCAACAGAAGGTCGGCGGTGCTTTGCCGGACGACGCGAGAGCTCTGATAGTAATAGTCCTTGATGCCGGCGGTGATGACGGCGGTGGCGATGCTCAAAGGAGTTTGCCCGTACTCGTCAAAGGCGTCCATTTTCGCGCCTTTTTCAACAAGAAACTCAACAACCGAGTCGACTCCCTTGTAAGCCGCTCCGTGAAGGGCGGTCCATTTGTGCTCACCCGCCGAATTGACATCCGCTCCTAATTCGACCAACAGCCGGGTCACCGCGAGTAAATTTTTCTTCTCGTCTTCGGTCCAATCTCTCGCGTAAGGAGTGCCGCCCCAGCTCGCCACGTGCAGGGGCGCAGTCTTGTCGTCGGTAGTCATAAACGGATCGGCGCCGCCCGCGATCAATGCCCGAACCGTATCCATATTCCCGCGCGAAGCGGCAAAAAGCAGTGGGGTCGCGCCTTTAAAGCTGACACCCGCGTTGTAGTTGCGAGGGGAATCCTTCGTGGTCCGGGGATTTGGATTCGCGCCGTGACCGAGAAGGGCCTTCACCAGATCCACGCGTTTCTCATCCAATGCCGCATAGTGCAGTGCTGTGCGCCCTCCGTCATCAGTCAGATTCGGATTGGCGCCATGGTTCAAAAGAAGAGCGGCAAACTCGTAGTGCCCGCTCGCGGCCGCAACGATGAGCGGGGTCATGCGATCGCTCTTCCGTATTTCGTTAATGTCGGCTCCGGATTCAAGTAACAGGCGGCCGGAGCCGGCGTCTCCCTGCTGCGCAGCAAAAAGCAGTGCGGTGAAATCGCCCTTCGACCGGGCACGGACGTCTGCTCCATGATCGAGCAGAAGCTTCACAATTTCGGTGTGCCTGCCGGCCACGGCCCACATCAATGCCGACTGGCCTCCCTTGGATTCTCGAGCATTGACATCAGCGCCGCGATCGAGCAGCAGGCGCACCGCATCGACGTTCCCTTTGTCCGCAACAGCCATAAGAGGGGTCTCGCCCCGCACGAGCGTTGCGTTGACGTCCGCTTTCGCGTCCAAGAGGATCTCGAGAATCTCGATATTGCCGCCGGCGCTTGC
>Ga0209266_1002603_pt1 | contig 11268 bp, 13 predicted proteins | sample GraSoiAngelo_132_FD_185889 | JGI IMG/M metagenome (GOLD analysis project Ga0209266, IMG submission 185889) | Grasslands soil microbial communities from the Angelo Coastal Reserve, California, USA - 14_0929_02_40cm (SPAdes) (version 2) | ecosystem: Environmental > Terrestrial > Soil > Grasslands ...
GAATCACTTCATCGGGAGGCATGCAGATCTCGCGCGGAATTGGTTTGGCCTGATGGCCGCCGCGGGACTCACAAGACAAGAATGGATCGAAGCCGCGGCTCTGTTCGCGGCCAAGATCGGCTACTTCGGTCGGACCATCGCATAGGGAGACGCCACAATGGCAAATGAACGAGTGGCGCTCTATGCGCGTGTTTCGACCCTCCTGGGTCAAAGTCCAGAGATGCAGTTGGTTGAGCTGCGCGAGTACGCCGCCCGACGCGGGTGGCTCGTCATCGGGGAGTACGTGGACCGCGCCTCGGGCATCAAGGAATCGCGACCTGCGCTCAATCGGCTGATGACCGATGCGCGGCGGCGAAAATTCGACATGATCGTCGTCTGGAAGGTTGATCGTTTTGGCAGGTCGCTCAAACATCTCGTGAACGCGCTTGCGGAACTGGAATCGCTCGGCGTGGCGTTCGTCAGCCTGCGGGACAATCTGGACCTGAGCACGCCTGCCGGCAGGCTCATGTTCCAGATCATCGCGGCGATGGCCGAGTTCGAACGAGCGCTGATTCAGGAGCGCGTGCGCGCAGGCCTGCGGAACGCAAGGAAAAACGGCAAAAAGCTCGGGCGGCCTCGCGTTGTTGTGGATGTCGTCCAGATATGCTCGCTTCGTGCCTCAGGCGCTTCCTGGCGCGCGATCTCCCATCAACTTGGGGTTGGTGTCGGCACGCTCTACAAGGCGCTTCAGCAACGTTCAGAAAACCCCTCGCCGGCGCGGTCGGCAAGTGGCTGATTACAGACAGTTGGGTTTCTCGAAAAAACTCGTCAACAAACACCTGATTGTCGAAGGCGGAATGGCATGTGGGTCACTCGTCTTTTTGAGAGTCGGCAGGTTAACTCGCGGCATACCACCCAGCGACTCCCCGCCCACAGCTCGAGCGTACATTCTGAAATCCTCTCCATTTAGAGAGGGCGGCACTCTCCTTTTGGAGAGTGTTCCGGTGCACCTGAGGACTTTCAGCCTCTGATTAGCTACCCAGCACGAAAAGATTATTCCGCGTGTTTTGAAGGAATTGCGCTTACCTGCCCGGCGGGTCCTCGAGTTTGGCTACAGGAATGCCCTAAGGAAAATCGTTCAAAATCACAGAAAAAGGAGAAAGGCCATGAGAGTCAGAACCAATGTGAAGGCTGGCGGAATCAGCGGAAACCACAACCAGAGCCTGCTGCAGGTGAAGACGGGCGTGAAGGCAGGCGGAATAAATCAAAACCACAACCAGAGCCTGCTCCGGGTGAAGACGGGCGTGAAAGCAGGCGGTTCACTGAACCACAACCAAACCCTGCTGCGTTCCCGTGCGATTTCTTAATTGTCGGGCCCTTCATTTTGGGGGCCTTTCTCCACAGGCCGGGTTCTTCGACCCGGCCTTTCTGTTCACCGTGCCTCAGACTCGTTTCAGAGAATTGCTGCAATAGTGATCCATCTGTTGTTCTGATCCGCCCAGGCGTATTCTTAATCGCGCAAAAAGCTAGGGACTGGTCCCAGCAAAGAAGGCTGCACGCGCTTCTGCAACTTGCGCTGCGCAGTTTTGCAGTCGAAGTGTTGTTCGTGATCGGATCCTGCCAACCTCAAGCAGGAGGCCTCCTTTTTCTCTCACTTTTGCTGAGCCACAAACATCATCAACTCTGCCAAATCTACCAGCATCGTACTGACGTGTGCCCGCACATCCGCCAGCATAGCTGTGCGCTCACCAATCATTTCGATACTCAGCTTAGTGCCGTCCTTACCGGTGGTGGTCAGTGCCGCCATTGTCTTAGGATCGGGCTTCTCCTTCAGGTGACCAAACCTTGTCCATTCCGACACCAGGTGTTCTTGCCCGGTGCTGCCGTGAGGCAAAGTTGGATCCGGCGTCGTCAGGTATACCCACACTTCTTGAGGATAGTCGCTCGAGTCCGGAGGGGAGTTCCCGAGGAGCTTTGCCAACATCGCCGGCGTATACTCAGGTGAGCGCAATTGTCCTTTCTGCTGTTGCAGTCCAATCACGGAGAGTACTGTCCCTCCGAAACCAGCGGAGGTGCTAACAACATTTCCGGCATGCTCCGCCGATGAAATCAATTGCAGCCCACTGCCAACTGCGCCCACTCCACCGCCGATAAATAAGTTGCCTAAGTTGAGCAAGTCCACTCTTCGGTCGCGACGAGCGGATAGGTAAACCTGGACCTCCTGCAAGTGAGCCGTTTCGTAGTCGATACGCGCGTTCACGCTCTCCACATCCAGGGCGGATGCAATGACAACTCCCTGCAGACGCTGGGCAAGCCGCAATTCCCTGATGTCATCTCGTTTCGGCGCGGAGCGAAGCTGTAACAATTCTTCAACTTGCGAACGCACCCCAATCATTTCCGCCGTTCTCAATACACGCGGCGGCAGATTCTCGCTAGGCTCGGTAGTCTGTGCACTCACCGTTGACATCAGCGCAGAAATGAGAACGATAAGTCCTCCGGCCTTCATCCGGCTCCTCCTCAGAATTGATCCCTGGGGTTCAAACTCTGTTCTGTGCCTCCGTCAGCACGGATGATTTCTTGTTTATTGTTCGGTCGAGAAACTCATGCATCAACGACCCAATCCGATCCACTTCTTCTTCCAACGCGAAATGGCCCGTGTCGAAAAGATGGAGCTCTGCACTGGGAATATCTCTTTTAAAGAGTTCAGCAGTCTCCACCGTAAAGATTCCATCGTTTTTGCCCCAAGTGATCAGCGTAGGGGGCTGTTGTTTATGGAAATACTCCTGCCAATCGGCATAGACATCCAGATTCCTTTTTGCGTTGTAGAGGATTGAAAGTTGGATTTCCTTGTTCCCCGGTCGGTCCTGATAAGCCTGGTCGATCACCCAATTGTCAGGGCTGATCTTCGACGGATCGCTAACACCATGCAGATAATGCCACTTGGTCCCTTCAATCGTCAGAAGCCAGTCGAGTAGAACTTGAGCATTCTTTTCGCTCCGATCTTCCCAATAGTCAAATAATCCCTTTGAGAACTCCTTATTTATGTCTTCAACATGGGCGTCCCCGTTTTGGACGATCATAGCGGTCACTCGTTCGGGATGCATGACAGCTAACCGGAAACCAACCGATGAACCTATGTCCGAGAGGTATAGAGCATATGAAGAAAGATTCAGCTTTTCGGTGAACTCTTCGGTCACAGTCGCTAACCGTTCGAAGGAATAGTCGAAATCGTTGACCGATGGTGCTGAGCTTTCGCCATATCCAGGGAAGTCTGGGGCAACGACATGATATGTATCCGAAAGCATGGGAATCAGATTGCGGAACATATGAGAAGACGACGGAAAGCCGTGCAAGAGCAAAACGGTCGGAGCATCTCGGGGACCCGCTTCGCGATAGAAGATGTCCAGCCCCTCCACGTTAAGCGTGCGATAGAAAACGGTCGGCGTAATCGTGTTCGACATCTAAACTCTCCTTCGGCGCGTGAAATGCTCTAAGCAGCTAATCTTCTTGTCACTCTCTCCGATCCGCGGATGATCGTCTTTCCCTTGATCCGCTCGGTCGGGTTGAAGGCGGCGACGGCATCGTCGAGGGCAGCCACCTTGCCGATGTTTGTCCGCAGCCGACCATTCCGGGCTCGCTGGACGACCTCACTCAATTGGACGCGATCGGGTACGACGACGAAGTCGATAGTCAGGCCGCCAGAGGGCCGCGCCTCGGTCGGGCCGGCGATGGTCACCAGCGTTCCTCCGGCGCGAATCACGCCCGCAGACCGCTTCGCGATGTCGCCACCGAGGACATCGAAAACCAGATCGACCTCGCCGACATCTTCTAGGGCGTCGTTATCGAGGTCGACGAACTCCTGTGCGCCGAAGTCGAGCGCCGTCTGACGGCCGGCAGCGCGCCCGGTGCCGATGACGTACGCCCCGGCCTCACGTGCGAGCTGGGTCGCCATCGAACCGACTACGCCGGCCGCACCGTGCACGAGGATGCTCTGCCCCGCGCGAAGGCGGCCGTGCTCGAACAGCCCCTGCCACGCGGTCAGGCCCGCCATCACGAGGGCCGCGCCCACAGTGAAGTCAACGTCGCCCGGCAGCGGCGCGAGGTTGCGTGCCTCGACGGCTACATACTCCGCCAGCGTGCCGTCGCGAGTCCAGTCCGTGAGGCCGAACACCCGCTGTCCCACCGACAGCCCTGTTGTTCCATAGCTGAGGGCGGTGACCACTCCGGCTAGCTCGTGGCCGGGGATCGAAGGCGTCCGGTCACGGCCGAGGCGGTCGATCCAGGTCGAGGGCCACGACAGCTCATCCCCGGTGAATCCCGACGCATGAACCTGAACAATGACATCGCCGTAGTTCGCGCCCGAGAGGTTGGCGAGCGCCGACCCCTGCGGCTCGGGCCGCTCCATCAACTTCATCCCGGCCGTTCCCGCAGCCTGATCCGTCACCACAATCGCCTTCATCGGTCACCTCCCCGTGTCGAAAGTATCAGTGTGCGATACATATTGGATCGTCTCCTTTATGTGGAAGATCACCCCATCTGGCAGATTGTTTTTGAGGTGCGCTTCAGCAAAGGTAGTTTGAACAATTACGAAGGCGGATTGAACAATATGGTTGTCCATGTGATTTCAGCCCCGCAGCGGTATTTTTACCGGCTCGAAAAGGACCGGGCATGGCAGCCTGAGGCGAACAGAATCAACAGCCAGTGATGATGATGCAGCTAGGAGCAGCAGTTGGTTAGTGCCAGCCGAACTGGGGAGTGCAGCTTCTGAGCATCTCTGGTAGGAGGAGCAAGTTACGGTGCAACGAGCTTCGTAACCTGAAGGAGTCGCTCTGAATTTTTGTTCGAGGGGCTCGCAACGAATCTGATGGTCTGCGCAACTAAGTCGTTGGCAACAAGACCCTGCTCTGCAGCGCGATTACTTAGGAGCTACACAGCACACAATCAGAACGACAAACGCGAACGGGAGCTTTGTGAATGGGGGCAGGCCTCCCGAACGAAAGCCAGGAGACGACCAACCTGATATTGGAGGACTTCCATGCCTGAAAAAATCCACGAGCAAGACATTTTGAACTTCGCGCTCAACCTGGAATATCTGGAGGCTGAGTTCTACACATACGCCACCACCGGCAAGTCGATCACGAGCTTCGGCATTGGGACCAAAGGGCAGGTGAGTGGATCGAATCCAACGACAGGAGGCACGACCGTTGGAGGCAAACAGGTCACCTTCTCCGACAGTGAATCTGTTCTTCGCGATATCGCAACACAGATCGGAGCGGACGAGCGCGCCCACGTAGTTCTGTTACGGGGTGCCCTGGGCTCGTCTGCATGTGCCATGCCCAACATCGACTTGGGAGCTCTTGGGTTCGGCTTCGGTAATCAGAACGATTTCCTTCGAGCAGCACGCATCTTGGAAGACATCGGCGTGACGGCGTACTCGGGCGCGGCCGGTTTTCTTAAAACTCCGGACATCATTACAGCGGCGGCATGCCTTTTGGGGGCTGAGGCGGAGCATGCTGCCACTATACGAACACAAATTGCGCGATTGAAGATACCGACGACAGCTTTGGACGGCGTGGACTTGATCCCTCCGCCCAGCGGACAGGCAAAGCAGGTTCTCTCCGTTAAGGTCAGCGATGGGCTGATCGCGACTAGGACGGCTGGACAGGTGCTTTACCTCGCGTTTGGGGGGAAGGCAGGAGCGAAACAAGGAGGCTTTTTCCCGAACGGTCTTAACGGCGCGATCAGCGCGAGCACAGAAGCGGCAACAATGCCTGTAGCTGCCTAGCATCTTGCTCGAACGCTTGCAAAGCAACTGGGATCACCGACAGAGTTCTGGGGACGCCAGGACATCTGGAGCAGGCCCAAACGTCGACACATTTTTCCGGCGCGGCTGGCGGGTATTTTTGAGCTATTCCTGGCTGGCTGGCCGCGCCCGAACTAACCTCCAAGTCAGTGGAAATGGTGAGGAGAACGCATGCCGAAAGTTTCCTTCGCGGCCGATATCAAGCCGTTGTTTCGCGACATCGATATTTCGCACATGAAGCGGTTTGACGTAGAGCTGGACAATTATGTCTACATGTCGAATCCGGACAACGCGGACCAAGTGTTGGCGAACCTATCAGCGCACAATGGTGAACCGCCGTCCATGCCACCGGGAGGACCTTATTGGACAGCGGACCAGCTCGCGCTGTTCACCAAATGGCAGGAGGACGGATACCAGCCATAAGCTTTGAATTAAGGAGAATTTCCCATGGCCATCACCTCACGAGGCTTTTCTGGTCGACGCACCCCCTCGGATGTAACGTTACCGCCTGGGCAATACCCCACGACTGACTTTCCAGTTTTGTCCGCGGGGCCGACGCCGCGCGTGCCGCTTGACCAGTGGGAATTCACGATCAACGAGGGCACAGATGTTCTGCGCAGATGGGATTGGAAGGCATTTCGCAAGTTGCCTGCCGAAACGATTACGGTCGACATTCATTGCGTAACGCGATGGTCGAAACTCGGAACACATTGGGAAGGTGTTTCCCTGGATACGATGTTTGTCGACATCAAAACCGACGCCTCCCATACTCTCGTGCATTCGTACGGTGGCTACACCACAAATCTTCCTCTGGAAGATCTCATGGACAAGCAGGCGTGGATCGCGTTTCGATTTGACGACGATGATCTTGCTCCCGAACACGGCGGCCCGGCTAGACTTCTTGTCCCTCATCTTTATTTATGGAAGAGCGCCAAATGGGTAATGGGTATTACGCTGATGGACGAGGATCAACCTGGCTTTTGGGAAAGCCTTGGTTACCACAACTATGGCGACCCATGGCGTGAGCAGCGGTATCAGGGTGACTGATGTGGCGTATCGGAACGGTGGCTGCACTTCGCGATGAAACAGCAACCGCGCGAACTATCACACTCGAAGTTCCTGATTGGCCAGGCCACCTCGCTGGTCAGCACGTCGATGTGCGTTTGACGGCGGAGGATGGATACTCTGCGGTCAGGTCATACTCCATAGCCTCAGCGCCAAACTCTGCAAAACGTTTGGAAATAACCGTCGAACGGTTGCCAAACGGCGAGGTCTCCCCTTACCTCACTCAGCAAGTCGCAGTCGGCGATCGTTTGGAGTTGCGCGGTCCGATCGGTGGATGGTTTGTGTGGCGTCCCGAGCAACCTGAGCCAATCCAGCTGATAGGAGGCGGGTCCGGCATCGTACCGCTAATGGCCATGATTCGCTCGCATGGGTCGGCGAAAAGCGCTGCGCCATTCCGTTTGCTGTACTCCGTGCGCGAACCGGGAGTTGTCTTCTACTACGACGAGCTACGGAAGCGATCTGAGAATGGCCGTTCACTGACTATTACCTACGCATACACGCGAGCCACGCCCAAGGATTCGCCGCGACCGCCGAGCCGCATAGACGCTTGGCTGATCGCCGAAGCTGCGTGGCCTTCCAAACTTGTTCCCACTTGCTACGTTTGCGGTCCAACGCCGTTCGTAGAAAGCGTTGCGGGTTTCCTCAGTGCCGGCGGCAATGGCCCAGACAAGATCAAGACCGAGCGTTTCGGCCCCACAGGAGGACGGAAATGAGTGCACAAATGAACTATCTCGACGGCAACGCGGCTGCCGGGGAGTTGAGCAAGATATTCGCTATCGATGTTACGACCGCCGAGGGAAAGTGCGCTCACTGTGGCGCGATTCGACGGTTCGCAGAGGCCCATTTGTACATGCAATGCCCAGGCGTTGTAGCGCGCTGCTGCGTTTGCGAGCACATCCTGCTTCGGTTTGCAAATGTGCGACAGCAAGTGGTCCTTGACGCACGTGGCATGGCGTACCTAGTCATGAACGCCGGATGATTCTGGAGCTCTGGATAGGTACGCTAATGAGCGCTTGTCACCGGTTGCTGTATCGGCACACCAACGCGACTCGGCTGCCGACAAGCTCTTGAAAGACCGTTAGACGTGACGCTCGAAAGGAGAGATTTTCATGGCCAACACTGCCCCTAATACGCTCATAGATCGAGCTATTGAAGCATGCCTCCAATGCCTGCACTGGTGCTCAGCCTGCGTCGACGAGGCCCTCAATGATCCTTCCAGAATGGCGGGATCGATTCGTTTGTGCCACGAGTGCGCGCCGGTGTGCTCCGTTTGCGCGAGTTTGCTTTCGTCCAATTCGCAGTTTGCCCACGAGCTTTGCAGTGTTTGTGCGGATATTTGCGAAGCCTGCGCTGCAGAGTGCGGGCAGCACAAACATGTGGAGACAATGCGTAGATGTGCGGAAGCCTGCGCGCGTTGTGCCACTGTGTGCCGTGAGGTCGCTAAAGGCGGGCCCATTCGGAAGGCTGCATAGAACGCAAGTCCCAAAAAGCTTTGACCAGAGGAACGCGATCCAAAATCGTCCTCTTAAGCCTGACGTATTGAAAGCGATTGACAGCATACGGAATCACTGGCCGGAGTACTTGAAGGAAGCTGGCGAACGGCCCCTGCGGTGATGTGGCTGATACCGGACCCGCGTATCGAAAGGAGAATAGAACGAGGGCCAACAATAACGGCGTTCAGCTCGCGCCACGGAGCGTGGCGTCAATCCCGACCTGCCGTTCGAACAGATAGCATCGCGAGCAGAAGAGGCAAGAATGAGGATATCGGGCACGCATCGGTCGCGCTCCACGCTGGAACCGACAAACTGGCGACCGCCGAGTGACATTCCGGTCTAGCTCGGCCGGCCAGCGCGGTCGTCGCAGAACGCTTTTGAAAAATCGCTGCAGGTTAGGGAATCCAAGCAATGTCACATCTCATCCCATCAGGTGTTCGAGTCAGTGGGGCCCAGTTGATGGCGCCGCATGTGATCATCGTCGGTGGTGGCTTCGGGGGACTCTCTGCGGCTCGTGCCCTACGCCGTGCTGCGGTTCGCGTGACGCTGATTGATAAACGGAACTATCATCTTTTTCGCCCGATGTTGTACCAGGTTGCGACGGGATTGCTTTCGGACGATGAGATTTCCGGGCCACTGCGTTCAATCCTCAGTCATCAAGAAAATACCGACGTGTTGCTCGATGAAGTCGTGGGCATCAGCCCGAAGCAACGTTTCGTTCATCTGAAGCACAGAGACTTAGCATATGACTTCCTCATTCTGGCAACTGGTATCGAGTACAACTATTTTGGGCACGACGAATGGCGTCGGTTCGCACCAGGCCTCGAATCACTCGATGATGCCGATGTAATTCGCAGCAAAATCCTGCTTGCGTTCGAGCGGGCTGAAACAATAGCTTCGACACCCGAAGCGCGGCAAGAGTTCCCGACTGAAGAAGTTCACCGCCTGTTAACGTTTGCACTCGTGGGTGCCGGGACGGTCGGCGTTGAGATGGCCGGCACGCTCGCCGAAATGTCGCGCATGGCCTTGGCGCACGACTTTCGCCATATAGATCCCAGAACAGCTCGGATTCTTCTCTATGAAGCTGCACCTCGCGTTCTGCCCACATATCCCGAGGTCCTTTCCCTCAAAGCGCAACGGCACTTGGAGAGCTTAGGCGTCGAGGTTTTCACCAACGCTCGTGTCACAAGTGTGGATTCGGAGGGAATTGTCGTCGGGGGACAGAGAGTTTCGGCCGGCACTGTACTCTGGGGAGCTGGTGTGGTTGCATCTCCGGCGGGACGGTGGTTAGGTGCGGAAACCGACAAGTTCGGAAAGGTCATGGTGCAACCTGATTTGTCCGTACGAGATCATCCGGAAATTTTTGTAATTGGCGACACCGCTCATCTCGTTGCTCCGGTTCGAAATTTACTTGGGATCAGATCCCGATCGCCGATGCTGATGCCTGGAGTAGCTCAACCTGCTATACAAGAAGGTAAGTACGTTGCGGACGTCATTCGGCGCCGTGTGGAAGGGCGTCAACAACCGGAACCTTTCTGGTATTGGGATAAAGGTGATCTCGCGATCGTTGGCCGAACATACGCGGTCGCCGACTTGCGGTTCATCCGGTTTGCAGGTTTTGCAGGGTGGGTCCTCTGGGCAGGCGTGCATATTTACTTTCTCATCGGATTTGCCAATCGTCTCTTTGTGCTGCTGCAGTGGGGATTCGATTTCCTGACAAAACGTCGACGAGTGCGAGTCTTGACAGAGGAATCTGCATCGGCGGAGAACTTGATCGATCCAGCCGCGTGACACTTGGCTATTCGCCGCGTCCAGAGGGAGCAGTATGGAATGACTGCCGCAGACGAGTTAAGGCTATCGGAGCAAAAATATGCCGTATACCCTGTCGATTTCGCCGTTACTTGATGATGGTGGTTTCTACAGTGCGGCTTTGCCGTCGCTGACGGGAAGGATATTTTCTCCGCCGCCCCCCAGCGGCAGCACAGCCACGCCGTTGGATACAGCAACATCTTCCAATCTCACCTTGTCATTCACCTCGGCGGGGGTTCCACCGGCCGGAAGCTCGGCAATGATCCTCACTGAACCCGCTATTGGGGGAGATTTTCCTGCGCTCTGGCCTCGTCAACGCGCTCCCACCCTCGCCAGCAGCCGCGACCGCGATTACTCTCCCGACCGCCGCAATGTCGAGCGCAGATATTGCGGCCGCGGCAACCGGATTCTCGGTCGCGGCCATAGCAATTCCAGCAGCAATTCGAATCGTGTGCGGTCTTCTTAGCGCAGGTACATTCATACCACTTACGGCGACTGTCGGACCGGCCACAGCAACTACTGGTACGGGATCTATCACGATTACAGTGCCTGGTTCATTGACTGTTCTCGTGCTCACAACTCGGATTGTGGCACACGACCGAGCGAAGGAATCCGACATAACGTTTTACGGGTTACAGGGAAGTCAAATCGACACGGAGCGGCTGGACCGCGGACCGCGAACCCCTGGTCTGAAACTCATTTGGTTGCAAAAGAGGAGATGCACGGTACCGTAGCGGAGCCCAGGTTGCCATAACCCGGCGATGGCTTGAAACGGAGAGCGTACGAAAAATATCTGTTTATCGAACGCTTAAAACCACGAAAATCGGAGTCACGGAATCAGCGACTTGCAGAAGACAGCGGAGGAGGGTTTTTCGAATCTTGTGCTGAGAACATTTGCCGTACCCGTCGGCGAGGCCAGAGGCCACCCCTTGTAGGACCGACAGCGAAGACCCCAATGCCTGGCTGTAGAACTTTACCTAACGGGCTAGGTCCGCGAATCGACGCGGACGAGCGGATCACAGATAGCAGTTCTTAGCAGAGTCAAAGCGGTTCATCGCCATCCAGTTCAGTTTCGTTGTACTCGGATTCTCGTAGTTTTCCAAACCGTCACTCCTCCAG
>Ga0209266_1002611_pt1 | contig 11257 bp, 8 predicted proteins | sample GraSoiAngelo_132_FD_185889 | JGI IMG/M metagenome (GOLD analysis project Ga0209266, IMG submission 185889) | Grasslands soil microbial communities from the Angelo Coastal Reserve, California, USA - 14_0929_02_40cm (SPAdes) (version 2) | ecosystem: Environmental > Terrestrial > Soil > Grasslands ...
GCCAAGGGCCTTGCGGAGCGGCGTGTGATCGGCAAGCACGCGCTGCGCAACTCCGCCATCCCGATCGTCACGCTCGCGGGGCTCGAGGCGGGCCAGCTGCTCGGCGGCGCCGTGGTGACCGAGACGATCTTCGCGTGGCCCGGCCTCGGCCGCCTCACCGTGCAGGCGCTGCTGAACCGCGACTTCCCCGTGGTGATGGCCGCCGTCTCGTTCACCTCGATCGTCTACACGCTCATGAATCTGGTGGTAGACCTGCTCTACAGCTGGCTCGACCCGCGCGTTCGATTGAAATGAGAAAGCGCAGGAGCGCACGGGGCCGGGCCGCACCTCGAGCAGGCCACCCACGGCACGAGCCGGTCTCGCGGACCCCGCTACAATCATGAAAAAATATCTCGGCCTGGTGCTCACCCTCGGCGTGCTGGGCGCGGCGCTGGGAGCGCCCTGGCTCGCGGCGAGCGATCCGATGACGACCGATTTCGCGAGCGGCCTGAACCCGCCGGGCTCGCCCGGCCATCCGCTCGGCACCGATCAACTCGGCCGCGATCTGCTGGCCCGCGTACTCTACGGCGCGCGGCTCGCGCTGTTCATCGGCGCGTGCACGGTCGCGGTGACCGCGCTGGTCGGCGGCCTCCTCGGGCTGATCGCCGGGTTCGTCCAGCGCTGGCCCTCCACGGTGATCATGCGGCTGGCCGACGTGCAGCTGTCGTTTCCGTTCATCCTGCTGGCGCTCACGATCAACGCGATCGTCGGCCTCGGGCTGCGCAACATCATCCTCAGCCTGTCCGCGGCGGGCTGGGTGGTGTACGCGCGCGTGGTGCGCGGCGAGGTGCTGTCGGTCACGCAGCGCGACTACGTGCAGGCCGCGGCCGCGCTCGGCGTCGGGCGGCTGCGCCTGCTCTTCCGCCACGTGTTGCCGAATGTCGCGCCGTCGATCATCGTCGTGGCGAGCCTGCAGTTCTCGCAGTTCGTGGTCGCCGAGGCGGCCATCTCCTTCCTGGGCTTCGGTGTGCAGCCGCCGACGCCGGCGTGGGGCAGCATGCTGAGCGAGAGCCGCGACTTCCTCTACGTGGCGTGGTGGCTGGGAGCGTTTCCCGGCGCGGCGCTGGCGCTGACGGCGCTCGGCGTGAACCTGTTGGGTGACTGGCTGCGCGACACGCTCGACCCGAAGCTACGGGTGTAAGTCAGGTTACATGGGGGGCCCCGATATGGCCCGCCGAGTCACATGGGGGGCTCCGATATGGCCCCCATACCCCCCGACGTTCGGAGCGCCCCAGCAAAGCTGTGGCGCTCCTCTATCGGCGGTCCCGCGCTACACTGCTGGCCGCCGTGCGTCGGGCCGAACGGCCCGCCACGCTCAGGAGGCCGCTATGCATCGCCGATGGACATCGATGGTCAGCGCCACGCTCGTCGCGCTCACGATCCTCGCGGCGGCGCGCGCCGACGCGCAGGATCGAAGCCGCACGAAGGAGGTCGTGGTCGGTCTCGGCGCGGAGCCGCGCACGATGCTGGCCGCCACGATCGTGGACTGGACGACCAACAACATGCTCGAGCACATCTACGACCGCCTGCTCGACCGTGATGCGAAGACCTTCAAGCCGAAGCCGATGCTCGCCACGGAGTGGAAAATCGTCAACGACACCACGTGGGAGTTCAAGCTGCGTCGCGGGGTGAAGTTCCACAACGGCGAGCCGTTCACGGCGGCGTCGGTGAAGGCCACGATCGACTACGCGCTCGATCCCGCGAGCAAGAGCCACTTTGCGACGGCCGCGTACTGGGGTCTCGTGAAAGACGTGCAGGTCGTCGACGACTACACGGTGCGCTTCGTCACCAAGCAGCCGTGGCCGAACCTCGTCGACAGCGCCTCGCTGACGAACTCGCTCATCATGCCCGCCAAGGCACTCAAGGAGCTCGGCCCGGCCAAGCTGGCGGACAAGCCGATCGGCACGGGCCCGTTCAAGTTCGTGGAATGGCGTCGCGACGAGCGGCTGGTCCTCGAGCGCAATCCGGACTACTGGCAGGGACCGGCCGACGTGAGCCGCGTGACGTTTCGCTTCATCCCCGAGTTCAGTGCACGCATGGCGGCGCTGCTCTCGGGCGAGATCGACATCATGAAAGACGTGCCGCCGCACGCCGTGGAGGCCGTCGAGAAGAGCGGCCGCGCGCGGCTGCGGGCGACCGTGTCATCGCGCATCAACTATCTGGCGCTGGTCAACCTCAAGCCCGGCCCGATGCAGGACGTGCGCGTGCGCCGCGCGATAAACCACGCCGTGGACGTGGAGGAGCTGATCAAGCAGGTGCTCAAGGGCCGCGCGACGCGCATGTGCGGGCCGCTGGCGCCGCCCAACGTCGATTACTCGCCCGTCGAGTGCTATAAGCATGACCCCGCGCGCGCCCAGGCGCTGTTCAAGGAGGCCGGCGTGGATCCCAAGACGCTGAACCTCACCCTCGACACGCCGTCGGGACGCTATCCCCTCGACAAGGACGTGTCGCTGGCCATCGGCGCCCAGCTCCAGCGGCTCGGCATCAAGACCAACGTGATCGTCAACGAGTGGGGCACGCACCTGGACAAGATCAAGAACCGCAACACCGGCGATATGTTCTTCCTGGGCTGGGGCCCCGCGCTGCACGGCCAGGGCACGATGCAGCCGCTCTTCCTCGCCGACCAGACGTATTCGTCGTACGGCAACAACAAGACGGTCGACGAGAAGATCGCGCGGGCCCAGACGCTCCTCGATCCCAAGGCGCGCGCCGAGGCGTACGCCGAGTTGCAGCGGCTGGTCCACGACGAGGCGCCGTGGGTGTTCCTCTGGCAGCAGCACGACCTGTACGGTCTGGCGCAGTCGGTGGAGTGGACGCCGCGCGCCGACGAGAAAGTCTGGATGTACGACGCCAAAATCATCGCGCGATAACGGACGGAGCCACGCGTGCCGATCGCTCGCCACCTGCGGCTCTATCCGACCCCGGGAGGTCGATACAAATGTCCCTCCATGTCTTCACCAATGCGTTTTTGATCGACTGCACGGGCGCCGATCCCGTCGAGGGCGCCACCGTGATCGTCGAAGACGACCGCATCAAGGAGGTCCGTGCCCAGGGCGGGCCGGGGCCGCTGCCCGGTCCGGTCACGACGATCGACTGCGCAGGCGCCACGCTCATGCCCGGGCTCACCGATGCGCACGTGCACATCTGCGCGGTGACCGAGAACATCACGGACCAGCACCGCTTCTACCCGCCCTCCTACATCGCGGCGCGCGCGATGAAGCGCGCCGAAGAGTGCCTGATGCAGGGCTTCACCACCGTGCGCGACGCCGGCGGCGCCGATTACGGGTTCCGGATGGCGCTGGAGGAGGGCCATTTCGTCGGGCCGCGCCTGCTCGTGTCCGGCCGCTACATCTCGCAAACCGGCGGCCACGGCGACAAACGGCGGCGTTCGGAGTGGACGGATCCGATCGACTGCTGCGTGGGCATGATCGGCTTCATCGCCGATGGACCCGACGAGGTGCGCCGCGCCGCGCGCGAGAACATCCGCCGCGACGTCGATCAGATCAAGATCATGGCCTCCGGCGGCGCGATGTCGCCGTCGGACGAGCTCGACACGACGCAGTTCACCGTGGCCGAGATGCGCGCGGCCGTCGAAGAGGCGCAGGCGGTCGGCAAGTACGTGCTGAGCCACGCCTACTCGGATTCCGCCGTGCGGCGCGCCATCGAGGCCGGCGTGCGGTCGATCGAGCACGGCAACCTGATCCGCGAGGGCGCCGCCAAGGCCATCAAGGACGCGGATGCCTTTCTCGTCCCGACGATGGTGACGTACGAGACGATCTATCGCGAGGGCAAGCGCTACGGCATCGGCGATCACCAGATCGCCAAGATCGACATGGCGCGCCAGCAGTCGCTGCAGGGGCTGACCTACGCGTACAAGGCCGGCTGCAAGATCGGCTCGGGCTCCGACCTGCTCGGCGACATGGCCACGCAGCGCGCCGTCGAGTTCGAGCTCAAGGGGCAGGTGATGAAGCCGATGGAGGTGCTGCTGTCGGCGACGAAGGTCAACGCGGAGCTGTTCCGCATGCAGGACCGCATCGGCAGCGTCGCGCCGAACAAGTACGCCGACCTCCTCGTCGTGCAGGGCAACCCGCTGAAGAACCTCCGCGTGTTCCAGATGCAAGACAATCTGCGGGTGATCATGAAGGGCGGGCGCGTCTACAAGAGGATGACGTGAGCGACGCGCATCGCGAGGCGATCCTCGACCAGTTCACGCGCCAGGCGGTGCCGTTCGCGACGGCGCCGTCGATCCGCGACGAGGCGGCGCTGCGCATCGTCGTCGATTTCAGCGCCGCCGGCCCCGACGACACCGTGCTCGACGTGGCGTGCGGGCCGGGCATCCTCGCCTGCGCCTTCGCCAGGGTCGCACGGCACGTCACCGGCATCGACCTCACGCCCGCGATGCTCGAGCGCGCGCGGCTCTTGCAGGCCGAGCAGGGCCTGACGAACCTGACCTGGCGCCACGGCGACGTCCTGCCCCTGCCGTTCGCCGACGGCGAGTTCACGCTGGTCGTCTCCCGGTTCGCCTTCCATCACCTGCTCGAGCCGGCGGCGGTGCTTGCCGAGATGCGTCGCGTCTGCGCGCCCGGTGGCACGGTGATGGTGATCGACAGCGCGCCCGCGCCGGAGAAGGCGGCGGCGTTCAACGCGCTGGAACGGCTGCGCGACCCTTCACACACGCGCGCGCTCCCGCTGGCCGAACACGTGACCCTCTTCGCGCGGGTCGGCCTGGAGCCGCCGCGGCAGACGTTCTATCGGCTGCCGACCGACCTGGACGGACTGCTGTCGCGCTCGTTCCCCCACCCTGGCGATGCCGACCGCATCCGCGCCATGGTCGAGCGCTCGCTCGTGGACGACGGGCTCGACATGGCCACGCATCGCGGCGGCGACACGATCCGCGTGAGCTATCCCGTCGCCGTGCTCGCCGCGCGTCGCTGAGCCGACGTGGCTGGTCGCCATCGCGTGCGCCGTCATCGTGATCGCGTTCGGGGTGCGCGGCGTTCCACGCTGGGTTGGCCTCGTCGGCCGCGACAGCCGCGCTAGAATGACCGGGTGAGCACGCTCGACCTCCGTCTCGCTCCGATGGCGGGCGTCACCAATGCGCCGTTCCGCCTCATCGCGCGCGAGTGCGGCGCCGGCCTCCTCACCAGCGAGGAGATCGACGCGCGCGCCCTCGTGCGCGACAACGCCCGCACGCTGGCGCTGACCGCCTACCTGCCCGAGGAGCGCCCGCTCGTCATGCAGCTGCTCGGCGAGGATCCGGACATCCTCGCGGAGGCCGCGCGGCGGCTCGAGGCCACGGGCGCGGACGGCATCGACCTCAACATGGGCTGTCCGGTCGCGAAGATCGTGGCCAAGGGCCAGGGGGCGGCGCTGATGCGCGATCCGCTGCGTGCCGCGGTCATCTTCCGCACGCTCCGCAAGGCGGTCGCGGGAACGCTGACGATCAAGATCCGCGGCGGCTGGGACGATCGCACGGTCAATGCGCCGGACATCGCGCGGCTCGCCGAGAGCGAGGGCGTCGATGGCCTCACCGTGCACCCACGCACGCGCTCGCAGCAGTACACCGGACGCGCCCCGTGGGAGGTGATCGCGTCCGTCGTGGCCGCCGTCCGCATTCCCGTCGTCGGCAACGGTGACGTCCGCTGCGTCGACGATGCACGGGCGATGGTGGCGGCCACCGGCTGCGCGGCGGTCATGATCGGCCGCGGCGCGCTCGGCCGACCGTGGATCTTCCGCGGCGTGGACACGTCGCGCGACGAGCGGGCGGCGATCATCCGACGGCACTGCGTCCTGATCGAGACGCACCTGCCCGAGCGCGCGGCCCTCGTCCAGCTCAAGAAGCACCTCGCGTGGTATTCCGACGGCCTGCCGTTCGCGGCGCGGGCGCGGCCGGCGATCTTCTCGGCGCGCCGCGCGGCCGAGGTGGCCGAGCTGTTCTGGCGGCTGTGGTAGGCGCGCAGCGCTGGTTCGAGGATTTCAAGGTCGGCGATCGGTTCGAGAGCCCGTCCAAGACGCTCACGGACGCGCACTTCCTGTTCTTCGCCGGCATGACGGGTGACGCGCATCCGATCCACTACGACGACGAGTATGCCAAGCACACGCGCTACGGACGCCGGCTCGCCCACGGGCTGTTGCTCACCTCGATGACCGCCGTCGGCGCCTCCACGCTGGCGCCGATCATCGAGGCGTCGATCGTCGCCTTCGTCGAGCAGACGACGCGCTTCCGGCACCCCGCGTTCGTCGGCGACACGCTCAAGCCGCGCCACGAGGTGACCGCGCTCGAGCGCAAGCGCTCGGCCGGCCTCCTCACGCTGCGCGTGACGCTCGAGAATCAGCGCGGCGAGACGATACTGGAGGGCGAGCACCGTTACCTTATCGCCTACCATCCCGGCACGTGACCCGCGCCGCCGCCGTCGGCCTCGCGCTGCTCCTCGGTGCCTCGGTCGCCGCCGCAGAAGAACCGCTGCGTCTCGCCGAGCTCGGGCTGAAAGGGCAGGCCGTCTTCAAGAGCTTCTCGCACTTCTCCGACGCCGCCAGTGACGACCAGACGTTCGTGGATCTGGCGCTCTTGCAGCTCGAGTGGAGGCGGCGCTTCGATCATTGGGGCGCCGCGAAGATCATCGCAGAGGCGCGCGCCGACGACTTCGGTTACACGCGCGGCCTCCATTTCCAGATTCCCGAGACCGAGCCGCGACGCTCCTATTTGAGCCTGAAGGAAGCGACACTGTCGGCGCAGCGTGGGCCCCTAGAGGTCACAGTCGGCAAGCAGATCTTCGCCTGGGGCACCGCGGATGCGTACAACCCGACTGACCGGCTGAATCCCTACGACTACCTCGACCCGCTGGACAACGAGAAGATCGGCGTGTGGTCGGCGGCGGTGCGGCTCAGCGCGCCGCGCGTCAACCTTGTCGTCGTCGCGGTGCCGTTCTTCACGCCGAGCCGCTTACCGCTGGAGCACAGTCGCTGGACGCCGACCGTGCCCTCGACATTCGTCGCCGTCGTCGACCATCCCGAGCGGCCCGAGCAGGATGCCAGCGCCACCCAATGGGCCGCACGTCTCAAGGGCACGCTGGCCGGCTGGGATCTCTCGTTGAGCTACTACGAGGGATTTGAGCACACGCCGGTGTTCCGCGGCTCGACGATGGCACTCGCGCCGGGCGTCGTCCTGCCACGGCTCTCGCCGGTCTTCACGCGCGAGCGGGTGGCGGGCGCGGATTTCTCGACGACGGTCGGGCGCTTCGAGCTGCACGGCGAAGCGGTGGCGCGGCTGGTCGAGGCCAACGGTCGTAACGATCGCTTCCAGGCGATCGTCGGCTTCAACTACACGCTGGACGTCAACCACCGATTCCTCGACCAGATGCTCTTCGTCGTCGAGTACGCGCGCGAGACGGTGCTCCGTCATCACCATGGGTCCGACATCCTCGACAGCGACCGCGTGCCTCTGGTGGGCGCCCGCCTGGCGAACAACGCCTTTCGCGATGCTGTCGTCGGTCGGATCCAGGCCAAGGTCAGCGAAGACACGGTCCTGAAGCTCAGCGGGATCGCCGATCTCGGCGGCACGCCGAGCCACTACATCCAGTTCAAGGCGGCCCATCGGATCACCGACGCGCTGCACGTGGAGGCGGGGCTGGACTTCCTGACGGGAAGGCCCGAAACTTTCTGGGGCCGTTGGGGAGACAACGATCGCTTCTTCGCCGTCGTCCGCTATCTCTTCTGACGGCGGCCGTGTGAGTCGGCGGCGATGGCTCGCGCTGCTCGTGGCTGGGGCAGCGAGCGCGCTCCTCGCCGCGCCGGCGGGCGCCCAGTCGGCCATCGACATCATGAAGCGCCGGCGCGAGCTGCAGCGCGTGCACGACGAAGAAGAGCGCCAGATCCTGCGGCTCGTGAGCAAGTCCGGCGCGACGAAGGAGCGCCGGGTGACACGCTGGATCCTGAGCGGCGCCAACGACCTCGACAAGATCCTCGTCCGGTTCCAGGCCCCTCGCGACGTCGAGAACACCGCGCTGCTCACGTGGGAGGGCAAGGACGGCAACGATGACCAGTGGCTGTACCTGCCGTCGGTCAAGAAGCCCAAGCGCATCGCGGCCAGCGGCAAGAAGAACCGGTTCATGGGCACCGACTTCGCCTACGAGGATCTGCGTTCCGAGGCGCTCGCCGTGCACACCTACGCGCTGGTGGGCAGCGAGGTCATCGACGGCGCCGACTGCTGGATCGTCGATGCGAAGCCCGCCACCGAGCGGCAGGCGGCCGACAGCGGATACTCGCACCGCAAGCTCTGGATCCGCAAGGACGGCTACGTCACGGTCAAGCGCGAGTTCTATGACCGGCATGACCGGCTCGAGAAGGTCGAGACGCACCGCAAGCTCGTCAACGTCGGCGGCACGACCTGGCGCTCGAACGAGGTCGAGACGCCGAACGCCGTCGCGCCGGCGAGCGTCGCCGCGGCGAGGATGCGGACGAACGAGGTCGAGATGTCCGACGTCCAGAACGGGACGCGGACGGTGGTGATCGTGGAGTCCCGCGCGATCGACCGTGGCCTGCGCGACGAATTCTTCAGCGAGGCCGAGCTCGTCCGTTGAGGCGCCCGCTGCTCTGGGTGGCGGACCACCCGGTCATCGCCGTCACGCTCACCGCGGTGCTCACGCTGCTGCTCGGCGCGCAACTGCCCCGCCTGCGCCTCGACGACTCCGCCGAGGGACTGATGGTTGAGCGCGACCCGGCGCGCGAGTTTTACGAGCACGCCAAGCAGCGCTTCGGCAGTGACACGCTCACCATCGTCCTCGTGAAGGGCGACGACGTGTTCACGACGCCGGTGCTCACGACGGTGCAGCGCCTGACGGAGGCACTGGAGCGGGTGCGCGGCGTGACCCGCGTCGAGAGCCTCACCACCGTGAAAAACATCAAGGGCGAGGGCGACGCGCTCAACACCGATCCGCTGATCGGCGCCGTCGTCCCCAGTGCGCCCGCGGAGCTTGCGCGGTTGCGCGCGGATGCGCTGGGCAACCGCGTGCTCGTCGGCAACCTGGTGTCCGCCGACGGCCGCGCCACCGCGCTCTCCGTCTACGCCGACGCGCCGCCGGGCGCGTCGGAGTTCAACGCGCGTTTCACGGCCGAGGTGGACGCGCTCATCGCGCGCCATACGCGGCCCGGACTGACGACCTACCAGTTCGGCGCGCCCATGACGAAGGCGACCTACGCGCGATATCTCAAGGCCGACCAGCGCACCATCCTGCCGCTCTCCATGCTCGTGCTGATCGTCACGTTGTTCCTGGCGGTCCGGATGCTGCAGGGCGTGGTCATCCCGGTGGTCACGGCCGTGGTCAGCATCGTGTGGGCGCTGGGGCTCATCGCCATCACCGGCATCCCGTTGACGATCCTGACCGGGATCATCCCCTCGCTGATGCTCTCGATCGGCTTCACCGAAGACGTCCACATGATCTCGGAGTATCACCACCGACTCGAGCACGGCGACGACAAGCTCACCGCGCTGCGCACGATGCTCGCCGACTCCGCCATGCCGATCCTCGTGACGACGGCGACCACCGTACTCGGCTTCGGCAGCCTGATCACCACCGACATCACCATGCTGATCCAGTTCGGCTACGCCTCCGCCATGGCGCTCACCGCGAACTACGTGGTGACCATGCTGCTGCTGCCGCCGATGCTGCGCTGGTGGCCGGTCCCGCGGCGGCTGCGACGCGTCGCGTTCGTGGACGAGTCACAACTCGGCGGTATCCCGCGTCTGATGCAGCGGCTCGGCGAGTTCAACCTCCGCTACCGCGTGCCAATCCTCGTGGTGTGGGGCGCGCTCACGCTCGCCTCGCTGGCCGGATGGCTCGCGCTGCGGGTCAACACGGACCTCATCTCCTTCTTCCCGGAGCGCTCGGACATCCGCCGGCGCGTAGACGACCTGTCGCGCTCGCTCTCGGGCGGCCTCGCGTTCTACATCGTCGTGGACACCGGGCGCGACGACGGGATCAAGGACCCGGACGTGCTGCGCCGGATCGCAGGTCTTCAAGATCATCTCGCCGCCGGCGGGCGCGCCGACAAGACGATCTCCGTCGCCGACTACGTCCGAAAGATGCACCGAGAGATGCACGGCGGCGATCCGGCCTTCGAGACGATCCCCGATACCGCCGACCAGGTGGCGCAGTATCTGTTGATGCTGGAGGGCCGCGAGCTCGAGAAGTTCGTCGATTTCAAGGCGGCCGCCGCCAACATCGTCGTGCGCCATCACCTCACGGGCTCGGGTGATCTCTCGGCGCTCCTGGGCGATATCGACCGGTACGTGGCGCGCGCCTTCCCGCGACACCTCAGCGTGCGGGCGACCGGCGAGGAGGTGCTGTTCAACAACGCCTCCGACTACATGGCCATCAACGAGCTGACGAGCTTCTCTTCCACGTTCGTCATCATCGGGATCATCCACGCGCTCCTCTTCATGTCGCTCAAGGCGGGGATTCTGTCGCTGATCCCGAACGTGGTCCCCATCCTGCTCCTCTACGGGTTCATGGGCCTCGTCGGCATTCCGCTCAACACCAGTACCGCGATGATCGCCACCGTCGCCATCGGGATCGCCGTGGACGACACGGTGCACCACATGGTGACGTATAGCCGCCGGCTCAACGCGCGCCACGACCAGCGCCTGGCGATGTTCGACACCCTTCGCGCCCAGGGCCGGCCGATCATCTACGTCTCCGTCGCACTGGCGGCCGGGTTCCTCACCCTGAGCGCCTCCAACTTCGTGGCCACGGCGCATTTCGGCTTGCTGGCGGCGTTCGTCATGCTCGTCGCGATGCTGGCCGAGCTGATGCTGACACCCATCCTCATCGTGTCGATACCGCTGTTGACCGTCTGGGAAATGGTTTCGCTGCGCATGAGCGGGGACGTACGCCGTGCTCCGCTCTTCACCGGCCTCTCGCGCTGGGAGGCGCGCAAGGTGGTCCTGCTCGGCGGGCTCCGCGAGTACGAAGTCGGCGCGACGGTCATCGACAAGGGCGAGATCGGCACGGAGATGTACATGGTCGTTAGCGGTCGCGTCCGCGTGTTCGATCCGCAGCCCGATGGCCAGATCCGGCCACTGACCGTGCTGGGACCCGGCGCCATCGTCGGCGAGATCGGCGTGCTCACGCGCCAGGTGCGGAGCGCCTCCGTCGTCGCCGAGACGCCGGCGGCGCTGCTGCGCCTCGACCTCGCAGCGCTCGAGCGGATCCGCAAATGG
>Ga0209266_1002613_pt1 | contig 11251 bp, 5 predicted proteins | sample GraSoiAngelo_132_FD_185889 | JGI IMG/M metagenome (GOLD analysis project Ga0209266, IMG submission 185889) | Grasslands soil microbial communities from the Angelo Coastal Reserve, California, USA - 14_0929_02_40cm (SPAdes) (version 2) | ecosystem: Environmental > Terrestrial > Soil > Grasslands ...
GATGCCCGAAGCCAGCGGAGCGGCCCCGCCGTCCGGTTGGCCGACCGGCGATCCGTTGAGGAGCGTGGAATTCGCGACGTAGCTCGTATTCGCGGGAACCGGGTCCTTCAAAACCACGCCCGTCGCGGGAATTGCGGCCGAATTTTTTATCGTGATCGTGTAGCGCAGTACATCGCCCGGATCGACGATGCCCGGCGAACCCAGATCAGTGAAGAGAACGACGTGCTTCTCGGCGTAGAGCACGGGACGATTGCCGACGATATCTTGCGTCGGATCATTGGGGGCCGGAGTGCGCGGGTCATCGGATGGCTGGTCGACGATGCCGGTGGCGCTCACGACGCCCTGGTTCGAGATCACCGTACCGTCAGGGGCATTCGGGTTCACGACCACATTGAACGTGATGGTTGCGACGTTGGCCGGGCTGCTCGACGCGTCGGCAGGCATCAACCCCGGCGTCGCGTTGGCCGGCGAGTTGATCCGCATGCCGTTCACGAGCGGCGATATGCCCGCGACATCCGCGACCGCGGCGCCGTTCAGGGTCGTGCTGCCCGCCACGTAGGCCGTGTTCGCCGGCACCGCGTCACGCAGGACGACGTTCACGGCATCGGCATTGCTGATGTTCTTCACCGTGATGGTGTAGCGCAGCGTGTCGCCGGCCACCAGGACGTTCGGGTCGCGCAGGTAGGTGGAGATTTTCTGCACCCGGAAGGCGGCGGCCGATGCGATTGTTACCCGCGTCGGATCTTCGCCGCCGGGAACAGTCGGATCGGCGGCCGTGCCGTTGACGTTGGGGTCATCGCTCCAGGCGAAGGTCGTGCCATTGGCGAATAGCGTCGCCTGGTTGGTGACGACCGTGCCGTTAGCGATGACGGGCTTGAGTATGATGTCGAACTGGATCAGGGCCTCGCCGTTGGCGGGCAGGCTCAGATTACGAACGTCAATGACGCCGGTGCCTTTGGTGCCGCCTGTGCTGCTGGTGGCGCTGATGTCGGCACCGGCCGGGGACGTGACCAGCGTGAGCGTGCCGGACGCGAATGCCGGTTGTGCGTTGAGAGCGTCCATGTCGTCGAATATTTTGAAATTGCTGAGCGCCTGACTGGTCGTGCGGAAGCGCAGCGTATAGCGCAGCTTGTCGCCCGGCGCGGCCGTTGTGGCGGGGTTTACACCACTCGTGAGATCCGCGACGGTCTTTTCGAAAAACCATCCCGACAGGGCCACCGTCACGGTGTGGGCGTCCTCATGGTCCAGGATGCCGGGCGTGCCGTTGGTCAAAGTACGGGTGTAGGACTTGCGGCTGGGAATGCTGCTGTCGCCGTTGAACCACTGGATGGCGCCCGCGACATTGGTGAGCGTGACACCATTCTGCGTGTTGGCGTCGAGCTGGGTCCGGTAACGGATGATCAGCCGCTCATTCGGGCCGATCCTTCCCGCCGCCGTCAGCATCGTGATGTCGAGCAGGCAGTTGGGCGCAGCACTGTAGCTGCGAGAGTAGCCGCTGCCCGGGATGAGCGCGCCCTTGCCCGAGACCGGGGTGACGCCGTCTGCCGCAAAGACCTGCGCGCTCAGGATTTCGGGCGTCAGATCGCACATGCCGCCCGTCGCGCCGTGCGGTAGCAGGTCACGGAGGCTCACGTTCCAGGCGTCGCCGAGCCCGGTATTCTGTACGTCGATGCCGAAATCACCCCACTGTCCCAGATTCATCGTCGCCGGGCCCGACTTCCTGACCACGAGCGCCGGGTCGGAAGCCGGCGACACGATTGTCACCCGCGTCGGATCTTCGTCGCCGGCAACAATTGGATCGGCCGTGCCGTTAACGTCGTTCGGGTCATCGCTCAGTAGGGTCGGTATGCCTCCTACAAGCACCGCATAGGGATAGTTCAATGCATCAATGGGGCTGAGCAGCGCCTGGTTGGCGACGACCGTGCCGTTGGAGAGTGTCGAGGCCAATGTGATGTCGAACTGGATCAGGACCTCGCCGTTGACCGGCAGGCTCAGATTACGAATGTCGATGACACCGGTACCCTTGGTGCCGCCCGTGCTGCTGGTGGCGGTGACGTCGGCGCCGGACGGGAACGTGACGAGGGTGAGCGTGCCGGGCACGAATGCCGGCTGTGCGTTGAGAGCGTCCATGTCGTCGAATATTTTGAAATTGCCGAGCGCCTGATTGGGCATGCGGAAGCGCAGGGTATAGCGCAGCTTGTCGCCCGGCGCGGCCGTTTTGGCGGGGTTTAGACCGCTGGTGAGATCCGTGACGGTCTTGTCGAAGAAATAACCCGATAGCGCCACCGTCACGGTGAAGGCGTCCTGATTGTCCGCGATGCCGGGCGTGCCGTTGGTTAAAGTACCGGTGTAGGTCTTGCGATTGGGAACACTGCTGTCGCCATTAAACCACTGGATGGCGCCCGCGACATTGGTGAGCGTGACACCATTCGGCGTGTTGGCGTCGAGCTGGGTCCGGTAACGGATGATCAGCCGCTCATTCGGGCCGATCCTTCCCCAGGGGGTCAGCATCGTGATGTCGAGCTGGCAGTTGGGTGCAGCGCTGTAACTCAGAGAGTAGTCGCTGCCCGGGTTGAGCGGGCCCTTGCCCGGAATCGGGGTGACGCCGTCTGCCGCGAAGACCTGCGCGCTCAGGATTTCGGGTGTCAGGTTGCACATGCCGCCGCCGGTCGCGCCGCGCGGTAATAGGTCACGGAGGCTCAGGTTCGAGGCGTCGCCGAGCCCGGTATTCTGGACGTCGATGCCGAAATTGCCCCACTGTCCCAGATTCATCGTCGCCGGGCCCGTCTTCGTGACCACGAGCGCCGGGTCGGAGACCGCCAACACGATCGTCACCCGCGTCGGATCTTCGCCTCCGGAGACAGTCGGATCGGCCGTGCCGTTGACGTTGGGGTCATCGCTCCAGGCGAAGGCCGTGCCATTGGCAAGCAAGAGCGTCGCCTGGTTGGTGACGACCGTGCCGTTGGTAACGGCCGGCTTGAGTGTGATGTCGAACTGGATCAGGGCCTCGCCGTTGACCGGCAGGCTCAGATTACGAACGTCGATGACACCGGTACCGTTGGCGCCGCCCGTACTGCTGGTGGCGCTGATGTCGGCGCCGGCCGGGGACGTGACCAGCGTGAGCGTGCCGGGCGCAAAGTCCGGTTGTGTGTTGAGAGCGTCCATGTCGTCGAATATTCTGAAATTGCCGACCGCCTGATTGGTCGTGCGGAAGCGCAGGGTATAGCGCAGCTTGTCGCCCGGCGCGGCCGTTTTGGCGGGGTTTACACCGCTGGTGAGATCCGCGACGGTCTTGTCGAAGAAATATCCCGATACGGCCACCGTCACGGTGTGGGCGTCCTGATTGTCCGCGATGCCGGGCGTGCCGTTGGTCAAAGTGCCGGTGTAGGACTTGCGGCTGGGAATGCTGCTGTCGCCATTGAACCACTGGATGGCGCCTGCGACATTGGTGAGCGTGACACCATTCTGCGTCTTGGCGTCGAGCTGGGTCCGGTAACGGATGATCAGCCGCTCATTCGGGCCGATCCTTCCCGCGGCCGTCAGCATCGTGAGGTCGAGCAGGCAGTTGGGCGCAGCGCTGTAACTCAGAGAGTAGTCGCTGCCCGGGTTGAGCGGGCCTTTGCCCGGGACCGGGGTGACGCCGTCTGCAGCAAAGACCTGCGCGCTCAGGATTTGGGGCGTCAGACCGCACATGCCGCCCGTGGCGCCCTGCGGCAACAGGTCACGGAGGGACACGTTCCAGGCGTCGCTGAGCCCGGTGTTCTGGACGTCGATGCCGAAATTGCCCCACTGTCCCAGATTCATCGTCGCCGGGCCCGTCTTCGTGACCACAGGCACCGGTCCGGCGATCGTCATGGGTGGCGTCACGCCCCACTGGCCCGGCAGGGGCTCGTAGAACGTGCCGCCGATGAGCCGTCCGAACTGCCACTTGGCCGTGTTGATGAACTGCTTCCCCGGGAGGTTCGCCGCCGTATCGTTGAGTACGACCGTGACCTCGATGACGAACTGCTGCCCGGCCAGGACGACGGGCAAGTTGCCGAAAGTGAGCACGCCGCCGCCGTTGGAAAACGTATGCGGAATCGGGGTGCCGTTGAGCCAATAGACGCGCTCGCTCACATAGGTCAGATCCGCGCCCGTTGCGTTGAGGTCGTCCGTGACCGTGATGTCGTGCAGGTCGTTCGGCGACCCGCTGGAGTTGATGACGGTGCCCGATAACGGGTCGAACATGACCGGGATCGTCATCTTATAAGTGAAGGGGACACCGATGGTGGCCGTGGTCTGGCCCGCCGGATTCTGTTTGTTGATTTTCTCGGTAGCTACAAAGAGGTTCTGGCAGTCCGGCTTGAGTCCGCTTATCGAGCCGTTGGTGAACCAGATGAAGTTCCCCTGAGATTTGTCGCAGGACATGTTGCCCGTAAACACGACGTTGTCGAAGATGACCAGCCAGCTCGTGGGGTTGTTGCCGTAGAAGCTGCTGTTGGAGGTGAACGGGTTGGACGCCGGAAAGTTCCGGATGATGCAGTTGCCGTCGAACTGGATATGCGCAGGAGGAACAGGGCTGACCTTGCCATCGATCACGCCGCCGTAAGTAGATACGCAACCGTCCGACTGCGCCCGCGCCGGGGTGGCGGTCAGCAGCGACATTGCGAAGGCGAACAGCAGGATTGCTATCCAGCTGTGGCCCGCCCTCACATGAATTGTGCCGCTAGAAGTCATGTACGCCTCGTTCCCTTTCCAAGCAATTCGTCTCCGGTAGGGACCGCGGCAGTCCACACTGTGGACTGGATTCCGGCGGTCCCGCCGTCATAGGGCCGGGGGCCCGTTAGACCGGTGACTTTGCGTCGCCATCTTTCGATGGACTTTGCCCTTGTCAGAATCACGTTGAAATCAGCGGATCAGATCATCGTCTTCAACCCGCCGGCAGGAAGTCGATCGGATACACGATCGTCACAGCCGGCACACCATCCTTCGCGCCGAAATTGATCGTCCGGACGCGGCCAACGACCTGAGTGGCGAGATCCGGCGCGTCCATGTCAGTCGACTGCAGCGCGCACATTGAAACGCTGCCGTCCGGCTCGATCGTCAGGCGCAGGACCATCTGCCCTTTCAGGGCTGGGTTATTGCGCAGCTCCCGGTTGTATAGCCGGTAGAACGACGCCTTGTAGCGGTCGAACACGATCTGTATTTCTTCGTCGGTGCGGGCAGACCCCGGCCCGCCGCGCGCCTTCGGTCGGTCGGCGCCGGTGATCGGGGCGATCGAGCTGACTGCGCGGCCTACCCCCACACCACCAATCCCGCCTCCTCCGCCACCGCCAGCGCCAGTGCCGCGGCCACCTGCACCGCCACCGCCGTTGCCACCGCCTCCGCCTCCTCCGCCTCCGCCTCCCACACTGCGGCTCAGCGAAGCGACGTTGATGCCACCGCTCGATCCCGGCGCGTTGCTCGCCAACAGAGAGCGTGCCGAGGGCCGGCCTACGTCATCGGCGGCAATGTGACGCGCATCGGTTCCGAGAGGCACCACGACGGTGTCCTGTGCCAGGCTCGCGAACTTCTCCTTGAATGCCAGGATGCCGGACTTTCCCACCTTCGGCTCTGGCTTTGGCTCCTGGTGGCAGTTCCGCTGTGCCAGGCCTGTGTGGACCTGCCGGGGCGTTCGGTTTCGGTTTCAGGGCGGGTGCAGGCGCCCCCGGTGGGGACCCGCCCGCAGCAGTCGTCCCGCGCGGCGTCGGAAGCAAGACGGCTCTCGGCTTGACCGCGATCTCCGGTGGACGATAGAAGACGATGTCGAGTTCTTTGTTGGGGGGCTCGCTGCGAAGCAGCAGTTGCGCCGGTATGAGCATCAGCCCGCCCAGCACGAAGACATGCAGCGCGAAGCTCGTCGCCATGCTGCGGGCCGCCGGAGCCCCGGATGTTTTGAAAATGCTCTTCACTTCCATTGTTGTCACCGAGCAAACACCTCAATTGGTCGCGATAAATTCGATCTTCAAATCCTCAACGCCCGACTTCGCGAGATCAATGATGCGTACAACCCCCTCGTAATTCAGGCGGTCGTCGACGGCCAGGAACAGCGCGCGCTGTCCCGCGGGCCGGCCGCCCAGGATCTCCGCCACTCGTGCGGGCAATTCGGCTGCAGGGATCTTTTGATCCGCCAGGGTCACCTGACAGTCCTTCGGGATCCCCTCCCCTGCCGGCGGCCCGAGGATGGGGCACGCCGCGGACCCGATGCTCAGGATCAACTGCGATTCGGCGAGCTGCTCCGACGTATCGGCGGAGGCTCGAGGGATATCGACGTCGTAGCCTTCCAGCAGGAGTGGCACGACGACCATAAATATGATCAGCAGCACCAGCACCACGTCGACGAGCGGCGTGATATTGATTTCGGACTGCAGACTGGAGCCGGAGTCGTTGCTGTTGAACTGCATGATGTCACTTTCCTTCTGCGCCGGCGCGCCTGGAGATCAGCCCCACCCCGCGGAAGCCGGCCTGCTCGATCGCGAGCATGGCCTCCCGAACCTGGAAGAACCTGAGCTTTACGTCGCCTCGGATTACGACCCTGGGTTCCGGCTCGGCGCCCACCGCAGCTTGGAGGGCTTCGCCGAAATGCTCGGCTGCGACGGGCTGATCGTTGATCCACAGCCCGCCAGCCTCGTCGATGGAGACCAGGATTCGGCCTCTCTCGTCGCCCTGCCCGTTCGGTTTCGTCGTGTTCGGCAGGTTGACGTCCGGTCCCTTCCGCATCTGCGGCGCCATCACCATGAAGATGATCAGCAGCACCAGCACCACGTCGACCAGCGGCGTGATATTGATGGACGCCTGCAGCTTGGCCCCCTCACCGAGCCGCATAGGCCGGCCCTCCCTTCTTGACCATTGGCGCCTTGACTTCCGCCATCTCGACGTCAACCACCTTGAGCTCCGGTATTTTGAACAAGCAGTTCACGAGCTGGGTTGAAGCCCGGTTCATCTCGACGTGAAAAGTCTCTATCTTGCCCGTGAAGTGGTTGAAGGCGACGACGGCCGGGATAGCGACGAAGATACCCAGCGCCGTCGAGACCAGGGCCTCAGCGATGCCGCCCGAAACCACAGACATCCCGCCGGACCCCGTGGCCGCGATGCTTCGGAAAGCGTTAATGATTCCGACCACCGTACCGAAAAGACCAATGAACGGGGCCGTGGAGCCGATCGTGGCCAGGAACCCGAGACCCCGCTTCAACTCGATCAGCGTCTCGGACATGGAGTCCCTGAGTGCGCTCGTGACGAGCTCGAGCGAGGCGACCGGATCGCGTCCGCTCTGGCGCACGCCGTCGTACTCGATGATGCCCGCCGAGACCACCTGCGCCACGTGGGAATTCTGCTGCAGCCGCCCGGCTTGGATCAGATCCTGGGCCTCTCCCCCGTGAAGGAACTTCTTGAACTCGGGCTTGAACTTTTCCGACTGGCGCGAGGCCGAGCGGAAGCGGCGGTGCTTGTCTACAATCATCCCCACCGAAAAAACCGAAAGCAGGGCGAGGCAAACCATCACCGCGCCTCCGAATAAACCGACGTGTCCTAACAGTTCAGTCAAACTCATGGTTTCCTCCTTTGCGCCGCATTGGGGGGCGCTGCAAAATTCCCGTTGGTCGTCGCACCGCTGGGGCGCACCGTTTCCGACCTGATTTGGTAGTAACTGAGCATTCGCATGAATACCTCTTTGTCTATGGGTAGCCTCGAGTCGTCGAGCAACGTCGAGACGTTGGGGCCATTGCCGAGTTCCGAGCTCTTCCAAGGAACGATGACCAGCGCTTTAGGCGCTTCCTGATTGCCCAGAATGGACATGCCGAGCGCCTTTCCTCCGGGGACGGAGGTCAACTTCGAGTCTTCTTCCGTCTTTGGCTGCGCTTCTTCAGTCTGTTTCTGTGCCTCTTCCTTCTGTGCCTCTTCCGTCTTTACCTGCGGTTTTTCGGTCTGTCCCTGTGCTGCTTCCGTCTTCGGCTGCGCTGCTTGCTGCGCGAGAACAGCCGCGGGCGCCAAGACAAGGGCCGCAAGCAAAATCCAATGAACGCTGGTTTTCCTCATCGCTCCTCCGGTTTTTTTCCGCGGTTGCGAAGGTCGGCAATCCACTTGACGACCTCGGCGTCGTCCGGAACGATCCGGCTGTACGCCTCGTAGTGCTCCATCGCGCACGTGTAATCCCCGAGATACAGGTCGCACACAATCGCAAGGTTCCTGTGCGCATATTGGAAGTCGGCGGACTGTGCCAGGGCCGCCTCATAACTCGTGCGCGCCTTCGCAAACTGCCCCTTGCGCCGCTGTACCATACCGAGTTCGTTGTAGGCGGCGGGCTGTTTTGGATCCAATTCCAGCGCCTTGTTCAGGCTGGCCTCGGCGTGGTCCAGGTCGCCGGTGCGCGCGTATGCAATGCCGAGATCGATGTGCGCTGCCGTCAATGCGGTCGCCTGTTCGGTCAGCTTGACCAGCAAGGCGATGGCGGGCTCGTACTGCTCGTCGTTCAGCACACGCACTGCCGACTCGTAGTCGGCGCGCATTTCATCCGTGACCGCCGCGCCCTGCGTGACCGCGTTGTCCGGTGTTGAGTCGTCGGAGACCTGCGGCACGGGCGATCCGTCCACCGGACTGTCGATCGCGGCGACGAAGCCGCTGCTCGTTTCGAGTTTCGCGTATCGGCCCGGCATCAGTTCGGTGAGCCTGCTGAGACTCTTCTCGGTCCACGAGTTGAAGACGCCGGCGTGCAACAATTCCATGTTCTTCTCGTGAACGTTGATGGCTTTTTCCTCGAACGGAAACGCTGCCTCATCAAGGTTGTTCTTGAACTCCTCCAGATCCTCCGGCTTCAGGTCGGCCGGCCGCTCCGACTCGAGCAGTGAGCGACTGAAATTGGAGTAGGTCTCTGCCATGTAATACGTCGCTGCCGCCGTAACCTCGGCGATTTCGTAATTCACCAGCCGGCCCAGGGCCGCGATCGTGGCATCCATGCGCTGCTTCTTATCCTGCAGGCTGGTCTCAAATGGTTGCCGCAGCTTCACGACCACGAAATCCCCGTAGAGCTTCTCCGCTAGGACCAGTGCCGAACGCGCCGCAATCGTCCGGGTCCGGCCGGTCCTTTCCGGTCCGGCGCCCGCGTCGGCTCGTACGATTTCGTCCAGTTGCTGGTGATAGAGCGACTCGTCGTGCGCGGCCTTGTACATCTCGGCGATCTTGAACCGGGTTTCGATGGCCGTCTCCACCGGCTTGGGAAATTCTTTGACGTACCGGATGTACGCATCCAAGGCGCGATCTCGGGAATTGGATTGCGAGTAGAGGTCTCCCGCGTCGAGCAGCGCCTCGCTGCGTAACGCCGGATCGTCGGACTGGGATGCGATGCGGTCGTATTCGCCGGCGGCGTGCGACAACTGGCCGCTCTGCCGGTAGGCGTAGGCGATCTGTTTGGTGGCTTCGAGCTGCAGTTTGTGCTCCGGGAACGTGCTGCGGAACGCTTCGAGCACCTCCACCGCTGCCTTCCAGTCCTCCAGCCGGATCAGCGCGGCGCCTGCGTCATACTCGGCCGTCGCACGGACAGATGACGTAGGCGCTGCCGAGCGGATCCTTAGGAAGTTGTCGGCGGCCGCGCGATAGTCCTGCGCCTCGTTTGCGATTTCACCCTGCTTGTAGATCGAGGCGGCGAGGTTGTCGACGAACGAGGCTCGCGACTCGTCGCCTTGCGGCGTGACCTTCAGGACCTCGGCATAGGCGTGTTCTGCCTGGGAATACTCAGCGAGCTCGAACGAGCCGTGCGCAACGACAATCCAGGCGGAACGCCGGATCGCGGCCTCCGCGTTGGGATAGTTATCAATGACGCGTTGGTCGGCTTCGATGGCGGCCTTGTAGTTCTTCAGCTCGTACAGGTCATCGGCGGCCGCTCCGAGGACCGCCGCGGCGTGTTCGTCCTGCGGGAATGCGTCGGCAAATTTGAGCGAGCTTGCGACCGTATCGCGCTTGACGGCGTCCTGCTGTTCCTTACCGGCGACCTTCAGCTGCTCGCGGTATGCGTAGATGGCGGCGTAGCCCGCGGCTGCCGACTGCGGATGCGGCGCGTATTCGTAAGCCGTGCGTTCATACTGTCTGGCCGCCTCGCCGAAATCCTTGTTCTCCAGGAAAAGGTCCGCAAGCTGGTAGTTGACGGGCGGCGAATCGGCCTCCTTCGGGAAGGACTCGAGGTAGGCGCCGTACCATTGGCTTGCCTCGCGATAATTCGCGCGCTTCTCGTCCGCTTCGTTCGCGTTCTGATACTGGGCGTGATAATGCGTCGCGAGGTCCTTCAGGTTCGTCTTCAGGTAGGCCAGCACTTCCGGCGACTCTTCCGGTTTGAAATGTCGCCAGTATTCGGACTTCAGGCCGTACTTGGATGCGAACTCCCGCTTCGATTCCAGCACGAGCTTGGGGAACCCGCCCTGGGTGAAAGTCTCGACGACACGCATGCCGAAACGCGGCGCACTGCGGTGGAACGGATAGAGCGCTACGAAAGCCTTGTACGTCTTGGCGGCGTCGTCGTAGCGCAGTTTGCTGAGGTAGTGCTCGCCAAGATTGCTGTAAACGCGGTCCTCATAGGAGCGATTCCCGAACTTGGAGAAGTACTCCTGCATGGTCTCCGGCCCGCCGAGGTTGCTGAAGCTCAGACTGATGACTCGGAAGGTATCAGCGACGCGGCGATCGTCGTCCTCATCGTGCGTCTGATCGAAGTCGTAACCGATCTTTACCTTGTAGTCGAGCAGGGCGATGTACTTTTGCAGGGCCTCCTCGTAGAACTCCTGCTTGTAGAACGTCCAACCGAGCTTGTAGAGAGCGAGCTCGTAGTACGAGGACTTGGCGCCGAGAGTGACGATCGCTGAATAGGCGTTCTCGGCGTCGCGAAATTTTCTGCGCGTGAAGAAGTACTCACCCCGACGGAACTGCACCTCGTCGAAGTGCCCGGAATTCGGATTCGCGCGTATCAGGCGCTCCATGGTTTCCATGGCCTCGTCGGTGCGGCCGAGCTCGTCGTACGCGCGCGCCATCTGATAGAGGACCTGGTCGCTGTTTTTGTAACTGGGGTACTCGCTGAGCAGCCGATTATAGAGAGCGATCGCCTCGAGTGGACCGCTGGGATCTGCGCCGGCGCGGACCGCATCCGCCCCGTCCGTCGTCGACGCGCCGGCGTTAGTGCTCGCCAGGTTCCCGCCCTCGGCGGTCGTGCGCCGCTCGAAATCCTGATCGGATTCAAGCAAGCGGGCGCCGGCTG
>Ga0209266_1002614_pt1 | contig 11245 bp, 9 predicted proteins | sample GraSoiAngelo_132_FD_185889 | JGI IMG/M metagenome (GOLD analysis project Ga0209266, IMG submission 185889) | Grasslands soil microbial communities from the Angelo Coastal Reserve, California, USA - 14_0929_02_40cm (SPAdes) (version 2) | ecosystem: Environmental > Terrestrial > Soil > Grasslands ...
AGCGCGCTCGCCCTCTACTGGGCGCAGCACGAGAAGTCGAAGCATTCGATCCTCGGCGACTGGTTCTTCACGGGCGACCGCTACCGGGTCGACGGCGACGGCTTCTATTGGTACGAAGGCCGCTCCGACGACATGATCAAGGTCAGCGGCCTGTGGGTCTCGCCGATCGAGATCGAGTCTGCGCTGCTGGAGCACCCCGCGGTGGCCGAGAGCGCGGTCGTCGGCATGTCGGTCGACGGCTTCACGAGGATCAAGGCATTCGTCATCGCGAAGAAGGACGCTGTCACCGGCGACGCGCTTGTCGCCGAGCTGCAGGAGCACTGCAAGTCGCGCCTCCAGCGCTTCCAGTACCCGCACTTGATCGAGTTCGTCCCCGACCTGCCCAAGACCGTGACCGGCAAGATCCAGCGCTACAAGCTGCGCGAGAAGGAAGCGACCCCTGCCTAGCCACATCGCCGTCTTGCCCTGCGACGGTGCGGGCAAGGAGGTCGTCCCCGAGGCGATCAAGGTGCTTCGCGCGGCCGGCGCCGGCTTCGATTTCCAGGAGTACGAGGTCAACGCCGACCAGTACATGCGCACCGGGGAGCCGATCCCTGCACAGATCTGGGCCGACCTCGAGAAGGCCGATTCCATCCTCTTCGGCGCCGTGGGCGACCCGCGCCTCAACGACGCCGCCTACCTCGCCGGCGTGCTGCTGCGCCTGCGCTTCGAGCTCGACCTGTACGTCAACCTCCGGCCGGCCAAGCTCTACCACGACAGGCTGTCGCCGCTGCGCCGCGAGGACCGTCGCAAGATCGACCTCCTGATCGTCCGCGAGAACACCGAAGGCCTTTATGTCGGCATGGGTGGTCGCTTCAAAAAGGGGACCGAGGACGAGGTCGCGATCCAGGAAGACCTCAACACATACTTGGGGGTGACCCGGATCATCGAGTACGCATTCGGCGCCGCCCAGCGCGAGGTCGTGATGGTCGACAAGTCCAACGCGATGACGCACGCCGGCGCGCTCTGGCAGCAGCAGTGGAAGGCCGTCGCCAAAAAGCGTCCCGACGTCAAGACCCGTCACCTCTATGTGGACGCGGCCGCGATGCAGCTGGTGCGCGACCCGACGCAGTTCGACGTCATCGTCACCGGCAACCTCTTCGGCGACATCCTGTCCGACCTGACCGCGGAGCTGATCGGCGGGATGGGCATCGCACCCTCCGGCAACATCAACCCCGAGACGAAACGGGGCCTGTTCGAGCCCGTGCATGGGACCGCGCCGGACATCGCCGGCCGTGGCGTCGTCAACCCGATCGGGGCGATTCTGAGCGCATCTATGATGGTTAGACACCTGGGTCACACGGAAATGGCAAACGCGATCGAGGGTGCGGTCGAGTCGGCCATCCGCGCAGGCGAATGCACGCGCGATCTCGGCGGAAGCCTGTCGACCCATGAAGTCGGCGACGCGGTGGCGAAGAGGCTCAAGGACTAGATGACCGTGGCGATGACGATGACCGAGAAGATCCTGGCTCGTGGAGCCGGGCGCGAGAGCGTGCGGCCCGGCGACCTGGTCCTGGCCAAGGTCGATTTCGCGATGGGCCACGATCTGACCATCCCGCCCGCCGGAAAGATCATGCGCGAGCAGATGGGCGCGGAGAAGATCTGGGATCCCGATCGCGTGGCGGTGACACAGGACCACTTTCAGCCGGCCAAGGACGCCGCGAGCGCGACGCTCGGGCGCCTGACGCGCGAGTTCTCGCACGACATGGGGATCAAGTGGTACTTCGAGGTCGGTCAGGGCGGCATCTGCCACACCGTGCTGCCTGAGAACGGGCTCGTGCTGCCGGGCGAGCTGGTCGTCGGGGCCGACTCGCACTCCTGCACCTACGGCGCGCTCAACAATTTCGCGACGGGGATCGGTTCCACCGACCTCGCTTGCGTGCTTGCGTTGGGCGAGCTGTGGTTCCGTGTGCCAGAGACACTGAAGTTCGTCTATCACAACCGCCTGAAGGAGTGGGTCGAGGCGAAGGACCTGATTCTCTACGTCATCGGTCAGATCGGCGTCGACGGCGCGCGGTCCAAGGCGATGGAGCACACCGGCGAGGCGCTGAAGCACATCGACATGGAGGCTCGGCTGACGATGACCAACATGGCAATCGAGGCCGGCGCGAAGAACGGGATCATGGAGTTCGACGAGGTGACCAAGGAGTACCTCGACGGCCGCGCCAAACGACCGTACACGCCGGTGACCTCCGACCGCGACGCGGAGTACGAGAAGGTGTTCGAGTTCGACGTCGAGAAGGTCGAGCTCGGTGTCGCCAAGCCCATGTCGCCGGACAACTACGCGCCGCTGTCCGAGGTCGCAGGCACCAGGCTCGACCAGGTGTTCATCGGCTCGTGCACCAACTCGCGTATCACGGACTTGCGCCGCGCAGCCGCCGTGCTGGAAAACCACAAGGTGGCGCCGGGAGTGCGCCTGATCATCACGCCGTCCTCACACCAGGTCGCGATCCAGGCCGAGAAGGAAGGCTTGATCCGCACGTTCCTCGCGGCAGGCGCGGCCTGGACGACCGCGACGTGCGGCGCTTGTCTCGGCGGTCACATGGGCGTGCTCGGCGAGGGCGAGATTTGCTTGAGCACCACCAACCGCAACTTCCCCGGCCGCATGGGCCACCCCAAGGCGCAGGTCTATCTCTCCAATCCAGCGGTTGCCGCGGCGAGCGCGGTTACCGGCGTGATCACGCACCCAAGCGAGGTGCTAGACCACATGCCGGCGGGGATTCGATGACGCTCCCGAAAGTCATCCGTGGCAAGGCGTGGAAGTTTGGAGACAACGTCGACACCGACCAGATCATCCCGGCCAAGTACGCAATCTACTCACTGGACGAGAAAGAGCTCGGCAAGCACGCGATGGAAGGCGTGCCCGGGCGCGACACGTGGGCGACCGGCGTCACGCAAGGCGACATCCTGGTCGGCGGATCCAACTTCGGCTGCGGGTCGTCGCGGGAGATCGCGCCAGTCGCGATCCGCGGCGCGGGCATCTCGCTGGTGGTCGCCGACTCCTTCGCGCGCATCTTCTTTCGCAACGCGATCAACATGGGCTACCCCATCCTGCAGTCGCCGCCGGCGGCGGAAGGGGTCGAGGAGGGCGACGAGCTGGAGGTCGACCTCGAAGAAGGCATCATCCGCAACTTCACCAAGGGCGACGAGTATCGCTGCGAGGCCTTTCCCCAGTTCATGAACGAGCTGCTGCGCATGGGCGGGCTCGTGCCGTGGGTGCGCAAGCAGCTCGAAGAGCGGCGGAAGATGACCCCCTCGCGTGGATGACATAAAGCCGGTCGAGCTTCAAGAGCCGCTCGAAGAGCTGGCGCGCGACCCCAAACGTTTCGCCCACGACCTGAAATTTCCCCCGGAGGAAAAGATCCGCATCTACGACGACACGCTGCGTGATGGCGAGCAGATGCCGGGCGTCGCGATCACGCCCAAGGACAAGTACGAGCTGGCCCGGATGCTCTCCGACATCGGCGTGCACGTGATGGACGTCGGCTTTCCATCGGTGTCGGAAGGGGAGAGGGAGACGCTGAGGCTGGTGCTCGAGGGCCGCAGGCGCGGCGAGCTCAGAGAGGACCTCGAGGTCGTCTGCATGATGCGCTCCACCAAGGGCGACATCGACGCGACCATGCGCGTGATCGACAAGCTTGGCCACAAGCGCGACGACGTGACGTACTTCATCTTCACGTCGGCCTCCGACCTGCACGTCAAGTACAAGCTCGGCAAGACGCTGCTCCACCGCGATGGCATCCCCGAGTCCGAATGGCTCGAGCTCCCCGTCTCCTACTACCGCGAGGCCAACCTGCGGATGATGTGCGAGGCGATCAAGTACGCGCGCGAGCAGGGCGCCACATCGATCGAGTTCGGCGGCGAGGATGGGAGCCGAGCCGACGTCGACTACATCGCCGAGATCCATCGCGAAGGCCTCAAGGCAGGCGGCACGCGACCGTCGACGCCTGACACAGTGGGCTGCTACTCACCGTTCGCGGTGCGGGAGTACATACCGACGATCAAGGCGGCTGCGCCGGACGCGCCGCTCGTCGTGCACTTTCACAACGACCTCGGTCTCGGCGCGTGGAACACGGTGATGGCGCTGGGTTCAGGCGCGGAGGTTTTCACCACGAGCGTCAACGGCATCGGAGAGCGAACCGGCAACGCACCGATGCATCAAGTCCTCATGCAGCTGCGCTACCTGTTCGGTATCGAGATCCCGGGCTTCAAGTACGACAAGCTGCGCGCGCTGGCACGAAGCCTGGAGCGGATGAGCGGGATCCCCGTCCAGCCGACCGAGCCGGGGATCGGACTCGACGTCTTCAGCCACGAGTCAGGGATCCACACCGCGGGCATGCTCATCCACCCGGCGATCTACCAGTTCATCCCTCCAGCCGACCTCGGCGCGGAGATCACATACGTGTACGGCAAGCACTCTGGCGCCCTGGTCATCGAGCACGCGCTGCGCCACGCGGGCATCGCCCCCGAGCCCGAGCTGGTCGCGAAGGTGCTCGCGGAGGTGAAGCGCATCCGCGAGGAGCGAGCGGAGCGCAGCGACTTCTCGGATTTCCACCGCCGGTACTACGATCACCTGAACCGCATGGGATTGTCCGCGGACGAAGTGGTCGACATCGCGAAGGCGCTCACAGCCTGATGGCGACGACCACCAGTGCGGACGTCGCGACGCGTGAGGAGTACCTGAACCTGCATCGCTGGATGTGCATGGCCAAGGCGCTCGACGACCGCATGCACATCCTGGTGAAGCAAGGGCGCGCGCCGTTCGTCGGCTCGAGTCGGGGACATGAAGGCATCCAGGTCGCCTCCACGGCGGCGTTGACGTCCGAGGATTGGCTCGTTCCTCATTACCGCGGGCTCGCGAACGCGATCGTGCGCGGACTGACGATGAAGGAGTGGATGCTGGCCGTCTTCGCGAAGGCGGGCGATCCGCTGTCTGCCGGCCGCAACATCCCCGGCGGCTGCTACAGCTATCACAAGCTGCACATCGCACCGGTGTCTCAGGTCGTTGCGAGCTGGATCCCGAAGGCGGCGGGGATCGCCTACGCCGCCAAGCTCAAGGGCGAGAACACGGTGACCCTTTGCACCTTCGGCGACGGCGCGACGAGCCAGGGCGAGTTCCACGAGGGTGTCAACTTCGCGGCGGTGCACAAGCTGGCGGTCGTATTCCTCTGCGAGAACAACAGCTACGCGATCTCGGTCCCGATCCGCCTTCAGATGGCGAACCCGAACGTCGCCGACAGGGCGGCCGGCTACGGGATCCGAGGCGTGACGATCGACGGCACGGACGTGCCCGCGTCCTACAAGGCCGCCCGCGACGCGGTGGCCCGCGCGAGGGCCGGGGAAGGCCCGACTCTGATTGACGCCAAGATCTGGCGCATCAACGCCCATACCTCCGAGGACAACCACCTCAAGTACCGGACCAAAGAGGAGATCGGCGACGCCGCCCGCCACGACCCGATCACGCGCTTTGAGGCGTGGCTGGTCGAGCGCGGGTGGACCACGGCGGAAAGCGCCGCGAAGGTCCAGGCGGCGCTCGACAAGGAGGCGTCGGACGCGGCCGACTGGGCTGAGCAGCAGCCCGATCCCCTACCCGAGGACGCGCTGAAAAACGTCTTTGCCTAGACCGAGCTAGAGCGGCGCGTCGCGCCGCTCTACTCAGATACAACTCAAGATCCCGAAGTTAGACTGACTGCGATTTGGAGACCGAGTCTGGCGATTCAACTCCGCCCACCGACTCCTCGGAGACGACCGAGGAGCCCGTTCGCGCCGTCCCGACCAGCGAAACCAGACCCGTCTGGGCGCAGACGAGGCCCGCAGGTCCGGCCGCCGATCCGACCGAGCCGGCGGATGCCGTCCCCGCGGAGAAAGGCGATCCGGACTGGTCGAAGACTGAAGCCTCGACCAACGGCGACGGCGCCGATAAGCCGCCCGAATGGGCTCAGACCGTGCCGACCGATCCCGGTGAGTCGATCCCCGAAGCGGTCACCAGCGAACCTCCTGGGGCGCACGCGGCCGGCGTAGAGGAAACAGAGCCGCCCGAGGCCCAACTACAGGCGGACGAGCCTATGGTCACCGAACCGCCGGAAGTCGAAGCCGAGGCCACCGAACCGCCGGCAGTCGAAGCCGAGGCCGCCGAACCGCCGGCAGTCGAAGCCGAGGCCGCCGAACCGCCGGCAGTCGAAGCCGAGGCCGCCGAACCGCCGGCAGTCGAAGCCGAGGCCGCCGAACGGCCGGGGGTCGAAGCCGAGGTGACCGTGGCGCTCATCACCGAGCCCCCGAAAGCGGTGGCGGCGGATGCTCTGAAGTCCACCTGGCCGCCGGCGTCCGGTTCCGCGCCGGCGCCGCCGGTCGAGACAGACATCTGGCCGCCAGAGCCGCCAACCGAGCACGCGATGCCGGCCTGGCCGCCACCCTCCGAGCTCGACGAGCCCGACATCCCCGCCCAGGCGATCCCGAGCTGGCCTGACTCGTTCGACGCGACTCCGCCGGCGGCCGCCGCGCAGGCGCCCACCGTGCCCGCGGCTCCAGCCGTCAAGCCGCGCGCAGGTGAAACCACACCTCCCACCTTGGCGCCGGTCCCTCCGCGAGCCGAACCCATGCCGGCGCCCACCAAGACTCCCGCGCCACCGGCGCCGCCGACCCCGATTGTGGCCCCCGCGCCAGGCCAACCCGTCGCGCCTCCGCAGCCTGGACCGCCTTCGCGTCCGGCGTGGGCGCCGAAGGCACCGGCCGAGCCCGCTGGACCCGGCCAGCCTCAGGCCAAGTCGCCCTCGGCAATCAACGTGCCGGCCTGGGCGCCGCGGGTGCCCCTGGCCGCTGAACCTGGTACGCCGACCTGGTTCTCGCCCAAGGAGCAGGTTCCGCACACCACCTCGCAACCGGCCGCCCAGCCGGCGCCGGCGCCGCAGCCCGCGCCTGCTCCTGCACCGCCGGTCGCAGGTGGCCAGCTACCGGTCGCGAAGCTACCGCCCGCGCCGGCCAAACCGGCCCAGCCGGCGCAGCCGGGCGGTGCCCAGTCGTCCTGGCAGGTCGTCGAACAACCCAGGAAATCAGGGCCTCACGGCAAGGTCGAAAGCGGGCCGACGGCGGAGGATCGCTCGTACGCAGAGTGGTTCGCCTGGGCAAAGCGGGGAGGAGCTCCAGCGAGCGCGTGCCACGCGGCGGCTCAGGGTGCGTTCAAGGCCCTGTCGACCGGCAAGGATGTGACCACGGCGGTTCAGTGGGCGACGGCCGCGATGAGCCGTCCGCCGGAAAACGTGTCCTACACCCGCCAGACCTACTGCGCCTGGTTCTCCCTCGCGAACATCGACCTGAACCTCGACCAGCATCGAGCGCACGCGTTCGCGATGGCGGCCGTGCAGGTGCTCGACGCGGGCCAGGACGCGGCCGCGGCGCACGCGGCGGGCCTTGCCGCCGCCGGCATCAAATAGGGTCCTCTAGCGCAGCGCTCGGACTGTTCGGTTCGAGGCCGTCCCGACCGCGCATAGAAGCATCAGGCCTCCGGCGATCAGAAACAGCAAGGTTGGGTTGACTTCCGCGATCGTGCCCGAAGCCGCGTAAGCCACCGGCGTCAATCCCATCGAGGCCAGCATCACGATGGCCATCACGCGTCCTTGCATGGCGGGGTCGGTTCGGCGCTGCAGCCAGCTGACCCCGTAGGTGTTGACGACGCCGGTCGCGACGCCGCAAAGGCCCATCGCGAGTGCCGCAGGCCCAAGTGAAGGCAACAGACCGACCACTCCAGTTCCGACTCCGAGCCACAGGCACAGGAGCACCATCAACCATCCAAAACGCTGCGGCGGTGGCACCAAGCCGGAGCCGAGGGCGCCGGCGGTTGCGCCCACTCCCCAGGCGCCGAACAGGATTCCGAGGCCGGCAGCGCCCGTGCCGAATCGCCCATGCGCGAGCGTCGGAAGACCCACGCCCAAAGCGCCGTTGGCGGCGAAGTCGACGACGGCGATGACGATCAAGGTCACCCGGATGCCGACGTCGGCCCAGGCGTAGCGGAAGCCTGCCGCGATCTGTCCGCCGAGTCCGCCGTCGGGGTGTGCCTGGCCAGTTGCAGTGCGTGCGGCCGCCGGCAGCCACAGGATGAACAGAAAGCCGATTACGAAACATGCCGCGTCGCCGGTAAATGCCCAGCCGATCCCGAGCACGGCCACGATGACGCCGCCGAGCACCGGGCCGAGGATGACGGAGGCTTGCGCCGTCACGTTCAACACTGCGTTTCCCGGCTCGAGCTCGCGATCGGCGACAACCCGGGGCAGGATCGAGTTTCGAGCAGGCATGAAGAACGCATCCACGACCCCGAACACGACAGCGATCCCGTAGACCTCCCACATCTGGACGCGGCCCGTAAGCACAAGGACCGCCAGCGGCGCGACGAATGTGGCGCGCAGGCCCATCGATCCGAGCATCGTCAAGCGCGACGAGAGGCGGTCGGCCAGCGCGCCTCCGACCACCATGAGCACCGCTCTCGGAAGCGCCTGCACGACGAGAACCGTGCCGAGGGCGAGGCTGGAGCCTGTCAGCTGAAGGACGAGCCACGCGAGCGCGATGTAGCTGAAAAAATCGCCGAACAGCGACAGAGTCGTCGCGATCCAGAGCTTGCGAAATGGGCTGGATGAGAGGACGGTCCAAGGACGCGGGCGCGGTGCGGGGGCGACCGCAGAGGGAATTGCCTCGTCAACGATTTGCGTTTGGCTCACGTCGCCGACCTGTGACTACCGATTCCATCGGGATCATCGCGCTTGCCTCCTCAGCCGTTGGTGTTCAGGCGCCGCAGCGCCTCGTCGATGTCGATCTCTCTTCTAGCTACCTGCTCCATCAGCTCGACCCGCGAGGGCGCGGGAGCGGCGGTCCTCTCGATGCCGAGCTTGGCGAGAAGCCCGTCGAAGCGCGCTCGCGCGGTCGGATAGCTCACACCCAGGTGCCGCTCGAGGTCCTTCATGTTTCCGCGCGATGCCAAGAAGACTCGAAGCACCTCGCGGTCCTCGTCGGTCAGGACGCAGAACTCGCACTGCGCGAATGCGCCCGACAGCTCCGTTTCGCATGCTGGGCAGCTCAGCCTGGTCAGCGCCAGCCGGTGATTGCACACCGGGCAGTTCGAAGGTGGGCGCCGCGCCTGGGTTCGCGCCATCAGGGGACGCTCACCTTGATGTTGCCCATCGTGCATTCGAGGTCGAGGGTGCCGGCTCCCGTGCCGACGGTGACATCGCGACTGTCCCTCTTGATGCCGTCGCCCTCGATCGCTACCTTGCCCATCGTCGTACGCGCGTTGATGCGCACACTCGAATCCCTTGCCAGGCTCACTTTGACCTGTCCCATCTCGCATCGGATCGAACTCTTGCCCGAGTCGATGCGTCCGTACGCGTCGATGTTTCCCGCCATCACGGACAGGTTGATCGGGCCTCGAAATTCGCCGACCTTGCAATTGCCTGCCTGAACCTCGGCCACGATTGGGCCGTTGAGACCCTGCATCCTCAGGTTGCCTGCCTGGACGTTCGTCGTCAGCGGCAGGGACGGGTTCATGCGGATGGCCAGCCTGCGTCCGAACTCAAAGCCGTTCGCGACCACGCGAGCCTGGGGCCGGCTGAACTCGAAAGAGGTGTCTTCGTTGACGGGCGACTGCTCGATGACAAGCGTGTCGCCGTCCTGGCGCGCGCGGTGGGGGCCGTCCGCGACGGCCGAAGTCACGCTTGGGTCGCCGACGATCTCGGTGTTGCCGAAGCGGGAGACCACCTTGACGTGCCTGACAGCCTCGCTTGCGGGCGAGTCGGTCGCTATGGAGGCCGGGGCCGGGCTTTCGAGGGCTTCCAGGCGGACGGCCCCTTCCTCGGCGGAGATCGTGCCGGCGGCGACCTGGATCAAGATTTCGCGTTGCAGGTCTTTCATGGCGCTAATTAGAAATCATACCTTTCCAATTTGTCAAGTTCAACATTTAAACAGTAAGTTTTGAACTCAGGATAAGCTAGCCCAGAGTGACCACCAGGATCGGAGTCATCGCTGACACGCACTGTCCGGAGTTCCTCGATCGCCTTCCCAAGCGCGTGTTCACCGCCCTGCAGGGCGTCGACCTGATCCTCCACGCGGGCGATATCACCTCGACCCCAACCCTCGACGCGCTCGCGAGCATCGCCCCGGTCGAGGCCGTCCGCGGCGATCACGACACGAACCTCAAATCACTCCCTTCCGCGCGGGAGCTGACGGTCGCGGGCAAGCGCATCGTCCTGGTGCACGGTCAGCGACCCCGCTGGGTCGAAGAGTCACAAACCTTTTGGTGGACGGTCAGCTTGGGTTTCTTCAAGCCTCATCGCGGTCTGCCAGCCAGTCTGAAACTGCGTTTCCAGCACGCCGACGTGATCGTCTTCGGGCACACCCACCGTGCGTACGTGCGGAAAGTGGATGGCATACTCCTGTTCAATCCCGGCGGAGTGCACCAGTGGAACCCGACCACCGCGACACGCCGGCTCGCTCAGCATCCGGGATGGTTTGAGTGGTGCTGGCTCCAGGTCGCGCGCCACATGCGCCGGTACGAATCGCCCTCGGTCGGCATCCTCGAGATCGACGAGGACGGAATCCTGCCGCGCATCATCGGGCTATAGAGTCTTTCTCGGTGTCAGCCGTCACCTACCGCCCCGCAACGCTCGACGACGCGGCGCTCGCCTCGGATGTGATGACGCGCGCCTACCCGTCGCTGCCCCAGGATCCGGTGCTGACGCGGTACCGCTGGGAACGCGTCCGCTCGGGGTACGAATCAGCTCGCTTTCTGGCCGACCGCGGCGGCGAGCCGATTGCGTTCCTTGGGTGGATTCACGGACCTTGGGCAAAACTTCCCGAGCGCCACTGCGAGGTCGAGGTGTGGCTGGACCAATCGCAACACGAGCAGGAGCTGGTGACTGAGATGTGGTCCTGGATCGGGGATCGGGCGATGGCAGAGGAACCTGGCCTCCTCCTCGCGTATTGCGGCGAGGACGAGCCCGTCATGCTCGACTCTCTCGCCGCGCTGGGTTACAAGCGTGAGGGCGCGGAGAAGGTGTGGGAGCTGGACCTCAAAACGCACGGCGCGCGCCTGCGCGCCGAGGCGACCGGCACTCGCGCTCAGGCTGAAGCGGCCGGGATCCGGCTGACGACACTGGCCGACTGGGACGCGGAAGACAAGGTGAAAAGGCTCTACGAGCTCGACTCGATCACCCGTCAGGACATC
>Ga0209266_1002620_pt1 | contig 11231 bp, 7 predicted proteins | sample GraSoiAngelo_132_FD_185889 | JGI IMG/M metagenome (GOLD analysis project Ga0209266, IMG submission 185889) | Grasslands soil microbial communities from the Angelo Coastal Reserve, California, USA - 14_0929_02_40cm (SPAdes) (version 2) | ecosystem: Environmental > Terrestrial > Soil > Grasslands ...
TGGCCCGATCGCGAAGCGACTCGATCTCAACCACGGTCAGGGCGTGATGCGCGTCGGCCGACAGGCCAACACGACGCTCGGCCGCTTCCTGCGTCTCTATCTGCGCAACGTCGCCGGCCTGCGCATTCCGCCGGGCGCGGGCGACAAGGGCAGCATCGCCGGCTCGTTCAACGTCGCGCTCGCCGAGGACGAAGCCGCGGCCGCCGCGCTCGGCTGGCCAACGTTCGGCGCCGATCAGGGCTTCACGCACGAGGACAGCGTGGTCACGGTGCAGAGCGTGGTGAGCATCAGCCCGCCGATCTATTCGGCGGGCACGCGCGCGCTCGAGCATGCCCGCATCCTGGCCGAGGTGTTCGGCGGCGCGTGCGGCTACTGGTCGTCGATCGGCATGAAGTACGCGCGCTGGGAGCCGTTGCTCGTCCTCGGCCCGTCGATCGCGCGCGTGATCGCCGAGGACGGCTGGTCGAAGGACGATCTGCGGCGCTATCTGCACGAGCACGTCACGATCACCGCTCGCCAGGCCGAGACGTATGCGCTGCAAGTCGGGGCGACGTCGTACACGCTCGAGGCGCACGTCAAGGCGGGCGTGTTGCCCGCCGCTTACGCGCTGTCGACCGATCCCGAGCGCACGGTGCCGGTGTTCGTGCAGCCGGAGAAGATCGGCATTCTCGTCGCAGGCGATCCCGGCCGCAATCAGTCGAAGGGTTACGTGAACAACCACATCCAGGGTGGACGCGTCAGCAAGAGGATTTGACATGGACGCCAATGCCAAGAAGACCGCGCTTCGGATGATTCCGTACGGCCTGTACGTCCTCACGGCGGCGGACAAGAGCGGCAGTCGCGTGGCCGCCGCCACCGTGAACTGGGTGACGCAGGTCGCGTTCGAGCCGCCGCTGGTCGTCGTCGGTGTGAAGACGGACTCGCACGCGCACCCGCTCATCAAGGAGACGAAGGCCTTCGCGCTGAACGCGCTCGGAAAGGGTCAGCAGGCCCTGGCCTTCACCTTCTTCAAGCCTGCGGAGGTTGCCGGCGACACTGTTTCCGGTCAGCCGTTTCGTCGCGGCACGACGGGCGCGCCGATCCTGACGAACGCGCCGGCTTTCGTCGAGTGCACCCTCGAGACGACTGTCGAAAAGGCTGATCACTCCATCTTCGTCGGCCGCGTCGTCGAGGCCGGCGTGGCCAAGGCCCCCGACGGGCGGCCCGACGATGCCACGCTCTGGCTGCGCGACCTCGGCGACAAGGTGTTCTACGGAGGCTAGATGAAAACGCTGCTCGCCATCGCGCTGCTCGTCCTTGTCCTGCCGGCTTCATGTCTCGCCGCCGAAGGCGAGATGCGGTACGGCATGCACGTCACGCTCCCGGCCAAGTGGCTCGACCCCGGCGACATGGAGGGGTTCAGCACACCGTACATGATCGTCTACGCCATCCACGACGCGATGGTGAAGCCGATGCCGGCCGGTATGCAGACGCCGAGTCTCGCCGAGTCGTGGAGCGAGGCGAAGGATCACCTGTCCTACACGTTCACGCTCCGCAAGAACGCGAAATTCCACGACGGCTCGCCGGTGACGCCCGAGGACGTGAAATTCTCCTTCGAGCGATACAAAGGAACGTCGGCGACGCTGCTCAAGGAGAAGATGAAGGAGGTTCAAGTCGTCGGGCCTTCCCAGGTGCGCTTCGTCCTGAAGGAGCCGTGGCCTGACTTCATGCTGTTCTACGGCACCACGGCCTCCGGTGCGGGCTGGATCGTGCCCAAGAAGTACGTCGAGAAGGTCGGCGAGGATGGCTACAAGAAGGCGCCCGTGGGGGCGGGCCCGTACAAGGTCGTGTCGTTCACGCCCGGCGTGGAGATCGTGCTCGAGGCCTTCGACGGCTACTGGCGGAAGGCGCCCAACGTCAAGCGGATCGTCATGCGCTCGATGACGGAGGAGACGACGCGCGCGGCCGCGCTGAAGCGAGGCGAGGTGGATCTCGCCTACCTCTTCGCCGGCCCCGTGGCTGAAGAGCTCAAGCGCACGCCGGGCATCAAGCTCGAGGCGCCGCTGCTGACCGGCGCGTTCTGGCTCGAGCTGACCGAGCAGTGGGAGCCGAAATCGCCGTGGCACGACCGTCGCGTGCGGCTGGCGGCCAGCCACGCCATCGACCGCCAGGCTATCAACCAGGCCGAGACGCTCGGCTTCTCCCGGCTCACGGGCTCGATCGTGCCGCGCATCTTCCAGTTCGCGGTCGCCGTGGAGCCGCCCGCCTACGACCCCGCGCACGCCAAGAAGCTGCTCGCCGAGGCCGGCTATCCGAACGGCTTCGACGCGGGCGACTTCAATCCCTTCCCGCCCTACAACTCGATGGGCGAGGCCATCGTCGGTTATTTGCAGGCCGTCGGCATCAAGACCCGGATGCGCACGATGGAGCGCGCGGCATTCTTCACGGCGTGGCGCGAGAAGAAGCTGCGCGGGATCATCATGAACATCACCTCCGTCATGGGCAACGCCGCCACGCGGCTGGAGCCGTACGCGACCAAGAGCGGCATCTACACCTACGGCTCGCTGCCCGAGATCGACGACCTCTTCGCGCGACAGGCGCGCGAGCTCGATCTCAAGAAGCGCGAGGCCCTCGTGCATCGCATGCAGTCGGTCATGACCGAGCACGTGCTGAACGTGCCGATCTACGACCTGGCCTTCATCTGGGGCGTCGGGCCGCGCGTGGAGTTCAGCGGCGCCAACGCCATCCCGGGCTTTCCCTACTCCGCGCCGTTCGAGGATTTGAAGATAAAGAAGTGAGTTACGCGCTCGGGATCGACATCGGCGGGACGTTCACCGACATCGTCGTCTACGATCACGCGGGCGGCCGCCAGTACAGCCGCAAAGTCCTCACCACGCACGACGATCCCGCGCGCGCCGTCGCCGCCGGTGTCGAGGGGCTGTTGCGCCGGCACGGGCTGCCCGCCCAAGAGTTCACGCGGGTCGTGCACGCGACGACGCTGTTCACCAACGCGCTGATCGAGCGTCGCGGCGCCGTGACCGGGCTCATCACCACCGAGGGCTTCCGCGACACGCTCGAGATCGGCCGCGAGCGCAAGTTCGAGCTGTACGACTTGAACACCGCGAAGCCGGAGCCGCTCGTGCCGCGCAACCTCCGGCTGGAAGTTCGGGAGCGCCTGCGCGCGGACGGTGCCGTCGAGCGGCGGCTGGACACGCGCGAGGTGGCGGCGCGTGCCGGTGCGCTCGTGCGGTCGGGCGTCGATTCGATCGCCATCGTCTTCCTGCACGCGTACGCGAATCCGCGGCACGAAGTCGCCGCCGCGCGCGTGATCGCCCACCGGCACCCCGGCATCGCCGTGACGACGTCCCACGAAGTCGCGCCGGAGATCCGCGAGTACGAGCGCGCGTCGACCACGGTGGCCAACGCCTACATCAAGCCGCTCGCGCGACGGTATCTCGACGCGATGGCGCGGCGGCTGGCCGACCTCGGCATCCCCGCGCCGCTGCTGCTGATGCTTTCGAGCGGCGGGCTCACGCACGTCGCCGAGGCCGAGCGCACGCCCGTGCAGATGCTCGAGTCGGGACCGGCCGCCGGCGCGCTCGCCGCGGCCTTCTTCGGTCGCGAGGACAGCCGCGGCAACCTGCTGGCCTTCGACATGGGCGGGACGACCGCGAAGCTGTCGCTGGTGGACGGCGGCGAGCCGCTCACGGCGTACGCCTTCGAGGCGGCGCGGCAGAAGCGCTTCATGGAGGGCAGCGGGCTGCCGATCCGGATCTCGACCATCGAGCTGATCGAGATCGGCGCCGGCGGCGGCTCGATCGCCGGCGTCGACGAGATCGGGCTGCTCAAGGTCGGCCCGCGCAGCGCCGGCTCGCATCCGGGCCCGGCGTCATACGGGCTCGGCGGCCGCGAGCCGACGGTCACCGACGCCGACTTCCTGCTCGGTTATCTCAACCCCGAGCACTTCGCCGGCGGCGAGGTCCGCGTCGACCTGCCGGCCGCGCGCGCCGCGCTGGAGCGGCTCGCCAAGCGCGTGGGGCTGTCGCTCACGGAGGTCGCCTGGGGCATTCACGACGTCGTCAACGAGAACATGGCCTCCGCCGCGCGCGTGCACATCGCCGAGCGCGGCCGCGATCCGCGCGACTATGCGCTGCTCTGCACCGGCGGCGCGGGTCCCGTGCACGCGTGGGGTGTCGCGAAGAAGCTCGGCCTCGCGCAGGTGATCTGTCCGCCCGCCGCCGGCGTCGCCTCCGCGCTCGGGCTGCTCGTGGCGCCCGCGCGCGTCGATCGCGTGACCACGCTCGGTATCCGGCTCGATCGCGACGACCCCGCGGCGCTCGAGGCGGCGTTTAGACGGCTCGAGGACGAGGCGCGCGCGGTGATGGCCGACACGGGGCTCAAGCTCGAGATGGCGACGGTGAAACGACTCGCCGACGGCCGCTTCCTCGGCCAGGGCTTCGATCTCGTGGTCGATCTTCCCGCCGGCCCCTACGACAACAGCGACGAGAGCCGGCGGCGCCTCACGGGCGCGTTCGAGGCGGCGTACCGCGAGAAATTCGCGCTCACGCCGCCCGACGTGCCGATCGAGTTCATCAACGTCCGTGTCGCCGTGCGCGCGCCCGTGGCGGGCGCCGAGGTGACCGTGCACGGTGAGAGCACCGGCGCGGGCGGCGCGCGCAGAGGGCAACGGCCGGCGTACTTCCGCGAGCCCGAGGCCTTCGTGGAAACGGCGGTATACGACCGCGTGCGCCTGGCGCCCGGCGACGAGGTGCGGGGCCCGGCGGTGGTGGAAGAAGAGGGCTCGACGCTCGTCATCGGACCCGGCGGCACCGCGCGCGTGGCCGCGAGCGGCAACATCGTGGTGACGCTGTCGTGAGCAAGCGGCTCGACGCCGTCACGCTCGAAGTGCTGTGGACGCGCCTGATCTCGGTCGTCGACGAGGCGGCCAAGGCGATCGTGCGCACGTCGTTCTCGACGCTGTCGAACGAGGCCAACGACTTCGCGTGCGTGCTGACCGATGCGCAGGGCCGCGCGCTCGCGCAGAACACCGGCTCGATCCCGTCGTTCATCGGCACGCTGCCGGCGACGGTGCGCCACTTCATCCGCGAGCTCGGTGCCGACTCGATGCGCCCCGGCGACGTCCTCATCACCAACGACGCGTGGATGGGGACCGGCCACATGAGCGACGTCTCGGTGCTCAAGCCGATCTTCCACCGCGATCGGCTCGTGGCCTTCTCGGCGACGACCTCGCACATGCCGGACATCGGTGGCCGCATCCGCGCCATCGAGGCGCGCGAGATCTTCGAGGAAGGCCTGCACATCCCGCTGGCGCGGCTGGTGCGCGAGGGCCGCGTCGACGACACGATGGTCGCGCTGATCCGTGCCAACGTCCGCACGCCCGATCAGACGATGGGCGACATCTGGGCCCAGGTCAGCGCCAACGAGCTCATGGAGCGCCGTGTGGGCGCGCTGATGGACGACTATGACCTCGAGACGCTCGACGCCCTCGGCGACGAGCTGTTCACGCGCTCGGAGCGCGCGATGCGCGAGGCCATCCGCGCGGTGCCCGACGGCACCTATCGTTATGGGTTTCGCACCGACGGCACCGACGCGCCGTTCGAGTTCAGGATCGCGCTGACCGTCGACGGCGACGAGATCGTCGCCGACTTCACGGGTAGCTCGCCGCAGCAGCCGCGCGCCATCAACTGCGTGATGGCGTACACGTACGCGATGACGGCGTATGCCGTCCGCTGCGCGCTGCTGCCGGGGCTGCCGAACAACGAGGGCATGTACCGGCCGGTGAAAGTCGTGGCGCCCGAGGGCTCGATCCTGAACCCGCGCTTTCCCGCCGCCGTCGTGAGCCGCGCGACGACCGGCCACTACGTGCCCGCACTCGTGCTCGGCGCGCTGCACCGCGTGATTCCCGATCGGGTCATGGCCGGTGTCGGCTCACCGCTCTGGGCGCTGAGCCAGTCCAGCACGCGCGACGACGGCCGGCCGTACACGACCGTGCTCTTCTTCAATGGCGGCATGGGCGCCACGCCGATCAAGGACGGCGAACACGTGTTGTCGTGGCCGAGCAACATCTCGTCGACGCCGGTGGAGGTGGCCGAGCGGCAGAGCCCGCTGTTCTTCCACCACAAGCGCCTGCGGCCGGGCTCGGGCGGCGCCGGCCGCTTCCGCGGTGGCCTCGGGCAGGACATCCTGATCGAGAGCCGCTCGACGCGGCCGATCGTGCTGAGCGTCATGGCCGAGCGCACGAAGTTTCCCGCGCCCGGCCTCGCCGGCGGCGGCGCCGGCGGACTGGGCGACGTACGCATCAACGGCCGGCGCATCGACAATCGCAAGCAGCACGTGCTCCAGCGCGGCGATCGCGTGCTCGTCCGCACGCCGGGCGGCGGCGGCTATGGCCCGCGCGCCCGGCGTGACAAGAAAGCGATCATGCGGGATCGCGCGCTCGACTATCGCTGAGCCGCGCTCACGGTCTCGAGTCGCTCTCGCGGTGCTTCCCGTCGGCAGCATCTTGCCAACTTCGGTGATCTCGCTGCCGTCATCGCCGCGGCGCGGAGCCGAAGATATGCGGGGTTGCCCGTGGCGGGGTTGTTGCTTCTACGTACGCCGTGCTCGACCTGGACTTTCTGATCGTGACCGCCGGCGACCTGCCCGAAGCGTATTTCCTGGCGGCGTGCCTGGCCCTGCGGACGCAGCGATTCGCGATCGTGAACGTGCTACGGCCCGCCGCGAGCCACCTCCGCGCGCTGGCGCGGCTGCACCGCACCCGCGGCGTGTTCTACGTCACCGATCTACTGCTCGCGCGGCTCGTCGATGCGCCGCTGGTCGCGCTCTACAGACGTTTCGCGCCGCCGGGCGTGGGCGCATTTCCCGAAGTGGACGCCGCGCTCGTGCAGCGCATGCGCACAGAGCACCCGCATCTCGACTGCGCGGAACCTCACGCGCCCGAGGTGCTCGAGTTCGTGCGCGCGTTCGGGCCGGATTACATCCTGCTCGCCGGCTGCCCAATTCTGAAAGGGACCTTCTACGGCCTCGCGCGCCGCGGCGCGCTCAATCGCCACCTCGGCGTGCTGCCCGACTTACGCGGCGCGGATTGTCCGCTGTGGGCGTTCGCCCTCAATCGCCCCGAGAGCGCGGGCTACTCCATCCATACGGTCAGCGAGCGGGTGGACGCGGGCGACGTGGTGCTTCGCCGACGCGTTCCCATCGCCGAGCCGTCGTTGCAGCGCTATCTGAGGCGGCTGCGGCGCGAGGCCTCGCACGGCTTCGTCGAGGTTCTCGATGATTTGCTGCGCGGCGCGCCGCTGCCACGCGAGCTGCAACATGGTGCGGGGTGGTACTGTCCGCCGGCGGGTCTGGTGACCAAGCTGCGCGCGCAGCACAACTACGCCCGCCTCCTGCGCTCAGCGTCGCTGACGCTCACCCCAACAAGCGCCTGACGCGAGCCGCGCGCCCTCGGCGAGGCTCCGCATCTTCGCCCACGCCACGCCCGGATCCACCGCGGCCTGTCCGACCCACGTGCCGAAGCCGCAATCGGTGCCCGCGATGACGCGCTCGCGCCCGACCAGGCTCGCGTAGCGACCGATGCGCTGCGCGACCAGCTCGGGGTGCTCGATGTAGTTCGTCTTCGACTCGATCACACCGGGAATCAGCACCTTGCCGTCCGGCAGCTTCACGCGCTCGAACACCGCCCACTCGTGGCCGTGCCGCGGATTGGCCGCCTCGAACGAGATGCCGGCCGGGCGCGCGGTGAACACGAGATCGATGATGTCGGCCAGCGGCACGTCGTAGTGGTGCGGGCCCTCGTAGTTGCCCCAGCACACGTGCATGCGCAGCTGCTCCGGCGGAATGTTGGCCGTCGCGTGATTGAGGGCGTCGATGTGCAGGCGCGCGGCCTTGCGGAAGTCCTCGAGGCCGAGCCCCGCGTACTGGATGTGGCGCCCCATCGCCAGATCGGGGCAGTCGATCTGCACGATCAGCCCCGCGCGCGCGATCGTCTCGTACTCGTGGCGCATCGCCTCGGCGATGGCCTCGAGATACGCCTCGTGACTGCGGTAATGGTCGTTGCGAAAGAACAGCGAGATCACGCCCGGCGAGGCGGCGGAGAGAAATCCGTCGGTCGCCTTCACGCGCGCGAGCGCGGCCTTCACGACCTCGGCGTCGGCCTCAGCGGCGTGTGGATCGCGCACGCTGATCGGCCCCGTGCAGGCCGGCGTCCGGCGCCGCGAGCGGCCGGGATCGCCGAACACCCGCCGCGCCAGCTCGGGGAACTCGGCGAGATCCTGGTAGACCAGCGGGTGGCTCTGGCCGCCGAAGCCGTGCAGGCGGTCCTTGATGTACGTCGCATAGCTCGGCTTGCTCATCTCGCCGTCGTTGACGACGTCGAGCCCGCACTCGACCTGTCGCTGCACGACCTCGTCGACCGCAGCACTCACGCGCGCCGCCAGGGCGGCGACGTCCACGGGCACGCCTTCCTCGCGCGCGAACATCATCCGGATGAGATCGTCCGGCCGCGGCAGGCTGCCGGTATGCGTCGTGAGGAACCGCTCGGTGCTGCGCTTCATGCCGACGAACGCTTGACGAGGTTCGCCACGACGGCGACGAGCGCCCCGGGCTCGACCGGCTTCGTGATGTGCATGTCGTAGCCCGCTTCCCGCGAGCGCACGTGGTCCTCGACGCGGCCATAGGCGGTGACCGCCACGGCGGGGACATCGCCGCCGCGCAGCGCGCTCAGCCGGCGCACGTGGCGGATGAGCGTGTAGCCGTCCTCGTCCGGCATTCCGATGTCGCAGAGGATCACGTCCGGGCGGCGCTGCTCGAGTCGCGCCAGCGCCTCCGCCGCCGATGCGGCCGTCTCGACCTCGGCGCCGGTGCGGCCGAGCACGTATCGGAACAGATCGAGCGTGTCGTGCTCGTCGTCGACGACGAGCACACGCACGCCTTTGAGCGATACGTCCGCCGCGGCTGCCGGCATCGAGACGCCCGAATGCGCGGGCGCCACCGGCGGTTGCGCGACGCCGAATCCGATCGGCAGCCGCACGGTGAACGTCGCTCCGCGTCCCTCGCCCGCGCTGTCGACGGCGGCCGAGCCGCCGTGCAGCTCGACCAGGTGCTTGACGAGAGCCAGGCCGAGACCCAATCCACCGTGCGCACGCGTGGGACTGCTGTCGGCCTGGCGAAACCGCTCGAACACGTGCGGCAGCATATGCGGGGCGATGCCCTGCCCGGTGTCGCTCACCACGATCTCGACGTGCGCGTCGAGGCGGGTGGCGCGAATCTGCACGCGACCGTCGCGCGGCGTGAACTTCACCGCGTTCGAAACCAGGTTCCACACGATCTGCTGCAGCCGATCGGCATCGCCCATGATCGTGCCGACGCTCGGGCCGAGCATCGTCTGCACGTCGATGTGCTTGCCCGCGGCCGCCGGCCGAATGGCGTCGACGCCGCTCTCGATGACCGCCGCCAGATCCACCGCGCGGACGTCGAGGCGGACCTTGCCGGTGACAATGCGCGAGATGTCCAGGAGGTCTTCGACGAGCCGGACCTGCGCCACGGAGTTCCGTTCGATGGATTCCAATCCTTTCATCATCATGGCGGCATCGACGTGCTCGTTACGCAGCGTGCGCGCCCAGCCGAAGACCGCGTTCAGCGGCGTGCGCAGCTCGTGCGAGAGCGTCGCGAGGAATTCGTCCTTGATCCGGTTCGCGTGCTCGGCCTCCTCGCGGGCGGCGCGCTCGTTCTCGAGCAGGCGCGCGCGCTCGGCGGCCAGGCGCCGGGACTCCGCCTCGCTCTCGCGCAGCCCGATCTCCCGCGCGCGCAGACGCTTGGCGGCCGCGTCGAATGCCCGCGCCACCTCGGAGATCTCGGCGATCGGCGTGGTGAATGCCGGCGGAGGCTGTTCGCCGCGCTCCAGGGCCGCGGCGGACTGCGCGAGCGCGGCGACCGGCTGCGAGATCCGTCGACCGAACACCAGCGCGAGCGCCACCGCGAGCGCCGCCATCAGCGTCGCGCCCGCCGTCATCGCCACCGTCGACCCGCGGAGCTCGCGCTCGACGTCCTGCACCGGAACGCCGGTGGCCATCGTCCAGCCCGAAATGGTCGAGCGGCTGTGCGCGGTGTAGAACCACTGGCCCTCGAGCCCCACATTCCGATAGGCGGCTTCGGGCGTCTCGCGCGACTTCGCGTACAGGACCGCCGAGACGCGGCCGCCGACCCAGCGCTCGGGATTGAGCGTTCGCGCGATGACGAGGCCGTTCTGGTCGAGCAGCGTCATGGTGGCGCCGGGAATGACGGGAACGCTCGAGACGAACCGAAGCCAGACCGGCGAGTCGAGTGCTAAGACCAGCAGCCGGGTTCCCGCCCCGCGCAGCTGCACCGGCAGCACGATGGCCGTGGTGTACGCCTGGCTCACCGCGCCCTTCACGAGCGGCGTCACCGCGGGCTCGCCGCTGGCGGCGACGCGCGCGAGCAGCGCGACCTCCACCGCCGATTTCGGCAGCGGCGCGCCGAACGGCTCATGGAGATTGAACAGCTGCGTGCCGTTCCGCTCCAGCAGCGCCACGGTGCTCCACGCCGGCTGTTCGGTGCGTACGCGGTGCAGCTGCTCGTAGAAGCCGCGCAGATCGGCGGAGGCCAGATACTCGGAGTGACTCAAGACGCGAAGCGCACTGATGTGGCCTTCGAGCTCGCGATCGAGCGCGATGCGCATGGCGCGCACGCGCTCGAGGTACCGCTGTTCGAACGCGTCGCGCTGCTGGCGCGAGAACACGACGGCCATCACCGCCGAGAATGCCAGCACCGGCAGGACCGCGGCGAGGACGAGCAGGACGAGGTGCGAACGGAGCCTCATGCCCGCCCAATCATAGCGCCGCTCACCCGCGCAAAGCACCCGCCGTGAGCCCCCGCACCAGGAACTTGCGCACGACAAAGGAGAAGACGAGCACCGGAAGCATGACCAGTGTGCCGCCGGCGGCGATCTTCCCCCACTCCCAGCCTTCGTAGTTCATGAAGTTGACGACGGCGACGGGCGCCGTCATGGCCTCCGTTCGCGTGAGGATCAGGGCGAAGAAGAAGTCGTTCCACGCGTAGAGGAAGCAAAGGATCGCGCAGGCGGCGAGCCCCGGCGCCGACAGTGGCAGCACGATGCGTATGAACGCCTGCCCGAGCCCCGCGCCGTCGATCCACGCCGCCTCCTCGAGCGAGCGCGGGGTGGCGTCGAAGAACGATCGCATCAGCCAGAC
>Ga0209266_1002625_pt1 | contig 11223 bp, 9 predicted proteins | sample GraSoiAngelo_132_FD_185889 | JGI IMG/M metagenome (GOLD analysis project Ga0209266, IMG submission 185889) | Grasslands soil microbial communities from the Angelo Coastal Reserve, California, USA - 14_0929_02_40cm (SPAdes) (version 2) | ecosystem: Environmental > Terrestrial > Soil > Grasslands ...
TAGCCGTGTTCACGGGAATCGTCGAAGAGGTCGGCACCGTACGCGCCGTCGCACGCAAGGGCGACGTCACGCGGCTGGATGTCGCCGCGCGCGTCGCGCGCGAGGGCAGCGAGGTTGGCGCGAGCGTCGCGGTGAGCGGCGTATGTCTCACCGTGGTCGAGGTGGCGCGCGAAGGACTCGCGTTCGAGATGGGGCCGGAGACGCTGGCGCGCACATCGCTCGGCGCGCTTCGGCCCGGGGGCGCCGTCAACCTCGAGCGCCCACTGCGTTTCGGCGGCGCGCTCGGTGGTCACCTCGTCCTCGGACACGTGGACGGCACGGGCACAGTAGAGGCCATAACGCGTGTAGAATCGACCGCACGGATCAGGATAGTCATCCGCGACCGGGGGTTGGCGCCGCTGCTGATCCCTCAGGGCTCGGTGGCCGTGGACGGCGTGAGCCTGACGGTGGCGTCGCTCGACGAGGCCGCCTTCGAGGTGATGCTGATTCCGCACACGCTGGCCGTCACGACGCTCGGTCGGCTGGCGCCGGGGCAGGCGGTGAACATCGAGACGGACGTGATCGGCAAGTACGTGCAGCGGTCGCTCGCGGTCAAGGGGGCATGATGAGCGGCTTCGCGACGATCGAAGAGGCGATCGAGGAGATCCGGCAGGGTCGGATCCTCGTCGTCGTCGACGACGAGGACCGCGAAAACGAAGGCGACCTCGTCATGGCCGCCGACAAGATCACCCCCGAGGCCGTGAACTTCATGGTCACGCACGCGCGCGGCCTTATGTGCGTGCCGATGCTCGGCGAGCGTCTGGACGAGCTGAAGCTTGGCATGATGGTGGTCGAGAACACGGCGCCGATGGGCACGGCCTTCACGATCAGCGTGGATGCACGCCGCGGCATCACCACGGGCATCTCGGCCTACGATCGCGCCGTCACCATCCGCGCTCTCGTCGATCCGCAGATGACCGCCGCCGATCTCGTCACGCCCGGCCACATGTTCCCGCTGCGCGCGATGGAGGGCGGCGTGCTGCGACGCGCCGGCCACACGGAGGCGGCGGTGGATCTCGCGCGGCTCGCCGGCTGCTACCCCGCCGGCGTGATCTGCGAAGTGCTGGACGAGGCGGGAGGCATGGCGCGGTTGCCTCAGCTCATCGACCTCGCGAGGCGCCATGGGCTCAAGCTCATCACCATCAAGGACCTCATCGAGTACCGCACGCAGAAGGAGAAGCTCGTCAAGCGGCTGGCGACCACACGGCTGCCGACGGATTATGGCGAGTTCACGGCGATCGCCTACGAGGCGACGGTCTACAGCCGCGTGCACTTCGCGATCGTCATGGGCCAGGTCGCCGGCGACGAACCGGTGCTCGTGCGTATGCACTCCGAATGCCTCACGGGCGACGTCTTCCACTCGCTGCGCTGTGACTGCGGTCCGCAGCTCAATATGGCGATGGCGATGATCCAGAAGGAAGGACGCGGCGTCCTCGTCTATCTTCGGCAGGAAGGACGCGGGATCGGACTGCACAACAAGATCCGCGCGTACGGGCTGCAGGACCTCGGCATGGACACCGTCGAGGCGAACGCGGCGCTGGGGTTCAAAGCCGATCTGCGCGACTACGGCATCGGCGCGCAGATCCTGGTCGACCTCGGCCTCAAGAACCTGCGCCTGCTCACCAACAATCCGGCCAAGCGCGCGGGGATGGAAGGGTACGGCCTCACCGTCGTCGAGCGCGTACCGATCGAGATTCCCGCGAACCCCGAGAACCGCAAGTACCTCAGCACCAAGCGCGACAAGCTCGGCCACCTCCTCTCGTCTCTGCCGGACTGACATGGCTGGCCGCGCGCCGTCACCCCGCCGACCGGCGCGGTCGCGTCCCGGCGCTCGCTTCGCCATTGTCGCCGCGCGCTTCAACGAGCCGATCACCAAGCGACTGCTCGACGGCGCGCTGCAGGCGCTCGACGGCGCCGGCGTCGCCGCGCGCGACGTGGAGTTGCACTGGGTGCCCGGCGCGTTCGAGCTACCGCAGGCCGCGTTGCACCTGGCGCGCACGGGCCGCTTCGCGGCCATCGTGTGCGTGGGCTGCGTGATCCGCGGACAGACGCCGCACTTCGATTTCGTGGCCGGCCAGGCGGCGGCGGGCATCCAGCAAGTCGGACTTCAGACCGGCGTCCCCGCGACCTTCGGTGTCGTCACCGCGCTCACGGAGGCGCAGGCGTGGGAGCGCGCGGGCGGCGAGGTCGCCAACCGCGGCGCGGAGGCCGCGGACGCGGCGGTGGCGATGGTCTCATTCTTGAAGTCGGTGAAGGTGCATGGGAAAACGGCGCAAGGCTAGAGAAGTCGCGCTGCAATTCCTCTATCAGCTCGACCAGACGGGCGCCGGCGATCCCACGCCGTTCGAGCACGACTTCTGGAAACGCCATCCCGTCGACGACGACACGCGCGCCTTCGCCGCCTCGCTCGTGCGCGGCTCCAAGGCGCAGCAGGCCAAGATCGACGTCATCATCGCCGAGTCCACAGAGCACTGGGACCTCGAGCGGATGGCCGTGGTGGATCGCAATATATTGAGGATGGCGGTCTACGAGCTGCTCTACGAGCCCGACGTGCCTGGCAAGGTCGCCATCAACGAGGCCATCGAGATCGCCAAGAAGTTCGGCACCGCCGAGTCGAGCCGCTTCATCAACGGCGTGCTCGACCGTATCCACCGGGAGCTGCGTCCCGCCTGAGCGCGCGCCGCCCGTGAGGTACGCCATCCTATCGGACGTCCACGGCAATCTCGAGGCGCTGCGCGCCGTGCTTGCGGACGCCGCGTCGCGCTCGGACGGTCTGCTCTGCCTCGGCGACAGCGTCGGCTATGGCGCGGATCCGGTCGCGTGCGTCGAGATTCTCGACCGTCGCGCGCGCGCGATCGTCGCCGGCAACCACGAGCACGGCGTGGCCGGGCTGCTCGACCTGGAGTGGTTCAACGGGTGGGCCCGCGCCGCCGCCGAGTGGACACGCGAGCGACTCGACGACGAGCATCGCGCGTGGCTCGGCGCGCTGCCGCTCACCTCCGAGGTGGGCGACGCCACACTGGTGCACGCGTCGCCCGAGGCGCCCGAGGAGTGGGAATATCTCGTGACGCCCGACGAGGGCTGGGCCGCCTTTCCGTTCTTCGCCACGCGCTGGTGCTTCGTGGGCCATTCTCACGTGCCGGGCGTCTGGTCGCTCGGCTCATCGGGGCCGGAGTTCGAGCCTCGCCCGGTCACGGTCGTCGGCGAGGCGGGGCGCCGCTACATCGTCAACGTCGGGAGCGTCGGCCAGCCGCGCGATCGTGATCCGCGCGCGGCCTACGCGGTCTGGGACGTCGACGCGGCGCGCGTCGAGCTGCGGCGCGTGCCATACGACATTGAGGCCGCCCGCGAGAAAATCGTGGCCGCGGGCCTGCCACGTTTTCTCGCCGATCGCCTGACCGTGGGCACATGAGGCGACTCTGGGACGGCGTGTTGCACGCCGTCGTGCTGTTGCTCGCGGCGTGGGTGATGGGGCTCGCGTTCCCACGCACCGACTGGTCGCTCACGCCGTGGGCCGCGCTGGTGCCGCTGCTCGCGCTCGCGACGATCCGCTCGCCGCGCACGGCGTTCCTGTGGGGCTGGGCCTCGGGCACGCTGTTCTTCGCCGTGCTGCTGCGCTGGCTGCAGTTCACGTTTCAGGTCTACAGCGCCATTCCGTGGCCGCTGATGTACGGGCCGGTGCTCCTGCTCGCCGCGTATTGCGGTGTGTGGACGGGCGCGGTCGCGTGGGCGGTGTCGTGGCTCACCGCGCGACGCTCGGCCGCGCTCGCGCTGGCGCTGGCGCCGTTCCTGTGGGTGGCTGCAGAATGGCTGCGCGGCCATCTCTTCGGCGGCTTTCCGTGGGGGACGCTCGGCTACTCGCAATACCTGCGCGTGCGCGTCATCCAGATCGCGGAGCTGGCGGGCGTGCACGGCGTGTCATTCGTGCTCGTCGCCGTGAATGCGGCTCTCGCGGGCTGCGTGGTGCTGCGCTGGCGCCAGGCGCTGGCCGGGGTGGGCGCGACCGCCGTGCTGCTCGCGGGCACGCTGGCCTTCGGCAGCGTTCGCCTCGCCGAGGCGCCGCCGGCGACTGCCGCACCGATCACGATCATCCAGCCCTCCATCGAGCAGCCGCTCAAGTGGGAGCCCCGCCACACACAGGAAACGCTCGGAATCTACTTCGCGCTCCTGCGCCGTGTTGCCGACGAGCATCCGGCGCTCGTGGTCTGGCCCGAGACGGCGGCACCGACGATTCTGAGAAACGATCCGGCCCTCGTCGAGCGCTTCCGGGCGGCCGCCGCAAATGTCGGTGCGCCGATGCTGCTCGGCAGCATCGACGTGGTGAACGGGCGGTTCCGCAACACCGCGTTTCTGATCACCGAGGCGGGCATCGTGGGCCGCTATGATAAGATTCAGCTCGTTCCGTTCGGAGAATTCGTGCCGCTGTCGAGGGTGCTCGGGTTCGTGCGGAGCTGGGCCCAGTTCATCGCCGAGCTGGAGGCCGGCTCGCGTGCCGTCGTCTTCAATGGTCCGCCGGCTCCCTTCGGGGTTGTAATCTGTTACGAGGGCATTTTCCCGGATCTCTTCCGTGAGTTCGTGAGGGACGGCGCGGTGCTGATGGTGAACATGACGAATGACGCTTGGTTCGGGCGGACGAGCGGCCCCGAGCAGCACCTCGCCATGTACCCGTTCCGTGCGGTCGAGCATCGCGTGAGCATCGTCCGTGCGGCCAACACCGGGGTGTCCGCCTTCATCACGCCAACCGGCGTCATCGTCCGCCGTCTCCACCTGTTCGAGCGCGGCGTCATGACGGAGTCCGTCCCGCTACGCGCCCGGCGGACGCTGTTCACGCGGCTCGGCGACTGGCTCGGGTTGCTGTCACTGGCGGTGACGACGGCGGCGGTGGCAGGCACGTGGCGCCGCGTCGAGCCGGCGGCCGTCGGGAGCGTATAGATGCTGAGCGACTTCAAGCGCGAGGTCACCGAGCTGACCGGGCGCGTCGACGAGCTTCGGGGGCACCTTTGACCTGCCGACCAAGGAGGCCCGGCTGGCGGCGCTCGACGCCGAGATGGCGTCGCCCGCATTCTGGGACGACAACCGCCGCGCGCAAGAGCTGATCCGCGAGCGCGCCGAGCTCGCGCGCGTGGTGGCGCGGGTGACCGAGCTCGGCGGTCAGGCCTCCGATCTCGGCATCCTGCTCGAGCTCGCCGCGGAGGCGGGCGACGACAGTGTCGACGCCGAACTCCGCGAGGGGATCGCCAAGCTACAGCGGGAGCTCGACGAGTTCGAGCTCAAGGTGATGCTCTCCGGTCCGCACGACGTCAAGGCTGCTATCCTTTCTATCCATCCCGGTGCGGGTGGCACCGAGTCACAGGACTGGGCGCAGATGCTGATGCGGATGTACCTGCGATGGTGCGAGCGCGCGGGGTTCAAGGCGGAAGTCGTCGATCTGTTGCCCGGGGAAGAAGCGGGCATCAAGTCGGCGACCATCGAGGTCACGGGCGACTATGCCTATGGCTACCTCAGGGGCGAGGCGGGCGTGCACCGGCTCATTCGCATCTCGCCGTTCGACGCCTCGAGCCGCCGGCAGACGTCATTCGCGTCCGTGGCGGTGACGCCGGAGGTCGACGACGTCGAGGTCACCATTCGCGACGACGAGCTGCGGATCGACGTCTATCGCTCGTCGGGACCGGGCGGCCAGGGCGTGAACACCGCGGACTCCGCGGTGCGTATCACGCATCTGCCGACCGGCATCGTCGTCGCCTGCCAGAACGAGCGCTCGCAGCTGCGCAATCGCGACACCGCCCTGCGCATCCTGAAGGCACGCCTCTTCGAGCTGGCCGCGAGCAAGCAGAAGGAAGAGCTCTCGCAGCTCGCGGGCGAGAAGAAGGGGATCGCGTTCGGCAGCCAGATCCGCACCTACACCTTCCATCCCGAGCAGCGCATCAAGGACCATCGCACGGGCGTGGAGGTCGGCAACGTCGAGGCCGTCATGGACGGGGATCTCGACGAATTCATCAAGGCGTATCTGCTCGCGGCGCGGGGGAAGGCGTGACCGACCGCGACGCGAACGACCTCGTGCGCCAGCGTGAGGAAAAGCTCGAAGCGCTGCGCCGTCGTGGTCTTGATCCGTTCGGGGGCCGCTATCCCGTCACGCACTGGGCCGGTGAGCTCACCGGGCGGCTGGACAAGGCGGGCGACGCCGAGCTGCAGGCCTTCGGTCCCGTGAGCCTCGCCGGGCGGCTCGTCGCCATGCGTGATCACGGCAAGACGGCATTCGCGCATCTCATGGACCGCACGGGCCGCATCCAGCTGTACGCCCGCGCCGACGAGCTGGGCGACGACTTCGCACCGTTCCGCGATCTGGACGTCGGCGATTTCATCGGCGTCACCGGCGGCATGTTCCGCACGCGGACGGGTCAGCTCACGCTGGCCGTGAAGTCGTTCGCGTTCCTCGCCAAATCGCTGCGTCCGCTTCCGGAGAAGTGGCACGGCCTCAAGGACGTCGAGACGCGCTATCGCCAGCGCTACGTCGATCTGATCGTCAACCCGGACGTCCGCGAGATCTTCCTGTTGCGCGCACGGCTGATCCAGCGGCTGCGCGCCTTCCTCGACGCGCGCGGCTTTCTGGAGGTCGAGACGCCGATGATGCAGCCGATTCCCGGCGGCGCCATTGCGCGGCCCTTCCAGACGCACCACAACGCGCTCGACATGGATCTGTACCTGCGCATCGCACCGGAGCTCTATCTCAAGCGTCTCGTCGTCGGCGGCTTCGAGCGGGTCTACGAGATCAATCGCAATTTCCGCAACGAGGGCGTGTCGACCCAGCACAATCCCGAGTTCACGACGCTCGAGTTCTACCAGGCGTATGCCGACTACCAGGACCTGATGGAGCTGACCGAGGAGATGTTCACCGAGCTGGCGCAGTCGCTGCTGGGCCGGCTGTCGCTCACGTGGGGCGAGCACGCCGTCGATCTCGCGCGTCCGTGGAGGCGGCTGTCGTTCTTCGCGGGTGTGTCCGAGGCGCTCGGGACGACGGTGAGCGTCGACACCGATGCGGCCGTCGTCGCGCGCGCGGCGGCCGCCAGGGGCGTCACCGTCAAGCCGGGCGCCGCGGCGTGGGAGATATGGAAGGAGGTCTTCGACGAGCTCGTCGAGCCGACGCTCGTGCAGCCGACGTTCGTGATCGACTATCCGATCGACCTGTCGCCGCTGGCGAAGAAGAAGCGCGACAATCCGCGGCTCGTCGACCGGTTCGAGCTGTTCATCGGCCGCCGCGAGCTGGCCAATGCCTACAGCGAGCTGAACGACCCGATCGACCAGCTCGCGCGGTTTCGTGAGCAGGCGGCGCAGAAGGCGCGCGGAGACGACGAGGCGCACTGGCTCGACGAGGACTACGTGCGCGCGCTGGAGTACGGGATGCCGCCGGCGGCGGGCGAGGGGATTGGGATCGACCGGCTCACGATGCTGTTCGCGAATCAACCCTCAATCCGCGAGGTGATCCTGTTCCCGCATCTGCGGCCGGAGTCCGGCGCGTCACCCCAGGGCCTCGAGACATGAGGCGTGGGTTGCCGCTCGAGCTGTTCCTCGGCCTGCGCTATCTCACTGCGCGCGGGAGCCGCGCGAACCTGTCGCTCTTCGTCTGGATCGGCGTCGGCGGCGTGTTCCTCGGCGTGGCGGCGCTCATCGTGGTGCTCGCGGTCATGACCGGCTTTCAGGACGGCATTCGCGACCGGATCATCTCGGCCAATCCGCACCTGCTCGTGTTCCAGTCGGGCGCGGCGGGGCTGGCGGACCCGGCCGGCGTCGTCGCACGCGTCACGACGGTCCCCGGCGTGCGCGCCGCCACACCGTTCGTGTTGCAGCAAGCGCTGTTCACGAGCGCGGGCGGCGACGCGCACGGAGGGCTGGTGCGAGGCGTCGACTTCGAGTCGCCGGCCGTGCGCGACGATCTGCGCGCCCAGCTACGCGGCGGCCGTCTCGAGGGCGCGGCGAACGACGGTGCGATCCTGCTCGGCGTGGAGCTCGCACGCACGCTCGGTGTCGTGCCGGGCGACGCGGTCACGGTCATCTCGCCCAAGGGCGCGATGACCGCGGTGGGCATGGTCCCCAAGATGCGTCGCTACACCGTCGCCGGCACCATCGAGGTCGGCATGTACGAGTACGACGCCTCGCTCGCGTACCTCTCGCTGCCGGAGGCGCGCGACTTCGCGGGGCTGGCGGGCGTCACCGGCGTCGAGGTCCGCCTCGACGATCCCTTCGACGCCAAGCGCGTGGGGCGGGCGGTGGCCGCCCGACTCGGCTTCCCCTACTGGGTGCGCGACTGGATGGACATGAATCGCAACCTTTTCAACGCGCTCCAGCTCGAGAAGCTGGCGCTGTTCGTCGTGGTCACGATCATCGTGCTGGTGGCGGCGTTCGCCATCATCGGCCACCTCGTTCTCCTCGTGGCCGAGAAGCGCAAGGAGATCGGCGTGCTCAAGGCGATCGGCGCCAGCGCGTCGTCGATCACCGCCGTATTCTTCGCGGTGGGGATGACGATCGGCGTGGTCGGCACGCTTGCCGGCAGCGCCGTGGGCCTGGCGATCATCTGGATCCAGAACACGTACAAGATCATCAAGCTCGCCGGCGACGTCTACCAGATCGATTACCTGCCGATGAAGCTCGCGTCCGGCGACTTCTTGTTGATCGTGAGCGCGACGCTCTTGCTGTCCTTTCTCGCGACGATCGTCCCCGCGCGCCGGGCGGGCGCGCTGGCTCCCGTGGATGTGCTGAGATATGAGTGAGCGGTTGTTTCTGCGGCCGACCGTCGGGCGCCGGAGGCTCTGCGCAGGCGCCCCGACGGCAAAGAAGAATGAATGAGCGGAAGTTTCTTTCGCCGACCGTCGGGCACCGGAGCCCTGCGCAGGCGCCCCGACGGCAAAGAAGAATGAACGAGTGAGTACGCGCCTCGCCGCCGTGCCTGACGCGTTGCTCGCCGGCGTCGAGCTCGAGCGCGAGTACCGTACTGGCCCCGAGCTCGTACGTGTGCTTCGTGGCGCCTCGGTCGAGATCCGCGCGGCCGAGCTGGTGGCGCTCGTCGGCGCGTCCGGCGTCGGCAAATCGACGCTGCTGCACTTGCTCGGCGCGCTCGATCGCCCGACCGGGGGGCGCGTGCTGTTTCAGGGCGAAGAGCTGTTTAGCCGCAGCGAGCCGGCGCTCGCGCGCTACCGTCGTCAGGATGTCGGCTTCGTGTTCCAGTTCTACAACTTGCTCGGTGACCTCACGGCGCTCGAGAACGCGATGGTGCCCGCGCTGCTCCAGCGCGCGTCCGCGTCGGAAGCCCGCGAGCGCGCGGCGGCCGCATTGGCCGAGGTCGGGCTGGCCGACCGCATGCGGCACCGACCCGGCGAGCTGTCGGGTGGCGAGCAGCAGCGCGTGGCCGTGGCGCGCGCGCTGATGAACGGGCCGAAAGTGATTCTCGCCGACGAGCCCACCGGCAATCTCGATCCCAAGACCAGCGCCGTCATCTACGACCTCTTTCTCCAGCTGCAGATGGAGCGCGGCATCGCGTTCTTCGTCGCGACACATAATCCCGACCTGGCGCGAAAAGCCGACCGGATCTATCGACTCGTCGACGGCCGCGCGCGCGAGGTGGATCCGTCGGAGCGTTGACGCAGTTGCCTCAGCGCGATGGCCCGCACGCTGGCCGCAGTTTCGCATAGGCTTTCCAAGAGTTAGTCGCTCGTGAAGAAAAAGGCTAGCAGCGCTCAGAGGCGCGGGCTATACTGTGTTCGACTTCGATTAACTAGGCGTCGCCCAAAGCGAAATCGGCTTTCACGGCAGCAAGAAAAAGGGGTGGGGGACACCAGTGTTTGAACGGTTCACCGAACGGGCCCGGCGAGTCATCATTCTGGCGCGGGAAGAAGCGGGGCGATTCCGGCACGACTTCGTGGGAACCGAGCACGTGCTTCTCGGTCTCATCCGTGACGGTGAAGGTATCGCCACGGCAGTCCTCCAGCGCTTGGGCCTTCGCCTCGAGACCGTCAAAGCCGAGGTCGAGCGCGCCCTTGCCGGCTTCCCCAAGACGTTGACGTTCGGTGAAGTTCCGTTCACTCCCCAGGCCAAGCGGGTTCTCGAATTGTCCATCGAGGAGGCGCGTCAGCTCGGTCACAATTACATCGGGACTGAGCACCTCCTGCTGGGCCTCATGAAAGAAGGCCAGTCGATCGCCGCCAAGATCCTCGAGTCGCTCGGCGCCCGCCTCGACGAGGTTCGCCAGGAAACCCTGGCCCTCCTCGGCGACCAGTACTACCCGCGGCCCAAGAAGCGCTCGCAGACCCCCGTCCTCGATGAGTTCGCCCGCGACCTGACGCAGCTCGCGCGCGAGACCAAGCTCGATCCCGTCATCGGTCGCGAACAGGAGATCGAGCGGGTCATCCAGATCCTGGCGCGGCGGACGAAGAACAACCCGGTGCTCATCGGCGAGCCGGGCGTGGGCAAGACGGCCATCGTCGAGGGGCTCGCGCAGAAGATCGTGTCCCACGACGTGCCCGACGTGCTCGTGAACAAGCGCCTCCTGCAGCTCGACCTCGGCGCCCTCGTGGCCGGCACGAAGTACCGCGGCCAGTTCGAGGAGCGGCTGAAGGCGGTGATGAAGGAGATCCGCCAGTCCGAGAACGTGGTGCTCTTCCTGGACGAGTTGCACACGCTGATCGGTGCCGGCGCCGCCGAGGGCGCCATCGATGCGTCGAACATGCTCAAGCCTGCGCTGTCGCGCGGCGAGATCCAGACGATCGGCGCCACCACGCTCGACGAGTACCGCAAGTACATCGAAAAGGACGGCGCGCTCGAGCGGCGGTTCCAGCCCGTGATCGTCAAGGCACCCTCGGTGCCGCAGGCGATCGAGATCATTCGCGGGCTGCGCCACAAGTACGAGGCGCATCACCGCGTGAAGATCACCGAGCAGGCCATCAGTGCGGCGGTGACGCTCGCCGATCGCTACATCACCGATCGCCAGCTGCCCGACAAGGCGATCGACGTCATCGACGAGGCGTCGTCCCGCACGCGCTTGATGGCGCTGACGCCGCCCGCGGAGCTCAAGGAAATCGAGAAGGAGCTCGAGCGGGTCATCCGCGAGAAGGACATGTACCTCGAGGCCCAGGAGTTCGAGAAGGCCGCCTCGCTGCGCGAAAAGGAAAAAATCCTTCGCGCGCGCGAGGAAGA
>Ga0209266_1002629_pt1 | contig 11217 bp, 7 predicted proteins | sample GraSoiAngelo_132_FD_185889 | JGI IMG/M metagenome (GOLD analysis project Ga0209266, IMG submission 185889) | Grasslands soil microbial communities from the Angelo Coastal Reserve, California, USA - 14_0929_02_40cm (SPAdes) (version 2) | ecosystem: Environmental > Terrestrial > Soil > Grasslands ...
GTCGGGACGCGCCCGCGCCGTCTCGTCCAGCAGGTCGCCGAGTGTCCGGCTGCGGGGCGGCATACTGACCTCGACTATAGCCGGCTCTCCGGCGTTGGGAACGCCGTTACACGCAGTGCCTTCCGCCCAATCCCCACGCCCAGTCGCACGGTGAAATTATCGACCGGCACAGGGGATTTCGCGGTCCCGTCGTAATGGAGGTCACCGACTACAAGACGGAGGCCGTGTACCGGCGCTACGCGATCACTCGGTGACGCTTCCGGTGACACAGAGCTCACCTTCGTGCGCTCAGCGGTCGTGAGCCGCGACCGTCCCCGGAACCTGTCAACAAGAATGAGACGGTGAGTTCCTTGAGGTTACGGTAGTGGCGGTGCCTGTTGTTTGGTGCACGGACGTCGATGAGCCTCGCGGTCACGCTCCCATCTCAGCCTCCGCCTTCTCCAGCCAGTACCACATGTCCATCTCGCGGTACATCGACGCGGCGGTGGTGAGGTGCTCTTGGGCCTGCCCTTGTTCGCCCGTGCGCCGGTAGAGCTTGCCGAGGCCGAGGTGACAGCGGGCGACGAGGGGGCGCATGCCGAGCTCAGTGGCGAGGGTCAGCGCCTGGTCGTAGTAGCCTTTGGCGGTCTCGACGTCGGGAGGATCGAGATGGGCCGCGACCTCGGCAAGAATGCGCAGCCCATACGCCTCATGGCCTCGGTGGCCACGCTGGCGGGAGCGATCCAGCTCGCGCTGAGCCAGGGACACCGCCTCGTGCGGTCGACCGTCAAGGAGGAGCGCTTCGCTCAGCCAGGCGAGGGTCGGAGCATCGTCATACCCGATTCTCATGCGGGCGGCCTGATCGATGGCGTCACGCAGTAAGGGCACGCCGTCGCCCAGGCGGCCTGACAGCACATAGGCATACCCAAGAGACGACGCGGCGGTGGGGAACCAGGCGGGAATGGTCCACCTCCGGCAGAAGCCTACGGCACGTTCGAGCACGGGAATCGCTTGGGGCAAGTCGCCTTTGAGCAGATGGAGCGAGCCGAGGCCCAGACAGGCGATCACGAGGCTGAACGGTTGGTCGGCCTTCTCGGCGATCCGAACGGCCTCTTCGCCATCTACGATACCGTCCCCGAACTGCCCGAGTTGGGCCAGGCACCGAGCGAGCCCGGATCGCGCGAAGACGCCAGGCAGGGCGGCTGGCCTGAATCGTGCAAAAGAGACGTCACCGCCAAGGCGAAGGACAGCCTCCCCGAAGAGTGCCCTGGCCCGTCGGTAGTCCCCGAGGGCATACTGAGTTCTTGCGAGACCAGCGGGGCCGACCGCCTGGAGGTCGCAATCCATGAGCTCATCGGCGAGAGTAAGGGCGCGTTGCTCGCAGTCGAGCTGGTCGCTCGTATCGCCCATCCAGTGGTGACAACCGGCTAGATAGACCAAGGCCCAGGCAAGCCGCCGCCGGTCGCCAAGGGCCTGCGCAAGGACCTCGGCGTCGCGGAGGTGTCCTAGCATCCGGGGGTACTCGCCGAGGGCGAGGAATGCGCGGCGTAGCTCGAATCGAACGTCGATGGCCTGCTCGACGCGGTCCCGGCCCTCGGGAAGGTGCTTGAGGGCGACCAGCGCCTGTTCGAAGTGGGTCACCGCCTCACGGTTGGCCGAGCGTCGGGCGGCCTTCATCCCGGCTTGCCGAAGGTAGAGAAACGCCTTTTCCCAGATCTCGCCCCTGAAGGAGTGGTGGGCGAGCACCTCGACATGCTCGACAAGGCGGTCGGCGTCGAGTCGCTCGATCGCCTCCACGATGCGCGCATGGAGGGCACGCCGCCGCGCCTGAGGGAGGCACCCATACGCCACGTCGTGAGTGAGAGCGTGCTTGAATGTGTACTCAAAATCGGGAAAGAGGCTTCGCTCGTAGAGGAACTCGGCCGCCTGGAGATGCTCAAGGCTGCGTCGTAGCTGATCCTCTGGCATCTCCGCGATCGCCTGGAGGAGGGCGAACGGCACTTCGGTGCCAATCACGGCCGCGATCTGGAGCAGCGCCCTTTCGTCAGTCGGAAGCTGGTCCATGCGAGCACCCAGGACGGCCTGCACGGTCGCCGGCGCGTGGATGGCGTCCACGGACGTCGCCAGCATATAGGCTGCGCGCTCGCCGACGAGCGCCTTGGTCTCCACGAGCGCGCGGACGCTCTCTTCAAGAAAGAACGGGTTGCCTTCGGTCCGCTCGATCAACAGCCGCTTGAGTGGCGAGAGATCGGCGTTCTCTCCGACGAGCATCGTGAGCAGTTCCTCTGTGCGCTCGGGGTCGAGGGGATCGAGGCGGAGCTGGGTGGAGTACGTCTTGCTCCCCCAGCCGGACTGGTATTCCGGGCGGTAGGTGACGAGGAGCAGGATGCGAGCGGCCGGCAGACTCTCGATCAGCCGATCGAGGGCCGCTTGGGTCTCCGTATCGATCCAGTGAAGGTCCTCGAGCACGAGGCAGAGCGGCTGCACATGACTCTCCCGGATCAGCAGCCGCTTGATCGAGTCCAGCGTCCGCTCGCGGCGGTAAAGCGGTTCGAGTGACTGCCACTGATGGTCCTTCAGGGTCACGTCGAGCAGTGACACGAGCGCTGGCACGTGCGGTTCCAGGGCGCCGTCCAGTCCGAGGACCTTCTCCGTCACGCGCTCACGGATCCGGATCGGCGCCTCGCCGTCCTCGATCTGGAAGTAGTGCTTGAGGAGATCGACGATGGGGAGATAGGGCGTGGTCGTCCCGTAGGACACGGCGCGGCTTGCCAGCGTTCGCCATGGCCGCACCCGCGCCAATCGGGTGAACTCGTAGACCAGCCGAGACTTGCCGACGCCGGGCTCCCCCAACACTCCCACGACCTGGCCATGGCCTTGCTCGACCTGCGTGAGTCGATTCCCGAGGATCTGAAGCTCCTGGTCCCGGCCCACGAAGCGACTCAGCGCCCGCCCGCCGAGCCCGAATCCGGTCGGTTCTCGGCGCGTGAGCCGATAGGGCCCCGGCGCGGCTCCCGCCGGTCGATCTCCACGCACGAACTCGAACCGCCGCTCGAGGAAGGGAATGGCGGCCTCGCTGACGACGATCGTGTCAGCCTCTCCAGCAGCGATCAGCACATTCAGGGTCGTGACCGCGTCGGACATGTCGTCAAGCTCGATCTGCGGATGACCCCCGAGCCGGCCCACCATGAGTCGTGCGACGTGGACCGCGAGCTTGACTCCGGGGCCGGCGGAGTCGAGGGCCAGGGCGCGCGCCCCAGCCTTCTGGATGGCCATGGCCGCCAGGGCCGCGCGGTTCGGGGCGTCCTCCACCGGCTCAAGGCCGAACGCGGCGACGATCTCCCGTGGGCCGAGCTCCTGGACTCGCCCGCCGAAGCTCCGCGCCTTCTCGCTGAGCAGCTCGAGCTCCCGGCTCGTGTCGGGCGGGACGTCCGCCTGCGACTCGAACACGAGAGCTACGCGCAGAAGGGCGACGTGGCGGTGGTCCCAGCGCAGCGGCGAGGGCGGGGTGGTCTCCGGCCGCGGGACCGTCGTCTCAGCGAACGCTGACGGCGACGGCTGACGATGGCTCGCGCGCTGCCGCGGCGACGGCGCGCGCGGCCTCAGACCATATTTCTCGATCCGGTAGCGAAGCCGGTTCCGGGAGATTCCGAGCCGGGTAGCAGCTCGCGTGACATTGCCGTTCGTCGCGCGGAGCGCGTCGAGCAACCGCTGGCATTCCACGCCCGCGACAGCGTCGTCGAAGCCCAGTGCCTCCTGGGTGGCAGCCGCCACCGGATCCGACGCGGTTGGCTCGGTGACGGCAGTCGAGGCCAGTGCCAGGCTCGCGGCGGTGATCATCGGAGCATCCGCAAGCAGAGCCGCCCGCTCGAGGACGTTGCTGAGCTCGCGGACATTTCCGGGCCAGCCGTAACCGAGCAGCGCCGCGCGAGCGTCGGGAGCCAGCGTCTGGCGCGCCAGGCCGTAGTCAACGCAGACGCGAGCCAGGAGATGCTCGGCGAGCGGGGGGATGTCCTCCGTGCGCTCGCGCAGCGGCGGCAGCGAGACGGTCAGGACAGCCAGGCGGTGATAGAGATCCTTGCGGAAGCCCCGGGCGTTGACGGCGGCGGCCAGCTCCTCGCTGCTGGCCGCGAGGACCCAGACGTCGACGGGCTCGCTCCGGGTGCTGCCGAGTCGGCGGACGGCCTGCTCCTCGATCACCTTCAGGAGCTTGGGCTGGAGAGCCGGGGGCAATAGGGAGACCTCGTCGAGGAACAGAATGCCGCGGTGGGCGCTCTGGAAAAGGCCGGGCTTGGCTTGGCGGGCGTCGGTGAAGGCGCCACGCTCGAAGCCGAAGAGCTCGGCCTCGAGCAAGGTTTCGGGGATGGCGGCGCAGTTGACGCCGACGAAGGGGCCCTGGCGACGGGGGCCTTCCCGGTGGATCAGGCGCGCAACGAGCCCCTTCCCGGTGCCGGTTTCGCCCTGTAGGAGGACCGGTGGGAGGCGCCGGGGCGACGCCTGATGACCGAGGAGCTGGCCGAGCTTGGCACGGACGGCGACGATGCCGGGGCTCTCGCCGAGCAGCTCAGCCAGCAACGGCATGGCGCGTATCCTACGCCGATCTCACTCTGGTCAACAGACTGGTCAACAACGGTGGATTTTCACCTCTAGACCGCGCGCCGAGCTCTTCTAACTCACCGTCTTCTCTCGATTCATGGGTGGCACAGGGCTTGCCGTTGGTGTCACGCACGATGAGCCGCTCACGAACAGCTGTGGACCGCAAGCAATGACCAATTCGCTAAGGGCCGTTGTACGTGACCACGCGCACCGAGTTGGAACAGAGGTGATCGTGTGGGCTAAGAACGTCGCCGCCACACCGCGCCGCGCGGGGGAAAGCGAAAGAAAAGGAGATGAGAACGAATCCGTTTCAGGTTCGTCGCGGTCGCAACGCTTCTGAAAGATACGCGGAGGGATGAGTATGTTTGCAAGAAGGATAAGCTCTGTTCTGTTTTTGGCTGTTTCACTTTGCAGTCTGGCAGTCGCGCACAAGACGTCCGTCGCGAAGGAAGAACACAATCGTTGTCCTCAGCGTCACTTCGGCCAGTTTTCCGACTGGTCCGAACCGGTCAATCTTGGCCCGGTCGTCAATTCGGGGTTTGATGATTTTCACCCCGCTATCTCTCCGAATGGACTGAGTCTTTACATCACCTCGGGCCGGCTAGGGGGTCTTGGTGGCAGCGACATTTGGGTTTCCCAGCGCGCCAGCCTCGACGACCCTTGGGGGCCGCCACAGAACCTGGGGCCAAACATCAACAGCGCGAGCAACGACATCGCACCAGACTTCACTCCCGATGGGCACTGGCTGTTGTTCAGTAGGGGCTCGGCCCTCGAGGGGGGGGCGCAAATCTGGGTTTCTTACCGCGAGGACACGGATGATGATTTCGGTTGGGAGCCGGCAATGAACCTCGGTCCTGACATCAATGTCCCCGGCCGAGACGATAACGCCCCGACCTTCTTCCGCGACCACAAGACAGGCGTCACAAGCATTTACTTCAACAGTATTTTGCGTAGGGACGGGCCCGGTGATTTCGACATTTACGTTAGTACACAGCGTGAAGACGGTACGTTCGGCCCCGGTGTCCTGGTCCCTGAGCTCAGTACGCCCTACCGAGATACACGCACGGCCATCCGGCGTGACGGGCTCGAAATGTTCATTACGTCGAATCGGCCGGGCGGGTTGGGCGGTGGCGCCCTCGGTAACGACCTGTGGGTCTCTGCGCGTGCAACAACGCGTGACCCGTGGTCGACTCCCGTGAACCTGGGCGCCACGGTCAACAGCACGTCCGATGACGGGGGTCCCGCGCTGTCGTGCGATGGCACGACCCTCTACTTCTATTCCACTCGCCCCGATGGTTTCGGAGGAAGAGACCTCTACGTGACGACTCGTCACAGAATCGATGGAAACCGCCATGAGGGCGAGAAGAACGACGGAAACGATCACGCGGGTGACAGCAGATAGTGGTTTTCTCGGCGGAGGTCGTCCTGAATGCACGAATGAGGTTCGCGGGATTCTTGAAGATGGCGGTCGGCGCCGTGGCAGCATCTTCGTCGAGCATGAAGATGTCCTGGGAGCGAGGAGGAGACTTTACAATGCGGCCGCGACGCAGAACGTTAGCCCTCGTTAAGCTTCCGATTTGTCTCTTTCTCCTCGTCGTGCCTTTGCGGCTCGGCTACGGCGTCCCGCGCGCCCTGGCCGACAGCTTCACATTCACCACCATTGATGCTCCCGGCGGAAATAAAGGAAGTCAGGCCTCGGGGATCAACATCGCCGGCCAGATCGTGGGAGCCTTCGAAACGGTTGGCTTGACCGGGGAATGTATGGACGTGGGGGAGTGTTTCGCCGGCCCTTCCCCCGACTGCCTCGGCGAGCCGCAGCCGCCGATCGAGCACGCCTTCTGCGGACCTGACGTCGACAACACGTACTGCATTTTCGATGATTACTTCTCCGGTTACTGCATCGTCGGAGAAAGCTTCCACGGCTATCTACGCAGCCCTGACGGCAGCAGCTTCACTACGATTGATGTCCCCGGCGCCTTCTATACTTACGCCAAGGGGGTCAACGGCGCCGGCCAGATCGTGGGAAGGTTCGAGCCGGGCGGGGCGGAGGTCGCCTTTCGTCGAGACACCGACGGCAGCTTCACCACGATCGATGTCCCTGGTGCCTGCTGCAGCGGGGCCGAAGGGATCAACGATTCAGGCCAGATCGTGGGCCACTTTACGGACAATACGTCGTACACGACGCACGGCTTTCTGCGCAGCCCTGACGGCAGCAACTTTACTATCATAGACGTTCCCGGCGCCTCCTCTACCTACGCCTACGGGGTCAACGGCGCCGGCCAGGTCGTTGGATCGTTCCAAGATGCCCGGGGCGGCCACGGCTTTCTTCGGGATACCGACGGCAGCTTCACCACGATCGATGTCCCTGGCGCGATGAGCAGCGAGGCCAATGGCATCAACGCTACGGGCCAGATCGTGGGAACGTTCCAGGATGCTACGGGCGACCACGGCTTTCTCCGGGGTACCGACGCCAGCTTCACGACGATCCATGTTCCTGGCGCGTTGGGCACCGCGGCCGCTGGGATCAACGATACGGGCCAGATCGCAGGGACCTTTACCGACGCTAGTAACGTCGGCCATGGCTTCGTCGCATCTCCGTTTGGCCCAAGCAGTGGCGGCGGTGCCGCGGTCACCGTGAAGAATCGTCGCTAGCACGAATCGCTTCGGGCAGGATGGCTCCGCGTCGAGACGCGCACGGCTGCCGCGGCGCGCGCGTTCGAGATTGTGGGCCGCACTGGGAGATTCGCGCGGAAAATGGTCGCGGTCCGTCCCGGCCCTGAGGCCGCGGGGTTCTCGCGCTGAGGAAGATACACCTCGTGCCCCTCCTTCTCGAGAAGGTGGGCAAGTTCCTGGGAGGTCGTTGAGGCGTCACGAGGAAGCGCAGAGCCAAGAGGCGACCAGCGCCCCGAGCCCGGCCAACGCCAGCATCCATTGCACCGACGGGCGCGGCGCTCTCGGCAGCGCGAGTCCGGCGGCCAAACCGAGCACGCCGCCGACCAGGAGCCCGAAGAGATGGGCAAGGATGTCGGCGTCCGGGCTCGTGCCGAGGAGGGCGAGCAGGGCGAGGCACGCTGCGAGGACCACCCACGGTTTTCGCGCCGCCCGACCGCCCCGTCCGCGCGCCACGACGCGCGTGGTCGCGAGGATCCCGATGGCACCGAAGATCGCCGTCGAGGCCCCGACCGAGGCGTGATGGGCGCTGTGCGCGACGGCGGTGAGGGCGTTGCCCCCGGCGCCGGCGAGCAGGACCAGCCAGAGGCCGAGACCAGGCCCAAGTTCCCGGCTCACCGCGCCCACCAGAACGACGCTCGCCGCCGCGTTGCCGAGCAGGTGGGACGCGTCGGCGTGAAGCGTCAGCGCGGTGACGGTCCGCCACCACTCGCCGGCGACAATGCGATCGGTCGCGGCGCTGCCACGCGCGAACCACGCGCTGTGTCGAGTGCGCGGCCCGGTGACGGCGAAGAACCCGATCAGCAGGAGGGCGACGGCAACGCCGAGGGCTGTCGCGCCGGCCACGGGGGTGGCGACAGCGGCGACAGTGTCGGCGCGCTCCTCTTGTTTCTCCCGGTCGTAACCGTCGAGGGCGTCGAGAGCGGCGTGCGCGTCGAGCGGCGCGACGATGAGCGCCCAGCCGTCCGGCCGGCGTCGCAGCCTGTGCGGAATGCCAGTGGCGGCGAGCACGACTGCCCATTCGTCGGCGCGCTCGCGCTCGGGCGTCACGCGCACGGCCGCCCCTTGGAGGTCCTCCATCCCGAGCAATCATAAACTTCCCACGGGTACCGCGGGAGGGGTTCGCGGTAGGGACTCGTTCAACCGGACGAGGGCCTCGTCCCAGACGTGGTCGCGTCCCTCAAGGCGTCGCATTCGCTACCGTCGCGAGAACGTCGAAACTGAAAAGCCAAACGTCAGACCAATCGTGAACTGCCAGTCGGGCGCCACGTGACTGATACCGTGTCGAACGCCAACGTCCAGAAACAGGCTCTTGGACGTCGGCTGCCAGATGATGCCGAGTAGAGCCGAGTTGTTCGGCCGCTCGCCCTGGGTCGCCTCGCCATTGACCTCGCCGACGAGCCGAAGCTTCGAATGGAGCGGCAGCTCGCCGATGACACCCCAGATCCCGAACCCCTGCCGGTCCCGGTCGAGACCACCGCCTCCGTTGACGTGCAGCGTGACGGCCGCCAGCTTTCCGCTCACGATACCGATCGCCTCGAATCCGACGCCATGTTCGTGAGGAAGCGTCGACGGAAGCAACGGGCCGGCCTCCACGGCGATGCTCAGCCCTGGCTTCTCCTGGAGCACCCCCTCCTTGAGGACGCCTTTCAGGGACAAGCCCGGCTCAGTGATTTCGACCTCTGGACTCACCTCGAGACGAAACTCGCCGACCAGCTCCAACCTCTTCGCGAAGCCATAGTTGAGCACCATGCTGGGAGTCGCGATCGTGTTCTTCCGGCGGGTCCGCTCGAGGTTGAAATAGCCGAGCTCGATCTCGACTTCACTCGGGTCGGCAACGGCCGCGTCCGTGGAGACGAATGGGCGGTAGGCCCACGCTGATGCCGGGATGAGTAAACCGGCGCACAGCGCCAGGAGGACCTTAATTTCGATGCGGGCCGACCCTTTTCTTGTTCCGCCGGCGCGTACACTCGATGGGTCCGTGGGTCGACGGCGAGGCTGTGAATCTTCGGCTCTACTTGCGGCTGTTCGTATGGTCGAGCGCCGCCTTCAGCGCCTGTGCCAGCTTCGTCGGGTCGTCGTTGGCCCAGAAGTGCATGTAGAAGAGGCGTGGCATGTCCAGGAGCGCGTGATTGTGGATCGCCGTCACGTCGACGCCGTGCTGCCCAAGCGTCTTGGCCACGGCGTTCACTTCCTTGTCGATCAGTACGAAATCCCCCGTGATGGCCGCTTTGCCGTCGCTCGTCGGCTGAAAGTTCATTACGGTCACGACGCCCATCGCTGGCAGGAGCGCTTGGCCCATCTCCGTGATCGCTTCCGCTCGCGGGACGGTGACCTGGAAGACGCCGGCACCGACATCCCGCCCGGAGCGCCCGAGCGCCTGCTCGATCGCCTTCGTGTCCAGCGCGGGACCGGGAGCCGGCGCCGCCGCTGGAGGGCCGCCGCCGAGTGGAGTGCCGCTGGCGGAGAGGGCCTGGTGGAGCGCGCGCGCCATCTGCACCGCGTCGCCATGCCCGCTGTAGTGCATGTACATCACGTGCGGCGACATCTCGTTGAGGTGGTTGTGGACCGCCGTCACCTCGAGACCACCGGCAAAGAGGCCGGACATCACCGCCGGGACCTCCTGATCGAGCAGGACGAGATCGCCCATGACCATCGCGTGGTCACCGACCTGCTTGAATGCCGCGTACGAGCCCAGAGCGAATCCCGCCTTCACGGAGATGCCCTTCACCGTGACGGTGAGGTCCGTGCGGGGCATGCCGATGCGGAAGACATCGCCCGGTTGTATCTGTCCTGACTTGCCCAGGGCTTGCTCCACGGCCTTCCAGTCCGGATCAGCGGCCAGGGCCGCCGCTGGCACGGCGGTTGCGACCAGGACACCGAACCCGATGACGGCATATTTGATCTGTCGTAGCGTGATCACAATCGCTCCTTCATCGCGCGTGCACCTCATGAAGGCGCACGACATTCGGCCAGTTGATGTTTTCCATGAACGCGTCGGTCGCGAGATCCAGGCCAGCGAGCTGCGCCGTGATGGCGTTGAGGCGCTTCACGGCACCGCCGTCGTTGCCTCCCGCTAGTCCAGCTTTTCGGACACCGTCTTGAACTCATGGCCCTTGACCATCGCCTCGCTCTGAGCCTTGGCGGCCATCAGGTCGTCGCCGCTCGTGATCGCCTCCGTCTTCGCGACCTTCCCCGTCGTGTGGTCGACAACAACCTCCGAAAATCCAGAACCCTCCTTCGTGTAGACCGACAGCTGCAGCTTGCCGTTCTCCACCTCATACTTCGCCGAAATTGGCGTCCCGGCTGTTGCACTGGCCGAGAGTCCGGTTTGCAACGAGACCTTCGCCGCGCTGAGCGCTTTGGCGAGTTCGGCGTGCTCTTTGGCCTCATCCTTCTGGGCCCATGCCGGTTGTCCATTCAATAGCCACCCCACGGTGATCGCCAGTGCGATGCTTCGCTTCATGACCATGTCCTCCTTCATTTGGGTTGGCGCCCTTCACCTGACCTCTCGTTGAGACGAGCGCATGGGACGCGGTGTCACATCGATGGCAAAGAATTCGCAGGGACGCGCTAGTCGGGGAGGGCGGATCTCTTTCCGCCGTGAGGAATAGGTCGGCCTGACCGTCACCACTACGGGATCCACACAGGGCTTGCCAAGGCTGGTGTCGAGTCGGTCTTCATGGACCACATCAACCTGAGCCCCTACATCAAGCAGCGCCTCCGGAAGGTGTTGAACCCGGCGCCGCCGAAGGTTCCTTCCTAGACGGCCGAGAACCTGGTGGGCAAGGACTCGCCGATAGCAGGATTTTTGATCCAGTGCGCGGTGGCACGTAAGTGACTGAAATGGCGGGCTCGACGGGATTTGAACCCGCGACCTCTGGATTGACAGTCCAGTGTGCTAACCAGGCTGCACCACGAGCCCGCATGTATTTTTCAAGAGCTTGTCGAACGAGCGTGGATCATACCATG
>Ga0209266_1002633_pt1 | contig 11201 bp, 8 predicted proteins | sample GraSoiAngelo_132_FD_185889 | JGI IMG/M metagenome (GOLD analysis project Ga0209266, IMG submission 185889) | Grasslands soil microbial communities from the Angelo Coastal Reserve, California, USA - 14_0929_02_40cm (SPAdes) (version 2) | ecosystem: Environmental > Terrestrial > Soil > Grasslands ...
CGATCCAGTGTATGCCCCTCCAAAACCGCTGAATGCTGGCGCGCCTTCCAGGAAACAAAACATTAACACAACCTTTCACCAAACTTGAGGACACGGTGATGTCACCCTTATGCAGGGAGCTGGAGAGGCAGAGAAAATGACAAATAGAAGTTAGAAATCCGGACAGCGAACTGCCATTTGTCATTTTTCATTGGTCATTGGTCATTTGTCATTTGACCGAAAGGGGCACGGAGCCACAGAGAATTCCCAAAAGCAGCTCTGTGTCCCCGTGTCTCGGTGGCCAACTCGTGTTATACCTCTAGTGCAAGCTGAAAATCTTCCAGGGAGGAACCGATGCAAAGCCGGTGGATAGTCAGGTCGGTCTTCGCTGTTGTCCTCGCGGCGACGTTCGGCGGCCCGCTGCGGGCGCAGGGACTCGAATACGTCAAAGCAAACTACACCAAGCATGAACAGTACATCCGTATGCGCGACGGCGTGCGCCTCTACACCACTGTTTATGTTCCGAAAGACCACTCCCGGTCTTATCCGATCCTCCTGAACCGGACGCCGTACAGCATCTCGCCCTATGGCGCCGATCGTTATCGCGCCGATATCGGCCCCTCCCCGCTGTTTGGCAAAGAAGGCTTCATCATCGTGTATCAGGACGTCCGCGGCCGCTGGATGTCCGAAGGAGAATTCGAACACGTGCGGCCGCACAAGCCGGTGAAGAGCGGGCCGCGCGACATTGACGAAAGCACGGATACCTACGACACGATTGAATGGCTGCTGAAAAACATTCCGCATAACAACGGCCGCGTGGGCATGTGGGGTATTTCCTACCCGGGCTTCTATGCGGCCGCCGGAATGATCGACGCGCATCCTGCACTCAAGGCCGTCTCGCCCCAGGCACCGGTCTCCGACTGGTTTGCTTCAGACGACTGGCACCATAACGGAGCATTCCTGCTGGCCCATGCCTTCGGCTGGTTCTCCGGCGCCGGATGGCCGTTCACCAAGCCCACCACGGTCTATACGGGCCGCCCGATCGATCGCGCGCCAGACGACGGGTATGAATTTTTTCTCCGGCTAGGCCCTCTCCGCAACGCCAACGAGAAGTACTTCAAAAACGAGATGCCCTTCTGGAACGCCATGATGAAAAACGACAGCCGGAACGACTTCTGGAAGGCGCGCAACATCCGGCCGCATCTGAAGAAGATTCAACCGGCGGTGATGACGGTGGGGGGCTGGTTTGACGCGGAAAACCTTTTCGGCGCGCTCGAAGTGTACCGGGCTGTCGAAGCGCAGAGCCCGGGCTGTGTCAACATCCTGGTCATGGGGCCATGGGTGCACGGGGGCTGGGCTTCCGGAAATGGAGACGCGCTCGGGGATGTTCGCTTTGACTCCAACACCGCCGAATTCTTCCGGGAGAAGATCGAGCTTCCGTTCTTCAACTACTACCTCATGGACAAGGAGAAGATGGAACTGCCCGAGGCCTACGTCTTCGAAACCGGTACCAACCAATGGCGCAAGTTTGACGCCTGGCCGCCGAAAGAGACCCTTCCGAAGCCGCTCTATTTCCTGGCGAACGGCAAACTGTCTTTCGAAGAGCCTCGGACGGACGGGGCCGGCGAATTTGATGAATACGTCAGCGATCCCGGGAAACCGGTGCCGTTCATACCCGGCCTCGCGCCCGGCATGGCCCAGCGTTACATGGTAGACGACCAGCGCTTCGCCGCGCGCCGCCCGGATGTGCTCGTCTATCAGACCGACACGCTCGAAGAGGACGTGACTCTCGCCGGCCCCGTAATTCCCTCCCTGCATGTCTCGACCACCGGCACCGACTCGGACTGGATCGTCAAGCTGATCGCGCGGAAAATTCCGGAACGGTTTGGACGCGCCCGAGCCGTTCACTCCGGGCAAGCCGGCTAAAGTGGAGTTCGTCGTGTCCGACGTATTTCACACCTTCCGCCGCGGGCACCGCATCATGATTCAGATCCAGAGCACATGGTTCCCGCTTGTGGACATCAATCCGCAGAAGTTTTTGAACATCTACGAGGCATCTGAGGCGGATTTCCAGAAGGCGACACAGCGCATCTACTGTTCACGAAGCATGCCATCTCAAGTGAGAGTCGGCCTTTGGAAGCCGACAGGCCACGAAGCGCACTAAGTGGATTGCGGTTTGCGGATTGCGGATTTCAGATTGCGGATTGGGAACTGAAAACCCGCGCCCGGAGTGTTTTCAATCCGCAATCCGCAATCGTCAATCCGCAATTGAAACGTCCATAGTTCAAAAAACATTAGCCGGAAATTCAAAATTTTGTTCCTTGCGGCGCGCAAAGGCGCCTGTGCCGAAAAACTCATACTTCACAACTTATTGGAATTAAGAGTGTTACAAGTCCACCGACCCCGGACTCTCCGGCTGGCACAGGACATGCTTAGTTATAACAGTGTTATTTCCCGTGATCCAAGCTCGGCCTCCGAACTCCAGGTCACGGTAGCAAAGGAGTATTCGCGGTCCCTTCCCGCGATGCCAGGGATCTCTGAAGCGATGCGTCCTGGATTTGGGACCGAGCTTGGCGAATGCGTTGTTGTCGAACAGGGCGGAAGCAATTCCGCCCTGTTTCATTTTTACGGTCAGGATTTACTCGTCCTTTTTTCACTGCGAGGGCACGGAGAAACACAGAGAGACCAGAGATTTTCCGTGCATCTCACTGTACTCCGGGGTCGCGAGAAAAAATGTAGCGCCGGCTTCCAGCCGGCAAGGGTCCTGTTGACCCAAAAGGAGTTGTCGAGGCTCAGATGCCGGCGAGACGCCGGCGCTACGACTTTTTTCTCACGACCCGTGTCTGCGTGGTGAATGCAAATTCGGGTCGGGCGTTTCACTTTGTTTCGGTGAAGATCTGGATATACGCGTCTTCCTTCAACTGGGCCACGAATCTCTGCAGTTCCGGGTTGAATTTTTGCCGCCAGAGTTGCGTTTGAATCTCTTGTTTGACCTCTTCCAACGGGACCAGCGAGGCAGCCTTCCGGGTATCCACGCGATAGATCACGTACCCCTCTTTTGTCTTCAAAGCAGGAGTAACCTCACTTTCCTTTACATCGGCAATGGCCCGCGCAGTCTCGGGATTCAACTTCGCGGTGACGTAGGTTCCGATACTTCCTCCTTTACTTGCGGTACGCCCTTTTGAATACTGGCTGGCCAGTGTTGCGAAGGACTCTCCCTTGAGGACCTGCTGGCGCACTTCATCGGCCTTGGTCTTGGCTCCGTCCTCGGCGCCCTCCACGGGAATCACAATCTCGCTGAGGGCGACCTCTTCGGGTTTCGTGAATTCCCGCGCATGTTCCCTGTAAAATTTTTCGATCTCTGTGGTGAGGACGGTGATGTGCGAGCCCACGAGCTCTTGAATCAAACCGTCGGTGATGATCTTTTTCCGGATCATCTCCCGGAACCCCGGCAGGCTCCTGCCCTGTTGGTTGAGAAGGCGCTCAAACTCCTGCATGTCCTTTACGTTGTTTTCCTTGCGCACCTTTTCGATGAATGCGGCGACCTGGATATCGACGTTGGCGGAAAAGCCGAGCTCCGTCGCCTTCTGCAAGAGCAGCTTCTCTTGAATGAGGGCGTCGAGCACATCCTTTTCGGCTTTTTTGATCTCTTCCTCCAACCGCTCACCGGAATATTTTGTTGCCAGATCCTCCCGCAGCTCCGCCATTTCCCGGTTCAAGTCGGAGAGGGTGATTATGTCATCGTTCACCTGGGCAACAATACGATCCACGACTTTTGCAGACCCGCCGGGAACCGCTAAACAAAATGCGCATAGAGCCCCGAGGATGCTCTTCATGGCGAGATTGCTCCTTCGGCGGAGAAACGGTTCCCGAGATATTTGAAATCCAGATTCTCCAGATGAATCTTTACCGGTGTTTGCTTCATCAATGAATCCAGTTCCCTGGCGATCAAGTCTCGCTCCCGTTGAAGCAGCAGCTTCTCCTGAATTTCGTCTTTGACTTCGTAAAACTGCTGCTGGTGCGCGAGTATCTTTTCTTCCAACAGAAAGATGTGATATCCGTACCTGGTTTGCACGATCGGGCTTACCATGGTCGGCGCCAGGCGAAAAACGACTTTTTCCAGATTCTCGGGAAGATCCCCCCTCTGGAAAGTTCCAAGATCGCCGCCGTCGGCCGCGCTGGGCGCCTTGGAATAGACGCGCGCAAGCTCGCCAAAGTTCTTATTTTTCTGCTGATTCAATGAGCTCAGGATTCTCTCGGCCCGGGCGCCATCGTCTACGAGTATCTCGCGCACATGAACGACGTCATTCCGCACGTAGTCTTCGAGATGTTGCCGGTAATACTCCTCGCATTCTGCTTCGCTGACCGTCACGTTCCTTAGAAGATAATCGCGCAGGTATTGCTGGATCTTCAGGCTTTCGGCCAGGCTTCGCTCGAGCTCAGCATCGGGGCCCGGAGCGCTTGGCGGCCCCGATGGCTTCGGGTTTTCTATCGCGATTCTGGCCATCGTGGACTGCACCATCTGCGGATTCGGCTCGACCCGCAACCGTTCCGCCCGGAGCAGCAGCAGCCTCTCTTCAACAAAAGTCTCCAGCAAGTTGGACTTTACCCGGTCCGCCTTGTCAGGATCGCGAAAATCGCTCAACCGGCTGTCGAAAAACCTCTGCAGGTCGCTCTTGGTAAATACCTTGTCCGCGATCACGACTGCGGCCGTTCCATGATCCTCTCCCCAGAGAACACTTCTGCCTCGTTCTGCGAGACCGCAGCCCGCAAGCACCAGGATCGCCGGAGTTGCAATCAGATATGCGCGCATCCGCAAAGATTACATGATACCGGATGCCCACGGTAATGTCATTTGTTCGGATTCGGGCGCAATTAACAGGATCTACAGGATTGTGCAGTCTGGGGAAGTTCACGCAACGGTGCCAGAAAGCAGAGCCAAGTCTCGTCCATTCTCCTATCCCGTCCATCCTGTTATCCTGTCTCCACTCTTTTCATCCTGTGATCCTGTCGGAGCGATAGTGCGAGTCAAATTTTTAGGCGTCACAGGCGCGTGTCAATAGCCCGGCCGTGAGACTCTGAAAATTTGTATTTCGAACCGATGGCATCCAAATCGCAGTGATCGCTTTCGTGAAATTCGTGGAATTCGTGGCCAGCAAAAAACCCCACGAATTCCACGAATTAACACGAATTAGGTTCTCCACAGTTTCTGAGAAAGTCAAAGGCCGCATGAATTGACTCGCACTTCTAATTACACCCTGTTCGGATTGTTCGGACAGAGAAAATCTCATCTCTGTGCCTCCGTGGCTCTGTGGCTAAAAATTGGATTTCAAAAAACACGGGGTAACCGGGGGCAACGGCTCAGCTCTTCATAGAGATAGACTGCGGACTTCATGCCTTTGTACCAGTCATCGAGGCAGAGACTTTCATTTTCGGAGTGAGCGTTGCAGATCGGGTCTTCGACGCCCAGGAGCAAAGCTGGAGCGCCGCCCAACTCGCGCGCAAAAGGTTCTACAAAGCCGATAGTCCCACCCGCGCCGATGAACACCGCTTTGCGTCCGTATCCTTTTTGCAGAGCGCGCGCCGCCGCTTCGAAAGCAGGGCCTTCCGGATTGGTGGTCCACCACGGGACCGCCCCGAGAGGTTTTACCGTGACCTGCACCCCCCATGGGGGGTTGGCGGCGAGCCTCCGGACGAGCAGATTCAGCATTTTGTCTGCGTCTTGATTCGGGACTATGCGGACCGAGACTCTGGCTCGCGCCGAATCCACAATCTGGTTGGAGGAACCCCTGATAGGGGAGGCTTCGAGGGCGATGACCGTCAAGGCAGGACGCGTCCACAACCGCTCGTAAACCGTGTATTGTTTCTCTCCGTTCAGCTTAAGGCCCGTTACCAATCCGCCGTCTGTTCGAAACGACTTTTCGTTGAAGGGCAAGGTCCTCAGACGGGCGCGCTCGCGCGCGGTGAGTTTTCGGACGTTCTTGTAGAACCCCGGGATGTCAATCGTCCCATCTTCCTTGAGCAGTCCCCCCAAAATCTTGGATATCGCTATTACCGGATCCGGCACCGGTCCACCCCACATGCCGGAATGCAGGGGATGGTCCAGGGAGCGCACCTCAATTTCCGCCGCCACGATCCCGCGCAACTGATAGGTGAGAGAGGGGAGGCCGGTTTCCAGGTTGCCGGTATCCGTCAGGACGATGAAGTCGGCCTTCATCATCTTCCTGTATTTGCGCAAAAACGCCCCCAGATGCTCCGAACCAATCTCCTCTTCTCCCTCCACCAGGAACTTCACGTTGACGGGGAGTGACCCGTGCGTTTGAAGATATGCATCAATGGCTGCGATGTGGACCATGACCCCGGCCTTATCATCCACCGAGCCCCGGCCGTAAAGCCGTCCGTCCCTCCTCAGCGTTGGCTCAAAAGCCGGACTCAGCCATTTCTCATCCCTTCCCGGAGGCTGGACATCGTGGTGGCCGTAAAGCAAAACCGTGGGGGCCCCTTTGGTGCCTAGCCACTCGCCGTAGGCGTAGGGGTGCACACCAGGGACTGTAAGCATCTTAACATTTTGAAGACCCGCTCCCCGCATGGCATTGCAGGTCGCTTCAGCCGAGCGCAAAACCTCCTCCACCGGGTAACCTTCGGCGCTAACGCTGGGGATACGCACAAGCTGTTCCAGAATCTCACGGTAACGGTTTTTGTTCGTCTCTATGTAGCTCAGCACCTTCTTGAGATCATAGTCGCCGGTCGTTGGCGTGACCATGGGCACGTCCTTTCGCTAAAAGTTGCCCTAGCATATCCAAGGCAACCCCATTGCACAACTTTAAGCTCATGAAAATCACGTTTGAAGTTCACGCGTTAGCCTGCCCAGCACCCGAGCACGCTAAAAGCCTGAACTCCGAACTAGGCGAATAGATTTTTTCGCAACTTCTGACGGATCAGCGCTGGTACACTTCTACGGTTGCTCATTCAGGGAAACGTTCCCTAGGAGTGCTTGTCGGATGGAAGCGTGACCGAAGGCGCATCTGGAAAGAGAGGAAGAGACTGTGAAGCAGCCAAACGGACGTTTAGGTATCCTGGTCGGAGGCGGACCGGCGCCCGGCATCAACGGCGTCATCAGCGCCGCCACCATTGAAGCGGTCAACGACGGCTTGGAGGTCGTGGGGATTTACGATGGCTTCCGCTGGCTCATGCGTGGCGACACGACGCACGTGATCGAGCCGCTGACGATAGACAGCGTTTCCCGCATCCACTTCAAAGGGGGCTCGATTCTGCGCACCGCGCGCGACAACCCGACGGGCAATGAGGAGCTCGCGCGCGTCACGATTGAATCCTTGCTCCAGCTGGGTATCCGCTATCTGATCACGATCGGCGGCGACGATACCGCCTTCGTGGCGGCCGAGATCTGCCGCCTGGCCGAGGGAAAGATCCGCATTGCTCATGTTCCCAAGACGATTGACAACGACATCCCGCTGCCGGGCAACATGCCCACCTTCGGCTTCCAGACCGCGCGGCACCTAGGCACCGAACTGGTCCTCAACCTCATGGAAGACTCGCGCACCACCAACCGCTGGTATTTCGTGGTGGCAATGGGGCGCAAGGCTGGACACCTCGCCCTGGGCATCGGCAAGGCAGCGGGCGCCACGTTCATCGTTATCGGCGAGGAGTTTCCGCAGCAGCGCCTCGCTCTCGACGACGTGTGCCGCGTGCTGGAGGGGGGGATCTACAAGCGCCGCGCCAGGGGGCACGACTACGGGGTAGCCGTCATCGCCGAAGGCGTGGGCGAGAAGATAGACCCAGAGGAGTTGCGTAAGATACCCGGGGTGCAAATCGAGGTGGATCCGCACGGGCACATCCGCCTCGCCGAGGTGCCCTTGGCCATGATCCTCAAGCGCCGCGTCAGCGAACGCCTCAAAAAGCGCGGAGACAAAATCACCGTTGTCGACAACACCTTAGGCTACGAGCTGCGTTGCGCCGACCCCATCCCGTTCGACTGCGAATATGTGCGCGACCTGGGCTACGGAGCGGTACACTATCTCCTGCATCACAATGGACGGCGCGCCGTCAAGCACGGCGCCTTGGTTTGCCTCGAGCGGGGACGGCTGGTGCCGATCCCGTTTGACGAGTTGCGCGATCCGGAAACCGGGCGCACTCGAGTGCGTCTCGTGGACATCCACACAGAGTCTTACGAGGTCGCGCGCAAATACATGATCCGCCTGAAACGGGAGGATCTGGAGCACCCGGAGACCTTGGAATCCCTCGCCAAGGCGGCCAACATGGCCCCCGAAGCGTTCTGTGCCGAGTATGGGCAGACTGTGGGTCTGACAGGCTCGCAGCATCAATCGGCAGGATGACAGAATCCAACTTCGGGGAAAGAGTTTGACGCCAGAAAGACTTGCCACGAATTTCACGAATTGCACGAATTCTTTTGGTCACAGACCCGTGCATGGCGTTAGACCCAGGTTAGATCAAGGTTAGATCCCCACTTCCCACGGGCGAGGCGCCCGTGCCACGACCTGGTTAGGGAGGATGATGCAAGGGTCCCGCAGACCCGCCCCCCTGTTTTCGCGTAATTCCCGAAATTCGTGGCAGTTTTTCCGTGTCTCTGTGGCCAAAAATCTTGTCAAGCGTGTCCATCCCGTCAATCCTGTTATCCCGTCGATACAAATCCCGTTATCCTGTCAAATCACACGGATCTGATCGAAGACCTTGTGGATCGAATCGAAGAGGGCGACCGGAGCGGGGGACCCTACCTCAATGGCCAAAACGCCCTGAGGAGAGAAGCTGATCTTCTTGTTGCGTGTGACCAGACGCATCAATTTTTCCGGCTCCACCCTGGACTGCTCGCTGAACCGGAAAAAGACCTGGCTTCGGTTCTTCTCGATGGATTGGATTTGAAGCGCCAGCGCCTCCTGGCGCAGCCGAGCGTAACGGAAGAGGTTCTCGACCGGCTCCGGATATTTGCCGAAGCGATCGAGCATCTCCTGCTGCAGGGCTCGCAGCTCGTCCGGATCCGCCGCTGAGGATATCCGCTTGTATATCCTCAAGCGCTGGCTGGAATCCGGGATGTAGCTCTCCGGGATCCGGATGTCGAGATTGAGATTGATGCTCGTCGAAATTTCTTCCGCCGGTCTCTGCCCTTGCTGCTCCTGAACCGTCTGCTCGAGCAGACGGCAGTAGAGCTCAAAACCCACCGCGTCGATGTGACCGTGCTGCTCCGCCCCCAGGAGATTCCCCGCGCCGCGTATTTCCAGGTCCATAGCCGCGACGCGGAAGCCGGTGCCCAGGTCGCTGAATTCCCGAATGGCGGCCAGGCGCTTGCGCGCTATGCCGGTAAGCGTCTCCTCCGAAGGAATCAGAAGGTAGGCATACGCGCGCCGGTCGCTGCGTCCGACTCGCCCGCGCAGCTGGTAAAGCTGGGAGAGTCCGTAGAGGTCCGCGCGATTGATGATGATCGTGTTTACCCTGGGAATGTCCAGGCCGTTCTCGATAATGGTGGTCGCCACAAGAACATCCAGTTCATCCCGGACGAAGCGCAGCATTACGCGCTCCAGCTCCCGTTCCGACATCTGGCCGTGGGCGATCCCTACCCGGGCCTCCGGAATCAGCTGCTGGACCAGGGCCGCTGCCGATTGAATCGTCTCCACACGGTTGTGGACGAAATAGACCTGCCCCTTGCGCGCCAGCTCCAGCTCTATCGCCGAACGGATGACGTCCGGGCTGTACCTCAATACAGAGGTCTGAATTGCCAGGCGGTTCTTGGGCGGGGTCTCGATGGTGGACATGTCGCGCAGACCCAGGAACGCCATGTTCAGCGTGCGGGGAATGGGTGTCGCCGAGAGTGTGAGAACATCGACTTTGGTCTTGAGCGCCTTCAACCGTTCTTTGTGCGTTACGCCGAAACGCTGCTCTTCGTCAACGACCACCAACCCCAAGTCTTTGAACACGACGTCCTTGGAAAGCAGCCGATGGGTGCCGATGACGATGTCCAGGCGGCCCGTCTCCAGGTCTTCGAGTGTCTCTTTCTGTTGCCTGGGGCTGCGGAAGCGCGACAGGAGTTGGATGCGCACCGGGAATGCAACGAAGCGCTGCTTGAAGGTGTTGTAATGCTGGAACGCCAGAACCGTGGTGGGAGCAAGCACAGCCACTTGCTTGGCATCCATGACGGCCTTGAAAGCCGCCCGCATGGCCACCTCTGTCTTTCCGTATCCCACGTCTCCGCAGAGGAGGCGGTCCATGGGGCGGGAATTTTCCATATCGCGCTTGACCGCCTCGATGGCGTCGATCTGGTCCCGTGTCAATTCAAACTCGAAAGCATCTTCGAACTCTTGTTGCCAGGTCGTGTCCTGGCTGAACGTAAAACCCTGCACCGTCTGGCGCTCGGCGTATAGCCGCAGCAGCTCACCGGCCATATCGCGCATCGACTTCTTGATCCGGGCCTTGGTCCTGGCCCAACTCGTCCCTCCGAGCCGGTCCAGCGCGGGCTTCGCGCCGCCAACGCTGGTGTATTTCTGGATCAGGTCGAGGCGCTCCACGGGCACGTACAGCTTGGCGTCATCCGTGTAGGTGAGCAAAACGAACTCTCGCGCTCCATCCTGCAGCTGGAGGTTGCTGAGGCCCTGGAACTGGCCAATGCCGTGCTCGATGTGAACCACATAATCGCCGGGCTTCAGGTCCCGGAAGTCTGATAGAAAGAGCTGCCGCTGGGCGCTCTTGGAACGCCGCGGGGCCGGGCTGACTTCGAACTCATCGAAAACGTCGCACCCCGTGAGGACGCGCAGACCCGAGGCAGGCAGATAGAACCCGTCATGCAGGAATCCGACGCCCACGAGGACGGCGCCTTCGGACGTCAGAGCGCTGTCGTCATGGCCGTCCTCGGAGCGGCACAGATGGGAAGGGACCCCGTATTCCAGCAGGACGTCCTTCATTCGCTCCGCGCGCCCAAGGTTGGAGAAGAGGAAAACCAGCTGCTCCCCGGCCTCCAGAGACTTCGTCAACTCGGCGATCAGCGCGCGAACGTTTCCGTGATAGTTGCGGGTGCTCTGCGCGGAGACAAAGACCGTGGAGCTTGCCTCACTCTGCTGGACGCTCAACTCCTCCACTTCCGTTCTTGGAAATCGTTCCAGGCGCCCGCTGAACTCCTCCGCCGTCATGTAGATCTTGTCGGGCGCGAGTACCGGCTTGCAGGCTTCGATGCGATCGACATAACGCTCGTATAGCTC
>Ga0209266_1002641_pt1 | contig 11172 bp, 7 predicted proteins | sample GraSoiAngelo_132_FD_185889 | JGI IMG/M metagenome (GOLD analysis project Ga0209266, IMG submission 185889) | Grasslands soil microbial communities from the Angelo Coastal Reserve, California, USA - 14_0929_02_40cm (SPAdes) (version 2) | ecosystem: Environmental > Terrestrial > Soil > Grasslands ...
CCACGACGCGACGGACACGCTCGGGTAGCGGGAGCGTCGCCGGCGTGCGCGGCGCGACGCCCTCCTGGATCGCCCGGATGGTCTCGACGACGAGGAACGGGTTGCCCGTGCTCGCGCGCCAGATCTCGGCGTCGAGCCGCGCGTCGACGCCGGCGGTGGACGCGCTGACCAGTGACCGCACCAGCGCGATCGTCGACGCCCGTGACAGCGGCGTGAGCGCCAGCGGAACGAAGTGAGATTCACGCGACAATTCGTCGACGACCTGGCCGAGCACCGGCGCGCTCGCCACCTCCTCGTCGCGGATCGTCATGACGACCAGGATCGGCGAGGAGCGGATTCGCCGGGCGAGGAAGGCCATCAGCCGCAGACTCATCTCGTCGGCCCAGTGAACGTCCTCCAGCATGACGACGACCGGCTCCTTCGTGGCGAGGCTGCGGATCAGCTCCGTTGCGGCCTCGAAGAGCAGCAGGTGATCGGGCGGATGAGCGGCGGGCTCCGCGCCTTCGACCTCGAGCTGGGGCAACAGGCGCGCCAGCTCCGCGCGCCAGAGCGGCGCGAGGCCGCCAAACACCTCGACCTCCGCCACCACGCATCCGTTCCGAAACGCATCGACCCAGGGGCCGAACGCCAGCACCTGTTCGGTCTGGTAGGAGCGGCCGAGCAGGATCCGGATCCCGCGCGCGTGCGCTTCGGTGGCCAGCGCCATGAGGAGGCTGCTCTTGCCGATCCCTGCCTCGCCGGTGATGGCGACGACCTGGCCATCACCGCGCGACGCCTTCTCCAGTGCCTCTCGCAGGCGGACCAGCTCGACTTCGCGTCCGATGAGCGGCGAGTCGGGCGTGATGAGCTCGGAGCGCGACTCGAGTGATGGGCGGCGCGACTCGCGTCGATGCGTCGGCTCGGGGGCGGCGAATTTGAGCGGCTCGGACGCCCGTCGTTGAAGGATCTCCTGGTAAAGCTGCTTGGTCTCCGGCTCCGGCTCGGTCCCGAGCTCCCGCTGCAACGCCGCCACGCAGACCTGGTACTGCTTGAGGGCGGCGCCGCGCCGGCCTTGCCGCGCGTAGAGCCGCATCAGCGCGCGGTGCACGATCTCCTGCGACACGTCCATCGCGAGCAGCGTCACGGCCGTCTGGATCGCCTGTTGTGTCTGTCCAGCCTTCGACTGATGCGCGAGGATGTCCGTGAAGGCCTGCACCGCCAGTCCGCGCAACCGCTCCTGTTCCGAGGCCAGCCATTCCGCGAACGGCGCTTCGTCGACGCCGACCCCCTCGAGGAGCTCGCCGCGATAGAGCGCGACGGCCCGCTCGAGCGCTTCGGGAGTTCGCTCACTCACCAATCGCTCGAAGACGGAGGTATCGACGTCCACCGCGTCGCCGTTGAGAGCGATCGTCTCGCCCTCCATCAACAGGGCCGGCGGCTCCGTCTCCGGCAGCGCCTTGCGGAGCACGTACATCGCCTGGCGCAGGCTTCTTCGCGCTTGCTCATCGGCAGAATCACCCCAGAGCAGCGCCGCCAGACGGTCGCGCGGGTACGCCTTGCCCGGATGGAGCGCGAGATATCCGAGCAAGGCCAGTGTCTTCTTCGTGGGCAGGGAAATAATTTGCCCACTGGCCATCCGGATATCGAGACCGCCGAGGAGGGTCACGAACAGAGGCTTCATTGCGGCTGTCCGGTACGAGATGGAACTATACCAGTCGGTCGTTGGTTTTACATTTTTTTGACGCTCCCGCTGACGGAACGATGACGCGAGTCCCGTACACAGACGCGTGTCGTTCATTCCTCGAGAAGGAGCCGCGTTCGGCTCCGAGCGGGAGGTTTACATGAAGGGTGTCTTCCACGCAAAACTCATCCTCGTTGTGCTGGCCGGCCTGGTGCTCGGCGCGGCCGCGTTGCTTCAGGCCCAAACTCTCACCTCGACTTTGTTTCGAGCGAGTGATCCCGGCGTGCGCGGTGGGCCGGCGGGCGCGGGCGGGCCTATCGATGGACAGCCTCCACTGACGGGCCGGCAGACCGACTTCTTTCTGGCTGGCAAGGAGGAATTCGAGCAAGCCGATGACGTTCCCGAGGGGCTCGGCCCGCGGATGAACCTCGACAGCTGCGGCGGCTGCCATGCCCAGCCGGCAACAGGCGGCACGAGCCCGTTCCTGAATCCGCAGGTCAAGTTCGCCTCGAAGGATGGCGGCACTGATCAAGTGCCGTTCTTCATCACGGAGAGCGGACCGGTGCGGGAAGCCCGATTCAAGTTCAACCCGGACGGGACCCGGGATGGTGGTGTGCACAACACGGCAACCATCACGGGGCGGGATGGAGCCGACGGCTGCAAGCTGGCGCAGCCCAATTTCGACGCGGCGGCCAGAGCCAACAACCTCATCTTCAGAATCCCCACGCCACTCTTCGGCGCGGGACTGATCGAGCAGATTCCTGACAGCGTGATCGAGGCCAATCAGGCCGCCAACGGCGCCAGCAAGCAACTGCTCGGAATCGGCGGGCGTCCTAACCGCGTCGTGTCGGGAAGGGCCATCACGGGCAACACGAACAACAACGGCAACGACGGCACGATTGCCAGGTTCGGGTGGAAGGCGCAGAACCAGACGCTGCTGCTGTTTTCGGGCGAGGCGTACAACGTCGAGATGGGGATCACCAACGAGCTGTTCCAGCAGGAGCGCGAGCAAGACTCAAACTGTCAGTTCGCTACGGTGCCAAATAACGTCACTGACACGGCAATCACGACCACTCCGGAGGGATTGAGCGCGATCGAAAGGTTCGCGTTCTTCCAGCGATTCCTAGCGCCGCCCACACCCTCGACAGACACGCCCGGCGACGCGACGTCGATCGGCCGCGGTCGCAACCTGTTCGAGAGGGTCGGATGCGCGCTCTGTCACACACCGACGCTGGGGACGGGCAACTCGACGGTGGGGGCGCTGAGGGACAAGGACGCCAACCTCTTCTCGGACCTCTTGCTGCATAACATGGGGCCGGGACTGGCCGACAACATCCTACAGGGACAGGCACAGGGCGACGAGTTCCGGACCGCGCCGCTGTGGGGCCTCGGGAAGCGCATCTTCTTCCTCCACGATGGGCGAACGAAGGACCTGATCGAGGCGATCCAGGAACACAAGAGTGCCGGGAACGGGGAGTTCCGGCGATCGGAGGCGAACGCGGTCATCAACAACTTCAACGGGCTCAGCGAGCGGCAGAAGCAGGACGTCCTGAACTTCCTGCGCAGCCTGTAAGTCGTAGCGCGCGGGCACCTTCCCTCAGCGGGAGGGTGCCCGCTTTCAACCTGGCCGCGAGCCATGCGCGCCGACTTGGCTCGCGAGCGTCGATCCGCTACCATCCGGCCTCATGACGGCCTCGATCGATCGCCGAGCGTTCTTGAAGCGAGCCGGAGCCGCGACGGTGGCGCTCTCGACGGCGCCGCTCGCCGCCCGCCGCGCGGCGGCCGCCAGCGATCGTCTCGTGGTCGCCGTCGGCCAGTGGGGAACCGAGACGCCGTTTGCCTGGCGATCGGTTCAGGCCGAGAAGCCGCTGTGGGACTGCGTCTACGATCCGCTCATCGTGCGCGACCCGAAGACCTTCGGGTACCGCCCGGGGCTGGCCACGGAATGGAAGGCCTCGAACGAGATGCGGACCTGGACGTTCAAGCTCCGCTCGGGCGTGAAGTTTCACGAGGGCTGGGGCGAGCTCACGGCCGAGGACGTCAAGTGGACCGTCGAGCAGAGCTTCAAGCCCGACGCGCTGGGAGGCTCGGCCTACTACTTCCGCAACAACCTCGAGCGGATCGAGACGCCCGACAAGCTGACCGTCGTGATGCACTTCAAAAGCCGCCAGTGGATCGTGCCGTCGCTCTTCACACAGTACGTCGGCTACCAGAACGTGACGTCCAGGAAGTACATGGAGACGGTCGGCGATCAGAAGGCGGCGATGCACCCGATCGGCAGCGGGCCGTATCGCCACGTCGAGGGTAAGCAGGGCGACTTCCACCGCTTCGAGGCGGTGCCCGGCCACTGGCGCAAGACGCCCGCGTTCCGCGAGCTGGTGATCCGCCGGATCCCGGAGCCGGCGACGCGTCTGGCCGGGCTGCGCGCCGGGGAAATCGACATCGCCCAGGTCTTCGGTGACTACCTCGAGCAGGCGCAGAAAGCCGGGCTGCGCATCCACGAGACGCCGAACGCCGCGCAGTACTGGGTGATCCTGACGGGCCAGACGACGCCCGATCGCGAGGACTACTGCCCCGCGTGCCCGTGGGCCGGCGAGCCCGGCAACGCTCGGAGCCTGGAGAATGCGCGCAAGGTCAGGATCGCTCTCAACCTGGCCGTCGACAAAAAAGCGATCATGAAGGGCCTGTGGAAGAATCGCGGCAGCGAGACTCCCTATTCGTACTATTACTATCCGTTCAACCGCGGCTACAGCAGCGACTGGAAGCTTCCGCCCTACGACCCCGAGCGCGCGAAGAAGCTCCTCGCCGAGGCCGGCCACGGCGGCGGCTTCGACGTGCGCGTGAACCCCTATGTCCAGCTCGTCGCTCAGGACGGCCCCGACGTGATGGAAGCCGTCGCGCTCGACTGGGAGAAGGTCGGCCTCAAGGTCAAGCGCGTGCCCGAGGCCACCAGCAGCTTCGGCCCGAAGATGCGACTGCGGAAATCCAACAAGACCTTTTCCGTGTACGGCTCGCCGCCGTACGACGAGCCGGTCGCCGGCTGGGAGCGGGTGATCCACTCCAAGGCCGCGTTCAACCTGCTCCTCGACGGCACCTACGACGAGGACATCGACGTCGCGATGCGGGAGCTCGACCCCGACAAGCGCGCCAGGCTCACGCACGACCTCGGCCAGAAGCTCTACGACGGCTATCACGGCGTGATGCTGGGCATGAAGTCGATCACGTGGGCGGTGAGCCGGAAGGTCGGCGCCTGGACGACCCTCGCCTACGTCCCGGCGGAGACCAACTACGAATCCGTGACGCCGAATCCGTGACACCCGCGGGCTAGCGTCGCCGTGCAGCGCTACATCGTCGGCCGCATCGTCCAGTCCATCGTCTCGATGGTGGTCGTCTCCATCGTGGTCTTCGCGCTGGTGCGCCTCTCCGGCGACCCGATCCAGATCATGGCGCCACCGGAGGCCTCACAGGCCGACATCGCGGCCATGCGCGCCTACCTCGGGCTCGATCGACCGTGGGCGGTGCAGTACGGGCGGTTCATCACGCGGGCGCTGCAGGGCGATTTCGGCCAGTCGGTCCGCTTCCGCCGCCCCGCCCTCGATATGGTGCTCGAGCGCTATGGCGCCACGCTCGAGCTGGGCGGGCTGGCCGTGGTCATCGTCATCGCCGTCGCTCTGCCCGTGGGCGTGTACGCAGCCGTGCGGCGCGGACGCAAGCTCGACTATGCGGCCCGCGCGTTCGCCGCGCTCGGCCAGGCGGTGCCGCCGTTCTGGCTGGGACTCCTGCTCGTGCTGGTCTTCGGAGTGATCCTGCACTGGCTGCCGACGTCGGGCCGCGGCACGCCGCTCCACATCATCCTGCCCGGGATCACGCTGGGCTGGTTCGCCGTGGCCGGGCTCATGCGACTCACCCGGTCGGCCATGCTCGACGTCCTCGGCACCGAGTACGTCAAGCTCGCCCGCATCAAGGGCTTGCCCGAGCGTCAGGTGATCTGGAAGCACGCGTTCAAGAACGCCGCGCTGCCCGTCGTCACCTTCGCAGGGCTGGTGTTCGTGGCGCTGCTGAACGGCTCCATCATCATCGAGACGGTGTTCAGCTGGCCCGGCGTCGGCCTCCTGGTCATCGAGGCCGTCGACTCCCGCGATTATCCGATCGTGCAGACGGTCGTTCTCTTCCTCTCGGCGATGTACATCGGCGTGAACCTGATGGTCGACGTGCTCTACGCGTACCTCAATCCAAAGATCAGGTACTCCGCGTGAGCGTGCCCGTCACCACCGTCGCCGAGCCCCACGTCGAGGCCGCGCCGCGCCGGCGAGACCGGCGCTGGCCGCCGGCGATTCCGCTCGCCATCGTCCTCGCCCTCGTGGGCTGCGCGGTGTTCGCGCCCTGGCTCGCGCCCCGCTCCCCGGTTGAAGGCTCGCTGGGCGAGCGTCTCATTCCCCCGCGCGGCATGGACGGTGCCCGGCCCGGCCATCCACTCGGAACCGATCGCCTGGGCCGCGACACGCTGAGCCGCCTGGTCTATGGAGCGCGGATCTCGCTGTCCGTCTCGATCGTGGGGATCGCGCTGACGGGAGCCCTCGGGAGCTTCATCGGCCTCCTGGCCGGGTTCCTGGGCGGCTGGGTCGACACACTCCTGATGCGCCTGGTCGACATCTCGCTCTCGCTGCCCGGCATCCTGATCGCGGTGCTGCTCTCCGTCGTCTTCGAGCCGTCGTTCACCAACGTGATCATCGTCGTCGTGTTCCTGCTGTGGCCCAGCTACGCCCGCCTCGTCCGCGGCGAGACGCTCGGCCTCAAGCAGCAGGAGTTCGTCGCGCTGGCGCGCATCGCCGGCTGCTCGAGCCTCACGATCATGCTGCGCCACATCGTGCCGAACCTGATCCCTTCGATCCTCGTGCTGGCCACGCTCCACGTCGGGTACGTCATCGTGCTCGAAGCGGCGTTGTCGTTCCTGGGCGTGGGGATCCCGCCGCCCACGCCGTCGTGGGGCGTGATGGTCGCCGACGGCCGGGGGCTCATCGAGCAGGCCTGGTGGGTCTCGATCCTGCCCGGCATCGCCATCCTCGTCACGGTGCTCTCGCTGAATATCCTCGGCGATTGGGTTCGCGACCGCCTCGACCCGAAGCTGCGGCAAGTGTAGATATAGTCGCGGTATCGACAGAGGCGCCGGAGGCACGGCGCGCCGAGCCGTCCAACATCTCGAATTTCCTCACCCCGGTATTCCGTCCGTTGATGTTCGTCCTCCCACCATTCTGAGCCGACGAATCCACCGCGAGCGGGGATTCAGAGAATCTTCACGATGGTTTACACCATGTGGCTTGAATTCTGCTCACCCCGCGCGACCCCTGAGCGAGCCCGCACGCGCGCCGGGCCGTAAGGGGGGTGTGGTCCAGACGCGACAGTTGGTTGACGCGGACGAAACGGGGAGGGCGGCACCAATGAGAGCAGTCGCAGTCATCGTATTGTCGGTGGTCACCTCCGTGTTGTTCGCGTTTCCGCCCGACGTGGCCGTCGCGGACTGTCGCGATCGAATCAGTCTTTCTCCAACTCCGGACGGCGAGGAGTTCGCCGCCACCGGACGCGCTGCGATCCAGTCGATCGACTCCCCGGCGCGACAAAGCTTCAGAGTGGAAGTGGGTGTCGACGTTCCTGATGGAACCCTGCTCTACGTATTTGCCAACGGTCAGCCGGCCGGCCTGATGAGCGTCGCCCTGGGAGTCGGGACGCTCGATCTGAGCAACGCCGGCGGCGCGCCGTTTCCCATCGAGGTGGACCCTGTCTGCTCGCTCGGCCCCATATGGGTAACCGACGCGGGCGGCACGACCCTCCTCGAGGGGAGCTTCTAAATCCTTCCTTTCGCCAATTTCTAACCGAAACCATCGCAGTACAGGGAGACGCGACGCATGAAGCCTAACTTGAAATGGTGGATCTCTCTTACGATAGTCGCATGCGTGATGCTCACCGCGGGGTGGGCGTCCGCCCAGCAGGCTCAGGGTCTCCTCAGAGTCGGGGCCCCGGACCCGGCCAACGGATATCCGAAGTGGTATATGGACAGAAACGGCCTGCAGCTCGGGCAGTGCCTCGTCACGCCGGCCGATGATCCGTGCGCATTGGCGGGAACATTTCCGAATCCCGCGGCTCCGATCGTGTTTCCAACCAACTTCCCTGACGAATTCTTCTATATGCGCGCCACCGCCAGGATCGACGGAATCGGCGGGGGCGCCGGGAGAGCAGACCTAGGGTATGGACTCGAGGGCGCCTTCGGCGGCGCCACGGGCACGGCGGCCGACGGCGCAGGCGCTCAGATCGTCTTCGCTCGTTTCCGCATCCGGGTCACCGCCGGCCTCGTCCCCGGCGCGACGTACACGATGACCGCTCCGTACGGCACCCAGTCCTTCGTCGCGACCGCGACTGGGACGATCAACTTCACCAGTGACCAGGGATGTCTGGCACCTCCCTGTAACTTCGCCAGCCTCCTCACCAACACGAACGTCGGGCCGTTCGTGAGATGGGACGCGACGTCAGCGCCGCCGGCCGGGTTCATCGGCCAGCCCGCGATCGCCCACGGCATCACCGGCAGCCCCTTCAACACCAATTTCTTCCGTCTCAGCGGCCCCAATGTCGGTGGCCCCGGCGTCAACACCGTCGAGACCAATCTCTTCAACGTGACCGGGAAGATCTTCGTCAAGGCGGCAACGTCCACCAGCCTGACCTCCACCCCGAACCCCTCTACAGTGGGACAGGCGGTGACACTGAGAGCAACGGTGAGCCCGGCACCACCGGCCACCGGAGTGCCGACTGGAACGGTGACGTTCAGGGACGGCGCGGCCACGATTGCTGGCTCGCCGGTCACGCTGGTCAACGGTGTCGCGACACTCGTCACCTCCGCGCTGGCCACCGGGAGTCATTCGCTGACGGCCGTCTATAGCGGAGACGACGATTTCCTGGCTAGTACCTCAGCGGCGGTGACACAGGTCGTGAACGCGGCGCCTGCGCCGGCTCCGCCGCCGGCGGCGGGTGCCGATACGGTCAGCATTGGCCGGGCCGAACGTGCGGGGACGCAGCTCCGCGTTGAAGGCACCAACAGCCGGACTTCGGCTGGTAATTTCGCGGCGAGTGTCGAGATTCACAACGGTGGCGCGGTCGGCACCACGTGTCCAGGTGCTCTCATCGCAACGACAGCCGTCAGTGCGGCTGACGGGCGTTGGGCGTTCCGGGGTAACACCAACCTGGCGCCTACCACGGTCTGCGTGAAGTCCGCCGGTGGTGGCGTGGCTAGCAGGGCCGTCGTCATCAAATGACGTAACGCATCGCTGAGTCGAAGGGCCGCTCGCGCATCTCAATCCGGGATGCGCGAGCGGCCCTATCGTTTCAAGGTTCGCTCGCTGGTCTCGACCGTGCTTCCGTACGCCGCCGTTTGATCTAGATCTCATCTGAATCGTTTTGGGGGTTATGCCCCACGTGGGCAAATGGCGACGGTCAAATCCCCGCGAACTTGATCTCATCGAGCTTATGTCTTCTGTTCAACGACGTCAGGTAGCGTTCATCTTTCCGCGAGCTTATTCGCCACGCCGCCACGCCATCACGCGCGAGGAATTTTGGCCCAGCGATTGCTCCATGCCTGCCCCATACGAACCCCGGACTGGCCCGCACGCGCGCCGGGCCAAGACGGGGCCTCGGACGACATCGCAGTTTCTCGAGACAGCAAATGGATAGGACACGGATGCCGATGAGAGCAGCGATCGTGAGAGGCCTGCTGGCAACAGTGTGTCTGTTGGTGCTGGCGCTTCGGCCCACTTCTGCGGCCGCGGACTGCGCCGACAAGATCGATCTGTTCCCGACTTCGGACGGCGAAGCGGTGGATGCGCGAGGACTCGCGTATCTCCGGTCGGACGAAGCGGGCGCAAAGCAGAATTTCACGGTCGCCGTAGACGTCGCCGTTCCCGAGGGCACCCAACTCTTCGTATTCGCCAACGAGACGCCGGTGGGGACGATCACCATCGCTCCCGGGGTCACCACGCTCGACGTGAGCAACGCCGACGGTGTCCGATTTCTGCCCGGAGTGGATTCCGTGTGCTCGATTGGTCGCGTGTCCGTCACCGACGAGGCCGGGACACCGCTCCTCGTAGGCTCTTCCGCCGACTTCTAACTCGTTCGACACACACAACCTGTACGACATTGGAGATTCAAACAAATGAAAGCAGTCGCATTGAAGTGGTGGATTTCTCTCGCAGTGATTGCTTGCATCGGACTCGCGAGCGGTGTTGCGTTCGCCCAGAATGGGCAGGGCCTGGCCGCAGTGGGCGCCATCAGCCCGGCCAACCCGTTCCCCCGGTGGTATATGGACCGCAGCGGCCTGCAACTCGGCCAGTGCCTCGACACGACGAACCCCGCCGATCCGTGCGTGCTCGGAATCGTGGCGGGAAGTCCGGCGCCGAACGTTCTTCCGAATCCGGCCCTGCCCCTCTCGTTTCCAGGTAACTTCCCCACCGAGTTCTTCTATTGGCGCGCCACGGCCACTATCACCGGCGTTGGCGGCAACAACGCGAACCGCGCACTCCTTGTGCTGAGTACCCAGGGAGGCTTCGGCGGTCCCACGCTCACGGCGGCGGACGGTGCCGCCGCTGCCGGCGTATTCGCGCGCTGGCGCCTCAGGTTTCTCCCAGGCGGTCTCGTTCCGGGCGCAACGTATACCTTCACCGGCCCGTTTGGCGTCACGTCCATCGTCGCCGACGGAGTGGGAGCGGTCAATTTCACCGCAGACCAGGGGTGCATCCCGACTCCCGGAGCCGTCCCGCCACCCTGTAACTTCGCCGCCGTCCTTCCCACCACCAACGTCGGGCCGTTCCTTGTGTGGGATCCGGCGGTGGCTCCGATCGCGACGCCCGGGTTCATCGGCGACGGCCTCATCGCCCACTCCGTCATCAACAGTCCCGTGGCCCAGAATTTCTTCCGCGTCTCCGGCCCCAACGTCGGCGGGCCCGGCGTGAATGTCATCGAGACCAATCAATTCGTAAACGTCATCGGGAAGATCTACGTCCGGCCGGCGACCGTGACCACCCTGACATCTACTCCGAACCCGTCCATCGTCGGGCAAGCCGTCACGCTGACAGCCACGGTGCGCCCGGCGGCAGCGGATGCGCTGGTTCCTGGCGGAACCGTGATCTTCCGTGACGGCGCCACCTCGTTGGGTGTCGTGACCCTGGTCAACGGGCGCGCGACGCTCGTCACGTCTGCGCTGGCCGTTGGCACCCATTCGCTCACGGTCGCTTACAGCGGAGACCTCGAGTTCTCGGCCAGCACCTCTGCGGCCGTGACGCAGACCGTGAACCTCGCCAGCACCACCACGAGCTTGACGTCTACTCCCAATCCTTCCGCGGTCGGGCAAGCGGTGACCCTGAGGGCGACCGTGAGCCCGGTCGCACCCGCGACCGGCGTGCCCACTGGCAGCGTGACGTTCCGGGACGGCGCGACCTCGCTCGGCGTGGTAGCGCTCGTCAACGGTAGCGCCT
>Ga0209266_1002646_pt1 | contig 11167 bp, 6 predicted proteins | sample GraSoiAngelo_132_FD_185889 | JGI IMG/M metagenome (GOLD analysis project Ga0209266, IMG submission 185889) | Grasslands soil microbial communities from the Angelo Coastal Reserve, California, USA - 14_0929_02_40cm (SPAdes) (version 2) | ecosystem: Environmental > Terrestrial > Soil > Grasslands ...
AACGACCAGGTCCTTCAAGAATTCTCGACGGTCCATCGATCGGCCCTCCCGGCTTTATCCCCGGCGAATCACTTACCATTGGCAGTTGGCGCTACCTTTGTCGAATGCTCCCAAGGACGTAACTTGTGGTCACTGCGAGGAACGAACTAGGGCACTCTCGGCCGTTCAAGGGTGCTGCTCGCGATGGCGCTTGATGAATTCCTTCAAGTATTCGCCGGCGTCGGTAATGTGTTTCCACAGAGCGGCAGAGGCTAATTCGGGATCTTTTGTCTTGCAGACATCGAGAAGTTCGCGGTGCGCTTGGCCGGCACGGTGTAAATCACGCGTGAATACCAGGTGGAGACGAGTGTATCGGTCACAGTTAATGTTCAGCTTCTTCAAAAACGAAAGCATCACCGGGCGATTGGCCGGTGCATAGAGTGCAGAATGGAAACTCCAGTTCCACCGGCCCCAGGACTTTACCTCCGAATCATTCTCAAGAGATTGTTCGTACTGGCGAAGGATGTCTTCAGCGCGCTTGAACTCATCTTCCTTCATGTTAGGGATCGCGCAGCGCAGCATGTAGCACTCCAGGACCGCGCGCGTTTCGAACAACTCCATGATCTCGCTTGGAGAAAGAGCCGAAACAACCGCGCCTCGATTCGCCACAATGGTAATGAGTCCTTCAGCCGCCAGATGGCTGAGAGCCTCGCGCACAGGAATACGACTGATCTGAAATTCAGTGGCAATGGCGTCCTGCCGAAGTTGTTCTCCTTCACGCAATTCGCCACTGAGGATTTTTTCTGTGAGTCTCTCGACAACAGCAGCAGAAAGGGATTGCCGAGGGATTGGTGCCGATTGTTTTGGGGTGAGCGTCTCCATGTTTGGGTCAAAATCCACAAACATCATGATACAGGGGATAGCGCTCGTACTGTACGTCCCACTAAGTAAAAGAAACGACCGAATCAAAGTAGACGGCGCGCAGCACAGTAAAACGGCGATCAGTATAAGCGAAAACGGTTGACGAGCCGTCTTGCATACAATATACATAATCCGGCCGGTGCACAAACCTTATTTTGACTCGCGCTAACCGCCACCGTTCCTGACTCTTGCAGGTGGCTGTTGCAGGGAGGGGCCCAAAAATGCGTTTTCTCCTTCTTTGCCTGAAGATCGGAATTCTGGCTTTGGGAATATGGACCGCGGGACTGAGCGCCTATGCCCAGGGCCCAAACGCCGCACCCAAAGACCAAGAAACTTTTCGGTTTAGGTTTCTTGGGCCGCGCGTTGGGAATCGAATCGCCTCCGTGGCAGGAGTGCCAGGGGACGCAAGCACCTATTATGCGGGAGCTGCATCCGGCGGAGTCTGGAAGTCGGCTGACGGAGGTAACAACTGGGAACCAATCTTCGATAAACAGCCAGCCGCAGCGATTGGAGCGATTGCGGTTGCTCCTTCCGATCCATCCATGGTCTGGGCCGGGACGGGGGAAGCCTGGGCGATTCGCGACAGCGATGTCATGGGGAACGGCGTCTATTTATCCACAGATTCCGGAAAATCATGGAATCATGTTGGTCTCGATGAGACGGGGAGAATCGGGAGGATTCTCATTCATCCGACGAATCCAGACATTGCATTTGTTTGCGCCCTGGGGCGTGCCACGGGACCGCAACAAGAGCGAGGCGTCTACCGGACCGCAGACCGGGGACAACACTGGGAGCGAGTGCTCTTTGCCGATGAAAACACGGGATGCTCCGGCCTCGCGATGGATCCGCACAATCCACGGATTCTGCTAGCGGGCATGTGGCAACTCGAAATGCACACCTGGGGAGAATTCAGCGGAGGACCTGGCAGTGCGATCTACATGTCCAAGGACGGCGGTACGAAATGGACCAAACTCGAGGGGCGCGGATTGTCGAAGCCTCCAGTGGGGAAGATAGACGTCGCGATTGCCCCTACGAATTCGAACCGCTTCTTTGCGTTGATCCAGACGAAGGACCAAGGCTCGCTGTGGAGATCAGACGACGGTGGGGAGCATTGGCATACGGTAAATTACCAGCGGCAGCTAATAGGACGTGCCGGTTACTACATTCGAATCGCCGTCTCTACCGGAAACGATAACGAAATCTACGTGGCCAACAGCAGTTTTCTCGAATCCTTGGATGGCGGTGAAACATTCAAGGAAGTGCCGTGGGGTGGCGACAATCACGACATCTGGATTGACCCGCTGAATCCTGATCGTTTCGTGATCACCGACGACGCAGGGTTGAGTATTACCACGGTTCACGGGCGGGGATTTCATCACGTGACGCTGCCGATCGGACAGATGTATCACGTCGCCGTGGACAATCAGGTGCCGTACTACGTCTACAGCAACATGCAAGATGGACCGAACATGCGCGGTCCCAGCTTACCGTTGGGCGGCGGCCCTATCGAAATCGGTTGGGAACGTCGAATGGGCGGCTGCGAATCAGGCTTTACCCTTCCTGACCCCCAAGACCCGAACATTGTTTGGTCCAGTTGTTATGCGAACGAAGTCACTCGCTGGGACGCCAGGATCAAGCGGGCGCGATCCGTCAGTCCTTGGATTCATACCTTAGATTCGCCTCCGAACGAATTGAAGTACCGTTGCCACTGGACCCCTCCGCTGGCCATCGATCCATTCGATCACAACTCCGTTTATTACGGTTGCCAGGTCATCTTCAAGACGAGCAATGGAGGGCAGAGTTGGTCGGTCATAAGTCCAGATCTATCTACGCAAGATCCCTCTCATATCGTGTCGTCGGGCGGAATCGTGGGTGACAATTTAGGCCAATTCTACGGTGAAGTCGTATTCGCAATTGCTCCTTCCCAGTTGCAGCAGGGTCTCATTTGGGCCGGGACTAATGATGGGCAGATCTGGTACACGAAGGATGCTGGTGCTAATTGGACGAACGTCACGAAGAACATTGGGGGCATGCCGCCATGGGGCACGGTTACCAGCATCGAGCCATCGCATTTCGATCCGGGAACTGCCTACGTCAGCGTCGATTTCCACCTGGTTGACAACCGCGATCCTTACATTTACAAAACCACCGATTTTGGGAAGACCTGGAAACCGATTGTAGGAGGCTTGCCCAAGCATCCATTGTCGTACGTTCGAAGCGTTGCGGAAGACCCTAACGTGAAGGGTTTGTTGTTTGTAGGCACTGGAAATGAAATTTATTATTCGCTCGACGACGGAACTCACTGGACCATTCTAGGTGGCGAGTTACCGCACGCGCCGGTGACGTGGGCCGTCGTACAGAAGCAATTCCACGACCTAGTCATCTCCACCTACGGCCGGGGGCTCTACATTCTGGATGACATCACACCTCTCGAGCAGATGGCGCAGAAAGTATCGGATACACCGGTCCGTCTGTTTGAGCCGCGCGACACCTTTGCTCTCTCTCCCGGTGGACGCGCCCTAATAACGTATTCGTTGAAGTCGGCGCCAAAGGCACCTCCAGTTATTGAGATCCTCGATGCCCAAGGTGCCGTGGTCCGAAAACTCAGTGGGCCACGCCATGTAGGAATGAATCGAGCCGAATGGGACCTCCGCTATGAACCACCCAAGCTTGTTGCGTTGCGCACTGTGCCGGCTGAGAACCCGCACATCTGGGAAGAGCCGCGGTTTAGGGGAACAGATGCCAGACCAGTCCTTCATTGGGGCATCAAGGAAGCGGAAGTCGGGCCGGTTGCACTTCCAGGAAAATATACGATTCGCTTAACGATCGACAACCAAACTTACACCCAGCCTCTAACCATCCTGAAAGACCCGAAAGTTTCTGCAAGCGATACCGAACTGGAAGCCTCTTTTAAGATGCAAATGCGGATCCGCGATGACATTAGCAGGACCGCCCAGTCCGTGAACCGGATCGAATGGATGCGCAAGCAGATCGGGGTAGTCCAGGGGATGCTGCGAAGCGAAGGAGAGCAGCATCCCGGCCCCAAAACGGACGAAGGAAGCACGATCGAACCACCCGATGACCAAGATAAAGCAAATCCGAACGCAGAATTACTCAGCTCCCTCAAAACGATGGACCAGAAAATGCAGGATGTCGAATACAAATTCATTTCGCGCGCCGAAGCTTTAAGCGACGATAAGTATTATTCCTCGGCAGACAAAATTTATCTCAATCTGATTTGGTTGAACGCTGAAGTGGGTGCGGGCGGCGGGGACGTCGCCGGAGGCGTCGGATACGGTCCGACAGACACGGCCATGACCCTGCTTCAGATGCTTGAAAAGGACCTCACCGCTGCCGAGAGTGACGTGCAAACTTTACTCGACAAGGATGTTCCAGAGTTTAATCGAGCTCTACTCCAACGCCGCATAACTCCAATAACGGCTGCGAACTCTGCTACTCAGTCGCCCCAATAGCAACCCCCATAACAGAGGAAGGCCATAGGGCAATGCAACTTTATCTTTCCAAAACCCGCAAATCGTGAAAGGTGGGAACAAGAGATGACATCCTGGTGCAGGACTTTGGCCGTCGTCGCAGTGCTCGTTTGCCTTTCAGTGCCAATCTGTCCGGCGCAGGGAACGCGCGAGGACTACCAGCGTGCTCAGCAATTCTTGCCTGGGAACCTGCGGCATCGTGTTTATATTGCTGAAGTCATTCCCCACTGGATCGCCGAGAAGAGTCGCTTTTGGTATCGCAAAGCTGGCACTAAGGGGACGGACTTTATCCTGGTCGACCGAGAGCGTAATACGTCAGGCCCCGCATTTGATCACGCTCGGTTAGCCGTTTCTCTTTCGAAAGCTACGAAACGCGATTATCAGCCAACTGAGCTTCCGTTCGACACCTTTGATTATGCAAAGGATGCGAAGTCCGTCTCATTTCAAGTCGAAGGAACTCCGTGGACGTGCCAGCTCGAAAACTATGAGTGCAAAAGGGGCCCGGAACCGTTAGCTGGGCAATATGAAGAAGCGTCGCCAAACAAGGAATGGGTCGCCTATGTGAAGGAACACGACTTGTATCTCCGTTACGCGGCCACCGGAGAGATCGTACGCCTGACCCGGGATGGCGAGGAATCTTGGGATTACGCAACGCCAATTCCGTCGCTGCGGCCGATGGTTGCGCAAGGGACCCAGGATGTGAAGCAGCGGCCTGCAGTTTTCTGGTCGCCGGATTCCTCCAAGCTGGTTACCTACCGGATGGACACGCGAAATGCAGGGCGGTTTACAAACTTGCAGTTCGTTCCACCGGGGCAGCTTCGGCCCAAGGCATTCTCTGTCGTCTATCCCTTGCCCGGAGAGGTCTTGCCCAAAGCCGATCCAGTCATTTTTGATGTTCAGAAAGGCAGGCGCATCGATGTGAAAACCCCATCCCTGGAGGTCCAGTTTCAGGGCGGGCCGGGTTTCGAGTGGTTTCCCGACAATAAGACCATCTACTACGAGGCCGAGGAGCGTGGGGAAAAGGCCATTGAGCTGCGAACCGTAGATTCTGAAACAGGGGAACAAAAGGTTGTCGTTCGAGAAAAGTCCGATCACTACGTCGATCCAGGCGAGACCTTCTTCCGATTTCTTCACGTCTCGGAAGAAATCCTTTGGTCCTCAGAGCGGGACGGCTGGAATCATTTATACCTTTACGACCAGAAGACAGGTGCTCTGAAAAACCAGGTGACCCGGGGCCCGTGGGTTGTCCGCAGTATCGTCGCCGTCGACGAGAAATCACGGCGCGTTTATTTTCTGGCGAACGGACGCGAGAAGGGTGAAGATCCCTATCAAACACACCTATACAGTATCGGCCTCGACGGGAACAACGTGACGGCGCTGACTCCGTCGAATGCCAATCACACAGTGAGCCTATCGCCTGACCATTTTTGTTTCGTCGATAATTCCTCACGGCCTGATCTTCCCGGGGAAGTAATTCTGCGAAGCGTGAAAGACGGCTCGCAAATTCGTGTCCTTGAGCAAACCGACGCGAGCGAACTGCTCAAAGAGAACTGGAAGTTTCCTGAGGCATTTCAAGGCAAAGCCAAGGATGGCGCGACGGATCTTTATGGACTCATCTGGCGCCCATCAAACTTCGATGCCACAAAGAAGTACCCCATCATCGAAATGGTTTATACCGGCCCCCAGGCGTTCTTCGTTCCAAAGACATTTGGGGCAGCGCTGCGTGGCTTGCAGTCAGTCGCGGAGCTCGGCTTCATTGTAGTGATGGTCGACGGACGAGGCACGACCGGACGCTCTCGTGCTTTCCATGAGTTCTCGTATCGAAATCTGGGCGGCGCGTTTGAAGACCATGTAGCCATGATCCAGCAAATGGCTGCCCGATATTCGTACATGGACGCGACACGGGTTGGAATTTTTGGTACCTCCGCCGGTGCCTACGGCGCCGCCCATGCCATGCTGGCATTTCCTGATTTCTACAAAGTCGGTATTGCGATCTCCGGAGATCACGATGCAAGACTAGACAAGGCCTGGTGGAATGAACTCTACCAAGGATTTCCCGTAGGTCCCGACTACGCCGAGCAGTCCAACGTCACGATGGCGGACCGCCTCCAGGGACATCTGCTGATCGAGCATGGTGACGTCGACGATAACGTGCACGTCGTCGAGACCATGCGGTTTGCCGATGCTCTCATGAAGGCTAACAAGGACTTCGACATGCTCATCGTTCCAAACATGTATCACGGAGAAGGCGGCAATTTGTACCTAGTGAGGCGGCGATGGGATTATTTCGTTCGAAACCTTCTCGGCGTGACCCCACCCGGCAACTTTGAAATCCACGAGGACCGGGAAGCATCTCCGGCAGGTTCCCGATGAAGCAAGTGATCCTGAGATTTGGGATGCTCAGCGCGATTGCGGTCTTGATCAGTGACAGTGCGTCTTCCCAGGGGCTTCCAAAAGCGCCAAAAGCGGAAGTCAGCAATGTGACACCCAAACCGGGCTTCTTCACCGAACCTTCGATCGCTGTGAATCCCGGGAATCCTCAGCAAGTTGTTGCTGCTTTTCAGGACAACGCTCATATCGCTTATTCCACCGATGCTGGACGCCATTGGCAACTCGCAAATGGAATCGAGCCGCCAAACTATCGCGTTTCTGGGGATGTCTCGGTCACCTATGATAATGAAGGACGGGCCTACATCTGTTACATCGCCTTCGACAAGCTGGGCACTTTTAATTATTGGGGTCATAACTCGTCGCGCAACGGCATTTACGTTCGCCGTTCGCTGGACGGGGGCGCCACCTGGGAGTCACAGGATGTCGCCGCGACGGAGCAGCCCAATGAATCCGCGGTTCCGTGGGAAGACAAGCCCTACATCGTCGCTGATACAGGACCCGGACCTCATGCCGGAAACCTTTACATCGGGTGGACGCGATGGACGTTGATTGACTCGCAACTTCTATTTGTTCGCTCCACGGATCACGGAAGGACTTGGTCCAAGCCTGTGGAGATCGACAACATTCGCGGACTTCCGCGCGACGATAACGGAGCCATTGAGGGATTTGCCGGTGCCGTCGGGCCAGATAGCACTCTGTACGCGGTGTGGACGGACGGCAGTCACGTCGTTTTCACCACTTCTCACGATGGCGGTGTGACCTTTTCTCATGCGCGAAATATTATTGACACGGCCCCCACGATGTTTACGCTGCAAGCCGTGTCGCGGGCCAATGGATTTGCACAAATTGCCATCGACCCGCGTGGCGGCGCGAAGAGCGCCTGGCTGTACGTGACGTGGAGCGATTACCGCAATGGCGATGTGGACGTATTCTGCTCGAGGTCCGCGGATTACGGCGAAACGTGGAGTCCAGCCGTTCGCGTCAACAATGACCCCGCGCACGACGGCGCGGATCAGTTTTTTCAATGGATGACTGTTGATCCGAGAGATGGTGCGGTGTACGTCGTCTTCTACGACCGTCGCGGCGACCCGAAGAACAGGCAACAGACGGTCACTCTGGCCAGATCCAGTGACGGTGGGCGTACCTATCAGAACTTTGCCTGGATGGACCAACCGTTTGACGCGCAAGGAGTCTTCATGGGCGATTACAACGGAATTGCCGCTTTGAACGGACGCGTGTACGGAGTGTGGACGCAAAAGCCGGAGAACAAATCGTCGCGAGACACGGTGATTCAGATTGGCGTCGCGGATTTCAACGCCGAAAAACTCTCTTCCGCCCCTTCTCAACCCGCACCGTCGGCAACGACCGGCCGCAAGTAACTTGTGGAGAATGCGCTGATAACACTCGAGAATTGGGACGAGGCTCCAAGGGGGCCGGTTTGATTGGCAGACTTCAGAAGGAATGGCGAAATTATCTTTCTCGCAGACGCTTCCTCAGCATGGTGGGGCGAGGAACAACGTACAGCTTGATGGCGAGGGCCGTCCCGGGTCCGCTCCAAGCTGCGCTGCCTTCCGAACCCAGGGCTTTGCCCGACTTCGAGGAGATTCCACCTTCGGCAAGCGGCATCCGCTGGGTGCATACCGCGGGGCTCTCGCCCTCGAAGTACTTGCCGGAAACAGACGGCGCGGGTTGTGCCTTCCTCGACTACGACAACGACGGCTGGATGGACATCTACCTCGTGAACAGCGGCAAGTGTGACTTCTATACGCCGCAGCAGCGTCTGCGAAACGCCCTGTACCGCAACGACCGGGATGGAACGTTTACGGATGTAACGGAAAAAGCCGGTGTGACCGGAAACGCCTACGGCATGGGCGTGGCAGTGGGTGACTACGACAACGACGGATTTCCCGACCTCTACGTGACTCAATATGCGCAGGGCATCCTCTACCACAACAATAGGGATGGCACGTTTACGGACGTGACTGCCAAAGCCGGAGTGTCTACGCCCGGTTGGAGCACCAGTGCGGTCTGGTTTGACTATGACAACGACGGGCGGCTGGATTTGTTCGTGCTCCAGTTCGCACAACTCGACAAGACCATCTGGTGCGGCAACAAGCTATCCGGCGAGAGGTGGTACTGCCACCCGGGCTTTTACAAGCCCATGCCTTGTTGGCTCTTTCACAATAACGGGGACGGGACTTTCACCGACGTGAGCAAGGCTTCCGGTATCGCCCGATCGCTGGGGAAAGGATGGGGAGTGGTTGCCGCGGACATCAACAATGACGGATGGATGGACCTCTTCGTCGGCAACGATACGGTTCCTAATTTTCTGTTCGTCAATCGAGGGAATGGCCGGTTCGATGAAATCGGAGCGCTTTCCGGCGTCGGCTACAATCCCCTCGGTCGCGCACGCTCGGGGATGGGAGTGGATGCCTGCGATTACGATCAGGACGGATGGATGGACCTGTTCGTTGCGAATATCGACCACGAGATGTTTTCGCTCTATCACAACAACCGGGACGAAACCTTCACCGATGTCGCACCGGCTTTTGGAATTGCCTCAGGGACGTTATTGTTGAGCGGTATGGGCCAGAAATTCTTCGACTACGACAATGACGGGAACTCCGACCTGCTTCTCTCTAACGGCCACCCCGAACTGAACGTCGATAAGATGATTCCCGGCGTGACCTATGCTGAGCCCATGATGCTGTACCGCAACACGGGCCGAGGGTTTGAAGATGTGAGCAAACAGAGTGGCCCCGTCTTCTCGAAGCGGATTGCCGGCCGCGGTCTGGCGATCGGCGACTTCAACAACGACGGATCGGTGGATGCGCTAGTCTCGGTGAGCAATGACGCTCCCATCTTATTGCGGAATAACGCAGGGCGGCGCAACCACTGGCTCGGGATTCACCTGGTTGGACGAAAATGCAACCGGGATGCGGTGGGCGCCAAAATAACATATCGCGCCGGCGACCTTGAGCGCCACCAATTCAAGGTTGGTGGCGGTAGCTATCTCTCCTACCACGATCCACGAATCGTGCTGGGACTTGGGCCGCGAACCAAAATCGATTGGGTCGAAGTGAAATGGCCACAGCCCAGCGGCACTTCAGAACGGTTGAAGGATTTGCCCATCGACCGGTACATAACGGTTGTAGAAGGGGAAGGGAAGTGGAACTAGGCGGCACGTAAGCAAGAAGTTCGCGCACAGGAGTGAGTTGCTCAATCAGCATTGACGAGATGCGATGGTTCGTTAAATCCCTCAGCCTTTAGCGCGGCTGCGGCGCGCCTTGGGTGGGTGCCGAATGCAGTTTCAACTTTTCCTCGGCATCCAGTTGAAGAGTCCTTTGCTTATCCGCTTCCTGTTTGTTTCCAATCCGTGAATAGGCGATAGCAAGTTGATAATATCCCGCTGGGTCCGCGGGGGTTAGCCGGACATATTTTTTGAGAGCGTCGATCGCGTCCGTAAACCTTCCCACGGCGTTGAGCGCCACACCGAGCCCAAGATAGGGCTGCGCCAGACTCACGTCAAGTTCCGTGGCCCGGGAAAAATGCGGGATGGCCTCATCATTCTTCATCGCCCTCGAAGCAAGATCTCCAAGCATGTACTCTGCTGCGGGTGAGTTTGCATTGACTTGCAGCTCGGCCTCGAATTCTCTCTTGGCTTCCTCGGTAGCGGCCGGCATTTTGGCGAGAATGATTTGGCCGAGTTGGTAATGAACACCGGGCTGCTTTGGGTACTGCTCCAGAATCCTGCGGTATTTCGCTGTCGCACTTTCGAAATCCCCCCGCGCCTGATAGGCCTCTGCCATGAGCACCTGTGCTTCGGCAGAGGAGGGAGCCTTCACAGTGAGTTTCCGGGCGGCACGATTGGCCAGTTCGGAGTAATAGCGTGAAGTAATGTAGAGCACCTTGGAATCGTCGGGAAACTCGCGGTTCAGCAAGAGGAGTGATTCGACGACGACATCAGCCTGGTCGACACTCATTCCACATTGCGCGCTGGCCATCGCGGCCCTATAGCGAAGCTGCTTATCGACGGGAGCGGGGATGGATTTTCTCAAAATTGCGAGCGCCTCGGGGCATTTGCCCTTCGCAGCAAGATCTACACCCTGCTCGATGCGGGCTGACGAGGATCTCCCCTCCGACATCTTCCGCTCTGCCTGGGCGCCCAGCAATTCCCCAGCGGTCCCGCAAACGAGAGCGGCAACCATCATTACCAGGGCAGGGCTGACCTGAAAAGGCCCATGTGCTCGACCTCGTAGCATGATTCGCCATTATATTCCGATTGAACAAGCGAGGAAGTGCAGTGTGGGGGCTGGAAAATGCAAGCGCTTGCAAATAATGCTTGACAAGCCTTCGAGACAAGGAGTAAAAGGCCTCAACGGAGT